>Ga0099791_10000235_pt1 | contig 19389 bp, 14 predicted proteins | sample Rivendell_Oct201_7_FD_77318 | JGI IMG/M metagenome (GOLD analysis project Ga0099791, IMG submission 77318) | Vadose zone soil and rhizosphere microbial communities from the Eel River Critical Zone Observatory, Northern California to study diel... | ecosystem: Environmental > Terrestrial > Soil... | reverse complement strand
TGACGGTCGAGCCCGCCGGCGAGGTCACGCGTCTCGTCCGACGGCGCGCCGCGTGGGCGGGACCGCGCACGCGCCTTGAGGAGGTTTCGCCACGGGATGCCGTGGTCTTAGTCGAGGGCGCGTTGGACATCGCCTTCATATTCGGGCGCATCGCGCCAGGCGGCGCCCTTGCGTGGAGCGAGAGCTGGATCGGCCAAACGACGCTGCCGCGCTTTGTCCGACTGATTCTGCGCGACCGCACGACCGGTTCGGATCTGCTCGGAGAAGCCGATTTCGTGGTGCGCGCCGACGCTCCCCCCGGCTGCGGGCGTCCGGACGCCGGCGCCAGTTGCCTTTCCCCGGTGTGGACGGGTGCAGCACGATGATGCGGAATCGAAAGGCTGTTGGAAATCCGCGCCGCGGAATGGTCCTGCTCACCGTCCTGTGGACGATCGCGCTCATGTCGGCACTCGCCATGGCGGCGGCGGTGAGCTTTCGCGGATTCGCCGGCGTCGCTGCGGTGGGGCGGGACCGGGTCCAGGGCGACGCGCTCCTGACGGCGGGGCTCGAGATGGCGGCCGGCGCGGTCTTAGGCTTGGGCGACACGCCGCTTACCGAAAGGGAAATCACGGTCGATCTGTCGACCGGCTCGGTGCGCGCGCGCTTCAGCGACGAGGGCGGGCGCATTGACGTCGGAAGGGCGCCGGCCGCGGTCCTCGCCTCCCTGTTGCGTTTCGTCGGTGCGTCGGATCAGGAGGCGCAGGGTGTCGCCCAGAGGATCGTCGAATGGCGCCGTCGTAACATTGCTCGGCCGGCGAACGCTGGTCCACGTAACGACCCGGCAAAGACGCCGGACGCGGAGCAGCCCTTTGCTGACGTTCGCGAGGTCGCACAGGCTCCCGGTATGGCCCCGGCATGGCTCGCTGCGATGGCGCCGCTCACGACCGTGTTCGGCTCCGAAACCGTGAACCCGCTGACGGCTTCGGCACGCGTGATTGCCGCCTTGCCGGGCGTCAGCCGGGCGCAACTTGAAGCCTTCCTCACTGCACGCCGCAGTTTTCCGACCGACGCCGTGCGCCTCGCGGCCATGTTCGGAGCGGGACAATCCTATCTCGCCGCCAAGCCGCAACGGGTTGTTGCCGTCGAGCTCACTGCGGCGCTGCCCGACGGCTACGCCGCCGCAGCCCACGCGGTGATCGTGCTGCTGCCTCAAGATAGCCAGCCTTATCGGGTTCTTGTCTGGGACCCCCTGCCGTCTTCCCGGTCCCGTTAGAGGAGCGTCCCATCAGAGGAGCGTTGTAGCCCACGATGACAGTTACGAGTATCGGCGCGTTCCTGCGACGATGGATCGAGGTTCTGACCGTCACATACTTCGCCGGGCGCGACGCTTGGCGTGCGCGGCAATCGCTGACGATCGCGTGTGAGAACGGGCGGTTCATCGTGCGCAGATCGCGGCAGGACTCGCGATCGGAACCGCCGGACGAGCCGGGAGAGAACCTGGCCGTCCTTGCTGCGGGTGTGCCGATACCGGCGAAGGTGGCGCGGGCCGCCCGCGGCAGCTTCGTCGTCTTTCAGCTTCCCGACGACATGGTGGTGGTGCGGCGGATCGCCGTACCGGGTCAAGCGCGCGAGTTCCTGCCGGGGATCATCCGTAACCAGATCGAGCGCCTTTCTCCGTGGCACGCCGGTCAAGTGGTCTACGGCTTCGCTGCCGATGTGGATGAGGCGGATGCGGCAGCCCTTGACGTTCGCGTTTTTATCGCTCTGCGCGCTGACATCGATAGAGCCAGCGACGAGCTTGCCGCGATCGGCCTGCCGGTTGACCGCATCGTCACGGCTCCCCCACATGCGGGGGAGGGGAGGCAGGGGGCGAAGTCGATCACCTTGTGGGCGCGGCTTGTCGACGTTTCGCCTGACTATCTCGCCCACACATGTCGGCGCGTGGGCGCTGGCATTGCCGCCGCAGTCGCGGTGAGCCTCGGTCTGAGCTTGTGGGCCATAACCTCGGCTGCCTCGCTTGGCGGAGAGAGCGAGGAGCTGGCGGCGCGCGTGCGCACACTGCAGCGCCAGATTCAGGGACCTGCGTCGCGGTCGGTTGCCTCGCTGAGCCCGAATGAGCGCGCCTGGTATGCGAAAGAGACTTCGCCGACTGCCGCGATCGTGCTGGAGGCGCTGTCACGAGCGCTTCCCGATGGGGCCTACGTGACGGAGTTGCGGCTCGAAAGCGCGACCCTGCGCATCATCGGGCTCGCCAACGATGCGCCATCGTTGATCGCGCCGCTCGAACATTCCGGGCACTTGAACGACGTGCATTTTTTTGCGCCGATGACGCGCGGACCGGACGGCACCCTCTTTAGGTTCAATATCGAAGCGCGCGTTGAGCCTCATTTTAGGATTGCGGAGGAGGGGCCGTGATCAAGCTCGATCGCGAACAGATCCTTTCAGCGGGCGCGCTGGCCGCCCTGCTCCTCATCTGTGCGGTCATGACGGGATTGTCCCTTCAAATGCGGTCCAACGCGGCGCAGGAACTCGCCGAGCGTCACGAGCTCGTTTCCCGTCTTGAAACGCGCGCCAAGGACCGTAGCGATGCGCGCGCGCGACCGGGTTCAGCGCCCGCCGCGGCGTTTCTCGACGCGCCGACCCAGGGTCTCGCCGTTGCCGCGCTGCAGGCCCACCTCGCGCAAATGGCCGATATTCATCATTCGGTGTTGGTCTCTTCCGGCGTCGAGCCGGCCAAGCGCGAGGACCCGCCGGACTCGATCCGGCTTCAGGCGACGCTGGAAATGAGTTTGCTGGCCTTGCAGGCATTCCTCTACCAGCTCGAAAGCGGGACGCCGTACGTATTCGTAGAGCAGCTCGCGGTGCAGCTTGCCGGCACAGCTTCGCAGCGCGTCGTGGAGGATCCGCTGTTGCGGGTCACGCTCGGACTGCGCGCTAACTGGCGGCGGGGAACGGCGTGACCTTGCTTCGGCCAATCTCCGTCGCGACGCTGCTGATGCTCACGCCAGCCCCGGTTGCGGCGGCCGATGCGTCGCCGCACCCACCTCCCTCCTCTCCCGCGCAAGCGGGGGAGGGAAAATCGATAGACCCTTCCGCGCTTGCGGGAGAGGTTGCTCTCCCAAGTCCGTTGGCCGCGCAATCGCTTGATCGCTTGTCCGCGACGCGCGCGCGTCCGCTGTTCTCGCCGACGCGCCGCCCCCCGGCACCGCCCCCACCGGTCGTCGTCGCGCCGGAGCCGCCACCTCCGCCTCCTGACGTGGCGCTCTTCGGCATCGTGATGGATGGCGACGGAGCGCAGGCCGTCGTCCGCGCCGGTCCGGCAGACAAGATCGTGCGCGTGCGCGTAGGCGATGACATCGGCGGCTGGAAGGTCGCCCAAATCGACGGGCGGCGGCTGATATTGTCGCTCGACGACCGGATCGCCACGTTCCTGATGTTCGCCGGCAACAGCCCCAACGGCGCGCCGCGTACCGGGGCGGAAGCGCCGGCGGCCAACACCCAATCCCCGGGTCAGACACAACCGCAGAATCAGCAGAATCAAATGCGGCAGAATGCTTCTCCGCCGCCTGATCCGCCGCCATCCGGCGCCAGAAGGCTGCACAGGCCGAGGGGATGAAGGTGTATTCGAAAACTGCAATGAATATTCATATCTCGCCAATAAAATAATTTCGAAAGGGGCTTTTTTTGTCGGCTTAGAAAAGTCGTCAGATTGTGGCGCCGCCGGCGCTTCTTGGCCCCACAAAGTCCAGTATCTATGCATTTTCGCCAAGAACTATTTTAAGAAACCTTGATCTGCTCCGAAACTCGCCGGATTGCGGCGCGGCGCCCCATGGTGGTCTCACAATGGGCAACGGCCGATTGGTTTTTGTCCTCCATGCATATTCAAGAAACCTTCGCCCACTCTGAAAGACCCCTACATTGCCGTACTGCGCTTCTTGTTTAGCCTCACAAAGTCCACTCTCAAAGTTAACAATCCTGACAGACTCGGTGGGACCGTTAGCGGAGCTGGCGGTCGGCGGGTATCATGTGGCGCATGGTTTCCCGCGGTGGCGAATTAAAAGGTGATGCCGAAAGCTACGGCGCAGGCATGCGGAGTCACGTCTCACCGCAAACGGCGAGACGTGGCTCCGAGGTCGAATGCGATGTGCTTTGGGGATCGAGAGGATCAATATTCATGCAAAGTCTCCGACCGTGGCGAGTCGCGCATCTGATGCGGGCCGGAGTTGTGGTCTTGGTTGTGATCTTGCAGGCGGGGTTTCTCGCTGGTTGCTCCACTTCCCTGCAGAAGCAGTTTGGCGCCTACGACGACGCGCCGGACCGCGTTTCCACCACCGTTCGCAATGCTGACCTGAGCGCCCGCTTCCCGACCGCTGACGAGTCGCCCGACAGACAATCCGGCGAATCATCAAGACCTCTGCTGTTTCCGGGGATCGAGCCCGAATCACCGCCGCCCCCCGCCTCACGCGACCCCGGTGGCCTCGGGGTGCGCACCGCATCGCTGGAGCCAGTTGCGATCAGGGGCGACGGCGTCGAGATCAATTTTGAAGGCGCCGACATTCCGACCGTCGCCAAGGCGCTGCTCGGCGACGTCCTTCATCTCAATTTCGTCGTCGATCCAAAAGTCCAAGGCACTGTGACGCTTGGCTCGGTCGGACCGATACCGCGCAAAGATCTGCTGTCGACGTTTGAAAGCGTGCTGCGCATGCAGAACGCCGCGATCGTGCGCGATGGCAAATTCATGAAAATCGTCCCGATTCCTGATGCGGCGGGGCACGCGTCCGTGAGTGCGGGAGCCGGAGAACCCGGATTCGGCGTTTCGGTCGTGCCGCTACGCTACATTTCTGCCACGACGGTGGCGAAGACGGCGGAAAACATGTTGGCGCGACCGGGTGCGATCCGCGTTGATCAGGCGAGAAATCTTCTTCTGATCCAGGGCACGGCATCCGAGCGCGAGGCCGCGCTCGACGTGGTCTCGACCTTCGATGTGGAGTGGCTGCGCAACCAATCGGTTGGAGTCTACCCGCTCAAATCGACCTCGCCGGAGACCATGATCGGGGAGCTTGAACGCGTATTCGAGAACCGCGAAGGCGGCCCGGGGCAGGGCGTCATCAGCTTCCAGCCGATCTCGCGCATGAACGCCGTGATGGTCGTCGCCAAGAACCCGAATATGCTCAAGCAAACGACGCAATGGGTGGAACGCCTGGACCGGTCAGATACCAGCGGCACGACGCTGCGGAGCTATCGGCTGAAATACGGCAACTCCACGCAAATCGCCAAGATCCTCACCAATATCTTTGTTTCGAACCGGTCCGGCACGGGCAGCGATACGCCAACCAATCCGATCGCACCGGGGACGACCACCGCCCAGTCTCGGCTCGATTCGCTCAAAAGCGGCACACAAGCCTCAAGTGCGAGCGGGAGTACGAATGGAAGTACGAGCGGCCAATCCAGCGGCGGCTCGTTCGGGGCGGGGAGTCGTGCTGGCGCGCCGATTACAGCGGCCTTTGAGACATTTTCGAACCGCAAGGACTCCGACGCGGATGCGCCCGGCGGCGCCGACGCATTTGGCGGTGCGTCTGGCGGCGTCTCGTCGCGAGGCGCGTTCCAGAATGTCCGAATCACCGCCGATAGCGTCAACAACGCGATCGTGGTCTACGCCAATCAGGAGGATCACCGTGTCATCGAGCACGCGGTGCACGACTTCGATCGGCCGCGCTTGCAAGTCGCAATCGAGGCGACCGTCGCCGAAGTCACGCTCACGAATGACCTGGCCTATGGGGTTCAGTATTTCCTTACCAGCAGGGACGTGGGAGCCGCGAGGGACAAAGGGTCGGTAGGATTATTTGGCGCCGCCCAAGCAGCCGCCCAGGCGACCGCGCTGCAGCGCGTTCTGCCGGGCTTCAATCTGCTGCTCGGATCCGAGGCGCAGCCGCGCGTCATCCTCAATGCGCTGTCCACGATTACCAGTGTCAAGGTTCTCTCCTCGCCATCGATCGTGGCGCTCGACAATCAGCCGGCGCTCCTCCAGGTCGGCAACGAGATTCCGATCACGACCAGTTCGGCCACGATCCTGTCCAATTCGACCACGCCGCTGGTCAATACGATCGAGATGCGCAATACCGGCGTGATCCTGAAGGTGCTGCCGCACGTGAACTCGAACGGAACGATCGAGCTTGAGGTCGATCAGGAGATATCCGCCGTCGTCAATCCCGATCAACAGACGTTGACGCCGACGATTTCCTCGAGGCGCGTCCATTCCACGGTGGCGGTGACGAGCGGTCAGACGGTTCTGCTCGGCGGCCTCATCAGCGAAAATGATCAGAGAACGAAGTCTGGAATACCCGGACTGAGCGACATCAAGTTCTTGGGGGATTTGCTCGGCAATACCAACGGCACCAAGACGCGCTCGGAAATCATCATTTTCATCAGGCCGCAGCTGATCCGAAACAGCGTCAACGCGCGCGCCGTGACCGAAGAGTTCCGAGACAAGCTTCATACGATGAAGAACAGCGCAGGTTCGATGATAAGCGGTGCGGATGCTCGGCGCTGACGCCGCAGCTGGTACGAAAGCTTTGACGCGGCGCGGCCCAGCTGAGCGACGGTTCCGGCGCTGGAGTTTCTCCGTCCCGTGCAGGCGATTTTTGTCGGCATGTGCGGCGCAGTTATTCACCTTAACTCGCCGAGGTTAGAGCGCGCGGGATGAGGTCGAATCATCTCCCCCTCGACTCTGTCATTCCCGCGAAAGCGGGAATCCAGTACTCCGCTGCGCCGCCAGGGTTTACTGCATCGCCCACTTTCGCGGGCGATGACACGGCCGTGTGAACTCTATCAGAGTCAGAGCAAAATTTGCTCTACGCAACCTGACTATCATTCATTCAACCGAACCAAACTGAACGATCTCGACAACGGTAATATTGCGCAAAAATTGCAGCGTCGGGATATCAAAATTATAGCGAAAATACAGTGCTAAAATGAGGTATATTGTATTTTGCGGTTTTGTCAGCGACTTCGTGTGTTCACAGCCTTGTTGATTTCACCCTTTTTCACATTTGTGGTCGTACAAAAGACCGCCCACTTTGATTATCTAGCCATTGCTACACTGGAGTATCTCACTCGTACGATGGGGAGCTAGAAAATGACAAAAATTGCACGGGGATGGTCCCTTGCGAGCACAGCTGCCATGATTTTGGGGGCAACTGTCTTGTCGGGATCCGCTTTTGCGCAGGATCGCCACGGAGGCGGCTTCAATCTGCATAACCACTTCGCTCAGAATTTCACGCCAGACAACAGACCTGGTGGAGGAGGCGGTGGCGGCGGCTCCGGGGGAAAAACGCTTGACCCGGGTCCGCGAGGGGGCGCTGCCGGCGCCGGCGGCGCGCTTCCCGGCCTCAGCCAGGACGAGCTGAATTTTTTCAACGCCGCGAAGGATATATTCAACGAGGTTGAAGACGTTGGTGATGGATTGGGCCCGCGTTTCAATCTCGACAGCTGCGGTGGATGCCACATACAGCCGGCCGTCGGCGGCTCGAGCCCCGCGACCAATCCGCAAGTGGCGAATGCAACCGCGAATGGTGCCAAGAATACGGTGCCGTCCTTCATTACAGCGAACGGGCCGATACGCGAGGCGCGCTTCGTGCGCAATCCGGACGGAACGCCGGATGGCGGCGTGCACGATCTCTTTGTGATCACCGGGCGCGCGGATGCGTCGGGTTGCAACATCACGCAGCCGAACTTCGCCGCCGCGGTCGCAGCGAACAACGTTATTTTCCGCACACCAACGCCCGTGTTCGGCTCCGGACTTGTGGAGGCCATTCCCGATTCGGGCCTTCAGGCCGCTTTTACGGCCAGCGCGCAACAGAGGAGGTCGTTGGGCATCTCGGGGACCTTCAATCGCAACGGCAATGACGGCACCATCACGCGATTCGGCTGGAAGGCGCAGAACAAGTCCCTGCTGATCTTCGCAGGTGAAGCCTATAACGTCGAAATGGGTGTCACGAACGATCTCTTCCCCCAAGAGCGTGAAGAAAATCCGGGGTGCCAATTCAACAACTTGCCGGAGAGCACGACTAGGCTAGTCAACAATACCAATAGCGGAAGCCCGGCATCGGACTTCTCGGGAGACATCGTCAATTTTACAGCCTTCATGCGCATGTTGGCGCCGCCGACTCCAGCGACATCCACCGCGGCGCCGGCTGCGTCGACGCCCGCCTCGACGCAGGTTGCGGCAGCGACCGGCACCAGCGCCATAGCGGCCGCGGCGTCCTCGACGTCTTCAACGTCGACCACTTCGACATCGTCGACCGCATCGGTCACCCGAGGACAGCAGGTGTTCGCGAATGTCGGCTGTCAGGCCTGCCATGCGCAGAACCAGACCACCGGAAAGTCATCTATGACCGGGCAGACCAATGTGACGTTCCAGCCGTTCAGCGACTTTGCCTTGCACGACATGGGAACGGGACTCCAGGACCGCGTTTCTCAAGGCTTAGCCAACGGACGTCAATTCCGTACCGCGCCGCTGTGGGGTGTCGGACAGCGCATCTTCTTCCTCCATGACGGCCGCACCAGCGATATCTACCAGGCCATCCAGGACCATGCCAGCCAAGGCTCGGAAGCAAACAGCGTGGTCAGGAACTTTAACCTGCTGAGCACGACTGACCAGCAGGCGGTGGTCAACTTCTTGCGCTCGTTGTGAGCTCGTCCACACTGCAATGCGCCGGTTGCTGCTGTTTGTGGGGTTAGGGGTAGCGACTTGCGTCGCCAGTGGGCTCGCTTGGCGTTACGGTGCCGTAACATTGCCTTACGGCACCGTGATGTCTCCGCTGCCGGTTCCCGAGGACGGAAAGGTTCTGAGCGGAACCTATGTCAACGACTATTTCGATCTGTCCTATCCGCTGCCGGAGGGGTGGACCGAAGGGGAGCCGGGGCCGGATCCCTCCGACACCGGCTATTATGTGCTGAGTTCGCTCATTCCCGAATCGGAGCCGAACGCGACAATCATGATTGCGGCGCAAGACATGTTCTTCGCGTCCAAATCGCACGGCAACATCGCCGAGATGGTGAGCGACTTCCGTCAGGCAATGTCGGAAGTCGACGGCATGACGATCGATCGCGAGCCGACCGAGGTGAAAGTCGCGGATCGTCTTTTCCATCGCGTGGATTTCAGCGGAGTTGGGCTCTATCGCGCGACATTCACCACCGAGATCCGCTGTCATGCCGTGAGCTTCAATCTCACTGCGCGCGATCCGGAGTTGCTGGCGAACCTTGCGTTCGGCGTGGACAAACTCTCCACTGTCGGAAAGTGGCATTTAGGCTCTTCGGTCCCCCATTGCATCGAGAATTACGCGGTGCCGGAGAGCCTGTTGCAAAGAGTTGAGCCTATCCCGGCTGGTCCCAAGTTCTTGCCGATTCCGGTGCGTATCATCGTCGATACAGGGGGGTCCGTGAAGCACATCCACGTGATACGCGCGACTGCCGAGCAGCGCAAAAGCATTGAGGACGCCCTGCGCCAGTGGAAATTCAAACCCTATCAAATGAATGGACGCGCAGTCGAGATTGAGACGGGCTTGGTGTTCCGGTTCACGGTAGCGGAAAAATAACCTTGTTGTTGGTTGCCAGCGGGTTTTTCAGATGGACGCGCGTCAGACCACCGCCATGTGACAAGCGGCGTCTGGGCGTCGGTATTGGAATGTGACGGGTGGGGGCCATGACGATCGATACGACGAGACGAGACGGCAATTTACCTTTGCTTGATGCAAAGTGCGCCCTATCCGGGCGCACCCGACCCAGAGGCACTGGATCAAGAGCAGCGCCCGCCGCTATTTGGCTCGGATGCGCCGTGGTCAGTGCGATCCCCATGGCCACCACGGCCTCAGCCCATGTGAAATGGTTCGTAACATGCAATGCGGCCGATGATCCGCTTCCGCCGCAGGCGGTGTTCACGCCGACCTTTTGGCTCTTCTCGGCCCTGTTTGTGACGCTGCTCTATGTCGGGTGTGCGATCGAGGAGACGAAGCTCGGCACGTCTCTCTCAGGGCTCATCGATCGCTGGACCGAGCCCTTGCATAAGCGCGCCGACGGTCTGTTGCGGGCGGTCGCGGCTGTCTCTTTTACCCTGCTGTGGGCCGATGGCGACTGCATTCTTACACCGGAGCTCAAAGGCAGCGGTACCTGGCTCTCGGCGATTCAGGTGCTCATTCCGATCTATTTGATTGCGCGGGCCACGCTGCCCGCTGCGGCGGCCGGCATCCTCGTGCTCTACGGCTACGGCGCCGCCACCGATGGTCTGTTCCATATGCTGGATTACACAGTTTTTCTTGGGCTCGCTGCATATTTCGCGCTGTCCATATCGCAGAATGCCAAGCTCCGCTCCTTCCGGTTCGATTGCCTGCGGTGGACGGTCGCTCTTTCGTTGATGTGGCCGTCGATGGAAAAATTCCTGTATCCCTCTTGGATCGCGCCGATCTTGGCGCAGCATCCGGAGCTGACCTTGGGCTTTGATGTCGGCACCGTCATTACTGCCGCCGGTGTTGTCGAATTCGGTCTCGCCTTTGCGTTGTTCTGGACGCCCCTGGTCCGTCGTTTTGCCGCCGCCGGCCTCGCGATGCTGCTGTTTGCGGCAACATTCGATTTCGGCAAGATGGATGGGATCGGTCATTTGATGATCATCGCCCTTCTCCTACTGGTGTTCGCTGATCCGGGAAGGAAACAGGCCTGCTGTCGCCCGGCCGTCGCCCCGCTTGTCGGCGGCACGACATTGTTGGCGGTCATCTTTCTCTATGCAGGTTTTCACACGCTTTACTATGGGTCGTCGCCCGCGGCGGTTGCTCCGCTCGCAAGCGGCGCAGCATTGGCGTTGTTGACGATCAGCTTTCTCTGCCTCCCCGGCCTCGCACAAGGGTTACGACGGGCCATCAGGCGGCGCCTGCTGCTATGGTTGATCGAGCGCGATGAGGCGGGCGACACTCTGACCGTGCAAAGACCGCGCGACTTGGCTGGGCCGCGACGGATGACGCGTTCTGAGCGTTTGGTGGCCCTGCGCGCACATGGCTAGCTCAGCACGCACCGCGGGGCCGCCCTACGCAAATGCGCCGCGGCGTAAGGTTCGCCCTGCTAAGCCACTCGCCTTCACGGGTGAGCATTCGACTGATCGGCGCATGAACTCAAGCACTGATCGACGCATGAACCTGAGCAACGAGCAGGAGCCATTCTCTCTTTCCGAACTTGCGGCGGGAAGCACTGCGCTCGCTGCTGTCGCACTGATCGCGTTCCTGGGTATCAGGGTCTCTCAACCGCCAGATCCTCCGCCCGCAAATATTTCGCAGGCGACGCCGTCGCCTGCGACCGAGCCGAGCTCTGTGGCGGAAGTGGGCCAACGGCGCCGGCATGTGCCGACCGCGACAGCGCGTGCGCGGCAGGGCCTGCCGCCGAACGATGTGACAATGCGCCTGTCAGAGTCATCCGGTGCCGATTTGTCAGCAAGTCACCCGCCAGCCGCAAATCCGGCCGCAACGAAGGGGGCCGCAGCTTCAAATTTTCTCGTCGAGGCCGCGCCAGCGACGATTGTTGAAATGCAGTCGCCCGATATCGGCGGCCCGCCGCCCTCATTGATCGGGCCACCCGATCTATTTCGAACCAAAGACGCAATCAGCGTTCGGCGGTCTGAGCCGATCAGGGAGGCGGCGATCCCGCCGCCGCCCGAGGCGGAGCGAAATCCGTCCAACCGTTCCGATGCAATTTGGATCCAAACGAAGCTGCACGATCTGGGTTATTTGGCAGGTAACGGCAGCGGCGTCTGGGGAGCAGCCTCGCGGAACGCGTTACGTGATTTCAAGATAATGAATGAGCTTGCGGAGGACGACAAATGGGACCGGGACACCGAACAACGGCTGCTGTCGAAACAAAACGTCCCTGCCTCCAGCACCTTCATCGGCGGTTGGGCGCAGAGCGTCGAGGAGTGCCAACGGTTCCGGGGCCCGGGTGCTCCGCTCGTCATAAGGTCACGCGGCGCCGAAACCGACAGCGTCAAATGCAGTTTCAAGTCGATCAAACGGGAGGTTGCGACGACGTGGCGTATTCAGGCCGCATGCTCGGCCGGGGGGCAGTCGTGGAATGCCAATGTCAGCCTGAAGCTCGCCGGATCGAACCTGAACTGGTCGAGCGCGAATGGCAAAGAGACCTACGTGCGATGCGCGAAGCCGTGATATCGACTCCGGGCCGCATTCAGCCGGCGGCGCCGACCTGTCAAATAAATGGCTCAACCTGACCGGAACACGACTTAATTCATGAGACCGCTCCGGCGCAAGGCGAAATACTCATTGTAAGGCAGATCGTCGGGTACGACCATGCTCTTGCCGTCCACCGGGAGCAGCCTGGCGATATCGGTTCGCCGTGACAGAATATTCTCCGCCATCCGCTCAAGCGAAATATTCGAATTCCATTCCATGAGATCGCGTTTGGCTGGTCCAGAAAGACGTGCCACGAATTCTGCGGGCGCGATCTCGGGGATCGGCGACGCGGAAGCCAGGAAATGATAGCCCCAGTCCTCGATCGATTTGAAGGCGACCACATAGGGGAAGGACTCCCCTAACGAGCGCACGACCGCGTACTGGATATTTTCTTCGCCCCCGGGGAACCATTGCTGGAGGATGCCGCCGGGTGCGAGATGAGCCTTCACGACATCGTAGAATTCCTTGGAATAGAGCAGGCTCGACGCGGCGGCCTCGATCGGAGGCGGTGGATCCAGCGTGATGACGTCGAATTTCCTGTTGCTGCGCAGCAGATAGCGGCGGCCGTCATCGACGACGATGTGAGCCTTCGGATCGCTGATCACATTTTCGAAATCCGGAAAGAAGAAACCAAAAGACTCGGTCACCGAACGAGAAAGTTCGACAACCGTCGTATCGATTCCCCAGCTTTGCATGGCGCGGAAAGTCGTGCCCATGCCGAAACAGATGATCAGCCCTGACTTGGCGTTGTTGTTGACCGCCAGCGGAAGATGCGCCATGACCTTGGTGATGGGCGTCAAAAATGTCATGCCGACGCCATTCACCAGCAACCGCTTACCCATTCCCTCGCCATATGCGATGACGGTTGCCACATGATCACGGCGGACTTCGTGCGGTCCATCGTAAAAGCTCCCGTCCTCGTAGCCGCGGCTCACGAATATCGAGAACGCAAATAATGCGGCGAACGGGAGGGCCACCCCGGCGCCCTGCCGCATTGACAAGAGGGCCCGCCGCATCGCCCACACAAACAGCAGGAATATCGGAACGCTCAGAACGAGAAGCGCGGCGTGTGTGCCGATTGTGGGGAGAAGCCCATAGGCAGCGACGAGAGGGCCCAGGATTCCCCCGGCAATGTTGACGCCATAGGAGCGGCCGGCGTTGGCGGGATCGCCGCCCGAATACTCGTCGATCAACCGGGGCGTGAGGTAGCCAAGCGCAAGACAGAAGGGCACGATACTCAACAGCGTTACAGCGACATTCTCGCCCAGGCGCGGATCGTTGAGCACGATCGGCAGCAACGAGAACACGCACGATGCGCCGAGAACGCCTTCCGTCGAAATGAGCCATCCGCTCTTCAGGCCGCGGCGGTAAAGATAGGAGCCGATCCACGTCGACAGCAGATAGGTCGTGAGTATCATTGCGAAGGCGTAGATGGTCGTCTTCAGCACGAAGGTAAATGCTCGCGTCCAGGCAACCTCCATGGCCAGGGACGTGAACCCGGTCGTGAACAAGATGGCCTCGAGCCAGCGCCTCGACGCCGGCAATTCGCGCTGCACCGGAGCTCGATTCGGTGAGCGCAGTGCAGCAGGTTGCTCCGACTCAGACCGGGAAGTCCACGCGAGGAGGAAACTAACCGCAGCGATCAAACAATTAATAGCCGCTGCGATGGTAGACGTCTGGCTAAAGCCGAAGAGCTCCACCAGAACAAGAGCGGTCATCGCGGTGCCGGCCGTCGCCCCCATGACGTTGGCCACATACAGAAAGCTGAAGCCGCTCTGATTGGCAGGATCCGTCTGTCTTACGAACGACATCATCAGGGGAAAGGTAGCACCCATCATGATGCACCAGGGCAGGATCGCGACGACAATAAAAATTGCCGATATGAGCAGATAGCCCGTTGAACTGGCTTCTCCGGCCCTGAGCAGGTAGGCCTCACCGAACCGGAACAGCTGTGGGACGACGAAAGCGCCTGTCGCAATGGCGCACTCGGCCGCACCGTAAAAATAGGCCGACGAAATTTTTGATCGCGAACTCCACCATTGGCTCCATTTGCCGCCGAGCCACGAACCAAGTCCGAGGCCCAACATAAAGACTGACAGAACGACCGACAGAACCGGGGTGATGACGCCGAAATTCGCAAAGGCCATGCGGACCCAAACGACCTGATAGAGCAGACTGCAAAATCCCGAGCAGAAGAACAAAAGGAAAAGAATAGGTTTGACGCGACCGCTGATCGCTGCGGGCCTGGTTGTCCCCTGTCGTTCCTTCACCAAGGCGCTGTCCATGTTCCAGACTCCGATAAACTGCGATTCTTAGGAAGCATTTTTCGGTCAGGTCGACCTACCTCTGTGCTGTCATCGCCCGGCTTGACCGGGCGATCTAGTAACCACAGACCGGGGATACTGGGTTGCATCGAAATCGGATGTTTCCGATTTCGACAATTTAATGCCGAAGTCGGGCAGGCCCGACTTCGGGTCAAGCCGGGCAATGACGCTGGCAAGGTCAACCTAATGGAAAATGCTCTAGTCATCGGCGACCCGGCAGAGGCTCAGGGCGTGCCCTTCCAAGTTCGACCAAATGGGTTGACAGGGCGAAGCGCTCAGCCGCCGACCAAATTGCCCCAATAGGCGATTCAATTTGTCGGCATTGAATTCGTCAACGCTGAGAATAAACGTCGGCCGTCCGGGCGTTGTCATGATGCGTTTTACCTCGGATGCGAGCTTGTTATCCTGTGACAGTTCCAGATAATTATTCTCGATCCCCAGGTATTGGGCCGTCGGCTCAGCGAATGGAATGAAAAACGCCACCGGATCCCACGTGGCAATCAATACGACACTCTGCGCCGGCAGCGCCGGCACGCGTACGTCGACGTATCGATCTCCGTAGCGGCCGCGACCCCAGTCAAGATAAACGGTGGTGGTAGCGGCGAGGATCAACGACATGATTGCGGAGACGATCCGCAGGCGGCGATCTTCAAAGAGCCAGATCAATACCCCGATCGTGACGACCCCCGTCAGCATTTCAAGCGGGACGGCGTACCTGTAGTAGCCGAAGCCAAGCGCCCAGCAGAAGTACGACAGGATGATGAATATGAAAACGAGATCGAGACCGCGCGTCCGCGTTGATGTCTCTGCCCGACGGTAACCGTTGCGTAGATAGTTCATCGCAAACGCCGCGAGTCCGGCGGCCGTCGCCACATACGCAATAGCGCTGCGCCAGTCGCGGAAAGGCGGCTCCGCCACGATATAGGTGTCGACCGTTGTCCAATAAAACGGGTAGGCGATCAGCTGCCAGATGTCTTGCGGCAGGAATCGCGCATCCCGAACCGCCTCAGGTTCCCAGTACGGCGAATGAAAGATCTGATTGAGATAGGGAAATGTTGGATTTCCGAAATCGTGCCAAAGGATGAGCATGTGATGTCCCGCAACCGCGAGAAATCCCATGAGGGCGCCTCCACCAAACGCGATCGGACCGCCGACCGTCCTGCGCCGTATCGCCACAAGAAGAGCGACAGCGCCTAATCCCGGTACATAAATCGCCGAGGTATATTTTAATCCGATGCCGATCCCGGCCAATAATCCCGATCCGGCAAAGCCGAGCCGGGCCTCGCGTCCGTTTCGCGGTCCGGCGACCTTGAGAATGCCAAACAGCGCGCCCAGCACGAACAGCGAACTGGTGAGATCATTGGTGGTCGTTCCGACCAGGGACACAAACCCGGCGCCGGAGACACCCATCAACCAGGCGGCGGCTGTCAGCGTCCACCGCTCCAACGTCTGAATCGGACGGATGACGTGGCAGGTGATGCCGAAAAGCACCGCGGCATTGATGCCGTGCAAGGCGCCCATGATAAACGCGATGAGGCGCGGAGTTTCATTCAGGGAAGAGGAGATCAGCCCGTAAAACAACAGGTCTGCCGTGGGGTTGAGAAAACCCTGCTCTTGCGCGGGACCAACATCGTAAAGGTATCTGTCGTGCAAATACGCCCACGGCGCATAGAGGTGATAATAGCGCAGGTCCCAGTAGTTATCCGGCCCCAGGGCGACCGACAACACGCCTACGCCGCCACAGATAAGCAGAATCAGGGCGCAAAAGTGCCACGCCTTGAATAGCCGGTCAATTCCCGCCGAAACTTTGACATTCGACCGCCCGATGGCAGCCTCGCGCGCGGTCGTGCTGGACGGCGTAGCGACGAGTTGATCATCTGAGTGACTACGCGAAGACAAGACCAAGATCTCCCCGGATCACTTGAGCTCTGCGCGCTCGCGCATGTGCTGTTTTTGAATTACCCACGAGGACAGACCCGAAAGCCCGCAAGCGGTGGATGGGAATTTTGAGCCGGAGCGTTGTCATCCCGTGATCATGCGCATCAGGACGCGGTCTTTGCGCACGAAATGATGATAAAGCGCGGCGCCGATGTGCACGGCCGCAAGGCAGGCGATGGCGGCGCCGATCAGGGCATGAACCACGAACAGACGCTCGGACAAGGGGCGGTCCTGAGGCCAAATCGGCGGCAGCTCAAACAGTCCAAATACCATGATTGGTGCGCGATAGGCGGAAGTGGCGACCCAGCCGATGAATGGCTGCACCACCAATAGCGCGTAGAGTCCCCAATGCGTGGCGCGTGCGGCCGATTGCTGGAGCGGCGGGATGTCCTCTGGCAGCGGCAGGGGCGGGTGCATGAGACGATAGCCGAGCCGCAGGATAAGGAGGGGAATGATCACGGTACCGATCGAGCGGTGCAGGTCATAGAGAGGGTCCTGCAGCGGTCCGCCCCACTCGTTGGTGATGACCACGCCGAGCGGAAGCATGAACAGAACGAGCGCGGCCGTGACCCAGTGCAGTGCGCGCGCGGTTGCGCTGTAGGCGGTCGATGTCTTCTGGTCGGTCATGTGAGCGCCTTTTGCGAAACCGTTGAACATTGCGGGGCCTCACGACGGCCGGCCCGCACGCTTTCCACCGCGCCCACGAGCCTGCGTGCCGCAGTTCCGTGAGAGGCGGCAAGCCTCACATCCGCCCTGTCGTCCATGGCCCCCCTCCCTGTCGCCGATGGCCCGGCGCCCTGTGCTGATTTCTACCGGACACTCCCAGGATGTCCTTGGATCGATTTCATGTTAACAATTTCCCGTGAAGCTGGGAAGTTACCAGGGGCGACCGGAGTCGTGCGACCGGAGCCATTCGGGTATCGTCCGCTATCGAGCTGGGGCGCGCCGAGCCGTGCGAACGATCAGCCGAGATGTAACAAATGGGAGGCCGCATGCTCGCAAACCGCAAGATTTGCATTGTGCTACCCGCCTATAATGCGGCGCGGACGCTCGAAATGACATTCAAAGAGATTCCAGCCGATGTCGTCGATGACGTGATTTTGGTCGACGATGCAAGCACGGACGGCACATTTCGGCTGGCAAAGAACCTAGGCGTTTTCGCGGTCAGACATGATTGCAACAAGGGCTATGGTGGAAACCAGAAGACCTGCTATCGGTTGGCGCTGGAACGTGGCGCCGATATTATTATCATGTTGCATCCCGACTACCAATACACCCCGAAATTATTGCTCCCGATGGCCTCGATGCTATGTTCTGGATTATTTGATGTCGTGTTAGGCTCGCGTGTTCTTGGCGTAGGTGCGCTGGCAGGCGGCATGCCGCGGTACAAATATATAGCAAACCGCGTACTCACATTTGCCCAGAATATCCTCCTTGGTTACAAGCTGTCGGAATATCATACTGGATACCGGGCGTTTACGAGAGCTGTCCTTGAGGCCGTTCCTCTCGAGCGGAATTCAGATGATTTCATATTTGATAACCAGATGTTATCGCAAGTCATCTATCGCGGATTCAAGGTCGGTGAAATCTCGTGCCCAGCAAAGTACTTCCCGGACGCATCTTCCATTAATGTCTATCGCAGCATCGCCTACGGCTTCGGCGTGCTAAAGACCAGCATCAGCTTCAGGCTCGCTCGCCTGGGTTTGGACCGCGGCACAATATTCGAAGGGCTGCTTCAATAGCCTTGATTGTCGGGCTTACGCTGACAAGCACCGGCATGTTATAACGGCTCCCGGGCGATTTGGTCCGCTCGGTCGCCATGCGCGGGCTTGAGCCCCACACCCGTCATCTTTGCAAAATCTATGCGAAGAAAGATGGACCGCGGGCCAAGCCTGCGGGTGACAGCGGGGGTGGACGAGCGCCGACTCAAATCGACCCGGAGCTGCTATAAAATTGTGAGTCATCGCCGGGTGAGCGCAGGCTAATCATGGGGAGGGAAGCATGAATGTGCAGCGGCGGGATTTCCTGTTGTTGGCGACAATCGTGTCAGCGATTTCGACATCCGGCTGGACACAGGCGGTATCGCCGGCGGCTGCGCCCACCGACAGCGGCGCGCGAAGCGCGACTTCCACACCGGATTTTTCAGGCACCTGGGCTCATCCCTATCTTACGGGCTTTGAGCCACCGGCAGCGGGGCCCGGGCCGGTGCGCAACAGGTCGCGCCGCCGCGACGGCATCGCCAACTTCCAACAACTGGTCGGTGATTACACCAACCCGATCTTGCAGCCCTGGGCGGCCGAGGTCGTGAAGAAGCACGGCGAGATTTCATTGGCCGGCGAGGGCTATCCGACGCCAAGCAACCAGTGTTGGCCCGGCGGCGTGCCCTACGTCTTTTGGGGTTTCTTGCTGCAAATCTTCCAGCAGCCGGACCACATCTTAATGGTTTACCGTCAAGGCCATGAATTGCGTCATGTGCGGATGAACGCGCCTCATCCGGCGCAGGTCACGCCGTCCTGGTACGGGGATTCCGTCGGCCATTACGAAGGCGACACGCTGGTGATCGACACCGTGGGGATCAAGGTCGGGCCGTTCGCCATGGTCGATATGTATGGCACCCCGCACAGTCCGGCGCTGCACGTCGTTGAACGTTACAGCCTCGTCGATTACGACGACGCCAAAGATGCCCTGGAGCGCAATGCCAAAGAGAACTCCTACATCCCGGCCACCGGCGCGACGGGTATCGTGGAGATCGACCCCAACTACCGCGGCAAGGTGCTGCAACTCCACTTTACGGTCGAGGACAACGCGGTGTTCACCGTGCCTTGGACGGCGACCATCACTTACCGGCCCAACCTGGGCCCGTGGACCGAAGTGATCTGCACGGAAAACCTCCAATGGTACTCTGGCAAGGACTCCGACGTTCC
>Ga0099791_10000234_pt1 | contig 19405 bp, 13 predicted proteins | sample Rivendell_Oct201_7_FD_77318 | JGI IMG/M metagenome (GOLD analysis project Ga0099791, IMG submission 77318) | Vadose zone soil and rhizosphere microbial communities from the Eel River Critical Zone Observatory, Northern California to study diel... | ecosystem: Environmental > Terrestrial > Soil... | reverse complement strand
TAGCTCGAGCCGGGTCACTGTGCGGGCGCCACTGCCGGGCTGCACGGTCACCCGGAAGGTGCCGTCGAGGCCGCCGTCCGAAGAGAAGGCGGCGGAGCCTTGGCCGACCTTGTCGCGGAGCTTACCGAGGAACGCCAAGCTGATCGTCGCCGGCGGCGGCAGAACCATGAAGCCGCCCGCGCGGGTCGCGCTCTGCCCGCCGGGGTTCGTCACCGTGACGTCCCGCGCGCCCAGCGCAGCCGTGGGGGCGATGGCGAGGGCGACCGAAAGCTGAATGGGCGAGACGACCGTGGTCGAGGTGACGGTGACGTCGGCGCCGAAAGAGGCGCTGGCCCCGGGCGAGAAGTTGAGCCCGTCGATCGTCACGGTGAGGCTAGTGCCCAACGTTCCTTGCTTGGGAGCGATGTTGGCGATGATCGGCGTCTCAGGGTGGAGGATCGCATCCAGCGCCAGGTCCACCTGGATCCTCGGCCGAGTGGTGCCAGTCCCGGCGAGAGTGTCCTCGATCATGACCCCTGTGATGCTGAAAGCTTGGAGGATCTCGTCGACGCTACCGGTCGGCTTGGCCTGCTTGAGCACCGCCCAGGCGCCGGTGACGTGCGGGGCCGCCATCGATGTCCCGCTCGCGATCACGAACGCGCCGCCCGGGTACGAGGAGGTGATGCTGTCGCCGGGGGCAAACAGGGACAGGAAGGGGGCCACGTTCGAGAAGTACGCGACCTGGTCATCCTTGGTCGTCGCGGCGACGCTCACCGCTGTCGATACGCACGCGGGCGCGCTGAGCTGGTCGAGGGCGCCGTTGTTGCCTGAGGCCACGACGGTCGCGATGCCGGCTGCGCGCAGGTTGTCGATGAACGGCTTGAAGGGTTGGTCGTCACAGGTCGAGCTGAACAGCCCGCCGCCCAGGCTCATGTTGACCGCGGCGAAGGTGTGAGTGGTACGCAAAGCGTAGACGCGCTCGAGGGCGGCGAGGATATCGGACGTGTACGCTCCGATGCAGGGTGGCGAGCCCCCGCAGTCGGAGAACCCGTCGAACCGTGAGAAGACCTGGATCGACATGATGCTGGCGCCCCGCCCGACGCCCCAGATCGACTGGCCGGCCGGCGTCCCGTTCCCGGCCGCAATGCCCGCCACGTGCGTGCCATGCCAGCAGCCTGCGGACAGGATCGGACAGTACACCCCGGCCCCGAGACCGGTCTGCTCGTCGGTGCCGTCCGGGCAGAGCGTCGTGCTCCGCCCCGCCGCGGTGCTGGAATAGCACGCCTCCTCCACGACCTTGCCGGCGAGGAAGCTATGAGCCGAGTCGACGCCTGTGTCGATTAGCGCCACCACGAGGCCGGTCCCGTCGTAGCCCTGAGCCCAGGCCTTGTCGGCGCCGATGAGCGGGACACTCTCCCGCAGGACCGGTCTGTGAATCATGTCTTCCGTCACCCGCTTGACCAGGGGGCTCGACGCATCGAGCTCTTGCAACGCCGTCGGACCAACCGCGAGCGCGATCACTGGCGCGGTCAGATATCGGCGAAGGACACGGTGCGGGTGCGGTGTCAGCCGGCTCAGCAAACGGGAGGCGGTGTCGGTGATCTCCTGCCGGTGGGCGGCCCGCGCTTGATTCGAGAGAGCGCCCTCGGCAACGCGGCCGGAGGGAAGGGCAAGCTCGACGAGCACGCGCACCTCGCCTTCGGCCCGCGCGCGGTCGTGAATCTCGGTCGGCACCACGCGGCCGTCTTTGTCGCGAGGGGCTGCAACCACAGACATCGGGAGCATGATGCCGAGCCAGAACAGGCTCGCCGCGAGGAGCCGGTACGGCCGAACCCGCGCGTTTTCCGAAAAAGCCCAGCGTTCGGCTGGCCGTAACATAGCCCCTTATAGTGCGCAACGGGTGTGCCAACCGCAAGACCCTGAAGAAACAGACTTCGTCGAATACCAGGTGACGGTTTGGCAGCCCGGGTGACGTAGGCCGTCACTGGGAGGAAGTGATCAGCGCCGCCTCAAAGAGCTCGTCTTCACGGTTTGGCGGAAGCGAACCGTGGATGGAATACGATGGCTCAGATCACATGGCCACGCGTCCGACGAAGCCCTTCGCCAACTTGCTCGCGGCGCTCGATCTCGAAGGTCACCAGACCGGCCATGCGACCGCTCGGCAGAGCCGAGTGGCGTGCCTGGCGCTCGCCGTGGTGCTGAGCGTTCTCCTGCTGCCGTTCATCGGCAAGGCCTTCAACATCGACGACCCGCTGTTTCTGTGGACGGCGCGGCAGATCCGGCAAGCCCCGGCCAATCCTTATGGGTTCACGGTCAACTGGGACGGGCTCGATGCGCCGATGGCCGAGGTGACGAAGAACCCGCCGCTGGCGTCCTACTACGTCGCACTCGCCGCGGCGGTGCTCGGATGGCGCGAGTGGAGCCTGCACCTCGCCTTCCTGCTCCCCGCCCTGGCCGTGGCCGTCGGAACGTACTTGCTGGCGCGCGAGCTCTGCGGCCGCCCGATGGTGGCGGCGATGGCGGCGGTCTTCACGCCCGTGTTCTTCGTGTCGAGCCTCACGATCATGTGCGACATGCTGATGCTGGCGTTCTGGGTGTTCGCCGTCTACCTGTGGATCCGCGCCCTGCGAACAACGAACCACGCAATGCTGGCCCTGGCGGGAGCGCTGATCGCGCTGTCGGCGCTCAGCAAGTATTTCGGAATCACCTTGATTCCACTTCTGTTCCTCTACGCCGTCCTCAAGCAGCAGCGACTCACGGGGTGGTGGTTGATCTACCTCGCGATACCCGTCGGCATCCTCGCCGGGTATCAAGGGATCACCCGGCACCTCTATGGTGAGGGCCTGATCCTGGACGCGGCGAGCTTCGCCGCATGGGCGCGGGCTGAAATCGTTCGACCGCCGATCACCACGACGTGGATCGGGCTGAGCTTCACCGGAGGCTGCGTGGCGAGCCTGCTCTTCTTCGCCCGCCAGCTCTGGTCATGGCGCGTGGTCGCGCTCGGCGGCCTCTGCGCGGCGGCGCTCGCCGGCGTCGTGTACTCGCTGACGACGTTCGGCGCGTTTCGCCTACCGGCCGACGCCGCCGCGCGCGCCATGCTGGCTCTCCAGCTCGGTACCTGGGGAATGGTGGGGATCAGCCTGATCGCGCTGGCGGCGCTCGATCTTCATCGCCGGCGAGACGCCGATGCGCTGCTCCTGAGCCTCTGGACGCTCGGCACATTCGGGTTCGCGGTCTTCGTCAACTGGACGACCAACGGCCGATCGCTGCTGCCCATCGTGGTGCCCGCCGGCATCCTGATCGCCCGTCGCCTGGAGCTGCGCGCGCCAAGTTCGCAGCCCGGCACGTGGCCGCGCGCCGTCACGCCGCTGGTCGCGGCGGTTATCCTGTCCTTGTTGGTCACCTGGGCCGATTACCGCCAGGCCGAAGCCGCCCGCGTCGGTGCGGCGCACATCCATGCGGCGTATCAAGCGCATCCACGGCGGATCTGGTTTCAGGGGCACTGGGGATTTCAGTATTACATGGAGCAGCACGGCGCCGTCGCCGTCGAGGCCAACACCTCGCGCTTCGTGCCCGGCGATCTGGTGGTGACGCCCACGACCAACACGGGCATGCGCGCCCTCTCGCCGAGCCGCGGATCGGTGAGCCACGTGCTGGAAGTCCCCTCGAGCGCGTGGCTCGCGACCACGAGCCACCCCGTCGGCGCCGGCTTCTACTGGGATGGCTTCGGGCCCTTGCCGTTCGCCTTCGGCAGGGTGACCCCCGAGCGGTTTACGATCTTCACAATATCCAACTGAGGAGGTCCCGATGGCAGCCGATCGGTCGTAGCTCGGAGCCCCAGATCTACTTCTATGGCGGCCGGCGCGCGGCGACGGGTTATATCTACATGTATCCCCTGGTGGAGAATCAGCCCTATGCCGCGGACATGCAGCGCCGGATGATCGATGAGATCGAAGCGGCGCGACCGCGCTTCGTCGTCCTGGTCAACGTCGCGGTGCCCTGGAACGTCGGGCAGATGTCCGATCGCACGCTGTTCCGGTGGTGGGATCGGTATCAGAAAGGCTTCGAGCGCGTCGGAGTCACCGACATCATGGACAGCGGGTCGCCGCTGGGCCCGACCGTGGGCGATGAGAACTTTTGGGCCTCGACGTTGAGCGGCACCACGTCCGGAACCTTGTGTCGCCGATCGCCTCGGGGCTACACTGAGACATTGTCTGCGCCGAGCGGGCGGCGAGGTACGCCCCGTGCGAACATCGTCGCCCTGATCCAGGTTAGGGAGAACGCACCACCCCTATGAGACTGATCTCGTGGATGCCGTCGTCGGCGGCGACCTTCATCTATGCGGTGTGCCTGAAGCCCAAGCCGGTGCGCGCCGCGGCGCAGTGGATCGTCAAGCGGATCATCCCGTCGCGACTGACGGTCGACGGCATCGAGCTGGTGATGAATCAGGACGACGCGGTCGTATGCGGAGCGTTGACCCTCGGTTGCTACGAAAGTGTGCCGCGCCGGATCTTCCGCTGGTTGCTGAAACCGGGGATGACGGTCGTAGATGTCGGAGCGAACATCGGGTTGTATACGGCAATCGCGGCGGAGAGCGTCGGGCCGGCGGGGCGGGTGATCGCCGTCGAACCCGAAGGCCGCAACTGTCGCCTCATCCGCCAGACCCTAGAGCTGAACCGGTTCAAGAACGTCGAGGTGGTCCAGGTGGCGCTGAGCGACAGGACCGGGCCGGGGCAGCTTTTCCTCAACGAGGAGAACAAGGCTGACCATCGCATCTTCGATCGCGAGTCGAGCCGGACGGTCGTCCCGGTTGATTTCTATCGGTTGGACGATCTGCTCGCCAAGCTGGCTGTCGCACGGGTGGACGTCGTGAAGATGGATATTCAGGGGGCCGAGGCCCTGGCGCTTCAAGGCATGCGTCGGACGCTGACGGAGAACGCCGAGATTCGGCTCATGATCGAATACTGGCCCTGGGGCATCGCACAGGCGGGCGGCGATCCGCGGTCGGTGTTGCGGTCGATCCGCGCGATGGGGTTCCGGATCTTCGAAATCGACGACCATGCGGCACACCGCCGTTCGGAGTCGGACGACGATCACATGGCCCGCCGAGGCCTGGAGCGGCAGCATATGAACCTGCTGCTGCAGCGGTCACACGACATCCCGGCAGGAGCGTGATCGCAGTTGGCGTCCGGCGAGTCGAGCGACGAGGATCACCGCCGGCCTTCGATGATGACCACCAACAGATTCTCGAACTGGTTGACTTGGGCCGGATGCGCTCCGTTCACCCTCACGACGCGACCCGCGAGCTCTTGAAGCGTCTGGCCGGTCTGCGTGAACCAGTATCTGCTGTAGAGCCCCATCGCCCAACCGGTTTGCGGATGTGGCGCCGGCGGTAACGGATCCAACCGCATCCCCGGAGGCAGAACGAGGAAACCCCCGGCCAGCCACACCCGATGCCCCCCGGCCAGCGTTTGCCGAATCTTCTGCAGTTCCGGAGCGATCGCCTCTGGCGTGATCATCTTTTGCTTGAACAGATCGTAGCGATGCAAGGTGTGATCGGTGATGTCCGGGATCGTGATCCAGGGCGTCCGGCCACGGTAGTAACGACTGAAAGAGACGCCTGACTCCCACTGCGTCAGCACGATCAGATCGTCGGGCGAGGCGGGCGCCGTCGCCTGGATGACCCGATCCACGTTGGTCGCCCGCATGTGCGCCATCGTCCAGAGATTCGCCGCCCCGACGAGCACGAGCGCCGCCGCAACCCCCACCCGGACGATCCGCCCGAGACGCACCCTGCGTGCCCACTGCCCCGTCGCTCCGTCGATCGCCAGCCCAAGCACCGCGATCAACGTCACGTAGTACCAGTGCTGCGTCGGATAGCGCAGCATCAGCAGGAACAGAAAATGGCAGACCAGTCCGCCAACGATGATCCACGCCCAGAACACCGCCTGATCGGCTGGTCCGGTCCCCTCGATAGTCGTCTTCCGCCGCACCCATAAATGGACGCACGCCGCGAGCGCCGCCGCGCCAAGGCCCACCCAAACCCACGGCACCCACGCTCCCGCCAACGCCAGCGTGGCGACGAACCGACCGACCAGCCCCTGGAGTTCGATCGGCTGGTTGATGATGATCACCCACGCGCTACGGCGACTCATCGACGGAAGATACGCCAGCATCGACGCGGCACTGATCCCACCGATCGCCAGCACGGCCGTCCCCGCCTTCCATCGCCGCCGCCACGCGCACACCAGCGCCGCTGCGCCGACGATGACGAACAGGTGAACGACGTTGTAGAAGAGGCAATGGACCGCCAGCATCGTCGCCGCCGAGGCCAGGGCGATCCGCGCCGCGCTCGGCTTCTCCACCACCCGCCACACGGAACCCGTCACCCACAAGATCAGCAACATGCCCAACCCGTACGCCCGGACCGTGTCCCCGTACCAGACGAGCGACGGGGCCAGCGCCGCCAGCGCCAAACTCAACAGCGGCAAGCCCGCGCGGAACACGCGCGTGTTCCACCAGAACATCGCCAGCGTCCCAAGCCCGACGCCCAGCCCCAGCGCCCGCAGCAACGTGTCGGAACCCAACCCCGCTCCCAGCCACCCTCGCAGCACCAGGCACCAGAGAATCGGGAAGGAATCGAACTCCATCCGGCCCCATGCGTCGGCGAGAGTTCCGATCGCCGCCTGGTTGTAACTGTTGACCTCGTCTCGCCAGAGCGGCCCCGCGTTCAGGAACACGACGACGTGCACGATCACGGCCCACAGGCAGGCTGAGACGGCGACCACCCATTCGGCTCGGACCAACCAGCGACCGTGTTGTGGGCGACTATTCATGGATGCGGGCGCCGGGTCGCAGCTGAGTGCGGGACAACAATGGGTCATGAGAAGGCGCGGCTGAAGTCCCGGCAGCGTTTCGCTGCCGCCAGCCTTCGATCGCCTCAAGCGACAGGTGCTCGAGGCCGCTCACGGGGCGTCCGACCGAGATTCTGACGACGGCGTGGCGCTCGGCGTGCGTCTGCACGAAGTAGCCGACCTGCTGAGACCACGCCATCACGTAGGCCCGTCGCGCCATCCGGTGGGCGCGGCGGGCGCTATCGGGACGCAGAGTGGGAGCTGTCCCCCAGGCAAGATGGGTAGGCCGCCCACCGCCCAAACCCGGTGCCCTGACTTCAGCGCGTCCTGGATGGCGACGTACACGGAGGCCAGGGGCTGGGGTGACACCATCCGGAGCTTGAGCAGGTCGAAACCGGTGGACGGTCAGGTCTTCGATCGGCGGGACCGTCGTCCACTCGACCGGCTCGCGATAGTACGGTTAAAGGTGATCCCACGAACCACGGGTTGACGAGCACCCCGAGCGGGCGCCTCATGAAATGGTCGTCTGCGGGGTCAGCTGGAGCACCAACGGGAGCCCGCGGCGGTCGCGTTTCTCGGCGACGATCACGCACTGCACGAAAAGATCCCTGACGCCGAAGTAGTATTCGCACAGGACGAACCCAGCGGCGTGCAAGAGGTTGGCGGCCTCCTCGCGCGAGCCGAGCAGCGACACCTCGTCGGGGTGAAACTTCTGCTCGCGACCGAGCACGCCCTGGACGAGACGTCGGAGCGCGCTCAGGAACAGCACGCTGGAGCCCCGGCGGTGCGGCCAAAAGACGACGAGCTTTCCGCCCGGCCTCAGGACTCGATGGAGCTCACCCAGGATGTCTCGAATTTCGCCCGGATGAAAGTGCTCGAGCACGCCGAGGTTGTACGCGCCATCGAACGTCTCGGCCTCGAATGGAAGATCGAATATGCTCGCCTGCTCGATTCGGTTCGCGAGCCAATTGTTGCGCGCGTAGAGCGTCAAGGCACGCTCCGAGATGTCGATGGCGGTGATGCGATAGCGCGCGTGGAGGCCCTGGTCCACCTGTCCGCTCCCGCAACCCGCGTGGAGGAGGCGGGCACCCGGGAGGAACGAGCGCTTCGCATACCGGCGCAGATTGTGCCTGATCACCCGGCGATAGACGGTCGCCACGACATCGTATACGGTGCCGAGCGCGGTTCGCTTCTGGCTCCAGTATTCGTCCCAGCCCTGCGTCTCGCTCAGGGCGGGACGCAGCGTGTCGACCCGGCGCGAGCGCACGAACCGCTCGCGGTGCAGGGCGTACCCGGCGACGAGCTTCAACAAGAATCGACCGCTCCGGAGTCCCTCGCGGAGGGTGAGCTTGGAGTCCCCGTACACCCGCGCCGGTAGCACGATCGGAATCTCCCGAACACGAATTCCGTTACGACACAGAATGAAGAGACTCTCGAAGAAGAACGCATAGGCGCGCGCCGTGACCAGCTCGAACAGCTCTCGAGGGATGCGCCGCAGATCATAGAGACGGAGCGCCCCGCTCGCATCGTACGGGACTCGCAAGAATGTCCGCGTCAGGAAATGCCCGAACTGCGTCAGGAACAGGCGATAGGGGCTCCAGCCGGGAAGACTGTCCGACTCGAGATACCGGGAGCCCACGACCACATCGACGCCCGCGGTGTGCGCGGCGAGCAGGCGGGGGATGTCAGCGGGGCTGTGCGAAAAGTCGGCGTCCATCGTGACGAGCAGATCGTAGCCTCGATCGTAGGCGTACGCGATGCCGGCGGAATGAGCGCTGCCGATGCCGAGCTTGCCGTCACGATGGATCACCGTGACGCGTGGATGCCGGCGCGCGAGCGCGTCGAGCGCCGCGCCGGTGCCGTCGGGCGAGCCGTCGTCGACGAACAGGATGTCCGCCGCGAGCGGCAGCGCCAGGAGCTCCGCGCACAGCCGCTCGACGTTGTGCCGTTCGTTGTAGGTCGGCACGAAGATCAGGCGGCGAGGCGACATCGGCAAAGTCTACGCCGAGACGACGTCGATGGAAGGAAGCGGGAACAGGAGTCGTCCACCCGCGGCGAGATACGCGGCCTCACGCTCGACGATGCCCGTGCGGAAGTGCCACGGCAACACCAGGAAGTAGTCGGGCTTGCGCGCTCGAGCGTCCGCTTCCGAGATGATGGGGATCCACGTCCCCGGCGTGACGCAGCCGAACTTGTCTTCGTTGACTTCGGCGATGGCCGGGAGAAGGTCGCGGTCGATGCCGGCGAACTGGAGGATGACGTTGCCCTTCGTCGAGGCGCCGTAGCCCAGCACGCGCTCCCCTCGGGCCCGGATGTCCTCCAGCCGCTCGCGAAGCTCGCGCTTGTGGGCCAGGACGCGGGCACGGAATTCCTCGAAGGGCCGCAACGAGCCGAAGCCCGCGCGTCGCTCCTCGTCCAGGAGCCGCTCGACCCGAGCGCGGCAGTCCTGCCCAGTGCGCCGGGGCCGGCCGAGCGTCACCGCGAAGCTCCCGCCGTTGGCGTCGTTACACTCGACGTCCAGGATCGCGAAGCCGACCTTGTCCGCCAGCCACTTGATCTGGGCCAAGGCGTAGTACTCGACGTGTTCGTGGCAGATCGTGTCGTACGCGTTGACCCGCAGCATCGCCGGCAGGTAGCTCTGCTCCAGGTGCCAGATGCCGTCGTCGGCCAACACGTCGGCGACCTCGTGGGCGAAGTCCAGCGGCCGTTCCAGATCGTAGAACATCGCGATCGACGTGACGATCCGCGCCTTCCGTTGGCCGAGCGCGCCCCGACAGAGGTCCGCCGAGAAAAAGTCGTCGATCAGGCGGCTGTCCGTTGGGTAGCCGCCTCGCCAGCGAGCGGCGGACGGATCGAAGCCGAGGAGCGTGAGCTGGCGGCCCGAGAAGAACGAGAGCAACGTCCCATCGTTGCTGCCGATGTCGACGACCGCGTCGCCCGGCCGGAGGTCTACGGCTCGCGCCAGCACCCGAGCCTTGTCTTCGAGATGGCTGACCATCCGTCGGTTCAGCGACGAGCGGTATCCGTAGTGCGGTCCGTACAACTCGGCCTGCTCGTAGGAGTAGAGGAGCTGAACCAGGCCACAGTTGTCGCACCGCGCCAGCGTCAGAGGGCCCTTCGTGAGCCGCTCGTCAGGGCGATGCGGAAACACTCCAGTCAGGAATTGAGTGCCCAGCTCGAGAAGCACGTCGAGCCCCTCGCCGCCGCAGATCCGGCATTCCGTCGCCTGTCGGTACATGCCTGATTTCTCAAAGCAAGCGCCATGCCAGAGATTTTCGAAGGCCGCTGGAAATTGTCCCCGGTGTACTCGTCTCAATCATTCTATACTCGTCTCATAATCGCGATCTACGCACCCTCGCGATCAACGAGCGACGACCACCCCGCCAAACAGCGTCAACTGATGTCGCGAGGACGTGCCCGCCTGACACAACAATTTGAGGGCGCAACCTGAGCCAGCCCCCCGAGAACGTGTCGCCATACCCCGCCTCGGCCCTCTTGCTGATGGGCGCGGTCGTGCTCGCCACCGCTGCGATCCGTCTCAGGCTGCTCGATGTCCCTCTCGATCGCGACGAAGGCGAGTACGCGTACTTTGGGCAACTCCTGCTCGATGGCGTCCCGCCCTATGCCGCTGCCTACAATCTGAAGGCGCCCGGCATCTACGGCGCCTATGCCCTGATCCTCGCCGCGTTCGGCCAGACGACCACCGGGATCCGCCTGGGCCTCATCGTCGTCACCTCGGCCACGGCGGTGCTCACGTATCTCCTGGCCAGGCACCTGGCCGGGCCAGCGGCGGGCCTCGTCGCGGCCGCCGTCTACGCCGTGCAGGCGCTGAACCCGAACCTTCTCGGCTTCGCGGCCTACGCCGAGCATTTCGTCCTTCTCCTCGTCGTCGCCGGCTTGCTCGTCCTCCAGGCGCAGGCGCGCGACCGTCGGTCGCTGCTCGTGTTCGCCAGCGGGCTCCTCTTCGGTCTGGCGTTCCTCATGAAGCAGAGCGCGGCGGCCTTCGTCGTCGGAGGCGCGCTCATCGTGCTCCTGTCGAGCACCCCCGACGGGACGCCCGGCTGGCCGCGGCGTGTGCCCGCGACAGCCCTCTTCGTGGCCGGCGCCGTCACGCCGTTCGCGCTCGCGTGCCTCGCCCTGCTGGAGGCGGGAACCCTCGGAACCTTTTGGTTCTGGTCATTCGTCTACGGATCGACCTATTCAGCGGGGCTTTTCGAGGGCTGGACCAACCTCGTCACCAGGCTCGAAGCCGTCGCGCCGTCCTCCTCGGTCACGCTCGCTCTGGGCGCGATCGGCCTCGGCGCCCTTGTGAGGGGCCGCCTCCGATCCCGGAGAATCCCTGTCCTGCTCCTGGTGGCGGCGTCCTGTCTGGGAGCCACGGCGGGCCTCCATTTCAGGCCGCAATACTGCCTGTTGATGCTCCCCGCGCTCGCGCTCCTGGCCGCGATCGGCCTCGACGCGCTCGGCCGACTCCTGGTGGGGCCGCCGGCGAGCTTCCTCCGGTGGGCGGTGCCGGTTGGCCTGGCGGCCGCCGCCCTCGGGCAGCCGCTCTACGCCTCGCGAACCCTGCTCTTCGAGCTCGGGCCCATCCAGTTCTCGCGGGCGGTCTACGGGCTCAACCCGTTCCCCGAGTCGGTGGAAGTCGCGCGCTACATCCGCGAGCGCACCACGCCGAGCGACCGCATCGCCGTGATCGGGTCCGAGCCTCAGATCTACTTTTACGCGCACCGGCGCTCGGCGACCGGGTATATCTACACCTACCCGCTCATGGAGCTCCAGCCGTACGCAGCGATGATGCAGCACCAGATGATCCGAGAGATCGAGATCGCCGAGCCTCGGTATCTTGTCTTCGTCAAGGCCCCGACGTCATGGCTGGTCAGGCCCGAATCGGACCGGACGATCTTCGGCTGGTTCGACCGGTACCAGCGGAGCTACACACGAGTCGGGATCGTAGACGTCGTGTCGCAGCAGCAGACGGTGTATCGCTGGGGCGAGGCGATGGTTGGCGACATACCGCGGTCCGACGCGTGGCTGATGGTCTTCGAGCGGGGGAGAAAGCCATGATCGGCGAGGGGCTGACCTACGAGCAGCACGCGATCGGCGCCACGTACCGGACGCTCAATCGCACGGTATCGGAGACCGACATCGTGAGCTTCGTGAACCTGTGCGGCTTCACCGAGCCGCTTTTCATGGACATGGAGTACATCGCCCGTGAATCCATCTTTAAGCGCCGGGCCGCGCCCGGCGCCCTGACGTTCGCCCTCTCCGAGGGGCTGATCATGCAGACCGGGCTCATTCACGGCACGGGCATGGCGTATCTCGGCGGGGAGCTGCGCGTGGTGGCGCCGGTGCTCGAGGGCGACACGCTCACCGTGCACGTGGAGGTCGTCGACAAGCGCGAGACCAAGAAGGCCGATCGGGGAATCGTCACCTACCGCCATCGCGTCCTGAACCAGCGCGGCGAGCTGGTGCTGGAGGCACGCGTCCAGCGGATGATTCGCCGCACGGGCAAGTGAGGTCCGGATGCCGCGCCCGGCCTCTCGTAGCGGCGCTCACGTACAATCGAGGGGCGCGAGCCGACGCTCGCCACGGAGGCCGGGGGTGAACGGACGAATCGTACAGATCAGCGTCTCGCCGGGCGGCGTCCCGAAGACGGCGGTGGCGGCGGCACGGGTCACCACGCTGGGGCTCGAGGGCGACGCACACCGCGACCGGGAGCACCACGGAGGACCGGAGCGTGCCGTATGCCTCTACGCCATGGAGGCGATCGACAAGCTTCGGGCCGAGGGACACGCGATCGCGCCCGGCGCCATCGGCGAGAACGTCACCGTCCAGGGGCTGGACTGGTCGGCCATCATTCCGGGGTGCCATCTGCGCCTCGGTGATGCAGTCGTGCTCCAGGTGACGCGCTTCACGAGCCCGTGCACGAACATCATGCCGGTCTTCAAGGGCGGCGACTTCTCGCGCGTGTCCGAGAAGCGTCATCCCGGCTGGAGCCGCGTCTACGCTCGCGTGCTGGCGGCCGGCCCGATCCGTCAGGGTGATCCGGTCCGCCTGTTGAGCGCGGCCGAAGTCGCCGAGGTCACGGCCGCACCGTCCAGGTGAGCCGCCGCGCCGAGGTCGTCATCATCGGGGGCGGGGTCACCGGCGCCTCCATCGCGTTCCACCTGGTGGCCGCCGGCGTGCGCGACGTCCTTTTGCTCGAGCGCCGGTTCCTCGCATCGGGGGGCACCGGCCGATCGGTCGGCATCGTCCGCCAGCTCTACCCGACGCCGGAGACCAGCCAGATGGTCGTGCGCTCCCTCGCCGTCTTCCAGCGCTTCGGCGACGTTGTGGGCGGCGAGTCCGGCTACGTCGGATGCGGCGTCGTCATCGGCGTCTCCGCGGCGATGCGTCCCAGGCTCGAGGAAACGGTCAGGCTCCAGCGCCCGCTCGGCGTCCGGGCGGAGATCGTCGAGCCCGGCGACCTGGCGCGCATCGAGCGACGGATCGATCCCGCGCATCTCGGCGCCGTCCTCTACGAGCCCGAGTCCGGCTACGGCGACCCGACCTCGGTGACGATCGGCTACGCTGAGGCGGCGCGGCGAGGCGGCGTCCGTATCGAGCAGGGCGTCGAGGTGGTGGCACTCCGCACCATGGGGGACCGCGTCACCGGCGTGGAGACCTCGGCGGGCGAGCGCATCGATGCACCGGTCGTGGTGAACGCGGCGGGCCTCTGGTCGAAGGCCGTCGCGAAGCTGGCCGGCGTCACGCTGCCGATCATTATCGGCCGCCATCCCGTCTTCGTCGTCGAGCGCGACGCCGGCTTCGGGCCGCCGCATCTCGTCTACCTCGATCTCGCGGGCGGAAGCTACGCGCGACCCGAGAGCGGCGGCCTCACGCTGACGGGCTCGCTCACCGACGACGAGACCCAGCATCCGATGGAGCCCGCGGCGCTGGGCGGCGACGTGGGTCTGGACGAGGCCGCCGAGGTGCTGGCGCGGACCGGGCGCGCGATCCCGCGGCTCGGCGATGCGCGCTACCGGCGGGGCTGGGCGGGGGCTTTCGACATCACGCCGGACTGGATGCCGATTCTCGACGAGTCGCCCGTTCGCGGCTTCTGGATCGCGACGGGCATGAGTGGCCACGGCTTCAAGCTGGCGCCCGCGGTCGGCGAGATGATGGCGGCCCTGATCACCGGAAGCCGGCCGCCCGTGAACCCGGCGCCGTTCGCGCTCGGGCGCTTCACCGCAGGGCGTCCCGGCGGCACCTTCGTCGCGTCGTACCTCGGCTGAGCGTCAGGATCAGGCGAGCGGGAGCTCGAGCGTGAACGTGGTACCGGATCCCTCGACGCTGTCGACGCGGATCCGACCGCCGCACGCCTCCACGATGGTCCGGGTGATGGCGAGCCCGAGGCCGGTGCCGGCGATGTCGCGGGTGGCCTTGCTCTTCACCCGGTAGAACTTGTCGAACACGTGCGGCAGGTCTTTGGCAGAAATGCCGATCCCGGTGTCCGTCACCCGCACCGTCACCATCTCCCCGCCGTCGGCGAGGACCGAGCGCGCCGCCACGACGGTCACGCGCCCGCCGGCCGGCGTGTACTTGACGCCGTTGTCGATCAGATTGATCAACACCTGACGGAGCCGGATGCCCACTGCCGAGACGATCGCCTCGTCGGGCAGCTCGACCAGCAGCTCGATGTTCTTGGGCTCGGCGCGCGGCTTCACCATGCGGAGCGCCTCGCCGATGGTCGCCACGAGGTCGACGGGCTCGCGCGCCGAGTCGAGGCCCGCTTCGATCTTGCCGATGTCCAGCAGGCCGGTGACGAGGTCGGCCATGTGCTGGGCGGTGTCGCGGATCCCCTGACAGCGCTCGACGAGGGCGGGATGTCCGGGACCGGCCATGCGCATGAGGTCCGCCAGGCCGCAGATGACCGTGATGGGCCCCTTGAGGTCGTGGGAGACCGTGTTCACGAAGTCGTTCTTCATCTGCTCCATGTTCTTGAGCAGGGTGATGTCGCGAAGAATCACCGCCACGCCGACCGGCTCGCCGAACGGCGTGGCGACGCGGACGAGGCTTGCCTGGGCGATCCGTCCGTCGGGCAGCGAGAGGTCGGAGATTCCCTCGCGCCCGGCGACGAAGAGGTCGCGAAGCGGCGCGTAGTCGATGGCCTCGAGCAGCGGGCGCCCGGTGATCGCCTCGGGCGCCAGGCCGAGCATCGGACGCACCGCCGCGTTGGCGAGCAGGATGAGGCCGGCCGGATTCTGCATGAGCACCGCGTCGGCGGTGCTAGCGAGCACCGCACCGAGCGTGCTGCGCTCGTCGGACGCCCCCTGGTACGCGAGCGACGTCTCGAGCGCGGCCGACAGCCCGGACGCCAGCAGCTGGGCGATCTGGAGATCGTCGTCGCCGTACCTGATCGGCGGCCGAGCGGCGAAGAGGAGCGCGCCCAGCATCTCGAGCCCGCGCCGGATCGGAACGACGAGGACCGCCCGCAGCCCCGCGGCGGCGAGCACGCCCTCGAGGTCGTCGACGCCGTCCTCGGCGATGAGCTCGTCGACGAGATACGGCTTGCCGGTGCTCATCGCGCGGCCCGGCAAGCCCTCGTCGAGCGAGAACACGCGCTGAGCGGGCGAGGCCTCGTCGACGCTCGCCAGCGAGTGCACGAGATAGCCGCTCTTCTCCGGATCTTGCAGACACACCGCGAGGTAGTGGCTGGGCACGGCCTCGCCGGCCCGGTCGCCGAGGGTCTGGAAGAAGTGCGTGGGGACCGGCGAGCGAAAGAGCTCGATCAGGATCTCGCTGGCCCGCGTGAGGCGCTCGGCCTGGCTCACGCGAGCACCGGCGTCTGCGCGCAGTGGGCCCGCGCAAGCTCGGCGAGCTGGACGCCGCCGGGAACGGGATCGATCGGGCCCACGACCGTGAGATGGCGGATCACACCTTCCTTGTCGATGAGGAAGATGCCCTGCTCGTGCGCCGTCATCGCGTGGTGGTGGAGGCGCCGCAGGAAGTTGCGGTTCATGACGTCGAACCACGCGCCGCGGATCTGGTTGCGAGTGTCGCCGTGCGTGAACGCGTACGCGAAGCTCACCACCGCGGTGCGGGTCGCCTCGAGCGCCCGCCGATCGCCCAGGCCGTAGACGGCGTAGAGCCGCTTGTCCGGGTCACAGACGAACGGGAACGGCAGGATCTCGTCCGCGAAGTACCTCCGGGCGCTCTCGAGAAGATTGGGCGCCACCTGGATCACCTCGGTCTCGGCGTCCTGAAGCGCCCCGTAGCCCGCCCGCACCCCGTCGGTGTAGATGCGGCAAAAGGGACACGTGAAGCCGCGCGAGAACCAGATGACCACGTTCGAGCGGCCGCGATACGAGGCCAGGTCGACCTCGGCCCCGCTGAGCGAAGGCAGCGAGAACCGTGGCGCCGGCTGACCGACATACGGGGGCTCGAGAACGGGGTCCATGGTCGCGGCCTTGCCTTCTATCTTCCTGGACTCCTTGAAGGATTTGCCACTGGTACAATGCAAGAGCCGTACAAGGACATAAGCTATGGATATAGCGTTGGTTTCCGGATAAATGGAACCTCGGATCGCCCAGTTATTTTCCGGGGGATCCGCTCAGAAATGGGCCAGGAGGGAGCCCGTAAGTCCTACCGGGCGATGCCCTTTTCCTTGAAGAACCTCTGGGCGCCGGGATGAAGCGGGAGCGCCATCCCGACCAGCGCGGTCTGGAGCGTCAGGTTACGCACGGCCGCGTGCGCGGAGTGGAGCTGAGAAAGGTTGTCGAACACGGCCTTCGTGAACCCGTACACCAGGTCTTCCGACATCGAGGAGCGCGCCACCAGCATGGCCATGACGGCCGCGACGACGATCTCGCGCTCCTGGTGCTTGTACGTGTTGGCCGGGATCTCGTCGATCGTGTAGAAGGGGTACTTTCGCATGAGCGCGTCGCCGGCACTCGACCCCACGCTGATCAGCGCGAGCTTGCCCGAGGCGAGCGCGTCGGCGATGACCGGCGCCCCGACCGCGATCGAGAAGAACCCGGCGTCCACGACCCCCGCCTTGAGCTGATCGACCGCCGCGGAGAACGAGACGCGCACCAGCGCCGCCAGATCGCCCTCGGCGACTCCGTGCGCGGCGAGAATCTGCAGCGCGTTCTGCTCGGTGGCCGAGCCGAGGGGCCCGACGGCGACGCGCTTGCCCTTGAGGTCGCGGACCGACTTCACGCCCGACGCACGGGTCGCCACGATGTGCACGGCCTCGGGATAGACCGAGAAGACGCCCGCCATGCTCTTCACCGGCTTGCCGGCGAACGGCTCGAGCACGGTCCCGTTGAAGGCGTAGTACGCGATGTCGTTCTGCAGGAACGCGAAGTCGGCCTCGCCGGCTCGTATGAGCTGAACGTTCGACAGCGAGCCGCCCGACGACTCGACGGTGGCGCGGATGTTGAGAGACCTCGTGTCCGACGCGATCCGTGAGATCGCCCCCGCGATCGGGTAGTACACCCCGTCCACCGAGCCCGCGGCGATCGTGACGACCCGGCGCGGCTGCGCGGCCGGCGCCGGCGCGAGCGCGACGGCGCTCAGCAGACCGGCCACGACCACCGATGCAACGACGCGCATCATGCTCTCCTCCTAGATGTTCATCTTACCTGCACTGTCACGACGCCGGTGTAGACTGAGCGCCGTGGCGGCGCGGCTCGGGGTCGACATCGGCGGCACCTTCACCGATCTCGTGGTGATCGACGAGACGACGGGCGCCGCGCGCGTGGGCAAGATCCTCACCACGCCGAAAGACCCGGCGCACGCGGTCGAGCAGGGCATCGCATCGCTCCTCGAGGAGTCGCGGACTCCCGCGGGCTCCGTGCGCGCGGTCGTGCACGGCACGACGCTCGCCACCAACGCGCTCATCGAGCGCAAGGGCGCGCGCACGGCGCTCCTGACCACCGAGGGCTTCCGGGACGCGCTCGAGATTCGCCACGAGGGTCGCTACGACATGTACGACCTGTTCATCGATCCGCCGGCGCCCCTCGTGCCGCGACACCTGCGCCGCGAGGTGCGCGAGCGGCTGCTGGCCGACGGCTCGGTGCGCGAGCCGCTCGACGAGCAGGGCGCGCGGCGGGTCATCGGCGAGCTGGTCGCCGAGGGTGTCGAGGCGATCGCGATCTGCCTGCTGCACGCCTACGTGAACCCCGTCCACGAGCGGCGGCTGGCGGCGCTGGTGCGCGAGATCGCGCCGCAGATGGCGGTGGCGTGCGCGTCGGAGGTCGTGCCGGAGATTCGCGAGTACGAGCGCACCTCGACCACCACCGCGAACGTGTACGTGGCGCCGCTGATGGCGCGCTATCTCGAGGACCTCGAGCGGAGGCTCGCGGAGCTGCAGATCCCCGGTCAGCTCTACATCATGCAGTCCTCGGGCGGCATCGCCGTGCCCCTGCTAGCGCGGCGCCTGCCGATTCGCCTCGTCGAGTCCGGGCCGGCCGCCGGAGCGCTGGCCGCCGCCCAGGCCGCGCGCGAGCGCGGCGAGCGCAAGCTGCTCTCGTTCGACATGGGCGGCACGACCGCCAAGGCGTGCGTCATCGACGAGGGCGCGCCGCTGGTCGGCCGCGAGTTCGAGGTGGCGCGCGCCGACCGCTTCAAGAAGGGCTCGGGGCTGCCGGTGCGCGTGCCGGTGATCGAGATGATCGAGATCGGCGCCGGCGGCGGCTCGATCGCGCGCGTCGATCGGATGGGCCTCCTGAAGGTCGGGCCCGACAGCGCCGGGGCCGACCCGGGCCCCGCCTGCTACAATCTCGGCGGGCGCCAGCCCACCGTGACCGACGCCGACCTGCTGCTCGGCTATCTGGACGCCGAGTTCTTCCTGGGCGGTCGCATGCGCCTCGACCGCCAGGCGGCGCAGCGCGCGGTCGAGGAGCACGTGGCCCGGCCGCTCGGGCTCGACGTCACCGAGGCGGCGTGGGGCATTCACCGCGTGGTCAACGAGAACATGGCGGCCGCCGCGCGCATTCACGGGATCGAGCGGGGCAAGGATCTTCGATCGTATCCCCTCTTCGCCTTCGGCGGCGCCGGGCCCGTCCACTGCTGGCAGGTCGCGACCATCCTGAAAACGCCGCGTATCCTGCTGCCCTTCGGGGCGGGCGCGATGTCCGCTTACGGCCTGCTGGCCGCGCCGCTGGCGTTCGATTTCGTGCGCACCGGTCGCCAGCGGCTCGACGCCGCCGACTGGGCCGCCATTAACCGGCTCTTCGCCGAGATGGAAGACGAAGGCCGCGCGCTGCTCACACGAGCCGGCGTGGCCGCGGGCAAGGTGACCGTCGCGCGCATCGCCGAGATGCGCTACCTCGGCCAGGGGCACGAGGTCGAGGCCGCGGTGCCGCTCGGCAAGCTCTCCGCCGCGAGCCTGGCGAAGATTACGGCCAGCTTCGAGGCGTCGTATCGCGCGCTCTATCACCGCCTGCCGCAGGGCGTGCCGATCGAGGCGCTGAACTGGCGCGTCACGGTATCCGGGCCTGACCCGAAGACCAAGCTGGGGGGCCACGCGAAGCCCGATCGAGCCGGACGCCGGGCCGCTCCGAAAGCCAAACCCGTGAAGGGAACGC
>Ga0099791_10000233_pt1 | contig 19415 bp, 12 predicted proteins | sample Rivendell_Oct201_7_FD_77318 | JGI IMG/M metagenome (GOLD analysis project Ga0099791, IMG submission 77318) | Vadose zone soil and rhizosphere microbial communities from the Eel River Critical Zone Observatory, Northern California to study diel... | ecosystem: Environmental > Terrestrial > Soil... | reverse complement strand
TGTACTACGAAGATCGTACAGTGGCATCCCGCCTGGCCGCCTACACCAAATCATATGTCGGGTGGGGGATTCACTTCATTGACTACGACAACGACGGAAATCTCGATCTGATAATTGTAAACGGGCACATCAACCAGTCTATTGAAGCCACTCGCCTGGACGTAAAGTACAAGGAAGCACCACTACTTCTCCACAATGACGGGAAAGGGTGCTTCCAGAATGAGAGCGAGCATTCTGGTTCTGCATTCCGATCGGGTTATAGTGCGCGAGGTCTCGCTGTTGGCGATTTTGATAACGACGGGGCCTTGGACATAGTTTTTACACAGTTAGATGACAAACCAGTGCTGCTACATAATGCTGCTGGTCGAAATCATTCTTGGGTTGGATTCGAACTCCAAGGAACAAAAAGCAATCGCGATGCGATTGGGGCGAAGATCACCATAGACACGGGGAAACGAAAACTCGTCCGTTGGATCACCGGAGGTACGAGTTATCTTTCCTCGCACGACAAGCGGGTCATCGTAGGCCTTGGTGATGGATTTGTTCTAGGGACAGTGGACGCGGAGATCCGCTGGCCGAGCGGAACTTTGCAGCATGCCTCGAGCCTCAGTCTTAGGCAGTATCACAAAATCATCGAGTCGGCCGACCCTCAGAACTAGGATAGGGCCGCAATCCCCACCAGGATTTTCGCCGGAAATCCAGTCTATCCACAGTGGACGCCTGCGGGCCGGACTTTCCTATCATCAGCAATCCCGATTGTGTGAACACGCGCGCAACGGCGTCCTCCATATTTGAAAACTTTTTCCTTGACAGGAACTATTAAATCGTTTCAATAGATACCTTAACGGGTGTGATTTTTTGTCATTTTCAACTGGCGAGGACTACGCGGAGGCAGCTCTTGAATTTTAAGGTGGCTGCGCTATCTAGAGGAGGACCGCCATGGAAAAGCGTGAGCATTGGGGTGTTTTCGGCAAGACTGGAATAAGAAAAACTGGAAGGCTGAAGTTCATAGCCGCCGGGATGGGGTTCTGCGCGGTAGTTGCACTTTTCTATAGTTTGCTTGCGCCAAGCGCGAGCCCTCAACTGTATACCGGCTCTGTGTCTGGAACCGTGATGGATCCCTCGGGCGCCGCGATTCTATCGGCGCATGTCACTCTGACGGACGTGGACAAGGGCTTCACTTTCAAGGCTGCCGTTAACGACACGGGCCGGTTCAACCTTCGCCAGATTCCCCCCGGCTCCTACACCATCAAAGTCGAAGCTCCAAATTTCGAATCCGAGCGACGCGAAGGGATCAAGCTGGACGTCAACCAGAACATTTCTCTCGATTTTTCGTTGAAGATCGGGGCAACAACGGAAGAGGTGGATGTTTACGCCAGCGCAGTACATCTCCAAACGGAAGACGCGGTCACTGGCCAGGTGGTTAACCGGAAATTCGTGAATGACTTGCCGCTTGTTGACTGTAATTTTTTCAATCTTGCGACGCTGGCCCCCGGAATTGTGGAAACCAACGTCGGGGGCGGACCTCCGACCAACTTCAACTCCAATGGCAGCAGGAACGCCACCGCGGACGTTCTAATTGATGGCGCGAGCGCGACAAACTTCGAGCAAAACAGCGGAATTCAGGTGCCGCCCTATACGCCCTCGGTGGATTCGGTCGAGGAGTTCAAGGTTCAACAGTCCAATTTCACGGCGGAGTTCGGGTTCGCGGGCGGAACGGTCATCAACGTCGTCACTCGCTCGGGAACCAACGCGTTCCATGGAAACGTCTATGAGTTCTTCCGGAACTCGGTTATGGACGCAAACGAATGGTTTGCCAACGCCAACGGGGATCCCATTCCGCCTCTGAAGAGGAACAACTTCGGCGGAACGTTCGGCGGACCGATTAAGAAGGATAAAACTTTCTTCTTCTTTGATTACGAAGGTGTCAGGGAGAATACGTTTGCGTCTTCGGGCGGACTAGGTGTGCCCACGCTCTGTGAGCGAGGACAGGGTCCGTGCCCCTTCGGCAACATAGGATTGGGGAATTTCAGCGAAGTTTGCACGTTAAAGGGTGGCACTTTCAACAACGCGGGAAGATGTTCGATTCCCGAGGGTCAGCTTTGGGACCCGTATTCAGGTGCTTTCAATTCAGACCCGGCTGGGGATGGCAGCATCGACCCCGGTGCGGTGCGTTCTACTTTCATTCCGTTCAATGATCTATCCAGCTATGCGAGTGCAGGAAATGCCAATCTAAATGGGACACAGTTCCAACCGGCGGGTGCGACGGGCGCTCCCGGGACGGGAGTTGCAGGGAACCTTATCGATCCCGTCGCCGCGAACATGTTCATGCTCTTTCCCAAACCAACTAGCCAAGCGCAGAGCTTTGGCGATATGCAAAACAGCAACTTCTCCAAGACCGGGACCAGAGGCAACTGGAACAATCAGTGGGATCTCAAGATCGATCACCGCTTCAGTGACCGCAACCTGATGAGCATCAAGTATTCCCAGCAGAATGGTCATGGCACCAGCTTCAATTGCTACAAGAATTTCGCTGATCCCTGTACGGGAGGACCGGCTGAAACCACTCGACATGTCGTGTCCATCAATCATACGCATACGTTCAGCCCCACGGTGGTGCTGACGGTCACGTTCGGTTATATCCGGGGCTTTGACTTTTCCCATGGCGTTGGCGGGGAGTTCTCAAACTTTGATTCGTTGTATGCTGGCACGGGATTCCCGTCCTATCTCAACAATAACTTCAAGTCTCTCCCCTTCATCGAGTTTGGCAATGGTTACAACACCTCCATCGGTTCGCAACCTTTCGCTATTCTCCGGGAAGGCCAGGACTCGTACCATCTCGGTGGCGCGGTCAGTTGGCTGCACGGAAAGCATGACCTCAAGTTTGGCGCGGAAGGCCGCCTTCATCGGATTAATTTCGTCCAACCGGGCTGGCCTTCTGGCGACTTCGCCTTCAACCGTGCTTCCACGTCTCAAATCTCTACCTCTCCGGACGACAGCGCTGGCGGCGACGCCATTGCGAGTTTTCTCACCGGTGTAGGCGACCCGCGGAACGCTGGAGGCGGCTGCACGCCGTGCCAGCAAGGGTTTAACAATTATGTCAGCACACAGAGTCTCCGGTACGCGGTGTTTGCACAAGACAACTTCAAAGTTACCTCTAAGCTGACACTCAATCTTGGACTGCGCTATGAGCTGTCTTTGCCGCGCACCGAGCGCTTCAATCGTATGAATTGGCTGGACCCCAAGGCAGTCTCCCCGCTCTCCGTCCCGGGAGTATTTGATACCTTGCATGGGGCAGAAGTGTTTGCCAGCTCAAAAGATCGTTCAAATTATTACACCTTCTACAACGCCATCCAGCCGCGGTTCGGCTTTGCCTATCAAATGCCCCATGCTTTTGTTCTCCGGGGTGGATACGGCATTTACTATTCGACCCCGCGAAGCGGCGCTTCGGGGACAGGGCCGTGGGGCTTCCAGGGTTTCAATATTCAACCCCCCTGGCTGACTACTCTTAACATCGATCATGCGACACCGTTTAACACGCTGAAAAACACTTCCTGTTTGTTCAATGATGCTTCAAGCTGCGGCGTTGCGCCGCCACCAGGGAGTTCTCTTGGCGCATTCAATGATATCGGGTTCGATGCGGTCGGCCCGGTTCGCAAAATCAGCCAGAACATTCCCTATGAGCAGGCCTGGAGCTTCGGATTTCAAAAGGAACTCCCTGGGAAGATCTTGTTCGATGCTTCCTATGTCGGCAAGAAGGGAACCCATCTGTATCTCGGCGGATTCCGTAACATGGACTACCTTCCACAAAGTGCGATCACAGGCCTGTCGCCCAGCGCGATTGGCAGTCTGAACGACCAGGTTCCAAATCCGTTCTTTTATGACCCCACCGCCCCCGGACACGTCGGGCAACCTTGTGATAAGACGCATTTCATCTGCGACCCCACCAGCCCGCTTGCTGGACCAACTGTTTCGCAGGTTCAGCTGCTGCTCCCATTTCCCCAGTACACATCGTTTGCCGGAGACTCCCCGCCAATCGCGGATTCCATTTACCATGCTCTCCAGGTCCGCGTGGAAAGGGAGTTTTCGAACGGCCTGCAGTTCCTTCTGACGTACACGTGGTCCAAGTCCATTGATGATGCATCCGCGACGGATGACAGTATCTCGTGGCTGGGCGGCGGCACGACGGATGGGAGCACGATTTCAGTACAGAATCCGTTTAATCTCCGCGGTGAGCGCGCTGTGTCTGTGTTCGACATACCGCAAGTACTGCAATTCAGTTACGTCTACGAGCTCCCGGTCGGAAAGGGAAGGCAATTCGGAAAGCAGATGCATCCGGTACTCGATGCCCTAGTTGGAGGATGGCAAGTGAACGGAATCATTCGAATCGACGACGGCAGGCCCATCATTCCTGGGCTGGATAGCTCCACTCCGATTCCCACGTATGGGCAGAGGCCGAATCTAACCGGGACTTTACGGCGTGGATCGGGGTCGCCGCAGTCGGCCGCCAACACAAACGCAAATCCCGCCAATTATTTCGCGAACTCCGGCGCCGAACTCTCGCAGCCAGACCCTAACACTTTTGGGAGCGCTTCCAGGACAATCACCAGCGTGCGCCAGCCGGGCGCCAGGGATACCTCGATGTCACTGTTCAAACAATTTGCCCTGGGGATGGTTCGCGAAGGAATGCGGCTGGAGTTCCGCGCCGAGTCTTTCAACACGTTCAACCATCCGCACTTTGCCGGCCCCAACGCGAATTTCGGCGCCAGCGACTACGGGTTCATTTCCGGCACGATTGGCAGCCCCCGTGAATTGCAGCTAGCCTTGAAGCTGTATTTCTAGGACGGGAAAATCTACGATGGTTTGGAGCAAAAGGCAGTGCAATGTAGATGCACCGCCTTTTGCATCCGGAGTACACCAGCAGTTCACGCCGAGTGTGGCCTCTGCGCTTCCATAAGTTTGGATTGAGTCACAGGGAGAATTTCCGATGAATACTCGTGTTTGCAAAAACCAGATTCCTTCAGGTGAACAGTTGGCAGATAGCGCGCGCGCTTTACTTGCGCTGCTAGTCCTCATGACCGCGGCCGTTTGCGCGCCGGAAACCCTTGCGCAAACCATTCGCGTGGACATCACGCCGGATCATGCGGTCAACACTTTTCGCCCGACAGAAGCGCTGGGTGCGGGCGTGGACCGCATTCCGCGAGTGGCAACCGACAAGATTTTCACTGAGCCGATGCTGAAGCAGATTCTTTCCGCCGGCTGGCAAACTGTCTCGTATCGCCAAAACACGGAGCTCTTCGTAGAAGCTTGGCACTGGAATCCGCAAGGAACATGGAGTGAGGCCGGCGACAAGGGATACTTTGTCGGCAATTCGGCGCCGACGGAAATCATTCGCCACTCCTACGGTTATCCCTTGCCGCATGCGGGATTCTCCCAACCGGATGGCACCGGTTATTCGCGTTTGACTGACGGAGATGTCCATACTTATTGGAAGAGCAATCCTTATCTAGCGAAGGCGTACACCGGAGAAGACGACAGTTTGCTCCCGCAATGGGTTATTGCGAATTTGGCGAGCCCGCAGCAAATCAATGCCATCCGCATCGCCTGGACCGCACCATTTGCCCGGAAATATCTGGTGCAGTATTGGACTGGCAAAGACCCTATCTATCACCCGACCGAGGGAGCTTGGCTGACATTCCCCGGCGGCTCCATCACCAACGGAACCGGGGGCGATGCCACCATCCAACTGTCGCGCACTTCACTGCCAGTGCAGTTTGTCCGTGTATGGATGACCGAATCGTCAAACACGTGTGACACCCACGGTTCGGCTGACCCGCGCAATTGCCTTGGCTATGCCATTAGCGAACTTTATCTTGGGACTCTCACCGCTGACGGCAAGTTCCATGACGTGATTCGTCACACCGCGGACCGCGCGCAGACGAATACGATTTGTTCTTCCGTCGATCCCTGGCATGAAGGATCGGTCATCAATGAACGCGGTGACCAGGTGGGCTTCGACCTCTTTTACACCAGTGGCATCACGCGCGGTCTCCCGGCGATGATCCCCGTGGCCATGCTCTATGACACGCCGGAAAATGCCGCGGCGGAAATTGCTTATATCGAAAAGCGCGGCTACCTGATTTCCTACGTAGAGATGGGTGAAGAACCCGATGGAAAACATACCTTGCCGGAGGATTACGGCGCGCTCTACCTGCAATGGGCGACGGCACTTCACCGCGTGGATCCCAAGCTGAAACTGGGCGGTCCGATCTTCGAGGGTGTGAACAAGGACATCGAAGTGTGGCCCGACGCCCGGGGCAAGACCTCGTGGATGGGCCGCTTCTTCGACTATCTGAAATTGCATGGTCGTCTCGCGGATCTATCGTTCGTGTCCTTCGAACACTATCCTTTCGAACCGTGCAAACTGCAGTGGAGTGCTCTATACGAAGAAGCCGATCTGGTGCGCCACATTCTGCAGGTTTGGCGAGATGACGGATTGCCTCCCGGTGTTCCCATGTTCATCACGGAATCCAATATCGCCGCCGGCGACGACGAATCCTTCGTGGACATATTCGCCGCGCTCTGGTGGACCGACTACGTCGGAGCATTTCTTGAGGCCGGCGGCAACGCCGTCTACTACTTCCATTACATCCCGCTCGGGCAGTCTCTCGGCTGTCACGGAACCTCTCCTGGAACGTTTGGCATGTTCACCGTGGATTCGAATTACGAGGTGAAACAGCCCATCTCCCAATTCTTTGCGGGGCAGATGATCAACCTGGAATGGGTTCAGCCTGGCAATGGCGTTCACCGACTGTTCCCCAGCGAAGGTGACATTCACGACGGGGCCGGGCATGTTCTGGTCACGTCTTACGCGGTCTTGCGTCCCGATGGAGAATGGTCGTTGATGCTTGTTAACAAAGACCAGGAAAACTCGCATCCAGTGCGGATTGTATTTCAAGACCAAGAGAGCAAGAAAGACACAATGCTGACTGGCTCAGTGGATGTGGCCACGTTCGGCAGCGAACAGTATCAATGGCATTCGAATATTAAAGGCGGCACCGCCGATCCCGATGGGCCGATTGCGAAGTCCTCAATCGCAGCCGGCGCGCGCACCATCTTCACACTGCCCAAAGCTTCCGTCACGGTAGTACGAGGAAAACTTGCATCCGACAGCTTTCCTGCTAAGCAGAATAAATCGTATTTCTTTTTTGGGTCCAACATTGGGTCCAACTAGGCCCGCTTTTAGGCAGCTTTTTCGGGGTTAAACGGTGCGGAATCAACGGTTAGTGCTAAAGTTAACAGCCGAATGCTCTACCGTTGAGCTACCGGGGATCATTCCCATTTTCTGAGGTTTACGCGGCGGTTGCAAGCCGAAGCTGGGGGACAGGGGGGACATGACCTGTAACAATCGCGGAGAATAACGTCCATATACGAGGGCAAGTGGCCGATCCAATTTCGCTGTTAACTTGTCAGCGAGCTTCAGTTTAGCTCGCTTGTCAGCATCAGATCAAACTCCTTCACCCGTCCTTGTCACCTTGGCAGACCATGGGCTCGAATCCCTAGAACGATTAACATCCTAGTTCTCAACAGCTTGCACAGCGACGAGCATTCGGTTCGCGACCGAATGGTTGCCGCGCGAAGCAGAACAGTGCCAGTGCGAGCTGTTGAACGTTAGAACGATAAGCCTTTGCTGCGATTTTTTTGGCGGTGAGGACTGCCTTGGTTCTTCTATTTACATCCCTCTTCTGCTAGAATTACGTTCGTCATATTTTGTCATAATGATTGTCTTCGACGCATCTACGTTGATCCTGATCGCAAAGGCCGATCTTCTTGACCTGTTTCTGACCAGCATTAACGTACCAGTAGCCATCCCCGGTGAGGTTGAGAAGGAATGCTGCAGTTCCAAGAAAGCGTTGGACGCAATAATCATTCAGAAGGCGCTGGACGAATCAAGAATCGAAGTCTTCACGCTCAGGAATCGTCGGCTCGTTGCCAAACTACAGACAGATTTCAGCCTGGGCAGGGGCGAGGCTGAAGCCATCGCACTAGCGCTAGACGAAAAGGCCCAGATCGTCGGCATCGACGACAAGAACGGGATCGATGCCTGCAAAGTGCTGGGCATTGCGTTCACGACGGCTGTGGGCATTCTGATTCGAAGCCGGGAAAAAGGATTGCTTGAAAAGCCCGATGCCATTGCCAAACTTGCGCTGCTGGCAAAGTACGGGCGCTACAAACATTCAATTATCGAGGATGCAAGACTGAAATTGGAGGCAAAGCCATGAGCAAGACGATGAGCATCCGTATGGATCGCGACAACTATGAGTTTCTTCACGAAATCACAAAGGAAGAGCGGAGTGACTTGTCCAAGGCTGTTCGGGACCTGGTCACTCGGGGAAGAATCTTGCTCGCTGTTGAGAGATACAAGAAAGGAGAGGCTTCCCTCGGCAGGGCTGCGGAGCTTGCCGGGCTTCCTCTGGGGCAGATGATCACGATCCTGACAGAATTTGGAGTAGAGAGCAGGCTAGAAAAGGATGACTACCTCCAAGGGCTTAGGAATCTCCATAAAGTATGGTGATCACTCGCGGGAGATGGAGCTCCGCGTCAACCAGCATGCTCTCGGTGTCCGCGTGCCCACAGGGCGATAACCTGCGCCTGGCATTGCTGGGAAGTAACCGAGTTACTGGGGCGATTTTTACTCGCGCCTACCAGGTTGCACGTGCTAATTGCAAGAGAAACGCGCTTCTTTCAAAAATCTAATGTGTGTCTTCTTCTTCGTTCTCATCATGCAGTCGCCTAAAGTGATGCCGGAATATCTGTTTGACTACATTGTGCCCTAACTCGAACCCTTCGACCAACGAATGGCGATAGTGAAAGCCTGCATAGATGCGGGCTCCAAATACTTCTTCCTCAAGGTCCTTCGTGTTAGTAAAAGTGTGCGTCGTATTCGTAACCGTACTGCTGACGACTAGGGTTACTTCGCGCGTGCGGAAGAAACCTTCCAACGTATGCGCGACCGAGCCAGTAACGCATCCGTGCGCTGCCGGAAATTCCGGGTGATTCGGCGTGATGCCGAGTGGAGTCCACGTTGGATCCGCAATGGTCAATGGGTTTCCGGCGAGTCCCGCGTTCCCAATGGCCGTCACTGGTCGCCAAAAGCTGAAATGGTATTTCGCGTTCATACAGCCGATAAATGAGTCGGCGAATCCGGTCCAGACCATCGCGAATAGGAATGAATTTGCGTCGTTAATGCTTTCTCTGATGACCTTCGGCGCCGGTTTTCTGATGCGGCCCCTCGGCGCAATCGTGCTGGGCGCTTATATGGATCACCGTGGGCGCCGCGACGGGCTTCTCCTGACTCTCGGGTTGATGGCGATCGGGACCGCTTCAATCGCCTGTACGCCCTCCTATGCATCGATCGGGCTGATTGCGTCTCCTGCGGACTTTCACGTCAGTGTTCAGTCGGGAGATCAGGCGTGCCGTCCGACCACTTGCGCACCGGAATCATGAATTCGGTCACTGGCTCCGGAGCACCATTAAAGTGTGGATTCAGCAGAACCGGGGAGCCAGGCATGCCTGCACCCCAAGTCATACTGTCTGTCAGGGGAACGTAAAACATGAGATGGGGATGCCAGTGCCCGGCGGAGTCGTTCAGGTACCCTTGCCTCGACATCATATAGGTCATCCCGCCAGGATCGAGCGCCGGCAGCTCCTTGTTCTCAATCGCGGCCTTGACACTCTTCTGGATTTCATCTTTCGATTTTCCAGCCAATACAAATTTTGTCCTCATCAAAGTGATCGGCAGCACCGTCCGGGCGGCGGGCGGATTGAGGCAGAGGGGACTCCGATTCTTAGGGTTCCAAAACTCGGGACTGTCGAATGAGCTCGTCCATGCGCGTTCTACGACGCAGACAAAGCCGTTCTTGCCTTCGACCGCAGTTTCATAGCCATGCCTTCCGAGGACCATAACTGTGGCGTCGTGGGAAATGGATGGCGGAGCCGCGCTCCGCGCCAAAGCTATCTCGGCATTCCGATCCGAGATCAAGTATTGCTCAAGCGGGGCCATGTTGGGATACGGTGCTTTAGTGTCCTGCGCTTGCTCTTGCCATGCTGCGCCCAGCAACACAACCAGCGCGATGCTTCCTGGTATGATCGCCCTGAGAATCTTTCGCTTCATTGATTTCTCGTGAGACATAGGATTCTCCTTGTTATACGAACCGCTGCGGCAAGCTTTCCTCCTCGTGCCGCTTGGCAAATACGTTGCTATCAATAAGTGCGGGATGCCAAGAAACTGGGGAGCCCGCAGGCCCCCCTCGTTCCACTTCTTCTTGATCCGTTGGCGCTTCGATCTACCAGCTAAACCTCACGCCGAGCTCCACCGTGCGGCTTCCGCCATTGAAGATGAATTTGTTGAGGAATTGGGGCGAAGTTACGAAAATGTAGCTCGTGTTCAAGGGGTTGGTGTTTGTGTTCTGATCGAGCGTCCCGTTATTGCTCGGCAGGCCGATGCTGTAATTCTGATGGTTGAGCGTATCGAAGGTCTGGAAGCGGAACTGCACCGATGCGCGTTCCGTAAACTTCATAGTCTTGAACAGCGACATATTCCAGATATTGAGCCCGGGTGAGTTGACTGTGTCTCGCCCGGCGTTGGCCAGTGCGCCCAGGCCCGCTTGGACAAAGCGAGCGGTCGGGCTCACCGCCACATAGCCAACTACATGGCTTGAAGCGCACGCAAGGCTCGTCGACGTGACAACCCGTGTCGCTCCCCCCGCGCCATCATTGCAAACTTGTTGAACGGTTGTGGCGGTCAGGCCGAGGCCCGCTGGGTTAATGATTGTTCGGTCGCCCGCGCCATCACCGTTTGCGTTGGAGTCCACATTGGAGAGCGGAGTCACCGGCTGGCCCGACTGTGCCAGGTAGCTGCCGCTCCACTCCCAGTTGTGAGCTAGCCCGCGGACGAAACGGTTGTCGGAATGGACGTTCGGGAAGTCGTAGACCCAGGTCAAAGCAAACTTATGGGGTAGGTCCAGCGCCGAGCGCCCCCGCTCCGCGCCAAAGTTAAAGCCGTCTTGCGCTCGCCGCGGATTCACGCGGCTGCTAAACAGTTCGTTGGTGGAATTGTCGATGTTCTTCGAGAACGTGTAGTTCGTCCGGAAATACAATCCCTTCGCAAACCGGTGCATGAAGTCGACCGAACCGGCATGGTAAATCCCCGCTCCTATGGGCGGGTTTTCGGTGAGATTGCCAAAAAACCCTTCAGTGGCCAACGGCTGGAACAGGCCGTTCGCCAAGAAGTTTGCGAAATTTGCTCGTGTGCTAGCGGGTGCCGCGACGGTCGCAGGAATCGCCGATGCGCTAAAGTAAGTCGGGAGAGGCGCGATGCCCCCGCCCGGCACGTTGGGATCAAATGCCGAGGCCGAGTTCAGGCGCATCTGCACGGGCAATTCTAAGCTGCGCGTGCCTACATAACGCACTTCAATACTTGTGTCTCGAAATAGCTCGTGCTGCACACCGAGCGACCACGTGATTACCTTCGGGTCCACCATGTCGAGGATCAATGCCTGCGTAGCTGCCCTTGCGTCAGCGGTTGTCGTGGGTGGCACGTTCACTTGCAGGAGGCCGCCGGTTTGGAGGAAGCCTGGGCCCGGTTTGCCGCCGGGGCCGGAGGTGCACCATGCTGGCGCGCCCGACAGCTTGCAAGTCAGCGTCGAGTTCTGTTCGGTCTGTAATTCCGGTGGCAGGCTGTTGATCGCAAAGTTGAGCGGGATGACGTCGTAGGCGATCTGCCCGCCTCCCCGGATGGACCACTTGCCGTGCCCTGTTGGATCCCAGGCAAATCCCACGTGCGGACCAAAGTTGTTAGTGTCGGATGTTGGCTTGCGGAAGATCAAACCAACCGCCGGATCATTCGCAATCGCGTTCAGCGCTTGTTTTCCTTCGTCACGCGGCACTCCGGACCATTCATACCGCAATCCAAGATTGACGGTAAGCCGCGGCAGTACCTTCCAATCATCTTGAACGAACCAGTAAACAGCTGGATTGTTGTTCGCCGAGCTTGCTGTTCCCGCGCCGCGAAGCGCTCCATTCGCGCCGTCGGGTACAAAGTCATTGATGAGCGAGTTGAGCGAGGCGTAGTCCCATTCGCCGCGCGCTCGTGGCAAAGAGGTTGTTTCCGTGATGTAATTCCGCCCCTCGACTCCAAACTTAAACGTATGCTTTCCCCGAATGTAACTTACGTTCTCCACTGCCTGATAAACATTCTGCACGTACCCTTGCGGAGAGAGACTGTACGGACCGAGGTTGCTGCCGAATGGATCGATTTCCACGTTGGGAAAATTGGCAAACTGACTGGGCGCCAAAGTGTTTGGCCCGTTCAACCGCGAAAAGGACAAACGAAAGTCGTTAATCACCTTGCTGCTGACTGTCCAGGCGTCGGTGAAAATGTACTTCCGCGCATCCTCTTGATGCGTGCCGGTAAACTGACTTTGTGGCTGGATGGGGTTCACTTGCGGGAATCGTAGCCGGTCGTAAAGAACACGAGTGCGAAGCTGGTGCCTCCCCAAGTTCAGATCGCCATTGATCGTAAAATCGTGTTCCCTGGTGTAGCTCGGAGCAACCCCCGCGAATGAGCCGACTGGGATGTTCTGCGCATTGCCATTCGAACTCACAGGTACCGTACCCTTGTCGTTCACAGGTGCGATAGGGAATTGCTTCAGAATCGCCACTACCGCCGAATCGGGATTGAGCGCCATCAACTGGGACATTCCGGTGGCTGTTGGCGTGATTACCGTAGCGCCCTGCGAACCCAAGCCTTGATTCTGAAATTCGTAGGCGCCGTAGATAAAGAATTTGTCCTTTAAGATTGGACCTCCAGCACTTGCGCCCAGCCGATTGTAGTCAAAGCGATTCTTCACATCGGAAGGTGGAGTCGACAGGGCGGCCGCAGCGGCTATCTCTTGGTTGGTTGCCGCGTTCAAATCCCGGTTGCGGTTGTACTCCCAGCCCGCGCCATGCCAGCTGTTTGTGCCGGACTTGGTGACAATGTTGAATTGGCCGCCGGCAGAATGTCCGTACTCCGCGCTGAATTGATTCGTGAGCAGCGTGAACTCTGCGACCGATTCCTGAATCACGGGCTGCGTGGGACCGTTTGTATCCACCTTGTTGTCATCCACGCCGTCAATCGAAAAGCCGTTGAATCGCGGCCGTGTCCCGCCAATCGAGCCTCCCGAGCCCAAGACGCCACCCTGCTGCGTCGTTGTTCCCGGAGCGAACACTGCAAACTCCTTTACGTCCCCTCCTAAGGTGTTCAAGGGGAGGTCGTGAACCGCTTGCCCGCTAAAGGTGGAGCCCAGCTCCGAGGACTCCGTCTTCACGAGCTCTGCGCCCGCGGTGACTTCGACGACAGCGGTGGCGTCGCCGACTTCGAGCGTCGTGGCAACTTCCGCAACCTGGTTGGACTCCACCTGTACGCCCTTGCTCACGGTCTTTTTGAATCCTTCTTTTTCCACCGTGACTGTATACGAACCTACCAGCAGGTCCGGGAACACATACGTCCCGGCGCTCGAAGCCGTCGCCGTGATCCCGACACTGGTCCCTTCATTGGTCACCGTGACCTTGGCGTCCAGAATCACAGCACCCATCTTATCCGTCACCGTTACGCGCAGCGTTCCATCAAGCCTTTGCGCCATCGCTGGTGCGCTGCAAACTCCAGCGAGAATCAATGCCACAGATAGATAAAGAAAAAACCGCACGGAAGGATTTCGGCGGCCCTTAGACACACCACAGCAATACTTTCTCGCACAATTCACGTGCTCCCCCCATTTAAAAAGACATCGATTTCGTTGCTCACCTGGCATTGCCGGAATCGATGCTATGTGACTTAGTGAGGCACGTTGGACTCCAACGTTTACGCAAATTGAGAGAGCTTATTTCTCAATGATTTACGTGAAGCGCTTCATGGAGACTTATGAGTTTGTGGAGTTGAGTTAGTCGGCCTTCAACCCTATATCCCGGAGGCTTGCATCACATTTTCGAAACTCAGTCACGCTGGGTTGTGAAGACACACCAAAAAAGCCGCATGGCCACGAATTCCAAATTCTGTAGATCATCGCGATGCACAAGCTCGTAAGTAAATTAAAAATCACTCTCATCGGGAGGCTCGCTCCGCGTCAAAATGCGAGTCGAACTGGACGCGGAACAATCTAACTTTGGTAGGTTTTCTGTAAGAAAAAAAGCGGCGAATCCTGAGCGCGTCGAATGCCAATGGGGAGCCAATTTCTTTCTCTATACTCGGCTCTCTCGATGTGAAACTGAGTCCCGCTAATCCGCGACGAAAGTGTCAGTACCAATCCAGAATTTTGCCAGGGACTTCAAACTGCTCTTGTAAGTACGTGACACCGTGTATTCCTTGCCTCCTTTGACGCGAAGCACGTACTCTCCCGTAGTCCAAGGCTGAATTTCTTCAACGAAGGAACCGTTCACCAATACGGAGCGGTGTATTCTTATAAATCCGTACGGTTTGAGCTTTTCTGCCATCGTGGAAATCGATTCTCGGAGTAGGTACGATCCTGAAGCCCGCTGCAACAATACGTAATTGCCTTGAGCTTCGATAATCACCACGTCGGCCGGATCGACAAAAAGGATCCTTCCTTTCGTCTTGATGGCGATTTTCGCTGACTTCGACAACAGTTCTTCCAGTTGAGGCAGTATTTTCACAAACTGTGCGGCCCGCTCGCTTTCCGTTCTGCGGATCGCCATATCTAGCGCTTCATGAATACGATTGTTTGAAAAGGGCTTCAGGACATAATCAACGGCATGCTTCTCAAATGCAGCAACTGCGTGCTGATGGTGCGCAGTTACAAACACAATCGATGGTATCGGTTGCCGCCGCTTGTTTAACCGGTCGGCCAGCTCGATTCCCGATAATTCCGGCATTTGAATGTCGAGCAAAAGAACGTCATAGGGCTTCTTTTGTAGTAATTCCAGGGCGTCAACAGCATCGTTCGCGCAATCGAGGGCTTGAATGTCGTTTCTCGCTCTCAACGCATTCTTGAGGGAGCTTCGCGAAAGTGGTTCGTCGTCGACAATCAATACCCGCACAATCTTTCCCTCCACTAAGCGTGTAAATTCGAGGCCAACATTTCTTTCATCGCCTCCTTCTGTTGACCGATTGCCGGCAACACAAGAGTCGCGATCGCAACGCCATCGCTGCCTTGGTCGAAGCAGAGAGTCGCCTCGTCCTCGTAAAGGTGCTTCAATCGTGCTCTCACATTCTGGAGACCTAGCCCCATCCCTGCTTGCCGCTTTCCTCCAACGCTATTGCGAATGACTATCTCCAGCATGCCTCCCACCCGCCGAGACGAAATTTCGATCCATCCTCCTCCGCGGCAGCAAGCCACGCCGTGGAAAATCGCATTTTCCACGAGAGGTTGCATGATCAGTTTTGGCACGAGCAATTGCCGCGCGGCGGGGTCAATTTGCCAACGCACTTCAAGTCGGTCTTCCAAACGCATTTTCTCCACGCCGAGGTAATCGTCGACAAACTTCAATTCTTCATCGAGGCTAATGACATCGGAGCTCGCACACTGCAAAGCAGTCCGAAGCAAGTGAGAGACCTTGAGAACCATCGCTTTGGCGCGCTCTTTCTCTGTATCAATCAGAGCTGAGATTCCCTGGAGAGTATTGAATAAGAAATGCGGATGAAGCTGACTCTTCAGGGCTTGTAGCTCGCTGGTGGCCAGCGCCTGCTGCAACTCAAGTTCCTGGTCCCTAGCCCGCTTAAAATACTCGTATGCATGCGCGGCTGCCAGAACAATCATGAAGTTCCAGATTATCTCGGCAAAAATGTCAAAACCTGTAACCAATGCGTGCAACGAGCGTTGTTCGAACTTCTGAGCAGGAATATTCCAAGGCGGCACTAAAACCCAACGGATGCTCACGCAGGCGATGATGTAAAGGGCGATGACAAGAACATACCCCGCTACGCGACCCAACCGAATCGGTTTGGTGATCGGATAGCGGTGAACTATCGCGAAAATGGGAGGCGTCAACAGCGCCGCGGACAGTAGAAGTCCGCCTTCGACAAGGAGTGCGGTCCAGTAAGATGTGCGGAGCCCCCTCTCCAAGAAGCGGACCTTATCCTCCCCTGCTGCCAGAAAGGCAAGACCCATGCAAAACAAGATGGACCACAGGTAGGCAAAAGCGACCCGCGAGACCTTTCGCGAATTGGGTTCCATGCAACCGATTGTATCCGGAATTACAAGAAACAGAGATAGAAGGTACGAAACGACAGAGATATGCTCTGACCATACGCATAACCGGGTTCAAGTTTAACAATCTGCTTTCCTCACAGGCAATTCTGAAGTAATGCCCCTCGATTTGCCCGATAAACGCGCCAGCAGTGACCAACCAATCGCTGGAGGGAAGCCGACTTCCCATTTACTAATCCGTGGCTCCGGTCTCGATTACTTCCGTGTGGCCGACCATCCGGGAGTTGATCGGTTCGGTCAATACAAGCGCGTTTCCCGGTACTAATCCGAGAAACGAACGGGAACAGTGGCCCCCTGGCCGCCAGGCAGCGCGTTCTCACCAGTCCGGGTTCTCGAGTGAATATTTTGCCCGATAAAATGTGAGGGCCCATCATCATTTGCTCGATTGCAGCGCATGCAGGGCCGCGCGGCTCTGTGCAACCGGTGGCGGAACATCACCCTTCAACATCAGCCACAGAATGCGGTTATAGAGTTGATCGTCCACGCGATCTGGTGCCCTGAGATCCAGACTCTCCGACAAGCGTGCGGCTGCAGTATTCTGCGGATTCTTTTCATTCAAGTCTTGCGTGGGGATGATTGGATCATAAGGCGTCAGGTCGGGCGCCCGTGCGAAGATGTCCACCAGGGATCGGCTGAAATAATCGAACTTAGAGAGCCGCCCTATGCCGAGGATGTCCTCGATCGCCGCGATCACGTCCGTCGTGTTGATGAAGCGATGGATTGTGCCCGACCGGTTGTAAGCCGAGATGGCGTAGAACGGCGCGCGGTGCGAATCGGTGTGGTCGGGCCCCGCCTGCGCGTCGTCTTCGACTACGAAGATCACCGTGTCCTTCCAATACGGGCTGTGCGAGAGCGCCTGCACGATCCGCCCAAGTGCGAGGTCGTTGTCGGCCATGCACGCGCGCGGCGCGCATTTGCCCGGCCGCCCGGCGGCTAAGTGGTCCATCGGCAGCCACATCACTTCGAGCTGTGGCATGTTGCCGTCGTGAACATAGCGCTCGAGTTCGGCGATCCAAACATCAGCGCGTTTCTGATCCTGCGTAACCAGATCCATCGGGATGTAGTCTGGATTCACGTCGGCGCCCAAGTCGCGTTGCGTTACCGGCCAGCCGGGATGCCCCTTGACCATTTCGCCGTAGTCGCGGAAAGTGATGCCCTCTCGGATTGCCAGTGTCCACAGGAAGCCGCGTTCCGGCTCATCGCTCTCTTCGCCGTCCATGTCGGCCCGCTTGCCAGCGTAGCCGGAGGGCACGATTTTCTCACCGTAGTTCGTGACGTAGGCGGCGGTGGACCAGATGTGTCCTTGCGAACTGACCTCGGCATTTACGAAGAAACGATCGAACAGGCCGAAGCGCCGCGCGAGCGCGTGGTGGTTCGGGGTGATGGTGATGTCGGGGAAATAAACGAGGCTCGCGTCGCCATCGCCTTCATTCATGTCTCCGAGTACCTGATCATAGGTGCGATTCTCTTTGATGATGTAGACGACGTGGCGGAACGGCGGATAGCGCCGCGCCGCGGGCTTATGCTGCCAGTTGTTGGCGGCGACGACACGCTCGGTGAAACTAGCCAGTTGCGGTGGCGGCAGTGATGCGGAGAGCACGCGCAGTGTGCCATTCAACTGTCCGAGTGCGTATGCTGTCGGCTTCTCGTTCGGCCAGTTCGTGAGCGGCACGGGGCCGTCGGGGTTGGCATGGGTGCCGTGTCCTTTCCCGGAGAGGGCGAGGAGTTGACCACCTTCTTCGGCGATCGCGGTGGGATACCAGTCGGTCGGAACGCGCCCGAGTAACTTGCCGGTAGCCACATCGAAGACGGCGACGGCATTGTTGTCGGCTTCTGCTACCAGCAGACGCCTGCCATCGGAGGTAAGTGCGACGGCGTTGGGTGTGCTGCCCTCGGGCGGGGCACCGGGCGCGGCATCGTGCAGATAGCGCGCGACCTTCCGCAGTTTCGTATTGACGACGGCCACGCGGTCGCTACCCGCGAGCGTGACGTACATACTTGTTCCCCTCACCGCCAGCGCCGACGGATGCGGACCGACCTCGATCCGGCCGAGATACGCGAGCGTTCCGTCTGCCAAAACGCGGAACTGCGACACCGCGCGGCCGCCCCAAGCCGAGACGAACACTTGACCGTCCGCCGTGGGCGCGACGTCATAGGGATAATGGTCGGTAGAAAACCGTTGCCTGATCTCACCGGTCGCGGCGTTCACCACTGCAAGCCGATCGCCGACGTCCTCGGCGACATAAACGAATTTTCCGTTGGGCGAGAACGCCAGTCCCGCCGGATAGCTTGTGCCGGTGCCATCCGCCGTTTTTGCCTTCGCCAGTTCGAACTTGTTCTCGAGGGTGGCGGCGCCGTCTTTCCATGCGTAGACGAAGATCATGTCAGTGTTGCCGCCGGAGACGCAGAGGCGATGGCCGTCGGGCGAGAAGGCGGCGCCGTAGAATGCGCCATCCTGGAGCAGCGTCTGGGTGACCTTCCGCGTCTTCAGATCGACGACCTGAACGCCCTGCTCGCGCCAGCCGCTGAGCACGACCACGGCTCTGTCCTTTTCAGGCGTGAGTACGAGATTGATCGGCAAGCTGCCGAGGTCAACCGCTTCGCCGGCGGGATCGAGTCGCACACCGGTCGGCAACGGCGAAGTGAAGAGGGGCTTCCTTTGCGCGGACACCGACGTGCACAGCAGTGCAGAAAACGAGAGAGCGAGTCGACAGATACGGAGCGAAAACATTGACTTGGTTTCTTGTAGCGTAGCCAGTTTCATTCGGGATTTCACATATGCTTTCTTGCCCACGAACAGCGTGGGCCTTTTTTGTGATTTTCTTCCAGCTCCAGAGGTTTGCAAGCCTTTACGCGCTCTGATTCGCATTAGTCCGAGCCACAGCCGTTTTTTCGTCCATCGCGTTTGCCAACAGCAGGATGGCTCCGCAGAAAAGCAGCGTGTCGAAGAAATAGTTCAGCGCAACCACGTCTGTGGGCGCTCGGAGGAGCATCGGCAGGTAAATCCACAGCACCGTAAGCAGAATCACGAGCCCTAAAGACGTGGCGGCTATGCGCGTTTTCTTATTCACGAGCAAGCAGACGCCTGCGGCAATCAGAATCACGCCAACAAAATAACTCAAGAAAATTCGCCCGGGAATCCACTCGGGA
>Ga0099791_10000232_pt1 | contig 19439 bp, 28 predicted proteins | sample Rivendell_Oct201_7_FD_77318 | JGI IMG/M metagenome (GOLD analysis project Ga0099791, IMG submission 77318) | Vadose zone soil and rhizosphere microbial communities from the Eel River Critical Zone Observatory, Northern California to study diel... | ecosystem: Environmental > Terrestrial > Soil... | reverse complement strand
GGGCGCGGGCAGCGGGCGGGATCCCTGCAGCTCCTACAGTGGAAACGCGCAGCAGGCGTGCCGCGCGCACGACATGCCGGCCGCGAGCCGCCTGCAGGGTGGCGCCGGGACTCAGGAGGATCACCAGAAGTACGGAAGGTGACCGAGCGAAGGTCCGCATCGCTACACAGCATAGAGCCTGACATGTGTCAGGTTGATTTTGTTTCTTAGAACCTGGTGATTCAGGATAAGGCCCCGAGCCAAGTTCGAACGTCGCTGGTTGCGCGCCGGTGGGTGCGTCGCCTGCGGCAAGCCACGAGCGAAGCGAACGAAGCGGTCGCCCCGCGGGTCGAAGCGCTTCTGCCCGGCGCACCTCGGGCGGAACCGCGAGTACTAGGCGGCTTACCAACGAGCCCGCCGCCGCCGCTAGCCACCCCGGCGGGCAGCTAGCCGGCCCGTGAAGGGATAGCGACTGGAAGCATGGCTGCCCGTTGCAGCCCTTTCAACTCAGAACTTGACCCGTTGGGAGTCTGACCAGTGGGGCCGGCTAGCGGTCCAAGATCCTGTAGTAAGACTGAAGATAGTGAACGAGGACGCTCGCGGCTAGAAGTTTGGTTTAATGTTGGACTCAGCGGCTAACATCCTCGCCTCGAACGTCGTGATGAACGGGTCTCGTGATAGCTGGACCAGGAGCCCTCCATCCTGGTTCTCCCGGCGGACCACCGGCGACGAGCCGGCGATCAACGCTTCAGGAGGAAACCGGTACAGGTTACCCGTCCCGGTCTCGACATAAGCACCCGGTTCATTGACGTTCTGCCACGCGACTTGCTGAAGATGAGCCGCTCTCTGCTGCGACACGCTGGTGCTCTCTTTCATTGGGTAAGGAGTTGTTCCTGCCACTGTGGCACGGGACGCGGCCGGTGCGGGAGCTAGGCGGAGAGATCGGGGCGACCTGCAGGCCGCCGGGTCAAGGCTATGAGGAACTCGTCGAGGCGCGCTGCTCGATCTCGTCTAGGAGCAAATCCACCTCCACCAAAGCCGGTCTGAGCGCGTAGCGCCGCCGCATGTCGGCGGTGGTTCGGATCAGCCCCTTCTCGGCGTCGCGCGCGATGTGGGCGGCCAGGGGCTCACCATACCGCCGGCTAGCCATGGCGACCACCCTGGCGGCCCACTGCCGCTTGGTGTCGGTCGGCTGTTCGCGCCGCCGCCCGCAGACGGGCAGCGCGATCAGCCCCTTTCCACCCGCTAGCCGGGGAAAATTGGGCCTGGGCTATGGTGGACATAGGAGGAACCCCTCATGCGCTACGCAGTGCTTGGCTTCTGTCTCGCGGTCGCCTGCCTGACCGTGCCGCCCGCCGAGGCGCAGGTGCACGTGAACATCGGCATCAATCTGCCCGGGCCGCCGCAATGGGCCGTCGTGCCAAACCTCCCCGTCTACTACGCGCTCGGAGCGCCAGCCGATGTCTTTCAGTACAACGGGCAGTGCTACGCCTTCGTCAGCGGGGGTTGGTACATGGGCCCGAGCTACGACGGTCCCTGGATCTCCGTGGCGGCCCAATTCGTCCCCGCGCCCTTGCTGCGGATCCCGGTGCGCTACTACCACGAGCCACCTGGTCATTGGCGTGACTGGCGTCACGAGGACCCGCCTCGCTGGGAACACGACTACGGCCACGAGTGGGGCAAGCATCGAGAGGGTTGGCGTGGCAAGAAGAGGGGCCGTGAGGATGACGACAACGATTAACGATAGTCGACTTCGACGACGACCCCGTGTACCGCTACCAGCAAGCCGTCCCCAGGGCGCGGGCTCTCAGCGCTTGCAGGACAGCCGGCGCGACCGCCGCCCCGGAGCCGACTCTTGATCGTCCTCGAGGGCTTCTTCGCGGCGCCCGTCGCATTTCGGCCGGTCCCATCGCCACGAAGAAGGCCGTGCCCGTGCCACGGCCACTGAACGAGCGCCACTCACTCGAACAAGAGCGGGCCGAGCTGTCGGTCTCGCTCACGGTCGACCATCGAAAGCTGGAAGTGACGCCGACTCAGAATCGGACGCGGCGCGAGTTCCTCATGTGGCGGATTAAGAACACGGAGCTACGGCTGGCGACGATCGAGGCGAGGCTGGCGGCGATCCACAAGGCCGAGCGCGGCTAGGCGCGAATGACACGAGCCCAGCAGGCCGGCCTCCGTCTGGAGGACGTGCCGCGCCCTTCACTTGCCAAACTCAGGCGCCGACACAGGCTCGACGCTCAGGTCCGTCAGGCACTCGGGCTGGTGATTCGGAGACGACGGCGGCCGAAGAAGACGGGACGAGATGGTGCCAGCCCCACCGAGAGAAGGAGCGCAGGCCAGGCGCTAATCGGCCGAGGGTCGCCGGTAGGCCGTCGGCCCCCAGCCGGCGCCGTCTGGTTTGTCCGGGATCTGTTCCCATCCGGCCTCTCGCATGCACTTGGCGAAGTGCGTGCGCAGCGTCATGCCGAAGTCAGGAATCGTCCCGTAGCCAGACGTGTCTTTCTGACATTGGATCCAGTTGGACCTGCCCCGGTTTGGTAACACCTGGGTTATGCCGCTCGGTGCTGCTGGTGCCACTGACGCTCGAAGGCCAGCGGACTGAGGAACCCGAGGGACGAATGACGCCGCTGCTGATTGTAGAAGATCTCAATGTACTCGAACACCGCGCCCCGCGCCGCGGCGCGCGTGGACCAGCGCGCGTCGTGAACGAGCTCGACCTTGAGCGTGGCGAAGAAACTCTCCGCCACTGCGTTGTCCCAGCAGTCGCCGCGCCGGCTCATGCTGCCGACGATCCCCTGGCGGCCGAGGGCCGTCTGGTAGTCGCCGCTGGCATACTGCCGGAGCTTCTTCCCCCTCGTGAAGGCCGCGAGCGTGCGGGCCTCGATCTCATCCAGTGCAGCCCTGTCGGCTTCCGCCATCCCTGCCCGCCGATCCTCCGTGTCCTTCATCGCCCGCTGGTACCCCGCGTGCTGCTCCTGCCGGCGCTCCACGTCCGCCACTGCGGCGCGTGCGAGCTCTTCCGCGGAAAGTACACGGAGGGCATTGATGAAGGTCGTAACGTCTGCCCTGAGGTTGACCGCGTTGAATCGCTCGAAGAACCCCGGCAGGAACTCGGAGCAGCCGGTCATGACCCTATCGAAGATCATCTCCAGCCCCTGGAGGTCACGGCCGAGGCGCTGCAGCCCCTTGAGCCGCTGCTGATGGAGCCACAGGTCTCCGGGCTTGTGATGTCTATCGCCGGGCGAGAGCCGCTCGGCGTGCTCTACCATGGCGGTCGCCGGGATCTTCGGAGTCGGGGTGGTCCACCGGGCAGGCAGAGCGACGGCCTTGATGCTGCCTGGGTTCGTCGGACGAGCCCGTGTCGCCCTGGCCGGCGTGAGATTCCTCCGAATCGCGGGCGCGGCGGCGCGCCTCACCAGTGCTCCGCTCTTCTTTGGCATCTTCACACTACTACTTCCTTAGCCAGCTTGAATCCGGCCAGCAGGCCCCGACGGAGCTTGGCTAGGTCTGGCCCACTGAACACCTGATCGGCGTACCCGGTCTCGTTGTCGATGCCTTTCGACGTGGTCAGCGCATCGGCGGTCGCAAGAGCGATTTGCTCCTCATCGAGGTGCTAGGGCAAGGCTGAACGTCTCGAGCAGCATCGCTTCCACCTTCGTTTTCATGTCTATTTCCCCTTCCTGGAATGCCCGAGTACGTGCTCGAGCCCCTGGACGATCAGGTCGCTCAGATCACAGCGCTCGACCGCGGCGCGAGCCTTGGCCTCCTCCCACAACTTGCCCGGGAGTACGACGGTGGTGCGGACCGTGTCGGACTTCTTCCCGGGGGTCATGCCTGGGACCCGACGATGTCACCGGTCGCGGTCTGCTGCTCCAGCGCCTCAGTGACCTGCCGGTGCGCCTGGGTCAACTCCCGATTCTTCTCCTGCAGCTCGGTGAACAGGCGCACGTTCTCGAGAGCGATGACGGCCTGATGCGCGAACGAGCGCAGCAAGTTCACCTGGCGTTCGGGGAATCGCCCGCGCTCACGGCGGGCCAGAGTGATCGCGCCGACGGCGATGGCGTCCCTCAGCATGGGGACCGAGACCATGGCCCGACCCCCGAGCGAGCGCGAAATCTCCTGGCTCGTCATCCCCACCTCGTCGATGCTGGCGTCTTCGGACGCCACCACCGCACGGTCGAGGATCGCCCGCCCGGACATCGTCGCGCGCGACGGCAGCATCGGGAAGCTGCGGCGGACCACGGCCTGCGCTTCGGGAGTGAAGCCGAACGCAGCCATGTTGTGCATGAGGTCGCCGTCTATTCGGACGGCGTTCGCAACCACCGCGTCACACAAGCGGCACGCCTGTTCGACGATCACGTCGAACACGGGCTGGACGTCGGTCGGCGAGCTCGAGATGACGCGCAGGATTTCGCTTGTCGCCGTCTGCTGCTCCAGCGACTCGCTCAAGGCATGCTCCAGATCCGCATGCGACGCCCCTGGCGAGCCGCCCGCGATGGGGTCTGAGGGGCGTACCACACTCCCCGCAAAACTTCTGGTTTGTGGGATTCTCGTGCTGGCACCGGGGACACTTCATGCCGAAGCCTCCCAGCGAGTCGAAGCCGGGAACGGTCAGACAGGTGGCGAGAGCTTAGTCTGGGGGACCAGAGCGGTCAAGGACAGTTCCCCCCTCTTACTCCATACCCCGGGGGCTGCCACGGCCTGGTGGTGAAGAGACCCTGTAAGGATCTCTCCCGGACAATGCAATTGTGGTTCAGCCAGGCACCGCCAAGCCCAAGGCGGGCTGGTCTACCCAAAACTCCGGGACCTATCGAGGCGGTGGCGGCTGCGTCGGAGTGATGAGAGTGTGCTTCGCTGGAGTGTGCTGGAGGGATCTGGAATACGCTCGAGTCGATTACAAATGCGTCACACGGGGAGCCTACTCGATCACCTGATCCGCCCGCTGCAGGAGCGACGGCGGGATTGTCAGGCCGAGCGCTTGGCGGTCTTGAGGTTGATCACCAGGTCGAACTTCGTCGATTGGATCACGGGCAAATCAGCCGGCTTCGTTCCCTTGAGGACGCGGCCGGTGTAGAGCCCGAGCTGACGATTTGCGTCGGTGATACTGGTTCCATAGCTCATCAGGCCGCCAGCGTCGACGAACTCACGCAATCCATAGATTGCCGGCAGCTTGTGCTGGCCTGCGAGCGCGACAATTGTTGTGCGTTGGTCGGTCAAGAAAGGCTCGACGTCGACGAGCAGTGCTGCGACACGTTGTTGGGCGAGTGTTCGAAAAGCCGGGGCGAAGTCGCTTGCCACGCGAGCGTTGACAACAATGAGCTTGTGCCCGAGCGCCTCCGCCGCTTCTTGCGCGTCTTTTGTGTCGGACGGGACATTCGGGTCGTTCGGGTTCACGAGGAAGCCAAGTACGCTAGCTTTAGGCGTCAGTTCCCGCAGCAGCTGAACCTGCTTTCCCGCGAGCCCGTTGACCAGGAAGCTCACTCCCGTAATGTTGCCTCCTGGACGCGCGAGGCTGGCGACGATACCAAGTTTGACCGGATCGCCGCCCATCGCAAACACGAGCGGGATTGTCGGGGGTACAACCGGCTTCGCTTTGACGACCGAGACCGTGCCACCCGTTGCGACAAGCACGTTCACTCGCCTGCGGACGAGGTCGGCGGCTAGTGCCGGCAGCCGATCAAACTGTCCCTCCGCGAAGCGAGATTCGATCACTACGCTCTGGCCGTCGACAAAGCCAGTTTCTGTCAGGCCCTGACGGAATGCCGCCACGATGTGTGCAGACTCGCTCGGCGCCCTGCTGCTGAGGTATCCAACTACGGGCAGCTTCGTCTGCTGCGCCTCAGCCGCGAGCGGCGCGGCGAGGAGGCCGCCGGTCAAGCTACCCAGGAAAGCACGTCGGTTCGTAGCGGACCTCCTCCGTGGCGGAGTCTAACAAAGGCACGGTTGGAGCGCAGTCGAGAAGGGCCCTCGCCGATTGGCCCGGGCAATTGGCGTCTGTCTGGGGCTTGGGGCGCCATATGGCTATTCCCCCAGATCTACCAGTAGAGCGGTCTGCCGATCGCGAGGACGATGAGGCCTACTGCCGCCTGCCAGATGGAGTATGGCGGTTCATAGAAGATCTCCTGGTACAAGTCCAGGTCGTCCTCGAGGGCGCGCTTCCCGGGGGGCTCCCACTTGTCCATGTTCAGCTCCTGACCCAAGGGATTGGGCTAGGCACCAGGGACCTTCGAGCTGGGAGGCCGTGGCGACAATGGGATCATCCGGGTGGAGGATCGAACGGAGGGATGCACGTCGCCACCACAAGCCTCATCTGGCCGCGTCGTCTAGGAGGGGCGGGGCGGCCAGGCGGGGCAGTTATACCAGTGGGGACGGGTCGGCTCAAGACCTGGGAGACAGCCAGGCAGTCGGCTCGATTCGGGAAGGAAGGTGGCGGCAGGAGTCGGGCTGCCGAAGCTGGGGACCGAATAATTCGGCCCACGCTACGCTAGAAGTATGTCGGAGGTCGTGTCGAACATAGGGAAGAGCCCGGGCCAGATGGACGCGGCCGGCGGCAGTCAGCCAGCACGCGGAATCATCTGCGGGGCACTTGCCGAATCCCACCCGGATCGGATCGTCATCAGCGGCTGCGTCTTGTTCCTTCGGACCGGGATAGCATGTCTCCACGCTATCGGCACGTCCATCGAAGTGCGCTATACCGAGATTGATGGACGGCGAGACGTTGAGGGCATCGCACGGACAAGGCTCGCGACGTAGCGCCCGCCGGCCGCGGCGAAGCTAGGGCTGCTCCTGCGCCCACAGGAAGCCGCCGAGGGACACCAAGGAAACGATCGTGTCCGACAGACAACCCTTACACCAACTCACCACTCGGTAGCCTGCCGCGATTTCAGTGAGGGAAGTCGGGCCCAGCACGACGGGCTTTCGACAGGTCGGGCACTCGAAGGCGATCTGGTTGTCGGCCCTGTTTCTCCTGAGCACGGTCAGCGGGGCGGGATTTTCCATGCTTCAACTGAACATAGCAGCGGCCACACCGACGAGAAATTAGTGATTCATCTACGTACATCCCCGTAGTGCGGCACATTCACCTTGAGCGCGCGCGACGCTGCAGGATTTCCTTTCGCTCTCGCGTCACGGGTCTCTCATCGAGCAGGCGATCTCTCGTCACCCACTGGCGCCGAAGTGCGTGACGTTCGGCCCGGTCCCATAGGGTGGACATAAGGCGCAGGCCTACCGCAAAGACCAATGCCGCGAGGCCGATGATGAGGTAGTGGCGCATCCGAGGCGGGAGAATATCATGGCTCGGCGAGGTGCCGCGAGCCGCCGAACCGCCGTCGCGGCGACCAAAGAACTAGCGGGGAGAACCCGACGGGGCCGGCTCGAGAGGGCGGCTCATCCCCTTCGGGCGGATGCCGGGCGCGGCCACGGCACCCAAGGGCGGCTCAGGCTATGGTACTAGCGCCGTCGGAGATGTTGTCCGCCCCATGCCGCCGCCACGGCGATCGCGAGAAGAACGGCACGGACCTGAGCGTACACAGCGCCGACGCCCTCGCGGCCGTCGCCCTCGCCCTCAACACCAGGCCGCGAAAGACCCTCGGCTGGCGAACACCGGCCGAGGCGCTCGATGAGGTTCTACGATCGGCTCATACAGGTAGTGTTGCGACGACCAGTTGAACTCGAGCAATACACGTCGGTCACCTTTGGGCTCCGGTGCCGCGAGGCCGGCGTCCGGCCCTCCATGGGGAGCGTGGGCGACGCCTACGATAACGCCCTCTGCGAGAGCTTCTTCGCCACCCTCGAGTGCGAGCTGCTGGACCGCCGCCGCTTCCCGACCCAGGCCGAGGCGCGGATGGCCGTCTTCGACTTCATCGAGGGCTGGTACAACCCACACCGGCGGCATTCCGGGCTGGACTATCTGTCGCCGATCCGTTATGAACAACGGCACCCCGTCGTCGCGTAGCGCGAAACCCGTCCACCGTCCACGAAACCGGGGCAACTCCAACACGGGGCTCGACGTCATCCGCGGTGCCCGCATCAAGGACGCGGGGCATGGGGGGCAGGTGCTCCTCTCCAAGTCGACCGCCGCCCTGACCGACCACACCCTGATCGACGGGCTCGGTCTGCGGGACCTCGGCGAGTATCGCCTCAAGGGCCTCCCCCAACCCGAACGCATCTTCCAACTCCTCATCCCGAATCTACCGGCCGACTTCCCGCCCCTCTGGTCCCTGGACACCCGCAGGAGCGACCGCTCGGGCCCTGAGCTAGGGCGCGTCCTAACGACCCTGCTCTCCTGCGACATGGTTGGTGCGGGCGCCCGGATCGTCGCGCTGGGCGACCGCAGCTGGCTTGATCTACAACGAAAATACATCGCGCTCGTCCGTGGCGAGCTGGCTCGTCACGGCGGGGAAGCGATGAATATTGTCGGGGACGAGATCCTTGCCAAGTTCGATGGCGCGGCTGCGGCCATCCGCTGCGGGTTCGCGATCCGAGATGCCGTGCTGGGACTTAAGGTCGCAGTGAAGATTGGCATCCACGCCGGTGAAGTTGATGCTGCCGAGGTCAGCGGCATCACGGCAGTCACGTGCATTCGGATCAGGGCGATTGCCCAGCCCGGCGAGGTCTTAGTGTCCAACACCGTCAAGGAGCTGGTGACCGGCTCCGACATCACCTTCACGGATCGGGGGCACACACCATCAAGGAGCTGCCGGGGGAGTGGCGACTCTTTGCTCCCGCTTGATCCGTTTCAAGCCTCGCACGAAGGGGTGAGCCTGCGGTCGCCCCCTCGGGCTTCTTGTTTGGCGCCTCGCATCCTGCTATACGTTCCCTCCCTGGCGTTCTCGTTCCGACCCGTCCCAGCTTCGATACAGACGGGAGGCGTGCCATGACCGAAGGAACCCTCTTCTTTGGTGTCTTGGGCGCATTCGTCGCCTTCGTAGATGACCACAAGCGCTGCGGCGACCTCGATGGGGGCTTAGACCAGGGACACGTGTGGATGGCGTGCTCGTGCAGCGCCCAGATCGTCCATCCGACCAAGGAGATGGCTCCGGCGACTTGACCACCCCCACGTAAGCCCTTAGGATCGCCGCGGCCCCTACTCCCGCTCAGGAGGCGACGATGCGCTCATTCCTGGTGGCCCTCGCGACGGTCTCCCTCGTGGCCAGTGCGTACTCCGCTGCTCCGGCCGCTGACGACAAGAAGCTGACGCCCCAGCAGGAAAAGATGAAGTCCTGCAATGCTGAGGCGGGCGACAAGAAGGGTGACGAGCGGAAGGCCTTCATGTCGAGCTGTCTGAAGGCCGCGGCCCCGGCCGCGCCGATGACCCAGCAGGACAAGATGAAGAAATGCAACGCGGATGCGTCGGCGAAGGCGCTCAAGGGGGATGAGCGCAAGGGGTTCATGAGCGAGTGCCTCAAGGCCGACAAGAAGTCCTAGCGAAGCCTCCCCCGGGGACTCCGATTGGACCGGCGCGCGTTCCTCGGCACCCTGACTGGCGGTTTTCTCGCTGCGCCGCTCGCCGCCGAGGGGCAGCCAGCGGGGAAGCCGTACCGCATCGGGTTCCTGGGCGACGTGGTCGCTCCAACCAACCCCGCTGCCAATTTCCGCTCTGGGCTGAAGGACCTGGGCTATGTCGAGGGGCGAGACTTCGTCATGGAGTACCGCTGGACAGGAGACCCCCACCGCTTGCCCGAACTCGCAGCCGACTTGGTGCGGGCCAAGGTCGACGTCATCGTCACGGCCGGCCCAGCGGGGATTAGGGCGGCGAAACAGGCCACCAAGACCATTCCGATCGTGTTCGCGTCTTCCTCGCTGGTGGTGGAGAGAGGGTTCGTAGAGAGCCTGGCGCGGCCCGGCGGAAACGTGACGGGTATCTCGTTTCAAGTGCAGCCGGACAAGGAGCTTCAATTACTCAAGGAAGCCGTCCCCACACTGGTCCGCGTGGGCTACCTGTACGACCCTGCCACCACGCCCGACGGTCTGAGCCCTCGCGCTAAGACGGCGGCACGGGGACTGAATCTGACGGTGCAATCGATTGCCGTGCGTGATCACGATGAAGTAGCGCGAGCGTTCGAGAAGTTCGAGCGCGGCACGAATGGGCTGATGCTCCAGAGTACGAGTCTTCTTCTGGCCCCGGCGGCGGCGGACCATGTCTGTGGACTCGCCTTGCAACGCCGGTTACCCGCAATTGGGTTGATGCGTCCCTTCGCGGAGGCTGGCTGTCTCATGTCCCTTGGAGAGAACCTGAAGGATATGCATCGCCGCGCCGCATGGTTTGTTGACAGGATTCTCAAGGGAGCCAAGCCGGCGGATCTACCCGTAGAGCAGCCGACGAAGATCGAACTGGTCATCAACCTCAAGACCGCCAAGGCCCTTGGCCTCACGATCCCGCAGTCGCTCCTGCACCGGGCGGATCAGGTCATCGAGTGATGAACCGTCGAGCGTTAATCGGAGGGGCCGCCGCCGCGGCCCTGGGGCCGAGGGCCGCTTATGCCCGGGCGCCTGCGACGGCGCGGCGTGTCGGGCTGCTGATGACCACGACGCCCACGGCGGCCGCGCACATCGTCGTGGCCTTCGCCGATGGCCTGCGCCAGCTCGGTCACATGGAGGGCAGGAACGTGGTGTTCGAATATCGCTGGGCCGAGGGCCGGCCCGAGCGCTTCGCTGGGATGGCCGCCGACCTCGTGCGCCAACCCGTGGAAGTGATCGTCGCCTCCTCCCAGGCGGCGGCGCTGGCGGCCCAGCGAGCGACGACGACCATCGCGATCGTCATGGTCAACGCGGCGGATCCGGTGGGGGCGGGGCTTGTCGCCAGTTTGGCTCGGCCCGGTGGCAACGTCACGGGGCTGTCCCAACAGCTTACCCGCGAGATCCGAGCGAAGCAGCTCCAGCTCCTCAAGGAGATGCTGCCCAAGATGTCCCGGGTCGGGGTGCTTCGCGGTACCGCCACCACGGTGGGGCTCGGCGAATACGAGACGGCAGGGCAGACCCTCGAGGTGCGGGTCCAGGGCGTCGAGATCCGTAGCCGGAACGACCTTGAGTCGGCCTTCGCGGCGATGGCCCGCGAGCGGATCGACGCCCTGCTGGTGTCGGCCGACCCGTTCTTGTTCACAGAGCGGCAGCGCGTCGTGGAGCTGGCCCGCGAGCACCGGCTGGCGGGCATGTACTCGACTCGGGAGTATGCCGAGGCGGGAGGCCTGATGTCGTACTCGGCGCGCCTCAGCGAGCAGTTCCGTCGTGCCGCCATCTATGTCGACAAGATCCTCCGCGGCGCCAGCCCGGCCACCCTGCCCGTGGAAGCGCCCAGCCACTACGAGCTGGTCATCAACGTGACGACCGCCAAGGCCCTCGGCCTGACGATCCCGCCGTCGCTCCTGCACCGGGCGGATCAGGTGATCGAGTGATGGAGCGGCGAGCCTTCATCGGCACCTTGGCGGGCGGCCTCCTCGCTGCGCCGCTCGTCGTCGATGGCAGCGCTCAACCAAGCCGTGTTCCGCGCATCGGATATCTCGCTACACATACCACATGGACCCCCTATTTCCATTCGGCTATGAAGAACCTGGGGTACGTCGAAGGAACGAACCTGCGTGTGGAATGGCGCGTGTCGGACCTGGAACCTGGCCACCTTCGAACGTTCGCTCAGGAGTTGGTTGGTCTCGGCGTCGACCTGATCTTCGTCGACTCGACGCCTGCCGCGCTCGCAGCAAAAAGCGCGACCGAGAGGCTTCCGATCGTGTTCGCAGCCCTAGTCGACCCGGTTGGCACGGGCCTGGTGGCAGGCTTGCCGAGACCTGGCGGCAACCTGACCGGAACGACGCTCATGACCCGGGATGTAATGGCCAAGCGGGTGCAGCTCCTCAAGGAGGCTGCCCCGGCCGTGTCAACCGTGGCGATCTTCTGGAACCCCACGCACCCGCACGGACCCGTCCAGATCAAGGCTTTGGAAGCGGCCGTCGCCCAGCTTGGATTGAAGGCACAACGGGTGCCGGTGACCAGCGCCCAGGACGTGGGCAGCGCATTTGACACGATCGGCAAACGTGGGTTCGGGCTACTCATGACCGATGATACGCTCCTGGTAAATCAGGCCGAGCGACTGGCCGCGCTGGCTGCGGAGCGACACTTGCCCGCCATCAGTAATTTTCGTGCGTTCGTCGAGGGTGGAGGGCTTATGTCGTGGGGGCCGAGTCTGGCCGAACAGTTTCAGGGTGCGGCGCTATATATCGACAAGATACTCAAGGGCGCGCGTCCAGCGGATCTTCCAGTTATGCAGGCATCCAAGTTCGACCTCGTCATCAACCTCAAGACCGCCAAGGCCCTCGGCCTGACGATCCCGCCCTCGCTCCTGCAGCGGGCGGATCAGGTGATCGAGTAGGACTGATGGCTGACTGGGTGGTCACATGCTCGTGCGGCTCGACGAGGGACTGCTCATCGCGGTGGGCTGCGGAGAACGTGGTGAAGCTGCATCCCAAGCTGAGCGCGCCGGGTGTCACGCACACCTTTACGGTAAAGGAGCCGCCGCACGAGACTATGGGCGGGCCACAACTGACGCTGACTTAGCGGGGTACACTGAGCACACCGGGTGTCTGCCGACACACCCGGCGATCGCCCGAAGGGGATGAGCCGCCCTCTTGAGGCTGCCCCTTCGGGCTCTATCTACGCCACCAAAGGTCTCTCGTTGAAAGCCGGAGACGGACCAACTCCAAGAGCAGGAAGATCACGAATGCTACCACTCCGAGGCTGAACAGCGCGAGGATATACGTCTTACTAAACCGGGCGCCGTCCAGACCCGGAAGTGCCATCATCGGCCAGATGATGCCGACCCCGGTCAGCCATGCGAGAAGAAACCACATCGCCCACAGGGGCCTCGCGGCTGCGGTCCTCCGAAAGAATTTGACTTGGTCGTGCACTCTTTCGAGCCACGGCACATGTTGAACGAGGTGGCTGATGGCGAACGGCGCCGTCGCGCCTTCTTGATTCGCTTTCAGGGCATCAATCAACGCCTGAAGGCCTCTAACGGTAACGCGACCCCGCAGCCCGTTGAACAGAGCCGCCGCCCGGTTGAGTATCTCGATATCCGGCGTTGTGGTCCCGCTGTCGTAGTTCTTTGGGTTGGTCATGGCGGCTGCGTGGTTGAGTAGGTCCATGTATACCGCGCTGATCGCACGCTGAACCTGACCATGCGCGGCAATCGCCCCTTGAGTGTAGTCGGAGAGCCGCGTGGCGAAGACCGCGCCGATGATCCCAAAGATGGAAGCGGACACCTGTGCGAGTGATGAGTAGAACCATGCTTCGTGATGGAGCCCACCCACGCGGGGCATCTCCATCACCCGGCCCTGGCTCGGCGGCTGCACGCGTCTTGTGCATTCCACTTATTCGCCGTGGAGCAGTCGGCCAGGCTCAGGCACATGAAGGCGATCAGGAGCCGCGGTGGCAGGGCGTGCATGTTCTGTCCTCGTGTGTACGGACGATGCCGCAGGCACGGTGACACGCAGACCCCGGCCAGGCAGGCCGCCGGGCACGGCCGTGAACGGCTTGCATGATCGAGCAAGAATTCGAACGGATCTAGCCCTGGCAACCACGGGCCCCAGATGGCTTGACAGGCGGCTGCTGGCTTCGCGATGACGGTATCGGTCCGGCCTCAAGCGCAGAACATTACGCGTTGATGACGTTGCGCTCAGGCACCGGGCCAACTCATTGCCGAATCGTTGGGCGTATGCCCGCTGAAGCATCAGGCTGGCGGGCGCTCGGCCAGTGGAAACGCCTGCGGAGCTAGGATTGCGACGCGTGGCGTCATCCCTGCATCCAAAGAGTGGGGGTACCAATATGTCTATGAGAACGGCAGCGCCCGGCCACTACCTGATCGCGAGCGACTTCGACCAGACATTGAGCTTCAACGACTCCGGTCTCGTCCTCAGCGAGCTGATTGGAGTATCGAACTTCCGAGAGAAGGTTGCCGGTCTCTCGGACATTCACCTCGTGCAGCAGGGTGCGGAGCTCGCGTACCTCCTTCGCCACGATCCCGAGTTCCGGTGCGTCCGTCGCGAGCATCTGATCGAGACGGGAAAGCGGGTGCGATTGAAGGAAGACATCAAGCGCTTCGTCAAATGTCTCGATGCTGGCGCCGACGAGTATCGTTTCTCGTTCTACGTCATCTCGGCCGCGCCGAGAGCAGTGGTCCAGTCCGCGCTCGAGGGCATCGTTGCACCGGACCATATTTTCGGCGCGGAGTGCGAGTATGACGCATCCTCGGGTGAGATCTGCGCGGTCACGAAGGTCCCAGCCGGATACGGGAAGGTCGCGATCTTGGAGACGCTCGCGACACGGCTGCAGGTCAGCCCGGACCGGACAGTTTACGTGGGCGACGGCAGCTCCGATATCCACGTCATGCTGCACGTCAACAGCGCGAATGGCTTCACGATCGCGGTGTCGGAGGCCAAGCACATTACACGGATCGCCCAACGGACCGTCGTCAGCGACAACGCTCTCAGCGTCCTGGTGCCCGTCCTCGAGGAAGTGGTCGGCTGGGACGCCGTGCGGATCCGGCAGCTCTTCGCCTCCCACGGGCTGATCTTGCAGGAGTGGGACAAGGCCCGCACGGATTGGGTCACCCTGCGCGAGTGTCCCGAAGCGGGCGTCGTGAGATGAGCCTCTCCTTGGTCGGGTGGCTCGCCACCGCCGTGTTCGCGAGCTCCTACTTGTTCCGCCAACCGCTGATGCTCAGGCGGATCCAAGCCGGGGCCGCGCTCCTTTGGGTGATCTACGGGGTGGCGATCGATGCCGTCCCGGTGGTTGTCGCCAACCTCATCATCGCCGGGGCGGCACTGTACTCTTCCTTCGCGCAGCGTAGGACGGAAGGCAGATCGGAGATTCACGAAGGCTAGAGACCCCGCACGTAGCGGCGACAGACGAGGCGGAGATGATCACGGAAATGCGGTTGCAGGCGGCTCGTCCAGTCGCTGACCGCGCCTCTTTCCACGCGGCCGACTCCAGCACTTCCGGCGTGGCGAGGTGATAGAGCGCTACGTACTTCCGGTTGCCGCTGGTGTCCCGGAAGCGGCGGGCGCACAGGAGGCCCGGGACCGCGCTGAGCGCCGGAATGTGCTCCTTGTCGTCCCACTCGTTGAACTCGGCCTCGAGCTCGGGCGCGATGCTCATCGCGTTCACCAAGAGCCTGCCGGCATCGCCGGGCGGGAGCTGGTCGCCGGGCAGGATCTGATCGTCCTCGAAGCGCATCAGGCGGGCGACCTGGCCTGTGACGCGCTTCGACCACGGCGACACGTTCTCGCCGCCGATCGCGAGATACGCCGGCCTCTGCAGGACGGCGACCGAGTCGAGAGGATAGGCAACATCAACGCCCTCCGCGGCGGTCACCCAGCTCGTGGCCCCCGTGCCCGTGAAATAACCTCCTAGACTCGGACGCCGGCGAGCCGACGGCACGGCGGACTCGACCTCTACGGTGTTGAGCGCGACGTCTTTCACGCCCGCATCGATCGCCTTCTGCCATGCTGCCGCGATCGCGCCATTTGACAGGATAGGGTCAGCGACGTGTCTCACTGCCGCCCTCTGCCGTTCGGAGCGTGCGGTTGAGGAACTCCAGCGCATCGGTGCTCACCCTCGCGTGGACATCGTCTCGATCGATGTCGACCGGATCGCTACAGAGCGACCGCGCGACGATGCGACCAAAGAAGGTGCAGCGTGCAAGGAACGTGTAGTGCGTGACGTTGGGAAGGACCTCGAGCTCCGCCATCGGAATTGCGGTTGCGATGGGTCTGGCGTTGACGTCTGGAATCGCCTGATCGTCCGCTGACCCGATGCCGGCCGCCATGTGCACGCCGGCACCGCTGTCGCCGACGTTGGATTTGATGGTCGAGTGGCTTCCGCCAACCAGCAAGGTGCCCGTGAATCCATCATGGTCTAGAGGTCACGGAGGAAGCGGTAACAGCCGGTAGTGTTTTCCGCGAAGTATGATGTCACCCATCGAGGCGGCTTCCGTGCCCTAAATAAATAGGGCATATGTGGGTAGCGCATACCTGGCATGGTCGATGCGTGCATGCAAGCGGAGACCGAACCGGAGGAGGTGCGTCATGACGTGGAAACGTCGCTGGTTCTGGATCACTTCGGCATTCCTCGCGGTCATGGCCCTGTCCTGGGGCGCAGCCGGCGCCGCCGACAAGCGCAAGGTGGACGGAGCGACCAAGCAGGTCGAGAAGGGCGCCAAACAGATCGGCCAGGGTCAGGTCGGCCCGGGGTTCAAGGAGATGTTTACGGGCGTCGGCCATACGATCGTCGAAGGCGCCAAGTTCAGCGGCGAGAATATCAAGGAGTTCTTCGCGGGTAAGAAGTAACGGCTCCTCCAGGACCGGGCCCATCGCCTCGCCGGCCGGCAGCAGTTTCTCCCGGCCGACGCCTTGGAGGAATTACGCCATCGGAGCCGCCACCCAGACTTCACCCAGGAATTACCCAGGAAGTTGCTCCCAACGAGAGCCAACGAGAGCCAAAGCGTCGCCCTCGAAAAGCGCATGAACAAGGTGCTTGAGATCGACGAGATGCTGGGCTCGCCCTTACCAAACGGCGATCGCGATGAGCTCGAGTGCCGCTAGGATGAAGTTACGCCTCCCGCGTCTCGCCCTCTGCGGCTCCAAGGACGTCCACAAGTGTGCGTCTCCAGAGGCGGCTCGGAGACGCGGGCGGCCGCGGCATGCTGAGAAAGCGTTTGCCTATCTCCGAATGCTTCCCGCCGCCAACCGCAAATGGTCACGAAACCATGCGTGTTCAGCTTCCGTACTGAGTCGGGGATGCCAGACCATGAAATACGAAAAGCCTTTGATCTCGGGGGGCAGCTCCACTACCGCTACATCGGCCATCGCCGCGGCGATCTTTCCCAACCGGCGGGGGACGGTGAGGACCACGTCGCTGCGAGCGACAGTGAGGATGGTCGGTACAAAGAACGGGATGCGAAGCACGGCACGTCTTCTCAAGCCCCGTTCCGCCAGAGGCCTGTCGACCGGCGCCTGTTGACCTTCCCAGGTCTCGACGATGGCATGAGGGAGGTCGAGATACTCTTTTAGCGTGAGACGATGGTTGCCGATCCGTTGGGTCCGGCCTACCAGACAAACGAAGTCTTCCTCATAGAGCACTTCCGTCTCCAAGGCTGGCGGGGGGGCCTCCCCGCTGAGCGCCGTATCGATTCGGCCCGCGGCGACGTCATCATAGACGCGGTCATTCCAGGCGGAGGCCTCGACGGTCACGTTGGCAGCGGCCGTCCGTATCCGCTCCATGAGTGGCGGCATGAGCACCATCGCTGCGTGATCGGTCATGGCCACTCGAAACCGGTCTTGGCTTCGAGCCGGATCGAATTGTTCTTCGCCTCGTACCAAGGCCTCGAGCCGAGGCATCAGCGACTCCAGCTCTCGCAGCACGCGTTCGCCCCGCCCTGTGCGTTCATAGGAGCGTCCACTGCGGACCAAGAGGAGGTCTCCGAACATCTGACGTAACCGCTCCAGCGCTCGGCTCATGGCGGACTGACTCAGGTGACAGCGTTTGGCGGCGCGGGTGACGTGCCGCTCGGCCAGCAGCGCATGGAGCGCGAGCAGAAGGTTCAGATCCACGTCCTGTAGATGCACCTGACGCATGGCACGTATCCCAAGAATGCATGAACCGGATGATCGCCGCAATCCATCTCATGAGCAGTAACGAACACGATCGTCGAACGAGGGATGGCCCACGGACGGGGAGAAAGGACATGTCGATGACGGACACGCAAGCAAAGGTCGCCGTAGTTACTGGGGCTTCGGGCGGTATCGGCCGCGCGGTGGCGTTGCGGTTGGCTCGTGACGGCTTCAAGGTCGTCTTGAACTACGCCGGCCATGCCAAGAACGCCGAAGCGGCCGTGGCGGAGATCAAGGCCGGTGATGGACACGCCTTCGCGGTTCGGGCCGACGTCGCCGACGCGGCTGAGGTCGAGCGCCTGTTCCAGGAAACGCTCGGCGCCTTCGGCCGGATCGACGTGGTCGTGAACTGCGCCGGCATCATGCCGATGGGGCCCATCGCTGACGCGAGTCTCGAGGCCTTCGACAGGGTGATCGCCACGAATCTCCGAGGAAGCTTCATCGTCCTGGCCCAGGCCGCCCAGCATGTGGCCCAGGGGGGCCGAATCATCATGTTCTCGAGTAGCGTGGTCGCCAAGTCGTTTCCCGGGTACGGCCCGTATATCGCCTCGAAAGCCGGCGTGGAGGGCCTCGTTCACGTGCTCGCCAACGAGCTGCGCGGCCGCGAGATCAGGGTCAATGCGGTGGCGCCTGGGCCGGTGGCCACCGAGCTGTTTCTGAAGGGCAAGTCGGAGGCCCAGGTCGAGCAGTTCCGCAAGCTTCCTCCGCTCGAGCGGATCGGGCAGCCGGAGGACATTGCCGACGTCGTCTCGTTCCTGGCCGGCCCCACAGGCGGCTGGGTGAACTCGCAAGTGAGCAGGGCCAATGGCGGTTTTGCGTGAGCCCTGCGGGTTGGAACGACGATCGATGAAGGACCAGAGGATAAGCGGAGGACGACCGATGAAGAAGGATAAGAACGTCATCGTGATCACCGGGGCATCGAGTGGTTTCGGGGCACTGGCCGCCCGCGCTCTGGCGCGGGCCGGTCATACGGTCTACGCCAGCATGCGCGAGACGACCGGCCGCAACGCGCCGCAGGTCGCCGAGGCGCAGACGTATGCCGCTGACCACGGCGCCGATCTAGACTTGCCTATGCGCAAATCGAAGCCTCGGAAGGTGTTGCCTTCAGCCGTATATGCAGGCGCAAATCTCAACTCTCTGCGCCATTCACGCTCGAAGACATCGACGTGAAGGATTTTGTCCGCGCCGGAGCCGACGATATTTAGCCTGAGGAAGTTGTATCGAGGTTCCCAGGGCCGCTCCCTGCGGCTCGGGTGCACGGCACCGGCAGTAAGCCTCAGAGTTTCGTCGACTTGGTAGTAGCGCTGGACGTGTTTGTGCCCAAAGAGAAATATCCGTGCCCTACTGTGGAGCGCGTCAAGGATGGCGTCGCCTCATCTCAGCCGGCCTAACCTGTCTCTTCAGAGGCCGCCCCGCGGCAGCGGAGCGCGGCTGGGCTGTCGGGGGCGCGCGGTGCCTAGGCGCGGCGGAACTTGAAGTTGAAGCGCCGGAGGTCAAACTGCTGGTTCGGATTGGGCGTGAAGTCGACGTACTTCTGCATCCCGTAGTCCTCGTAGGGCTGGATAACGGGCAGCCAGGGCAGGTTCTCGAGGAAGATCTTCGTCATCTCGCGATACGCGTCGGCGCGGAACTTCTCGTCGACCGAGAAGCGAGCGGCGTTGCCCAGCTCATCGAACTTGGTGTCGCGCCAGTAGTCGTAGGGGCCGCCCGGGCCGAGCAGCCGCCACATCATCCCGTCGGGATCGCCGAGCGTCGAGGTCGGGTCCCCCCACCACAGGCCCTTGAAGCTCTTCTCGCGGC
>Ga0099791_10000228_pt1 | contig 19651 bp, 25 predicted proteins | sample Rivendell_Oct201_7_FD_77318 | JGI IMG/M metagenome (GOLD analysis project Ga0099791, IMG submission 77318) | Vadose zone soil and rhizosphere microbial communities from the Eel River Critical Zone Observatory, Northern California to study diel... | ecosystem: Environmental > Terrestrial > Soil... | reverse complement strand
GCCCGTCATCTCCACCTTCGGCCGGCGGGCGCGGGGCTGGCACGCGGGCATCGACATCACGGCCGATATGGGCTCACAGATCGTGGCCGCCGCCCCCGGGACCGTCCTGTACAGCGGCTGGATCCGGGCATATGGCCAGATCGTGAAGATCCAGCATTCCAACGGTTTCATCACTCTTTATGCCCACAATCTAAAGAATCTGGTAGAAGAAGGGGAAGAGGTCGAGGCCGGCCAGGCCATCGCCACCGTGGGCCGCAGCGGGCATGCCTCCGGCCCCCACCTGCACTTCGAGGTGCGCCGTCACGGCAAGGCCTACAACCCGCTGCACGTGCTCGAGCCCTCCGATCAGTCGCCGATCTTCGACGACGACGTGGCCGCCTCCAGCTCGGACCTCGACTCGCACGAGTGATTCCGTGGCCCCCGACGCGGGCACCGATGAGCTGGAGGGCGGGGACGAGCCGCTCGAGACCCTCCTCGCGATAGACCCCGCGGACCTGGCCGAGAAGCCCGAGGCCCGCGAGGCCGGCGACCGCAGCCGCGAGCTGATCGCGCTCTACCTGCAGGAGATCTCGCGGGTCAAGCTGCTGACCGCCGAGGAGGAGCAGGACCTGGCCCGACGGGTCCAAGCCGGCGACACGGACGCGGAGCGGCGGCTGGTCGAGGCCAATCTGCGGCTCGTGGTCAAGATCGCCCGGCGCTACCTGCGCCGCGGGCTCTCGCTGCTCGACCTGATCGAGGAGGGCAACGTCGGCCTGCTGCACGCGGTCCGCAAGTTCCAGGCGGGCCGCGGCACCCGCTTCTCGACGTACGCCACATGGTGGATCCGGCAGGCGGTGGTGCGCGCGCTCGCCAACCAGGCCCGGACGATCCGGCTGCCGGTGCACGTGGAGCTGCTGCTCTCGCAGTACCTGAAGCAGACCAACGCCCTCACCCAGAAGCTCGGCCGCCCGCCCACGCTCGAGGAGGTGGCCGCGATCATGAACCGCCCCGTCGCCGAGCTCGAGCACCTGGAGAGCCTGCGTCAGCAGCCGGTGTCGCTCGACAAGCCCAACGTCAACGACGGCAAGAGCACCCTGGGCGACAGCGTCGAGGATCCGAGCGCCGCGCCCGGGGCCAGCATGGCCGCGGTGCTCCGCGCCCGAGCCGACCTGGCGACCGTGCTGCAGGACCTGCCGGACCGCGAGCGCACCGTGGTCACCCTGCGCTTCGGCCTGGGCGGCGAGGAGCCGCTGACCCTCGAGCGGATCGGCAATCGCCTGGGCCTCACCCGCGAGCGGGTGCGGCAGATCGAGGGCGCGGCGCTCAAGCAGCTGCGGGGCCTGCTCGCCGCTCGCAATGTCGAGCCCTCGGATCTACAGTGAGGCGCCGGTGAGCCCGAAGGACAAGAAGCTCGGCGAGGTCGTGCGCGAGCTGCGCGAGCGGCAGGGGCTCACCCAGGCGCAGCCCGCGGAGCGGGCCCAGCTCGCGCTCAGCTACATCACGCTGCTCGAGTCCGGCCAGCAGGCGAACCTCTCGCCCTCGGCCATCGGTCGCCTCGCCCGCGCCCTCGGCATCACCAGCAAGCAGCTCACCGAGATCGGCGGTTGACGATGGCGGTCGACCCGCTCCACAAGGCGCACGCGGAGGGCCAGCGCCTGCGGGAGGCCATCGACACCGAGTACCGCTCGGCCCGCCGCGACTCCACGTGGGGCCGCTCCGAACCCCAGATGGTCGAGCGGTGGCGCCTGGCGGTGCGTGCCTGGACCCAGGCCGTCGAAGCCGCGCTGGGGGCCGAGGGAGCGCGGGTGGGCCGCTTCCGGACCGCACCTCCGACCACGGAGCCGGCCCCGGCCGGCGAGAGCGCCGCGTGGGTGGAGATCCGCAGCGCGCTGGCGGGCAAGGTGGCGGCCGTCGGCAAGCTGATCGACGAGAGGGGCGCCCGGGGCTCCGGACCGGGCGGCGCCGCCTCGCCGCCGAGCCCGTTCCGCAAGCGCTGAGCGGCGCGCGGCCGCAGCGCCCTCAGGCGGGCGCGAGCGTCGAGAACACCGTGATCGGGTAGAGGCAGTAGTAGGCCGGGCTCCGCAGCACGTTGGCCGCCGAGCCCTCGTCGCAGAGCCGGGTGCGCGCCTGCCAGTCCTCCGCGGTCAGCAGCTCACGCAGCCGGTCGCCCCAGTTGCGCGAGAAGACGGTGTGCTGGATGTAGTCGCGATCGGCCGGGGCGAGCGGCGCCCGGCGCTCCACCATGTAGCTGCGCGTGGTCACGCTCTCGAGCCCCACCGCGTGCAGCGAGGCCAGCGTGGTCTGCCGCCGCTCCTGGAAGGAGCGCCCGGCCCCTTCGCCGAGCGTCCGCCGGATCTCGGCGAGCTGGATGCGCCGCTCGAGCTCGGGGTGCCCGGGCAAGAACATCGCGGACAGGACCTGCGACTCCTTCACGATGAGGTGCCCACCCGGCCGCACGACGCGCAGGAACTCGCGCAGGGCGCGCTCCGTCTCCACCACGTGGTGCAGCACGTCGCCGCACCACACCCAGTCCACGCTCCGGTCGGGCAGGGGAATCGCGGTGCCGTCGCCCGGTGTGAACTCGAGCCGCCCCGGCTCCGTCTTGCCGCCCACCAGCGCCCGCGCCGCCTCGACCTTCTCCGCCTCGGGCTCGATGCCGACCACGCGCCCGCCCGGGCCCACCGCCTCGGCCAGCCACAGCGCCCAGAGCCCGACCCCGCAGCCGACGTCGAGCCCCTGCGAGCCGGCGGGCAGGTCGAGATTGCGGATGATCTGGCGCGCCTCCAGCTCCTGGAAGCGATTCATCCGCTCGAGCGAGGCGTGGGGACCGGAATCGACCTGGCTCATGCGACTCTGACCATTCGCTTCATCCGCGGTTCCCCCTGGCGCATCGGATCGGCCCGGCGCCAGGCTAGGGGAACCTCGCAGCCCTGTCAATGCGTGCTAGGCTCCACCCAACTGGCCGGTGCCGGATCACGGCGCCAAGGGGGGAGGGTCATGCGGAGTCGGGCGCTGGGGATCGTGTTACGCGCCGGAGCGCTCTCGCTGGGCCTGCTCGCGCCCACCGCCGCAGTCGCTCAGCCGGCGACGGTGCCCCCGCTGGCGGGCGCAGACCTTCTCGCCGCCCTGCGGGCGGGCGACCGCATCCTCTACTTCCGTCACGCCAACACCGACCATAGCCAGGTCGACCAGCGTGGGATGCGCCTCGAGGACTGCACGGCTCAGCGCAACCTCACCGACCGGGGCCGTGACCACTCGCGCGCGCTGGGCGAAGCGATCCGGTCCCTGGGCGTTCCCATCGGCCCCGTGCTGGCGAGCCCCCTCTGCCGGACGATGGAGACCGCCACGCTCGCCTTCGGCACCGCACTGAGGTCACCCGCGGTGCGCGAGGGCGGGCCTCTGTCCCCGGGGAGCCCGGGGCGGTTTCCGGCGCTGCGCGAGCTCCTGTCGACTCGGGTGGGTCCCGGGACCAACACCGTCATCGTCGGGCACGCCTATCCGTACTTCACCCTGGTCGGCGGGCAGTACCTCGACGAGGGCGAAGCCGATGTGGTGCATCCGCGGGGCGCCGACTTCGTGGTCCTGGCCCGACTGGGCCTGAAGCAGTGGCGTGACCTGGCCACGGTCGCGGCACAATGAGCGGGAGACAACGCGGGCTTGGCATGACGCTCGTGCCGTGTTGCCTCGCCATCGCCACGGCGGCCCACGCCGACGGCGGGTGGGTGCTGTGGGCGCGCTCGTGCAATGTGAAGACTGAAACGTGCGGGGGCGACTGGCAGCGACGGCAGACCTACGAGGCCGAGCGGTGGTGTCGAGCGGCCCGGGCCACCCTCGTCAATCAGGCGCTGACCCCCGAAGCCAGAGAAACCGCCATGAAGAGAGGGACGGTCGTGGAGTACCAGTGCCTCCCCGACTCCACCGACCCGCGGGGGCCGAAGGCACCCTAACCGGACCCGGTGAGGAGAGAGGAGCACTCGAGCCATGCCAAGACTTCTGCAGGTAGCCCCCGACGGCGGCGGCCGTTACATTGCGGTCGATCGCGACGGCCAGATCTGGCGAGGTGAGGCGAAGCGCAGCAAGCCCGACGGCACCGAGTTCATCGCGTGGACCCCGATGCGGTCCGAGTTTCCGAGCGGCGCTTGATCCGCGCCACCCCGCCGCTCGCGCTGCTCGGCTTGCTCGCCCTCGCGACGTTCGCGTCCGCCGAGAGCGCTTGGGTGCTCTGGCTCGGGACCGGCACCGGGTACACGCCGTTCGGAGCCTACGGCGGACAGACGGGGGAGCGGGAGTGCAAGGAGGCCATCGCCCAGCTCATGACCGAGATGAGGAAGAACACCACCCAGCAAAACGAGTTCCTCAAGTCGAGCAGTCGCTACATCTGTCTCCCTGACACCTTGGACCCCCGCGGACCGAAGGCGAAGTGACAGGGCGATCCGCGCGCGGAGCTCATGCCGAAGCGGTCCACGGTCGATGATCCGATCTTCCTTCTGACCAGTCGCATCGCGCGGCCAGCCGGATCAGGTCCGCGTCCGCACGACCTTCCGGTAACGGCCTGGGCTCGCCTCTTTGCGGTAGCCCTCTTGCGCCTTCAGCGGGCCAAGCCGCATTGGGCATCGGTGACGGCTCGGGAGGTCGACGATCTGCTGAGCTCATGGTTGGTCTTCCTGCGGGACAAATCGCTATCTAAGCCGGAAGTCAACATGAGGCTCGAGGAAGCGTTGGAGCAGCTCGAGGGGCAACCACCTTGGGCGCTGAAAGCACGCCGGCGCACTTCGGCCTCGCCGCGTCGTCGCCGGCGCAAGACGGGCTCCCGCAAGTAGAGCTGGGCTTGGTCGCGGGCCAGGCTGGCCAGCCAAGCGCCGGCCGGTCTCCGGAGCATCTCGTGAGCTTCGTCGGCCCTACGGTGGCCAGCCTATCGGCTCCACGCAAGCCTCCTGCGGAGGCCGCGGCGACGGTTGAGCTGATTCAGGTGCTGTCGATGTGCCGGTGACCGAAGGGCCCGAGTAGGCCGAACCAAGGAGACGCAGATGGCTCGAACGAAATCGCGACCGCCGAGGAAGAAGCAGACAGTGAAGAAGAGGCCCGCCAGGAAGTTCGCCAAGAAGAAGCTTGCCAAGAAGAAGCTCGCCAGGAAGAGGCCCGCCAAAAAGAAGCCCGCCAAGCGGAGGCCCAGGCCGACGAGGGCAACGGGAGGTGAGTGGGCGGTGCCTCGCAAGTTCGCGGACACGGATCAGCAGATCGAGACGCTCCGGCACCACGTGTCGGAACAGTGTGTCTCGATCGCATCCAGCATCGACACAATTCCGCCCGAGATGATCCCGGTCGAGATGCGCGACCGGTGGCTTCATGAATTGCGCCAGGCAGCGGTCGCATTGGTCCCCGTGATCGAGCGACTCGCCACCGGGCAGACGACGGAGCCCGGACGATGATACAGAAGACGGAGATTGGCGATGGACGACTGCGCCCGATGCGCAAGTCCCTCCCGGCGATGACGGCCCTTGTCCCTCCTTCTCTTACTACGGAACCAAAGCGTTCGAGTCGGCGCCACCACTTCCTTGCGGAAATGGCCAACCGGGTGGAAGGACTTGACGTGAACTGACACTTCACATACCAATGACCCCGACACCAAGGCAGATGGGTAAGACACGCTACCGCCGGACAGAAGCTCAGTCAGGCCGCGCTAGCGAAGCGTGCCGGGCTCAGCCGCGAGTACGTCAACGAGCGAGGCCTCGCCATGATCGATTCATTGCCGGTCCCGACCGCCGAGCACATCACGGAGGTCCTGCGGCGCGTTGGCGCCCTGAAGGACAACGACGCGGTGTCGGACGTCACGGTAGAAATGTCACGGGCCACGCTGATCTCCAGTATCGGCCGCCTGCGCCTTACGTATGCCGGACAGTCGGTCGAGGCTCCCCCTCACGTCTTCCTCAAGACGCGCCGCCACGACCTCGACGCGAGCCTGGACGAAGGTGCCCGCCGCGAGACCGACTTCTACGCGATCGTCGCGAGCGCCACGCCGCCTGGAATCCTCCCCCGCTGTTACGAGGCGTTCACCGCGGCCGATGGGGCCTGGCGTCTCTTGCTCGAGGATCTCACTGCCACGCATGAGGCCCTAGGAGACTGGCCCATACCGTCGACGCTTGAGCAGAGCGATCGCATCATCGACGCGCATGCGCGCTTTCACGCGCACTGGTGGGACGATGCAAGACTGGGCGAGTCGGTGGGCGCGTTCCTTGACACCAGCGGCGCGCTCAACCGCCACCTGGCCAGTTTTGCCAAGGACTTCTCGACCTTCGTGGATCGTCTCGGCGACCGCCTGAGTCCGGAGCATAAGGCCCTGTACGAGCGGCTGCTCGCGGCCGCTCCGCGCCTCCTTGCTCGCTACAGCTCCCATCGAAACCTCACCATCGTGCACGGCGATGCGCATGTGTGGAACGTAATGATGCCCCGTGATCCCGGTCAGGTCGATCTCCGACTCATCGACTGGGACGGCTGGCGCGTGGACCAGGCTACGGACGACCTCGCTTACATGATCGCGTTGTTCTGGCCGGCGGAACGGCGCCGGCGCCTGGAGCGGCGAGCGCTCGAGCGTTATCACGCTACGCTGCTGGCCCACGGCGTGGGCGGTTACGGTTTCGACGCCCTCTGGCAGGACTATCGCTATTCGGTGCTTTGGCAGTGTGCCACGCCGGTGTGGCAGGCCGCCCACAAGCTCGGTCCGTGGATCTGGTGGCCCAACTTGGAGCGCGTCATGGTCGCGATCGACGATCTCGGCTGCCGCGACTTGATCGCATGACAGGAAAGGGCGTGCCTGTGAGAGACCTGGTCGATGAGCGAGGCAAGACATGACTCGCGAGGAGGAGCTGGTCTTCACGGCGCTCTGCGATCGGTTTCGATCGCCCACGCAAGTCTGGCAGTCGATGTCGCTGGCCGAACTAGAGGAGGCGACCGGCCTCGCCAAGGAGTCCCTCGAGGAGGTTATTCACGCTTTGCGCGGGGCCGATGGGCGCGACGACTCGCGCATTGCGTATGGTGCAGGACGGGTCGTTCTCGGTGCCGTCTGGCGCGTTCAGTGCCGAGATCTCCCGAACGATCCGGGACCCGACCGACCGTGAGAGCGCCGTCTCGGCGTTCAACACACACCTCTATCAGGGAGAGGTGAAGCAGGTTCCTGATCACGTCGCGGCCACGCGGCGGCTCTTTCCCCCCGGCATTGACCGCAGAGGGCCTGGCAAGGACTACGAAGGAGGTGCGGGAGATCCTTGGGCACCGGGAGTTCACCATGACCTTCCGGTACGCCCACCTGAGCCCCGATCGCCTGCGCGATGCCGTCGCCAGCCTCGAGGGGTTTAGCACACGGTCAGCACAAGGTGCTAAAATCGACGCCGGCCGCTCCGTAAACCCTGATGCCCCCGTAGCTCAGGTGGATAGAGCAGCAGTTTCCTAAACTGTTGGCCGGGTGTTCGAGTCACCCCGGGGGCACCACACGCCAGACACGGCAGACTTGGGCCGAGTGTTGGGCCGACTGATGCGCCCCGCAAAGCCCTGTCTGACCGTTTGGCCGTGGACGTGGGGGCCGGGCTCGCGCTCACACCATTCGCTCAGATCCCAATGGGCGAAGCTTGCGATTGCTTGGTGCACAACGTCGCGCCAAGACGGGTGCCATCGTTCGTAGAAGGTAAAAAAGCCCCAGCCATATGTCGCAACTACCGGCGCGAACGTCGCCGCACCGACCAGGCCGGCTGCCACACAAAACGCGCAAATGTTGCGAAGGGTCTCTCGTCTGATTTGTCCCTTCGACATCACTACACCCAGCGGGACAAGCATAGCTCCCGACGTGATCCGGCAACCGATCGCAATCCCAAGCAACACCCCAGCCACCACGGGGCGTCGAAGAAGTACGAAATAAAGACTACTCAGGATAAACGCCAACGCCCACAAGTTGTCTAACGACATCGTGCTGGTGGTATACACGATCGGAATGAAAGCCAAAGCGAGACTAGCAATCATGTTGTCTTTGCAATCGAGAGCTTTCATCGACAGGGCGAAGAACCCAGTCCCAATGCTAGTGAGGAGTGCTTTCATCCCGTTGAGAGCCCAAGGTCCGCCGCTCCAAAGCAAGGAGCAGACGAATTCCTGCACCGGATAGCCAGGGAAGCGCGATGCAGAATACTGGCCTGTCGTCGCGATGCTGTGCGCTGCTAGCGCGACTCGCCACGCATCATCCTGGGTCCCGTAACCATGACCGAGGAAGGGAATTCTTGAGAGAAGGACAAGTCCTGCCACAGATATGAACAGAAATGAATCGTCTGTCCATCGGCGCGCGAGTGTTGCTTCAACGGTTGGATTATATCCGCGCGGGCGCATCGTTCTCGTGGCTCAAAGGCCCAACAGCGAGACTATGATCTCTCCCTCTTGTGCTGTGCTGAGAGTGGTGCCCGGGACTAGAGGGGAGTTGCTCGATGTTGCTCGGGACCCGATCTCAGGGATAAGAGCACCTCCCTAAAGGCCGGACGTTGAAGGGCGGGAAACTCCAGGGAGCCTAGACCTGTTGCTAGGCGACTGTCAAGGGACGCCTGCATCACGAGCAGCTCTACTATTCAGGGACGCGAGTGGTGCATACGCCAGACTTGCCCTCTGTCTGGGCTGTGATAATCTCCCCGTCCCATGCCGGACGTGCTGAACGCCTTAGTGGCCTCTGTCGCTGAGCACCAGCGGTGCGGGGATCTGGACGGCGGGAGGGACGGTGGGCGGGTGTGGCTCGCCTGTTCATGTGGGGCCAGTATCGTCCAGCCAGTTACTTCGCCTCCCCCAGCGCCGGCACGAACGTAACGCGGCCGTCGGGTAGCGGGAAGGGGATGATCTCCTGCGCGTGCCCGCACCAGTTGACGTAGGTCTCCGCTCGGAAGAGTTGCCAGCCGACATGTCTCAGATTCTCCGCCCGGAAGCCGCGGAACCGCGAGGCGACCTCCAGGCCACAGGCGGGCAGGGGTAGGTAGGGATGGGGCGGCCCTGCTCGTCTGGCCAGCGCGGCGGGACCATGGGCGACAGAATAGCCTAGCCACCGTGCCACCCTCGCGCGCTTTGCTGTGGTATGCAGCAATGCCTGCCGCGCGCTTCAGCACTTCACGAGTTGGCTCAGCGTCTTCGGGCGCTTTCAGTACCACGTGACTACCCGGCATTCCGCGAACGTGGAACCACCAGTCTTCCGGGTCCGCGATTCTAAGACTAAGCGCCTCGTTGTCTGCGTCAGTGCGGCCGACCTGAACGCGCCAGCCATCGGGCAACCGGTATTCCAGCAACCTCGCCTTCAGTTCACGTTCTCCGGGCCGCCGTCTCGTCATCTGCTTTCGTGATCCAACTATCGGGGACCAATCGGCTGTTTCGCAATCTCCTCTAGCGACCATACGTGACACGACACAGATTCTCCACGCGGAAGCCCCTACCTGGAGGCCACAGCGCGGGCAGGGGTACGTAGGGATGGGGTGACCCTGCTCGTCAGGCCAACGGGGCGGGACCATCGCCGGATGGTAGCGCAGTAAGCGCAAGTAGTCCTCCCGCCTAAAATCCGCGTCCGCTATCTTGGTTCTAGTGGGCCCTCGGCTCGTCCTGGCCGGTCCAGGACTCTTGACGGGGTTCATGCGACCGCCGCTGAGGGTGCCCGAGCCCGTGGGCTAACCGTTCAAGGTAGCAGGTCGGCGTAACGACGGAGGAGGGAGTGATGAACGGCGTCGACCGTCTCTTTGACCAGCTGCCAAGGACGTTCTTCGTGGTGCCGATTCTCCTCTTGATCGTCGGTCTCGTCTTCACCGTCATGGCTGGTATCGTGGCTTTGCGACGGCGTGAATCGCTGTTCGATGTCATGGAATTCGACGGGGCGGTGTTGTGGAGAAAGGCTCGTGTTTGGGCCGTCGTCCTGGTCGCGCTGGCTTTTCTCGTGATAATCATCATTAACAACCAGTAGCGCGAGGAAAGGATGAGGCCACCAATCCTCTGCCACACGATCCTGCTGACGGCTGGCTGTACCGCTGCGACGATCTACTCGCAGGGCGACTACAATAAGGGAACTGACGCTGCCGAGGTCCCGCCGATTGAGTCTGGTCACCGAGTGCAATAGGAACGGCCTCGTGCGGGCTCAGGATGGCCGGTGGGTCCAAGACGGCCCGCTGACAACTGACTGCTTCGAGCAGCATGGCTGGATGATTACCCCACAGGGCTGGGTCAAGGTTGACGCCCGGTCTCGATAAACGCAGCCACACAGCAGGGCGGCGGCCCCGTCTGCGAGCGGTACCGCACTAAGGACAAGTTCTCCTCCCACCTAAAATCGCCCGCACGCTATCCTGTCCGGGTGACCCCTCGGCTCGCCCTGGCCGCTCTGCTGTTGACGGGGTCTACGGCCGCCGCCCAGACCCCAGCTACCCGCCCCGGCGTCCCGCCGCAAAGTGCTTGGACGTGCCCGCTCACGCAGCCGATCAAGGGGAACTTCACGCCCACCGACCCGAGGGAATACTGCATCTACCATGTGCCGGGCGGCGAGTTCTACGGGCGCACAAAGCCCGAGCGGTGCTATGCAACAGAGGTAGACGCGGTGACGGACGGGTGCAGGCGGTCGAAGCGATAGCGATGCAGGCATGAGTCGAGGGGGTGTGTACATCAACCGGCGGCGAACCGTCCCCGAATCGGGAGCATCCAGGGGGAGGACCAACCGGCTACATTCCGGCCCGGGGGCACCATTTCTCCCATACGAGTCCAACCCCCGGTGCGCGTGCGGTCATACAGTGCTCGCCCCGGCGCGGGATCAGGGAGTCGCAACGCCGACTCCCTGATCGCCGCTCGGAGCGATTTCAGCCGTTACGGGAGGCTGACCGTGGTGCTGTCGCCGCTATTGCTGATGGTGAACGTGCCGGAGGTGGTGCTGCTGTAGCTGTACGCGGCCCAGCCAGCCGGCCCCGAAGGTACCGAAGCCATGAAGGGACCGCCAGCCTGGCCAAGCTGGTTGGTCACGACCGAGGTGAGGTCCGTCAGGGCGGCAGGGAGACTGCCCACGTGAGCGGAGTAGATGCTGACGGCGGACGCCAGGGCCCGCGCATCGGCCTGGGCCTTCGCCAGCCGGGCGCGGGCCTGGACGTTGGCGTACAGCGGGATGGCGATCGCGGCGAGGATACCGATGATGGCGACAACGATCATCAACTCGATCAGCGTGAAACCGCGCTGCTGGTGCCGACTGCGAAAGAGATGCATGATGGCCCCCTGTCACAAAGATTAATGCTTCCAACTCCAGACGGAAGCAACCGACATGCCAGTCTTGCCACTAGGCAGATCCTTCGGCAAAGGCTAGCTTCTTCGCAGATCTCACTACCCGACTTGCATCCGTACTGACAAATGTAAGCACTCGCGAGTGGGAACCGTCGTCACCGCGAGCATGCCGGCGAACGCCTTGCACCGCGAGCAGGTCTCTTGACGGCCACCCCGACAGGATGGAAGATGGCGCCCACTTGCGGAGCGATCGCCAGGGGCGCCTTCGCCGCGCGCGCCGATCGCCCGGGCCCTCAACGTCTGCGGGGAGACCTACTCCGGGCACCGCCTCGCCCTCTTGCTGCTCGTGCCCATGCTTGACCTCTGTGGCAACTCTGGATGAAAGGGACTCGACATGATGAACCTGACACCTACGGAGATGGAGCGGTTGACGATCTTCACCGCCGCGGAGCTCGCCCGGAAGAGGCGGGCGAAGGGGCTGCGGCTCAGCTATGTGGAGGCCATCGCCTACATCACCGACGAGGTCCTGGAAGGCGCGCGCGAAGGTCGGTCGGTCGCGGAGCTGGTGGAGTGGGGCGGGACGCTCCTGACCACCGATGACGTGCTGCCCGGCGTCGCCACGCTCGTCCCTCGGATCGTGGTGGACGGCCTCTTCGAGGACGGAACCCGCCTCATCGCCCTCTACGGGCCGATCCGGCCCGGGAAGCAGCCGACGTCGGACGAGCGCGGCACGCCAGGCGAGGTGATCACCCCGGACGGCGACATCGAGCTGAACCAGGGGCGCTCGAAGGTCGCCCTGGAGGTCCTCAACACCGGCGACCGCGCCATCCAGGTGGCCAGTCACTTCCACTTCTTCGAGGCCAACAAGGCGCTGGCCTTCGACCGCGCGCAGGCGCTCGGCATGCGGCTCGACGTCCCCGCCGGGAACTCGGTGCGCTTCGAGCCCGGGATGAAGAAGGCGGTAACGCTGGTGGAGCTGGGCGGGTCGGCCACGGTGACCGGCCTCAACAACCTGACCAACGGGTCCGTCCACTCGCCCAGCGTCCGGGAGGCGGCCCTCCGCCGCGCCCGCGAGCTCGGCTTTCAGGGCGCGTGAGGAGGACCGGACCATGGCGCGAATGACGCGGGCCGCCTACGCGGCCACCTACGGACCGACGACGGGAGACCTCGTGCGCCTGGGCGATACCTCGCTCCTCGCCGAGGTCGAGCGCGACCACGCGGTCTATGGCGACGAGTGCATGACCGGCGCCGGCAAGGTGATGCGCGACGGCATGGGCTTCGACGCCCACGCGACGTCGGCCGCCGGGGCGCTGGACATGCTGGTTCAGAACGCGACCATCATCGATCCCGTCCTCGGCGTGGTGAAGGCGGACATCGGGATTCGCAACGGGACGATCGTGGCGGTGGGCAAGGCCGGCAACCCGGCCATCCAGTCCGGCGTCCATCCCGACCTCCGGTGCGGCCCCTCGACGACCATCGTGCACGGAGACCGGCTCATCGTCACCCCGGGTGGCGTCGAGGCCCACGCCCACTTCCTCTGTCCCCAGCAGTGCGAGCACGCGCTGGCCGGCGGGCTCACGACCATCGTGGGCGGAACCATGGGCCCGCACTTCGACATCAGCTGCGCCGGCCCGGCCAACCTCGCCATCATGCTGCGGGCGGCCGAGCAGTATCCGCTCAACTTCGGCTTCCTCGGGCGCGGCAGCGGCCACGATCCGGCCGCCATCGTGGAGAGCGTCGCCGGAGGCGCCATCGGCGTGAAGGTGCACGAGGACTTCGGCGCCATGCCGGCCACCATCGACTGCGCGCTGACCGTCGCCGACCGCTACGACTTCCAGGTGCAGCTCCACACCGACACCATCAACGAGGCCGGCTACTGCGAGGACACCATCGCCGCCATCGGCGGCCGCACGATTCACATGTACCACGTGGAGGGCGCGGGAGGCGGTCACGCCCCCGACATCATCCGGGTCGCCGGCGTGCCCCACTGCCTGCCCTCGTCGACCAACCCGACCAATCCGTTCACGCGGAACGCTCTCGACGAGGGCCTGCCCATGACGATGGACGCCCACTTCCTCAACTGGCAGCTCCCCGAGGACGTGGCCTTCGCCGAGAGCCGGGTGCGCCCGCAGACCATGGCCGCCGAGGATCTGCTGCACGACCTCGGCGCCATCTCGATCTTCGCCGCCGACACGCAGGGCATGGGGCGCGTCACCGAGACGGTCACCAACTGCTGGCGGCTCGCGAGCGTCATGAAGGACCGCCGGGGGCGGCTTCCCGCCGAGACCACCGCGCGGGCCGACAACGAGCGGATCAAGCGCTACGTCGCCAAGTACACCTTCAACCCGGCCCGGGCCCTCGGCATCGACCCCTACGTCGGGTCCATCGAGCCCGGCAAGATGGCCGACCTCGTCCTGTGGGTCCCGGCCTTCTTCGGGGTGAAGCCGCTCATGGTGATCAAGAGCGGCTTCGTGGTCTGGTCGGCGATGGGCGACGCCAGCGGGTGCATCTTCCCCACCGAGCCGGTCGTCCAGCGCCCGATGTGGGGGGCGGTCGGCGACGCGCCGTCGAGGCTCGGGGCCTTCTTCGCCAGCGCCCTGGCGCTCGAGGCCGACGTCCCGCGCAAGCTCGGCCTTCGCCGGCGCATGCTGCCCATCGTGAGCACCCGCTCGCTCGGCAAGCGCGACATGCTGCACAACGACGCGTGCCCCGACATCGTCGTCGACCCCAGCACCCACGAGGTCTATGCCGACGGCCAGCTTCTCGTGTGCGAGCCGGCGGCGTCGGTTCCGCTCTCACGGCGATATCTGCTCCGATGAGCGGACCAGGGTTCGGGGTGGCCTCGGCCGCGCCCCAGGTGGCACTGCGCTTCGAGCGCGACGCGTCGAGCCGGACATTCCTCGCCCGGAGGTTCGCGACCTACCCGTTCTTCCTCGCGGCACCCTTTCACCTGGATCGCACCCCCCGCGGCATGCTCACCGCCATCATGCAGTCGAGCTCCGGCGGGCTCTACGAGGGAGACCAGCTCGTCCTCTCCTTCGAGGCGGAGGCGGGCGCCGAGGCGCACGTCACCACCCAGGGTGCCACCGTCGCTCACCCGATGCCCCACGGCGGCGAGGCGCGACACGAGGTGCAGATCCGGGCGGCCGGCGGGTCGCTGGTGGAGTACTTGCCCGACCCGCTGATTCTCCTGCCCACCGCGAGCGTACGGAGCCGCGTGGAGGTCGTGGCCGAGGTCGGGTCGACGGTCATCGTCGGCGATGCGTTCCTGGCCCACGATCCCGCGGGACGCGGTCGGCCGTTCCGGCGCCTCGCGGGCCAGACGTCGTTTCGCCGTCCGGGCGCGAGCCCGTTCGCCCTCGAGCGCTTCGACGTCACCGGCGAGGACGTCGAGGCCAGCTGGCGCCTGCTGGGTCCTCGCCGCTGCGAGGCCCAGGGAAGCCTGTGGGTGTCCGCTCCGGGCTCGCCGGACGAGCTGGCCGCGACACTCAGCCGCGCGCTCGAGCCGGTGCCGGGAGTCTACGCGGGAGCCTCCACCCTGTCGGGCGGCGCCGGCGCAATGGCCCGACTGCTCGCGCACGACGCGGTCGCGCTCGGCGAGGGCATCCGCGCCGCGTGGCGCGCGCTCCGCTGCGCGCTCACCGGTCTGCCGCCGACCAGTCGCCGCCAGTCCGGCTGGCTCTGACCCGCCCGCCCGGCTGAGCGGCAAGGTCTAGCGGCTCGCGGGCTCCTTGATGATGACGTAGCCCTGCGTCTCCAGATCCTTCACACAGTTGTCGCGGGTTCGCTTGGCCATCTCATCCCACCACCGACCGCCGGTCCGCCCCGCCTCTCCCGAACAGGTGAACGTCTGGCCGGTCTGGGGGTTCCGCAGCCGGATATCCGGTGTAGAGGTTGCGCATCCCGCCAAGAGCAGGAGCACGAGACCGGTCCCTCCGAGCTCAGGCCGCCATCCGTCTCGATTTCTCAGGGTGCGCCTCCGTACGCCTGGTCGGCTGACTCGGACGAGGTGGCCGGTGGTCGTTCAACACGAACAGGCCGTACGCGGCCGCGGCGGAGCCACGCCATGCGGAGTATCGAAACAATCGAAACCAGCAGCGCCCCGGCGACACGTACTCGCAAGGCGTATGCCGGGCTCCAAGGTCCGAGAAACATGGCCGGTCGTGCGTCAGGCGCGGACCGGCGGGGCCGGTAACCCTTACCGACACGGACTATCCTTCCGTCTACCCGATCGTGTGCACACGGTTGACGTCGAACGGGTGGTCGATCAGCGGCGTCACGCGCTCGATGAAGCGCACGGTATGCGGCATGCCGGCGTGAGACTCGAACGCCGCTTCATCCTTCCAGCGCGAATGGATGTAGAAGAGCCGCGGATCGCGGATCGATCGGAACGCGTGAATGCTCAGGCAGCCCGGCTCTTCGCGCGAAGGAACGACGGTGGCCAGCAGCGCCTCCGCCACCGCGGCCTCGTTCCCGGCCTGCGCGTGAAACCGCGCAAAGATGAACAGCTCCATGCCACGCTCCTCGCGGGAGTGCGTCCTGGGCGGATGCTACCATCCGCCATGCTCATGATCGAGTAGCGGCCCGCGTCCTCTAGGCGGGGCCGAGGTCGCGCTCGGCCTCCGCGAGCAGGCTCTCGAAGGCGGCCGGCAGCTCGATCCGCCGGCCGACGACGCCGGGGCTGTAGCCCTGCAGCCAGTAGCTGTTGGTCGGGTGGCCCCCCCCGGCCACGACGATCACGAAGTTCTCCGGCTGGGCGGTGATGGGCCACGGGTCCAGGGCGAGGCTCTCGCGGACCACCTTGTTCGTGTCGATCTCGATCCACGCCGGGCCTCCGGCGCGACGCAGCGCCTCGGCGGGAATCCTCGAATGCTCCCAGAGGAACTCGCGGATCGAGGCCTTGGTCCAGCCGAGGCCGACCATGGTCTGGGCCACGACGCCCGGGATCATCAGGATGCCCGGGGTGCCATGCTCGTAGCCGGCCAGCCCGGCCATGTTGGGCACGCGCATGAAGTCGGCCATGCGATGCATGCCCTGCCGCGCGTCCTCCTCCGGCGTCTCCTTCTTGGCGCCGCGCCGCCGGATGTTGGCCGCTCCGTTGGCGAAGGCGAGCGAGATCGAGCTGGTCCCTGAGGGGAAGCCGTGGCGCTCGGTCCCGTGCGGGGTCCAGCCCGCGGGCAGGCTCGCCTCGTCCTCCGCGAACACCACGTTCGTGTGGCGCAGGCCGCCGTAGTTGGCCATGGTGCCGATGCCGGGCAGGGCGCCGCCCAGGTTCTGCTGCAGCAGGCGGAGCGCGCGGCCGATGCTGGCCCCCGCCGGGCGATGCGGATCGGGACCCAGGCACCCGAAGCCGGCATTGAGCCGGATCCTGGCGCCGATGAGCCCGTTGACGATCACCACCGGAAACGCGCTGCCCGACGCGGCCTGCAATGTCTCGCTCCCCGACTCGGGATCGAGGAAGGCCTCCACCGCCGCCACCAGCACGGGCAGGTACTCGGGCCGCCCGCCCGCCATCGCCAGCGCGATGGCGCACGACTCGACGGTGGTGACCCCGCCACGCGGCGGAAAGGTGCCGAGCTTCCGCCCGCGCGCCTCGGCGGTGCCCCGCAGGATCCAGTCGACCCGCTCCCGGGTGGGAGGCCAGAGGGGCAGGCCATCGCCCCATCGGTTGGCCAACATCAGGTGATTGGCCCGCGCGAACGTGTCCTCGACGCTCGTGCCTTCCACACGCAGCATCGGCGGCTCGCCCGCGCCGGCGCCGGCAAGAGACGAGCGCCAGCGCGTCAGGCCGTCGTAGAACTCCTGCTTGCGCGCCCGCACCGGCCCGATGTCGCTGCCGGGCAAGAACATCTCGATGGGGAAGGTGACCATCGCCGCGTCCGGCGCCAGCCCGAGACCGGCGACCGCGTTCGTCATGACCCCGACGAAATCGGCGCGGGTCAGCGTGACCGTCGGAATCCCCTGTGCCTCGATCCTGGCGGCCGCCCGGCCGCACGCGGTTGCGCAGGTCCCTCAGGCCGCGTTGCCGATGACGACCGCGTCGACTCCGCTCGCCTTGACGAGCGCCGCCGTCTCCTCCGAGCCGATCACCGCGTTGCCCTGGGGGAACGCGTCGATCGGCAGCACCTCGATGCCCGGGAAGTCCGCCTCGAGCAGCCCCTTGAGAAGCGGCAACATGCGGTAGGCCTGCCACTGCTCGTTGCTGACGAAGCCGACCCGCTTGCCGGCGAGGGCGGCCACGCGCGCCGCGTGCGCCTGCGTCATCTCGATGGCACCGGACGGGTCGTGGAACTCGAGGCGGACCATCACTTCATCACGCCCCGGAGCGCGCCCACCTGTTTCTGGAGATCCCCGAGCTGACCGGCGAGCTGGGTGAGGCGGCTCGGCGGGACCTGGGGCTTCGCCAGCTCGGTGTTCAGCGCGGTCGCCTTGGGCAGCAGGGAATCCACCTTGCCGGCATCGGCCGCGCCGAGCTTGCCGCTGCTCTTCATCGCGGTCAGCTCGGTGACGAGCTTCTGGGCCTGCTCCAGGAGCTGGGTCTTGTCCGGCAGCATCGAGCCGACATTGGGAAGCTGGGCGAGCGCGACCGCGGGGGCCAGCGCGCATCCGATCACCGCCCACGCCATCAACATCATCCGGCCGTTCAGTCTGTTCATCGTCGAATCCTCCGATGCGCAGTATACCGCCGGGCGTCGCGAGGCCGCCATCAAGGTGTCACATTCGGCCTGTAGCCTGAACGCGTTGATCACTCTCGTCACCGGCTGCGCCGCCGATGGACGGGCACCGCGGTCGTGAACGGCAGCTACGTCACCCTCGCCGACTGGCGCCACCTGATCCTCAAGCGCGCCGGCGACACGCTCTTCGGGCTCACGATCGACCCGGGCACCGGCCGCACCCTCTCGGTCCAGCTGGAAAGGGTGCCCTAGGACCCATTGCTGCCGGCCCGCGCTGACGCTACAAGTAGGCCATGCGGGCAATCCGCTTCGGCGTGGCCTGCCTGCTGCTCCTCGCCGCGACCGGGGCGCGCGCGGACGAGCCGTGGGATCTGTGGGAGGAGCGGCTCGTCGGGAAGGACCCCGTCCGCATGGTCCTCATCGGACATTTCCCCTCGTCGCGGGCGTGCCAGGCGCAGGCTTTGGAGCTGGGGAGCTCTCCGGCGCCCGCCGGCGTCACCCGGCTGGGCTACATGTGTCTGCCCGCCGAGCCTCCGCCCCGCGTCGACCCGACCCCCGGCGCTCGCTAGACCGCAGCGTAGGGCGTTTGCTAGACTCCGCCCATGACCGGAACGCTGATCGCCAACACGATGATCCTCGACGGGAGCGGAGCGCCGCCTTTCCCCGGCGACGTCCTGGTGGAAGGGCAGCGCATCGTGGCGGTGCGGGGCGGCGGAGGCCTGCCGCGCGGGTCGGCCCGGGTGATCGACGGCGCGGGCTCCACGCTCATGCCGGGGCTCATCGAGCCGCACGGTCACGTGAGCTACCCGGACGCCGCCCGCAACTCCGACTTCACGCGTCTGCCGCCCGAGGAGCACGTCCTGGCGACGATGCGCAATGCCATGACGCTGCTCGACTGCGGCTACACCAGCGTGCTCTCGGCGGCCTCGGCCAAGCCGCGTCTGGACATCGTGATCCGGAACGAGATCGAGGCCGGCCGCATCGCCGGGCCGCGCTACCTGGCGAACGGCCCGGAGATCACGGTCACCGGCGGGCTGGGCGACGAGAACGCGCTCCACCTGCCGCAGCTGGAGACGCCGACCTTCGCCTGGGTGGCCGACGGGCCGGATCAGATCCGACGGGTGTGCCGCATCCTGGTCCGGGAGGGCACCGACCTCCTCAAGCTCAACATCTCGGGCGACACCGGGCCGCGCAACTCGCGCTCCCAGCGCGCGGTGATGACCGACGCGGAGGTCGCGGCCGCGATGGAGATCGCCCGGGCCGGCGCGGTGCGCGTCTGCGCGCATGCGCGCAGCGCGGAGTCGGTGAAGATGTGCGTGCGGCACGGGGTGGGCATCATCTACCACGCCAACTTCGCGGACGAGGAGGCTCTCGACCTGCTCGAGGCCAACCGCGACTGGTGCTTCGTCGCCCCCGCGGTGGGCCTTACCTATCAAGCGTGCCACGCCGCGAGCGAGTGGGGGTTCACGCCACAGATGGCGCGCGACCACGGGCTCCTGGACGAGATGGAGGTGTCGGTCGACACCATGGGCCGCATGCGCAAGCGTGGCATCCGCGTGCTGCCCGGCGGCGACTACGGCTTCGCCTGGAACCCACACGGGACCTACGCGCGGGACCTGCTGCTCTTCGTCGACCTGCTCGGCTTCTCCCCGATGGAGACGCTGGTCGCGGCGACCCGCATGGGCGGCGAGATCATGGGGCGGCCCCAGGAGCTGGGGCAGGTGAAGCCGGGCTACCTGGCG
>Ga0099791_10000227_pt1 | contig 19671 bp, 13 predicted proteins | sample Rivendell_Oct201_7_FD_77318 | JGI IMG/M metagenome (GOLD analysis project Ga0099791, IMG submission 77318) | Vadose zone soil and rhizosphere microbial communities from the Eel River Critical Zone Observatory, Northern California to study diel... | ecosystem: Environmental > Terrestrial > Soil... | reverse complement strand
ACGAGAAGACCGTCCTCCCCCAGATCGAGAACGCGATGCTGAGCGGGCACGACTTCATCCTGCTCGGCCTTCGCGGCCAGGCGAAGACGAGGATTCTCCGTCAGCTCGTCCGGTTCCTCGACGAGTGGGTTCCCGCGATCGAGGGCTGCGAGGTGAACGACGATCCCTTGAATCCCATCTGCCCCGCATGCAAGCGCCGGGTGGAGGCGGAGGGGGATCAGGTCCGGGTGCGCTGGATCCATCGCGACGAGCGCTATCGCGAGAAGCTCGCCACCCCCGACGTGACGATCGCGGATCTGATCGGGGACATCGATCCCATCAAGGCCGCGAACCGGAAACTCTCCTACAGCGATCCCGAGGTCATGCACTACGGAATCGTGCCGCGGACGAATCGCGGCATCTTCGCGATCAACGAGCTCCCCGACCTCCAGCCCCGGATCCAGGTGGGGCTTCTGAACATTCTCGAGGAAAAGGACATTCAGATCCGCGGATTCCCGATCCGCCTGCCGCTCGACATCCAGATCGTCTTCTCCGCCAACCCCGAGGACTACACCAATCGGGGAAATATCATCACGCCATTGCGAGATAGGATCGCGTCGCAGATCATGACGCACTACCCCTACACGCTCGAGGACGCCATGAAGGTCACCGAGCAGGAGGCGTGGACGAACCGGGGGGATGGGATCGAGGTGATCGTGCCCCACTACATCCAGGAGCTGGTGGAGACGGTCGCGATCCAGGCGCGGAAGTCTTCCTACGTGGATCAGGGATCCGGAGTGAGCGTGCGCATGACGATCTCCCTCATGGAGAACTTGATCTCCAACGCCGAGCGGCGCGCGATCCGTACGGGAGAGCGGCGCCAGGCGGTCCGCATCTGCGATCTCCAGAATGGAATCGCCTCGATCAGCGGCAAGGTCGAGCTGGTCTACGAGGGCGAGCAGGAGGGCGCGGTCGCGGTGGCAAAGCACCTGCTCGGGAAAGCGGTGAAGGAGGTCTTCGGAAAGCACTTCCCCGACGCCTACAAGGCGAAGGAGAAGAACGAGGGAGCACCCTCGGAGTACGACGCGATCTTCCGCTGGTTCGCGCAGGGGAAGCGGGTCGAGATCTCCGACGAGCTCCCGACGCGCGAGTTCCACCAGCGCCTGGCCCAGGTCGCGGGGCTGGAGGAGCTGCCGAAGCGCTACCTCGGCATCAAGGATTCGATCGAGATCCCGACGGCGATGGAGTTCGTGCTGGAGGCCCTGCACCAGAACTCGATTCTCGCCAAGGAGCGGACCGACTCGAGCGCGCTCGCCTACACCGACATGTTCTCCACCATGCTCGGGAAGCCGGAGGAAGCGGAGGACTGACGTGGATTTCCGCTACTCCAAGTGGGACGAGCGTCTCACCCAGAATCTCAACTTCCTCAAGAACCTCCTCTCCCTCTACAACCGCCTGCTTCTCATGACGGACGGAGACGTGGACGAGGCGCTGCGCGCGCTCGAGGAGCTGGGGGATCGCTTCGGCTTCTTCAGCCCCAAGTTCACCATGGAGGATTTCAAGAAGCACCTGAAAGCAGAGGATGCGATCCAGGAGGTGAACGGGAAGAACGTCCTGACGCGCCACGGAGAGCGGATGATCCGCCAGGATTCCCTCGATCGCATCTTCAGCGCGCTCGCCAAGGATTCCCAGGGAGAGCACCGCGTGCCGAGCACCGGCGTGGGCGGCGAGCGGATCACGGAGACGCGCCCCTACGTGTTCGGCGACAACGTCTCCGACATCGACTTCCTCTCGAGCGTGCGCAATTCGGTTCGGCGGCAGCGGGGCGAGTGGGGGGAAGAAGGGATCAACCTGACCGAGGACGATCTCGAGGTCTACGAGACCGAGCACTCCTCATCCTGCGCCACGGCGCTTCTCATCGACGTGAGCCACTCGATGATCCTGTACGGCGAGGATCGGATCACGCCGGCGAAGCAGGCCGCTCTGGCGCTCGCCGAGCTGATCCTCACGCGGTACCCCAAGGATTCGCTCCACGTCGTCCTCTTCGGGGACGACGCCTGGGAGGTGAAGATCCGCGACATTCCGTACGCCTCCGTGGGGCCCTATCACACGAACACGAAGGCCGCGCTCCAGCTGGCGCAGCGGATCCTCGCCAGGCAGAAGCACGTGAACAAGCAGATCTTCATGATCACGGACGGGAAGCCCTCGGCAATCCTGGATGGCGGGCGTCTCTACAAGAACGCGTTCGGCCTGGATCCCAAGATCGTGAACAAGACCCTGGACGAGGCCGTGCAGTGCCGCCGGAAGCGAATCTCGATCACCACGTTCATGGTGACGCAGGATCCGTATCTCGTGAGATTCGTCGAGCGCTTCACCCAGCTCAACAAGGGCCGCGCGTACTACGCGGACTTGGAGAACCTGGGCTCCTACCTCTTCGTCGATTACAACCAGAACCGCCGCAAGCGCGTCAACTAGACTAGCGGCTCGCGAGAGCGGAAGGATCCGTCCCGGCCCACGTCGCGGGTTCGTCCCGGCTCAGCGCGAAGGTCAAGCCGGCACCCGCCGACGTCATTCCAAAATCCTCGTGCGAATTGAAGGACTCATGACGGCGGACGCTCACGTCCAGAGTGAAGGTTCGCGTCACAAGGAACGATAGTCCGCCTCCGAAGTTCATCCCAAACGGCGCGGTGTTCGTGGGAAGGCCATGGATGTTGACGTAGGAAGGGCCGTTTCGAGTTCTCAGATACGCCCCCGCTCCCACGTCTACTCTCGGCGTGATCCGGTGCTGGAACGGCGCACCCATTTCGATCTGGAGGGTCACCGGCTGAAAGCTTTCACTGTTGGGCTGAAATCTCCGCACATCGATGTGCTCGATGCTCGCCAGGACGAGGACGTCGCGGGTTACGCCGACGCCCAGGGAGCCGCCGGCAAGCCATCCGTTGCCATCGGTATAGCCACGGTCGCGAAAGAGGGTCCCCCCTTGCAGGCGGAGGATTCCCCTGCCGCGGGCTCCATCTGGGAGGGGCTTGGCGAAAGCGTTGGAACCGGACAGGACACACAAAGCGAGGATCAGCGCGAGGATAGCGACGAGCGGACGGTTCACGGTACACCCCCTGGACGTGAAATCCGGCAAACGCGGAATGTCGCTCTGTCTGAGGGTACACCGCGCCCTGAATCAGGTTTCTAAAATGGCCAACTCGTCCCGGGCCGAGTTGCGCGATGTCAGGGGGAGGTCAGTGCCACATGTAGCTGATCCCCAGCCCGAAGATACCCAGGATCGAGGATCGATTCGTGACCTGATGGAATCGGATGTCCAGATCGAGCAGGGTGTTTCCCGTAAGCGGGGCCGACGCTCCGCCGCCAACGTTCAGCCCGAAGGGCTGGCTGGAGTCACGCATGTACTCGGTTGGGTAAACGAACGCGTCCTGAGGATTCCCCGCAGTCGATAGCGCGGTGAAAGTTCTCAGGTTGCTAGGCCCGACCTTCTCGCGAAAGTAAACGCCTGCCCCGAAACCCAGCCTCGGACGGATTCCACGCTTCCAGGGCATTCCGAGCTCGACCTGGGCCGTGATGGGGCGAATGGTGTTCATGGTGGGAGCCTTGGAGCTCATGTGGATGTGGTCGTAGTTGAGCGTGAGCAGCACGCTGCGTCCCACGAAATGTCCCACGGCCCCGCCGGCAGACCATCCCGAGCCGGGATCGTGGTCAGGGTCATGAACGAATCCGCCGCGGACTCGCAGGATCGAACCCGGGTGCTCGTCGGCTGCGGTTGCCGGCAAGGGCAGTAGGAAGAGCAGGGCCAGAAGAACCAGGGGTGGGGCTGCGCTGCGGAAGAAGGTATTTCGAGACATGGCTGCCAATCCTCTCCGACCTCCGGCGGTCGCGATCATCATACGCCCGGAGATCGGAGTCGCAATTCCGTAATTCGACCTAATTCTTCAGCACCGCGCAGAACCGCTCGATCTCGTCCTCGGTGTTGTAGTAATGGACCGAGGCGCGGACCAGGGACTTGAGCCCTCGAGCCTCCATGTCCAGCCTGGCGGCGACGATCTGGGGCGTCGTCACGTTAATGCGCTTCGCGAGGAGGGAGCGCTTGATCTCGTCCGGATCGCGCCCCTCCACGGTGAAGGTCACGATGGCGCACTTCGTAGCGCCCATGTCCCGCAGCGTCACCCCCGGCATCTCGGACAGCGCCCGCCGAAGCGTGGCGGCCAAAGACCATGCGCGCTCGCGGATCTCCTCCAGTCCCCATCCCATCGCGTAGTCCACGGCGGCTCCAAGCCCGAGCTTCAGCGCGGCGCTGGTCTCCCAGTTCTCGAAGCGGCGCGCGTCCGGGCGGATCTCGTACGTATCTCGCGCGACCCAGGTGGCGGCGTGCATGTCCAGGAAGGGCGGCTCGAGCCGGGTCAGGAGATCGCGCCGCATCCAGAGGAATCCGATGGCCCTCGGGCCGCGCAGGAATTTCCGCCCCGTGGCCGAGAGGATGTCGCAGCCGATCTCAGCGACGTCGATCGGCATCTGCCCCACTGACTGGCATGCATCGAGGATGAAGGGAATCTTCGCGCGGCGGGCCACGGCTCCGACGGCGCCGGCCGGATTCACGAGCCCGCCGTTCGTGGGAATGTGCGTCAGCGCGATCAGCTTCACCCGCGAGTCGATGAGGCCCTCGAGCGCCTCGATCGAGATCTGTCCCTGGGCGTCGCTCGGCACCGCCTCGACCACGGCGCCCGTGCGGCGCGCCATCTGGAGCAGAGCGATGTAGTTGCTGGCGTACTCGGCCGCGGAGGTCAGGATCCGGTCCCCGGGTGCGAACCGGAAGGAATAGAAGGCCATGTCCCAGGCGCGCGTGGCGTTCTCGACCACTGCGATCTCATCGCGATGCGCGCCGAGGAGGGCGGCCAGCGAATCGTAGACCCGTTCCAGCGCCGCCTCGGACCGGTCCGCGGCCTCGTAGGCTCCGATCGACGCCTCGAGGTTCAGATGCCCCAGCACGGTGTCGAGGACCGGCTGGGGCGTGAGGGACGCGCCCGCGTTGTTGAAGTGAATCACGTTCGCGCACCCGGGCGTCTCCGCCCGGGCGCGCGCCACGTCGATCGCGGCCGCCCCCACGTCGGCGCTCGCGATCACAAGGGATACGAGAGGCCGGCTTGCAGGGCCAGGAAGTTCGTATCCGGGAATCGGTCGCCGGAGATGTGGTGGTACTTGAGTCCGACACCCCACGCACTTCGTCCGGAAGTGGGCATCGCGATCCCGAATCCGAGATTGAATCCGAAATCGCTCTCGCTGTCAGTGGCCTCGACGGTCGGGGAGACGAGAACGGTTTCGCTCAGGTTATAGAGGCCAAGCCCGCCGCTGATCCAGGGCCGGACGCGTCGGCTGCTCGAGAAGCCGTAGTCGATGTTCGCCGCCACCGGAACGATCGACACGTGGCCGTCCTGCAAATCCTCGCCGAAGCGGTGATACGCGACGCCCCCCGAGAGGACGGTGTTGCGTCCGATTCCGTAGCCCAGGGATGCGCCGAGGCCGAGTCCCGAGTTGACGGCGTTGGAGAAATCGCCGCTCGGGAAGCTGATGCCTCCGTGGAAACGGAGGTAGGTCCGGCCCTCGAACCCATTGCGGGAGTACGTGCGCTCGCGGCGCTCCCGATAGGGCCCGCCCCCGCCCGCCGTTTCGGCCAGGGCGGTCGCGGCCAGTGAAACGAGGATCGCGAGGGAAATCATGCAGGTCCAGATTCCGCGGTTCATGACTCCTCCGTGGATCGAGTTGATTGCGACCCCCCACCAGGAACTTGCAAGTCTAGCATGGAGCGTGGTGTACTCGCTTCAGGACCCCATGAAGGAGGGCCGATGCCCGCGTCCCCCGCACCGGCCGAGCCCACGACCGCCGAGGCTGAGCCGGTTTCTCTGCACCAGGCGTACCGTGTCTGCGAGGACATCGCGCGGACGCATTACGAGAATTTCCCGGTCGCGTCGCGTTTCTTTCCGGCCGACCGAAGAAGCGCCCTGGCCGCGATCTATGCGTTCGCCCGGCAGGCGGACGACGTCGCGGACGCTCCCGCCCCGAGCGCGGACCGTCTTCGCGCGCTCGATGCGATCGAGGGCGCGTTCCTGCGCTCCCTCGACGGGGAGCCGCGCGGGCCGGTGCTCACCGCACTCGCGGACGCGATGGAGCGGCATCGCCTGCCGACGGAGCCCTTCCTCGATCTCCTCGGCGCGTTTCGCCTGGACGCGCGAGACTCGACCTTCCCCGCGTGGGACGACCTGCTTGGGTACTGCCGCGGGTCCGCGAACCCGGTCGGCCGGCTGGTGCTGGCGCTCCATGGCATCGAAGACCCCGAGGCGATCCGCGCCTCCGACGCGGTCTGCACGGCACTTCAGCTCACCAACTTCTGGCAGGACCTGGGATCGGATCTGGGCCGCGGACGCCTGTTCCTGCCGCTCGAGGACCTGGAACGCTTCGGGCTGAGCGCACGCGACCTCACGGATCCATCCTCGCGCCCGGCCCTCACGAAGCTCCTCGCGCACGAGGTTGGCGCGACCCGGGATCTCTTCGCGAGAGGGATCCCGATTCTCGAGCGGACCCCGACGCTGCTCCGGATTCACCTGCGCGCCACGATCGCCGGAGGACGGGCCATCTTGCGCGCCGTCGAGCGCCTGGGCTGGCGCGTGCTCGAGCGGCGGCCCCGCCTCAACGGACCGGCGCGCTTCGGCATCGCCATCCGCGCACTCGCGGGGATCGATGGCTGAGACGCGCGCCCCCTCCCGCGGCACCAACTTCGCCCTCGCGTTCCGCGCGCTCCCGGCCGATCAGCGCGAAGCGATCCGGGCCGTGCACACGTTCAGCCGCGCCGTCGACGACTGCGTGGACGAGTCGCCCGATCCCGGACGCGCCCGCGAGGAGATTCAAATGTGGCGCGGCGAGGTCGCGGCCTGCTACGAGGGAGAGCCCCGGGAGCCGGCCGCTCGCGCGCTTCGCCCGCACCTCCAGCGATTCCGGATCCCGCGCGCCTATCTGGAAGAGCTCCTCACCGGCGTCGAGATGGACCTGACGCACCTGCACTACGGCACCTTCGAGGAGCTCCGGCGATACTGCTACCGGGTGGCCTCGGTCGTGGGGCTGATCTGCCTGCGCATCTTCGGCGACGAGGAGGAGCGCGGCAGAGCCTACGCGGAGAATCTGGGTGTTGCGCTCCAGCTCACGAACATCCTGCGCGACCTGGGCTCGGATCTGAAGCGCGGGAGAATCTACCTTCCCCGGGAGGAGCTCCACGCCTTCGGGTACCCGGAGGAGGCGCTGGCGCGCAAGGAGCGAAGCGCCGCGTTTCTCGAGCTGATGCGGTTCCAGGTGGAGCGCGCCCGCGGCTTCTTCGCCGCCGCGGAGCGGGAAGCCGCATCCCTGGACCCGAGGCGCATCGTTGCCGCGGAGATCATGGGGCGCATCTACCGGCGGCTTCTCGCGCGCATCGAAGCCTCGGGCTACGACGTCTTCTCCCGCGAGGTACGCGTGCCGTTCCACGAGCGCGTGTGGATCGCGGGGAGCTCCATTCTCGCCGCGCACGCCGCGCGATGAGCCGTCCCTTCGATGCGGTCGTGGTCGGGGCCGGCTTCGCCGGCGTCGCCGCGGCGACCTCGCTCGCGGAGAGCGGCGCGCGGGTGCTGGTGCTCGAGACGCGGCAGCGCCCGGGCGGACGCGCCACGAGCTGGATCGACCCCGCGACGGGGGACCTGGAGGACAACGGGCAGCACGTCCTCGCCGCCTTTTACGCGGAGACGATCCGGCTCCTGCGCCGCCTCGGCACGGAACAGGCGCTCGAGGCCGATCCCACCTTTCATCTGCGCCTCTGGGAGCGCGGGCGAGGAAGCTTTCAATTCCGCTGCCCCGATCTTCCCTCGCCGTTCCACTGGATCGCGGCGGTCGGAACCTGTGACCGGCTGAGTGCCAAGGCGCGGCTCAAGGCACTCGACCTTCCCCGCCAGGTCCGCGCGCTGTTCGCGCAGAACGGAGACGGCTCGCGCTTCACGGTCGAGGGCTGGCTCCGGAAGATCGGCGGGAGCGAGGATCTGGCGGCGGTGCTCCGGCCGCTGGCGCTCGCGTCTCTCAACGAATCACCCGCCGAGGGATCCGCGGGTCTCTTTGGCCGGGTGCTCGACCGCATCTTTCAGGTTCCGGCCCGCGCGAGCGGGCTGGCGCTTCCCCGGCGCGGCCTCTCGGATCTCATCCTTGGATTCGAGGGATTCCTCGCGGGACGCGGAGGGGAGGTCCGATACCGGGCGACCGCCCTGGGCGTGCGCGTCGATGCGGGCCGCGTGACGGGGCTGTCGCTTCTCGGCCGCGAGAGGATCGATTCGGATTGCGTGATCCTCGCGGTTCCGCACGACCGCGCCGGATGGATGCTCGCGCGCGAGCACTTCGGCCGATTTCTCGGGATCACGCAGGCGCCCTGGTCCCCCATTGTCTCCACCATGCACGTCTACGACCGGCCCGTCCTCCCCTCACGATTCGTGGGCCTCCTGGGCACGAAGACACAGTGGGCTCTGGATCGGGGCCCGGCGGGGGCCGGCGGCTTCCGCGTGGGAACGGTCCGTAGCGCGGCATTCGAGGACGAGGAACGGCCGGGCGCATCGATCGTCGAGGAGACGTCGCGAGAGCTGGCCGAGGCGTTTCCCGAAGCGCGCGAAGCGACGCTCCTACGCACGCGCGTCTACAAGGAGCGGCACGCCACGGTGCGCTCTATTCCGGAGATACAGCCCCTGCGTCCGCCCGCCGAGACCGGGGTGCGTGGCCTCCTCCTGGCCGGCGACTGGACCGCGACCGGATTGCCTCCGACGATCGAGGGAGCAGTGCTGAGCGGCCACCGCGCGGCTGCGCTCGCTTCCGCGTCGCGATGAGGGTACTCCGCGCGCGCGTTCTCTCCTGGTACCGGAAGCACAAGCGCGACCTCCCCTGGCGGCGCACGCGCGATCCGTACGCGATCTGGGTGAGCGAGATCATGCTCCAGCAGACTCGGGTCGACACGGTGCTCCCCTTCTACGAGCGCTTCCTTCGCCGCTTCCCCGGCGTTAGATCCCTGGCCCGGGCGCGCGAATCGCAGGTGCTGGCCGCATGGTCGGGGCTTGGCTACTACCGGAGAGCGCGAAACCTTCACGCCGCGGCCCGCGCCCTGGTGCGGCGGCACGCCGGTCGCCTTCCCGAAGACCGCGCGTCCCTGCTCGAGCTTCCGGGAATCGGCGAATACACCGCATCCGCCATCGCGAGCATCGCGTTCGGCCGCGCGTCCGCCGCGGTGGACGGGAATGTCGTTCGCGTGCTGGCGAGGATCGGGGGGCACTCGGGCAGGCGTGACTCCCCGGCGCTTCACGCCACGGTCACCGCCATGGCCGAATCCCTGGCGGAGGGCCCGCACCCCGGCGACTGGACGCAGGGCTTGATGGAGCTGGGTGCCTTGATCTGCCTGACTCGCGAGCCGCTCTGCCTCCGCTGCCCCGCCTCGCGTTTCTGCGTCGCAAGGCGGCGCGGGCACCCCGAGCGATTCCCGGAGCCGCAGCCCGCGGTGGCGCCGCGGGAGGAACGCCGGATCGTTCTCGTCGCGACGTCGGGGCGCCGTGTGCTCCTGGTCCCCGACGACGCGGACGAGCGAGCCACGTGGACGTTGCCGTACGCGCGGCTCGGCGCATCGGCACCGTCCAAAGCGGCCCGCGGACTTCTCTCGAGGCTGGTCGGAAACCAGGGCCCCGATCCCGATCGCGCCGGCTCCTTCCGTCACCGCACGTTCTCGCATTCCCTGACCTACGAAATCTGGTCCGTCGATCTTCGGGCGCGTCCCTCCCCGAGGCGTCCCGGCCCTCCGGACCCCGCGCGGCCACGGCGTCCAAGCTCTCTCTGGGCCACGTCGCACGAGCTCGAACGGCTCCCCGTCCGTTCCCATACCCTCAAGGCACTCCGTAGCTTGGACCGATAGCCAGGGAGCGGAGCCGGTGCTATAATCCCGCGGTTCGTTCGCCCCACGTCTGGCAATCCAAACAACCTGGCACCTTCGAGGCCCAGCCATGCCGAGCCGCTCCCTCCGCAGGCACCGGACGTTCGCTCTGGTTTTGCTCTCCTTCCTTCTCGCAAACGCCCCCGGTTCTGGATCCGCCGCGCCTCGCTCCGTTCATCCGGCGCTCCGGTCGATCCGGCCGGGAGAGGCGCTTTCGGAGCGATTCCTTTCGCGGGATTCGAGAGGCGGCGTCCTGGTGGACTTGATTCTGGAGGGAGATCTCTCGGCGGAGACCCTCCGCGCAGAGGGAATCCAGGTCGACACACGTGTCGGACGGCGCATGACGGCGCGCTGTCCGCTTGCGCTTCTCTCGAAACTCCTCGCTCTCCCCGGCCTGGACGCGGTGCGCGTCGCGGAGCGATGCAAGCCGCTCCTCGACCGGAGTGCTTTGGACGTCGGGGTCAACACGGTGCGCACCGTGCCTCCGCCCTCCTTCACCGGGCAGACCGGCGCGGGGGTGCTGGTCGGAGTCGTGGATACCGGCGTCGAGTACACGAATCCGGATTTCCAGAATCCTGACGGCACGACCCGCCTGGTTTCCATCTGGGATCAGACCGGTGCCGGAACCCCGCCCGCCGGATTCTCCTACGGAGTCGAATGGCTTCCCGCCGACATCAACGCGCTCATTCCCTCCGAGGTCGATTCCCAAGGGCATGGCTCGCACGTCCTGGGCATCGCCGGAGGGAACGGCAGCAACACCGGGAACGGGCAGCCCGCGTACACCTACGTGGGAATGGCCCCGCAGGCGGACCTCTGCATGGTGAAGACCACGTTCCAGACGAATTCCATCGTGGACGGCGTGAACTACATATTCCAGAAGGCCGCGTCGCTCGGGAAGCAGGCCGTGGTGAACCTGAGCCTCGGCACTCAGGAAGGGCCTCACGACGGCACGCTCGACATGGACCTGATGCTGAACGCGCTGACCGGCCCCGGAAAGATCATCGTGGCATCCGCCGGGAACTCCGGCTCGGACAATCTCCACGGCCAGCTGACGCTGAGCGGGTCGACGCCGCAGAACATGACGCTGACCGTACCCGCCTATACGCCCGCGGCCGGCACCGGCAACGACGTCCTTCTCTTCTCGGGCTGGTACGCGGGCTCGAGCCAGATCTCGGTGAAGATCGTCACGCCCACGGGCGTGACCGTCGGTCCGGTTCTCACCGGAACGAATCTCATCGGAGTGAACACGGCGGACGGCTGGCTCAACATCCACAACGGAACCAGCACGCCCAGCAACGGCGCCCGCGAGATCTACATCGAGCTCTACGACGCGAACTCGGCCAATCCCCCCAAGACGGGCACGTGGACCTTCACGTTCACGCCGGTCTCGATTCCGGGCGGCGGCCGCGTGGACATGTATCTCTACGAGAACGCGCTCGCGAACGGCGCCGCCGCGCTTGCGAAATGGAACCAGGGGCTGGCGTTCGGAGGGGTCGTGGGGTCTCCCGGCGACGCGGACTCCATCATCACCGCCGCGGCGCATGTGACGAAGGACTGCTGGGACTCGTTCGACGGCCTGAGCTATTGCTGGAATCCGCGTCCCACGCTGAACGCCATCGCGTCCTTCTCCAGCCAGGGTCCGCGCCGGGACGGCGTGCAGAAACCCGATCTCTCGGCGCCGGGATTCGGCGTCACGTCCACGCTCTCGGCCGACTACATCGCGAGCACGCCGCTCATCGCCACCGACGGCGTCCACGTGAATTTCGCGGGCACGAGCATGTCGGCGCCGCACATCACCGGCGCCACCGCGCTCCTCCTGGCGCGGAGCGAATGGGCAACTTCCACGCCATCGAAGATCAAGGCGAGGCTCAGGAGCACCGCCCGAACCGACGCCTTCACGGGCTCCGTTCCGAACGCCACCTGGGGTTACGGGAAGCTCGACATCGGCGCGGCGCTCGCCATCCCGTTGACCCTCACCGTCTCGCGGCCACCCAAGGGTTCGCTCTATGTTGCGGGTCGCTACGACTCCGTGAACGTGGCCCTGACGGGATTCACGGCCGACACGATCGGAATTTCCCTTTCGATGGATGGCGGTACGACGTATCCCGTCACGCTCGGCTCGCTCTTCAACGTGCCGCCCACCGGTCAGCCTGGATTCATGTTCTTCGTCGATCCTTCCTATCAGACGACCCAGGCCAAGGTGCGCGCCATCGCGATCAAGGGAACGACGGTGATGACCAGCTTCTCCGACAGCCTCTTCGCAATCGGGATTCCGTCCGCGGTACAGGAGAGCCCCGGCGTCCCCGCGAGATTCGCCCTGCATCCGAACACGCCGAATCCCTTCAATCCTTCGACCGAGATCCATTTCGAGCTGGATCGGGCCGGGCCGGCGACGCTCCGCATCTACTCGGTGAACGGCGCGCTGGTCCGAACCCTGGTCGATCATCCGCTCCCCGCGGGGCACTACCACGCGCGCTGGGATGGCACGGATTCGGGGGGACGTCCTGTGGGCTCGGGCATCTACGTCTACCGCCTGAGCGAGAACGGCCGGAACCTCTCCCGGAAGATGAGCCTCCTCAAGTAGGGAGGTCCGCTACACCCCAAAGGCGACGGGATCCCAGGGCACGCCCAGCTCCGAGGGCGGCGCCATGTATCCCGCGAGCGCGGACGCGGCGACCACCGGCGGGCTCGCGAGGTACCCTTCCCCGCCGACGCCCATCCGGTTCTGCCAGTTCCGATTGAACGACGTGATCGCGCGCTCTCCCGGGCTCAGCGAGTCCGGCCCCTGGCCGAAGCACGGCCCGCACCAGGACTGCCTGATCTCCCCGCCGGCTTTCCGGAAAACATCCGCGATGGATTCCCCCCCGAGGCGCGGATCGGGGCGCTCGATCAGGCGCTTCACGGTGCCGCTTCCCGGAAAGATCACGAACTCGGCACCCTTCGCGACGTGATCGACGCCGCGCTCCCGCGCGGCGCGCAGCACCAGCGCGGCCTGAAGAAGATCGTCGTATCCCCCGTTCGTGCAGGAGCCGATCAAGGCCTTCGTGAAGGTGATGCGCTCCTTCGCGACCTCCTCGGCCGGGAAGGCATTCCCAGGGCTGAAGGGCTTCGCGATCATGGGCACCACGGAGGAGAGGTCGAGAGCCTCGTCGATCTCCCAGCGCGCATCCTCTCCGGGGCTAACGCGCGGGTAGGGCAGCGCAAAGCCCCGCTCCCGGTACCAGGCCTCGGTCACCTCATCCTGCGCGAAGATTCCATTCATCGCCTCCGCCTCGGCCATCATGTTCGCGATCGTGTTCCGGTAGGGAAGGGGAAGCTCGCGATTCCGGTCCACGAATTCCACGCTCATTCCCTGCGACTGCTTGGCCCCCCACCCGTGGAGAAGCTTCAGCACGATGTCCTTGCCGGACACCCAGGGCTGGAGCTTCCCCGCGAACACGACGCGCCGCTGCTTGGGGAGGGTGAAGTAGACGGCTCCGGTCGCCCATCCGAACCCGAGCGTGGTGCTGCCCACCCCGATCCCGACCGCGCCGTAGGCGCCGTAGGCGCGGCTGTGCGAATCGGCGCCCGGATAGAACGCTCCCGGAACGATCAGCCCCTGCTCGGGAAAGTAGAAATGGAAGATCCCCGTCCCGGGCGGAGCGTAGTAGGGCTCGCGAATCCCGTGGCGGTCGGCGAACTCGCGTGAGATCGAGGTCTGCCGCTCGTCCGCTTCCTTGCCCGTGAACACGAAATGATCGTTCGCGATCGCGGCACGCAGGGGGGCGACTTCGTCCTTCCCGACGATCTGGCGGAAAGTGTGGATGGAGAAAGGGGCGGTTCCGTCCGAGGCCGGGAGCAGATCCGCGAACACCTCGACCGTGGCGCCGGGCTTCACCTCGGCCCGTTTGTCCACGCGATGAGCCCACACGATCTGCTCGGTGCTGGACATGGAGCGCGCGAGGGCGTGTCCCGGAAACACCACGCTCATCGGCTTCGGGCCGGCCCGGTACTCCCGTCTTCCCAGCTCGAAGATCCCTCCGCCGCGCCGGATCTCCTCTTCCTTGACGGAGAGGGGAAGCGCCGCGTAGGCCTTCCCTCGCGTGACGTTCTTCAGGGTGCGCGTCTCGGGATTGAATTCGAGCTGATCGCCGTCCTGTGCGTCGTCCACCGCATCGGTGCTCTGTACGAAATGGAGGCCCAGATTGAGGGCATTGCGGCGGAAGATGTCCCCCATGCCGGAGCCGCAGACGATCACCATCGTGAGCCCCGCCTCCTCGGCGATCGCCTTCAGCCCCGCCGGGGACATCTCGCGCGAGGACCCGATGGCGAAGCGGTCTCCGGCCACGAGGAACGTCTCCCCGGCGTGCACGCGCGCGCGGAAGTCGGGCATGAGGTGACGGAAGGCTCCCTCTTTCCAGCGCTGGTCCAGCGTGGCGAGGCTCTCGGAGACGCAATCCTGGGCGGGCGTGATCTGGTCGGTGTCGATGGCGTCGCGCTTCTTTCCGGGTCGCTTGGGGTCCCAGAAGATCAGCGCGCGTCCGCGCACGGGCGCGGCGCTCACAGGAGCCCGCGCGCGATGTAGAGCTCGGCGCTGTTCCGCATGTAGCTGGTCGCGAGCGAGCGGCCGTTCTCGGTGAGCAGGAGGGAGTCGATTCCCGATACCCCGCTCGGCGTTCGCGGGGTAACCGCGTGCCATAGCTCTCGCCCTCCCGTCGCGACGTCCACCCGGAAGATCCGAGCGGGGATCTTGCCGCGCTCGAAGGCGAAGATGGCGGTCCCATCGGCATCCCAGTTGTACGGGCGCTCTCCGGGAAGAATCCCCTGGAGCGGCTTCGGCGCACCCCCTTCGGTGGGGTAGAGCGCGTAGGACCCCCTCGCCGACCTCGCGAGCGCGAGCCGGCCATCGGGAGACACTTTTCCGAGATTGGTCCCAACTCCCTCCTCGCTGATCGGTCGAACCTGTTCCGAAGCGAGATCATAGATATAGAGTCGCATGCCACGGCCCGGCTCGAACCCGGCCAGGCAAAGAGCGCTGCCGTCCGGCATCCACGTGGCCTGGTAAACGGTCAGAGACGGCAGTGGAAGCGTTCGCTCCCGTCCCGCGCCCGTGGGAAGAAGCGTCAGAATGCCGTGCTCGCGGCGATTCTGGACCAGGGCCCACTGGCCGTCCGGCGAGAACTCCATGGCGACCCCGTCGCCGAGGCGTACCGCGGGCGACCCATCCGTCGCCCTCATGTAGGCGGCCGCAACTCCCGCCGTTCCCGGACCCGTTTCATCGAAGAGAATCCATTTCCCATCCCGCGAGATATCCCGTGCCAGGGTCCAGTCGAGCCAGGACAAGTCTCGGGCGTCCTCCCCCGGCTCATGCCACTCCATCTTCATCTGGGGTGTCGCCTGGATGAAGAGCATCTCCCCCGAGGCCGAGATGTCCGTCAGGTAGGGAAATCCGGTGAGACTTTGCAGTACTCGAAGCGTCCCATCTTGCCTGATCTCGTACAGGCTCGGCGAGCTGGCCGCCCGCTGGCCGGAGAGGCAGATCGTTCCCCGAGGGGACCAGGCAATTCCCCAGACGGTGAACCATGAGGTCGACAGGGTGCGAACCTTGCCGTCCGACTCGATCTCGAGCACGTTTCCACCGTTGTCGCCGCTCGCGGCATGATCGAGCAGGGCCACCTTCGTACCATCGCGTGATACGCGCACGTGGCTGACCCATCCCGTCGGCTTGTAGATGGTGCGCCCGATCGGGTATTCCACGTGTAGCGCGCCCTTCTGGCCCCGGATCACGGCCATGCTCTTGCCGTCCGGGCCCCAGTCCGCGAAGGTGACGCCGTCGACGATCCGCCGGGGAACGCCGCCCAGCATCGAGACCCGGCCGAGGGTTCCGAGCGTCACGAAGCCGCCCAGGTCCTCGGTGTCCATGAGGATCGCCAGCTCGCTCGTCGAAGCGATGGAGAGAAGGTCGGCCTTCAACCCGATCGGTCGTGATTCGGGCATCTCCACCCGCACGACGTAGATTTCGCTGGGTCCGCTGTCCCACGCCGCGCTGTAGATGACGGTCTGACCGTCGGGGGTGAACCGGGCGCCTGTGATGTCCCCTTCCCGGAAGGTCAGCCTCTGATACGTGATCGCCGTCCCTGCGGACGAGGAGGATGGGTCCTGACCTCTCCCTCCGCTGTCCCGAACCAGCTCCAGAGCGAGCGCGAGATCGCGCGCCGAATCGATGCGGGCGTCGGTCTGTTTTTCGAGGCAGCGCCGGAGCACCTTTCCGAGACCTGGGTGCGCGCTCTCCAGCTCTCGCGGCAGAGGGGGCGGCTCCCCGCGCAGGATCGCGCTCATGCGATCAGCAATCGTCTCCCCGGGGAAGACGGGCGCGCCGGTCAGCATCTCGTAGAGGATCGCGCCCAGCGTGAAGAGGTCGGTGCGATGGTCCACGCCGAGGTCGCGGATCTGCTCCGGGGCCATGTAGCTGGCGGTGCCGAGGAGCTGCCCCGCGACGGTGAGATTGGCAAGGGTCGGGCCGGTATCGCTCACCTTCCCGAGGCCATCCTTCGTGAGCTTGGCGATTCCAAAATCCAGGATCTTGACGCGCCCGTCACGCAGGAGAATCAGGTTCTCGGGCTTGAGATCGCGGTGGACGATGCCCTTCTCGTGCGCTGCGGCGAGGCCCGAGGCGATCTCGATGCCCAGGTCCAGCGCGCGGGCGGCAGGCATCGGCCCCGTGTCCAGGGCCTGCCGCAAGGTTTCCCCTTCGATGTACTCGGAGACGATGTAGGGCGTGCCTTCGAAGGTCCCCACGTCATACACCGCCATGATGCTGGGATGGTTGATCTGCCCGGCGGCCCGCGCCTCCTGCTCGAAGCGCTTCAGGCGATCCGGCTCGGAGGCAAAGCTTCCGGGCAGCACCTTGACCGCCACGTCGCGAGAGAGACGGTCATCACGCGCGCGATAGACCTCTCCCATGCCGCCCGCGCCGAGAAGCGCGACGATTTCGTAGGGGCCGATTCGAGTGCCTGTCGCGATTGCCATGGAGTGTGTTTGCGGGAGCCCTGCCGGGGTTCCTGCGCGAGATCAGTCTAGCGAGGGGCCTTCAACTCGTCGAGCGCTCCTTCGAAGGCGCTCTGAACGGTGTCCATCGGCTCGGTCTGGAGCGCTTCGCGGAGAGCGGCCTCGGCGCGAGGCGCCTTCAGCTTGGCCAGGGAACGGGCCGCCGCGGAGCGCACCCGGAACCAGGGGTCGCGCAGGAGTTCGATGAGGCGTGATTCCACGCGCTCGTCCAGGATTCCCACCTTGCCCAGCGCCTTGGCCGCGGCCTCGCGGGCCTCGTTCTTGTACTCGGGGCGCGTGTAGTCGAGAAGGATGGGAACGGCTCGCGAATCTTTGAGGATCACGAAGCCGTCGAAGATGTGCTGTCTCAGGATGTCCCGATGGCTCTCGCGGACGAGCTCGGCTCGAAGGAGGTCGAAGGCCTCCTCACGCTTGCTCCGGGCGATGCCGATCAGCGCCATGCCGGCGGTGAACTTGCTCGATTCCGTCGGCACCATCTTCCGCAGATGCTTGACCGCGTCCTCGCCCCCGATCCGGCCCAAGGCCCACGCGACGGCGCGCCGGACGCGCGGCTTCTGCCCCTTGCAGAGCTCCGCGATCCGGTCGGTCATGCCCGGACGGCGCGCGCCGATCTCTCCAAGGGACGCGAGCGCCGCGACGCGAACTCCCCAGAAGCGGTCCCCCCTCGCGGCGCGGAAGAGCGCTTCCACGGCCGGCGGATCGCCGCGGGATGCCAGCTCGCGCGCGCAGCGGATGCGCTCCAGGGAGAAGCTCGATTCCTGTAATCCGTACAGAAGCTCCTCGTCCGAGCGCGGGAATTCCATGAGCTTCATCACGTCGTGCTCGGGATCCAGCGCCACGTAGCGCGGCCTCGTAGGCAGAGGGATCCGGATCGTCTCCTTGCGCTGCTTCACTTCGATCGGAAGGCGGAGACGCCGATCCCCCACCTTGAGCTCCAGCACCATGGGGATCTGAAACGCGGCGGGCGTGACGGAGTCCTGATCCTGAACCTGCTCGATCGTGAGGAGGAGCGCCTTCGCGTTCTGGTCCCATTCGCGCGCCACCTTGAGCTCGGGGTGCCCTCCCTGGTACGCCCACTGGTCGAAGAACCACGTGAGATTCCTTCCGGACACCTCCTCGCAGGCCCTTCTCAGATCTCCGGTCTCCACGCCGCCGAAGGCGTGCCGCTCGAGGTAGCGCTTGAGCCCGCGCCGCCAGACGGCGTCGCCCAGTGTCGCGCGAAGCATGTGAACGACGCACGCGCCCTTCTCATAGAGATGACGGTCGAAAATCTCCGAGGGATAGCGATAGGCGGTCTCGACCAGCGGACGTCGATAGTCGCCATTGTCCTCGACCAGATAGGAGCACATCTGCTCCAGTCGCGCGAAATCCGCCTCGTCCCGGCCGTGCTCGGCCTCCCAGAAGACGACCTCGGAGTAGGTGGCGAATCCCTCGTTCAGCCATCCCTCCGACCAGTCGCGGCAGGTCACGAGGTCTCCCCACCACTGATGGGCCAGCTCGTGGCTGATCAGGGTCTCGTAGGTCTGGTCGATCGCCTCCTCGGGGGTCTGGAGCGCGCGCACGGTGAGCGTCGTGGCGCCGGTGTTCTCCATGCCGCCGAACGTGAAATCGAACACCGTGGACTGGGCGTACTTGGGATAGGGGTAGGGGTAGCCGAACACCTTCGAGAAGGCCGCGATCATGGCGGGGGTCTTCTTGAAGAGCTCCCGCCCCTCGGCCTCCCGTCCGCGCTGCACGTATCCATGGAGCGGAACATGCCCGGCGCTGTCTTTCAATTCCACGAACTTGCCGACCACGAGCGAGATCAGGTACGCGGGATGCGTCGTCTCCTGGCGCCAGTGATAGGTCACGCTCCGGCGCCGGGCGTTCTTCCGCCTCTGGACCAGCTTCCCGTTGCCGATCGCCCTGTATCCCTGAGGCACGGTCGCGATCATCTCGAGGGTGGCGCGGCTCTCGGTGCTCTCGAGGCAGGGGATCCACCAGTGCGTGTCGTCCGCCTGCCCTTGCGACCAGCCGGCCGCGTGGCGGTCCGTTTCCGCCTCGGTGGGTCCGACGAAGAAGAACCCCTTCCGGGGCCGGGTCGAGTAGGTGATGTCGATCGCGGTGCGCTTCCCCGTCCCGAGCGGCTTGGGCAAGGTGACGATGAGCTTCTCGCCCGCCGATTCATGGCGCACGCGCTTCCCTTTGACCGCGACCCGGGAGAGCGAGAGCTCCGCCGCGTCCAGCGCGACCTCGCGGAGCCCGTCCCGGATCGCCTCGATGGTCAGGACGGCGCGTCCCTGGAGCTCCCGCTTCTCGAGGTCCACGTCCACCGTCACCTTGTAGTGGTTCACGTGGAATTCGAGATCGCGTCTGGGCTTTGCCTCCCCTTTCCAGGGCTTACGGCCCGAGGGGGGAAACGGCTCGAAGGGAGGCGTCTCGGGAGCGGCGCGGCGCCCGAGGAAAAGAGGATGGAAGAGAGGATCGTGCAAGGCCATTCCGCCGAATCTGTCCGACCCAGCCCCTCGTGTCAAGGACGAGCGGAGAAGGTAGAATGAGCCGATGAACGCGGCAACCGCGGTTTCGTCCATGCTGCGCGTCTTCGGCGACTCGGCGCTCGACGTCGTTCCGCTCTTCCTTCTCGCCATATTCATCGGCGCGCTCATCGAGGAATTCGTCTCGGAGCGGTT
>Ga0099791_10000226_pt1 | contig 19779 bp, 15 predicted proteins | sample Rivendell_Oct201_7_FD_77318 | JGI IMG/M metagenome (GOLD analysis project Ga0099791, IMG submission 77318) | Vadose zone soil and rhizosphere microbial communities from the Eel River Critical Zone Observatory, Northern California to study diel... | ecosystem: Environmental > Terrestrial > Soil... | reverse complement strand
CGCGCGTGAGCCGGGCCACGAGGTATCCCCGCTCGACCTGGATGGGGCGCGACACGCCTCCCGGAGCGAGCGAGCCGATACGCTCCTCCACCTCCGGGACGGGCCCGACGCCAGGCGAGGGCTCTCCTTGCGCCACCGGGGGCGACGCGATCATTCCGCCGTGCTCCTTGGCCACCTCCTCGAAGCGGGCCCCCGGCGCCTCGGCCCGGCGCGCGAACGACCCGGCCGCCTCGGAAGCGAGCGTATCCACGAGGCTCTCCCCCAGGACGCCGCGGATCTCGGCGCGCGAATCGTCCAGCGTCCGGAGCCGCTGCGGCTCCTGATGGTCCATGCGGATCACGTGGAACCCGAACTGCGTCTCCACCACGGGGCTCAGCTCTCCGTCCTGGAGCGCGAAGGCTGCATCCCCGAATTCCTTCACGACCTGCCCGCGCGTGATCTCGCCCAGATCCCCGCCCTTCGCGGCAGAGGTGCGATCGGTCGAATTCTCCTTCGCCAGCGACTCGAAATCCTCCCCGGCCTTGGCGCGGCGGAGCACCTCGAGGGCTTGGGCCCGGGCCGCGCTCCGGGCTCCCGCGCTCTCGCCGGGACGGAATCCGATGAGGACGTGGTGAACGCGAGCGCGCGCCGGCACCGTGAATTCGATCTTGTGGGTCTCGTAGTACGCACGGATCGAGTCCTCCGGAACCGGCGCCGAGTCCGCCTTCATCTTCGCGAAGAGAACGTAATCGAAGGCCCAGCGCCGGGGCGTCTGATACCGGTCACGGTGCGATTCGAACCAGCTCCGCGCGGCGCGCTCGGTTTCCGCCCGGCGTTTCAGCTCGATCTCGGAGCGGGCCTGCGGGCGCACCGCTTCGTAGGGCGGCTGGTAGCGGTCGTTCCGCTCCACCACGCGCGCCACGAAGACCGAGTCCCGGAGCACGCGCGGTCCGACCACGCTGCCGGGCGACATCGTGTAGAGCGAGTCGAGAAGGGAGCCCTCGAGCAGGAGGGCCCGCTCCGGAGGCTGTCCCCGGTAGATGGAGACGGGATCGAGCGTGGCGTCGAAGCGCCGCGCCACCTCTTCCGCAGCCTCTCCGCGCCGGAGGCGGGACGCGGCATCCCCCAGGGTGCGGAACGCCAGGTCCAGCTGGCGTTCCTTCCGCACCAAATCCGGTAATGATTTCAGCATGGAGTCCGCCCAGACGTGAGCCGTGTCCGGCATGCCGGAGCTCTTGCGGATGCGCTCGAGAGCGCGCGACAGGTCGCGGTCGGATACGGGACGGGAATCGGTGAAGGAATCGGTGGCGCGCGCCAGAACCACGGCGCCCAGGAGCGGAACGCGGTAACGCTCGGGACGGGCCGCGAAATCGATTCGAGCGAGCGAGTCGGTCTCCGCCGACCGGACTTCCGTATCCGCGTGGCGCTTGACCTGACCCACCACCTCGCGGAAGGGGCGCGCCTTGGGCTCCCGATGCTCCTCGAGGCGGGCGATGATGTAGAAGGTTCCGAACTTGAGCGGATCCGGGAGCCACTGCTTCGGACGGGCGTTCTTCAGCGCCTCGACCAGGGCGTCGGAGCGTCCCAGCCCCCGCACCGGATCCCCCACCCGGAAGATCCCCGTATCGTGTACTCCACCGTATTCCTTGGCCACCGTCTCCGCGGATCGGCCCGCCCTGAGCGCCGCAAGCAGCGCCCTCGCGGCCAGCTGCGTCTGCGCCTCCACCGCGGCCCGGAGCGAGTCCGATGCCCGGCCAGCCGGCTCGATGGGAACGCGGAGGTACGTGAGCCGCGCCTCTTCGGGAGACTGGAACTCCTCGGCGTGACGGTCGTAGTAGGCGCGGATCTCCTCCGCGGTCGCCTCGCGCTCCAGCGGCGCGAGATCCGTAGTGAGCCAGAGATAGCGGATGGACGCTTGGGCCGTTCGGCTCTGAAATTCCTTTCGGAGCTCGGACTCGGGAATCGCGTAGCGCGTCCGCATCCACGCCACGTACTTGTCCAGGAGCACGGCGTTTCTCACCTGCTCCGCGATCACGCGGTAATTGGACTCGGGGGAATACTTGAACTGCCGGAACTTCGCCGGATCCACCTTCCCCGCCGTCTTGAAGTAGTCGTTCTTCTGGAGGCGCGCGTCCAGCTCCGCCTCGGTCGCGGTGAATCCGCGGCGCTTCGCGTCCGCGACCCAGAGCCGCTCGCGCACGAGCTCTTCGAAGACATTCTTCCGGAGGAGCGTCTTCTCATCTCCCGTGAGCGCGCGGCCCGCGCGCGCCTCGACCTCTCGGAAGTACGGGTCCGCCAGCCGGTCCCACTGGAGCTTCTGGATGGGGATCCCGTCCACGACCGCGATGGTGACGGTGTCGGCCCGCTGGATCGCGACGGGAGGGGCCGGAGCGGGAGCCGCGGTCACGGGCAATACCCAGAGAAGTCCCAGGAAGAGCGGAAGGACCGGGATTCGCGCGCGAAAAGGAAGAGGGTGTTTCACGGGATTCACGAGTTTATTCAGGAGCTCAGGACCTGTCCATCCCAAATACAGCCGAACGCCCGCTTTTCTCCAGGGGAAGGTTGATGGCGGGGGAACCGATCCACTACGATGACCCCTCACGCTGCCCGCGAGGCAGCGATCCGAACGTACGAGGGGGGGTTCCATGCCACCCGATCTCGAATCCAATGTCGCCGAGCGGCTTTCCCCGGAAGATCTCCTGGAGGCGTGGCACCTTCTCGTCCCGGAAGATCGCCTGGAGAGTTTCCGGGCGCTGTCCCGGCCGGAAGCGGAAGATCTCTTTCTCAGCCTGAGCGCGCCCGACCAGGCCGAGCTCCTGCGCGCGCTGCCCCAACCGGAGCGCCGCTCCTGGATGCGTCTTCTCGCACCCGACGATTGCGCGGACCTGGTCCAGGTGATCCCGCACGAAGATCGTGAGGAGCTCCTCTCCCTGCTGGACGACACCACGCGCAAGGAAGTGAACGGCCTCCTGGCCTACGCCGAGGACGACGCGGGAGGTCTGATGAATCCGCGATTCGTCCGGGTCCGCCCCGAGATGACCGCCGACGAGGCGATCACGTACCTCCGCCGGCAGGCCCCGGACCGGGCGGGCGCCATGCACTACGCCTACGTGCTGGATCCGGAACAGAGACTCCGCGGCGTCGTGTCCTTCCGCAAGCTTCTCGCGGCGAAGCCCGATCAGCGCGTGTCCGAGGTCATGCAGACCGATCTCATCAAGGTCCCGGAGAAGATGGACCAGGAAGACGTGAGCCGTCTCTTCGCCACGTACCGCCTCATGGCGTTCCCGGTCGTCGACGGGAACGGGCACATGAAGGGGATCGTGACCCTGGACGACATCGTCGACGTCGTCCGCGAGGAGGCCACGGAGGACATCCAGAAGATCGGAGGTACCGCGCCGATGGACGCGCCCTATCTCCGGATCAGCATCGTGGACATGATCAAGAAGCGCGGCGGCTGGCTGGCCGCGCTCTTCATCGGCGAGACCCTGACCGCGACCGCGATGGGCTACTTCGAGGCTGAGATCGCGCGCGCCGTGGTGCTCGCGCTCTTCGTGCCGCTGGTCATCTCCAGCGGGGGGAATTCCGGAAGCCAGGCCACCACGCTCGTGATCCGGGCGATGGCGCTGGGTGAAGTGCGGCTGCGCGACTGGTGGCGGGTGGTCCGGCGCGAGGTCATCTCCGGACTGGGGCTCGGGGGCATCCTCGCCGTCATCGGGATGGGACGCATTCTTCTCTGGCAAGCCCTCTTCCATACCTACGGCCGGCACTACCTCCTGGTGGCGCTCACGGTGGCGGCGAGTCTGGTGGGTGTGGTGCTCTGGGGAACGGTCGTGGGCTCGATGCTGCCGTTCCTCCTTCGCCGGCTGGGATTCGATCCCGCCAGCTCCTCCGCGCCCTTCGTCGCGACGCTCGTCGACGTGACGGGGCTCATCATCTACTTCACGACCGCGAGACTGATTCTTTCGGGGACCCTGCTCTAGGGAGCGGCGTGCAGCGGCTCGCCCGCCTGCTCCTCGGCGTGGTAGGAGCTCCGCACCAAGGGCCCCGACGCCACCTGCCGGAATCCCAGCTTCAGGCCGTACTCACGATAGTGCGCGAATTCCTCGGGCGGCGCGTACCGCTCGAGCGGCAGATGGGATCCCGAGGGGGGCAGGTACTGTCCCAGCGTCACCATGGAGCAGCCGTGGTCCCTCAGGTCGCCCAGGAGCTCCTCCACCTCCTCCACCGTCTCCCCCACCCCCAGCATGATTCCCGACTTCGCCGGAATGCCGGGAGCGATCTCGGTGACGCGGCGCAGCAGCGTCAGCGAGCGCGCGTACCGCCCCGCGGGGCGCACGCGGGGATAGAGGCGCTTCACCGTCTCCATGTTGTGGTTTAGCACGTCGGGCCGCGCCGCCAGGACGCATTCCAGCGCCTCGCGGTTCCCCAGGAAGTCCGGAATGAGCACCTCGACGCGCGCGGTGGGGATCTCGGAGCGGATGGACCGGATTACGCCGGCGAACTGGAACGCGCCCCCGTCCGGGAGCTCGTCGCGGTTCACGGAGGTCACCACCACGTATCGAAGGCCCAGCTTGCGCGCCGCCTGCGCCACGCGCATGGGCTCCTCGAGGTCGACCGGAAGGGGCTTCCCGTTCCGGATGTCGCAAAAGGGACAGGACCGCGTGCACACATTGCCCAGGATGAGGAAGGTGGCGGTGTGGCGCGAGAAGCAGTCTCCGATGTTGGGGCAGTTGGCGCTCTCGCACACGGTGTGGAGATCCAGCGTGCGTAGGATCGCCTTCGTCTCGAGGTAGGCCTTGCCCGAGGGAATCCGGGCCTTGAGCCAGTCGGGGCGCCGTGGCGGCGCCGGCGCTTCGCTCAGGCGCTGATAGGCGCGCAGCGGCTTCCGCTTCTCCCCGGCGTGGATCCTCCGGTCGGAAGGAAGCGAGAGGGAGATCGGCACTCCCCCAAGAGGCGCCTGCGCCCCCTCAGAAGTGGATCGCTCGTCCATCGGTCGCCAGCATCGCTTCCATCGTGGCTTCGGCCAGGGTCGGATGCGCGTGCACCACGTCCGCCAGCTCGAGCGCGGTCGCCTCGAAGTGGCGCGCGACCACCGATTCCGCGATCTGCTCGGTGGCCTGGACGCCGATGATGTGCACGCCCAGGAGCTCGCCGCTCGAGGCGTCGGAGACGGCCTTCACGAATCCGTCCCCTTCTCCCAGGATGCCCGCCTTGGCGTTGGCGATGAAGGGAAACTTGCCCGTCTTCACCGCGCGTCCCGACGCGCGGGCCTGCGCCTCGGTCATTCCCATGCTCGCGATCTGCGGATGGCAATAGGTGCAGCTGGGGATCGCCTGGTAGTTGACGGGATGCGGATGCTTCCCGGCGATCTTCTCCACGGCAACCACGCCCTCGTGCGAGGCCACGTGCGCCAGCGCGGGGCCGGGCACGATGTCCCCGATGGCGTAGATGCCGGGCACGTTCGTCTCCATCATCTCGTTCACTCGGACGAACCCGCGCTCCACCTGGATTCCCAGGGACTCCAGGCCGATGTTCTCGGTGTTGGGCTTCCTTCCCGCGGCCATGAGGACGCGCTCGGTGTGATAGCGCTCCACCTTCCCCTGGATTTCGACCTCGGTCCAGGCCTGGTCCCCTTCGGCGCGCACGCCCTTGATCGAGGCGCCCACGAAGACCTCCATGCCCTGGCGCGTGAAGGAGCGCAAGAGCGCGTCCGAGATCTCCTGATCCTCGATCGGAACCAGACGCGGCTCCCTCTCGACCAGGATCACCTTCGACCCAAACGAGTGGTAGATGGAAGCGAACTCCACCCCCACGGCCCCGGCGCCGATGACGAGAAGCGATTCCGGAATGCGGTCGAGGTTCAGGATGTCGTCGCTCGAGAGGATGATCTTTCCGTCCACGGGCGCCATGGGGAGCGCGCCCACCCGGGAGCCGGTCGCGATCACGACCGCGTTCGCCGAGACCTCGCTCTTCGCACCGCCGGCGTCGGTCACCTCGATCCGATCCTTGGCCTTGAGCCGGCCCTCTCCCTTGATCGTGACCACCTTGTTCTTCTTGAGGAGCGACTCCGTGCCCATGAGGTTCTTCTTCACGACGCGGTCCTTCCGGTCCATCGCGGCCTTCAGATCCAGCGAGGCCTCGGAAAGGCGCACACCAAACTCGCCGGCGCGGCGCGCGAGCAGCAGCACCTCCGCCGTCTCGAGGAGCGCCTTCGTGGGGATGCAGCCGCGATGAAGACAGGTTCCGCCCACCCGGTCCTTCTCGATGACCACGGTCTTGAGACCCAGCTGTCCCGCGCGGATCGCGGCCACGTAGCCGCCGGGCCCTCCGCCGAGAATGGCGACGTCGTATCGCTCGCCGGTCATCGATCCCCCGGGCTAATTCTTCTTCCCCGCCTCGAGGCGCGCCCGGATGAGCGGCTCGAACAGGTCGATGGGAACCGGGAAGATCGTCGTCGAGTTGTTCTCCGTCGCGATCTCGGCGAGCGTCTGGAGGTAGCGGAGCTGCATGGCGAGCGGCTGCGTGGCGATGACCGCGGCCGCCTCGGAGAGCTTCTGCGATGCCTGGAGCTCTCCTTCGGCATTGATGACCTTGGCGCGGCGCTCCCGCTCGGCTTCCGCCTGGCGCGCGATAGCGCGCTGCATCTCTTGCGGCAGGTCTACGTTCTTCACTTCCACCGTGCTCACCTTGATCCCCCAGGGCTCCGTGTGCCGGTCGATCACCGCCTGAAGCTCCAGGTTGATCTTCTCGCGCTTGGAGAGGAGCTCGTCCAGATCCGACTCCCCGAGGGTGCTCCGCAGCGTGGTCTGGGCGATCTGGGACGTGGCGTAGAGGTAGTTCTCCACCTCGAGGACCGCGCGGTTCGCGTCGAGCACGCGGAAGTAGATCACGGCGTTCACCTTCACGGTCACGTTGTCCTTCGTGATCACGTCCTGGGACGGCACGTCCATCGCCACCGTGCGGAGCTGGATCCGGACCATCTTGTCCACGATGGGGATGAGGAAGATGATGCCGGGTCCCTTGGCGCCGATGGCGCGGCCGAGCCGGAACACCACGCCGCGTTCATACTCACGCAATACCTTGATGGCGCTGCTGAGAATCAGGAAGATCAGGAAGAGTACGACCGCAGCGGAAATCGAGATCATCGCCCCACCCCCCTATGCTTTCCGGACGTGCAGCCGCAAGCCGTCGACGCGGTCGACCGCCACGGGCGCGCCCTTTTCGATTCGCTCGTCCGCTTCCGCCGCCCAGTATGCCCCGTGCACGAACACTTTTCCCTCTCGCGTTCCGAGATCCGTCACCGCCACGCCGCGCTCCCCGAGAAGGCCTTCGCGCCCGGTGATGGGCTTTCGCCGAAGTGCCTTGTATCCCGCGCCGACCACGAACGCGAAGAATAGCACCGTCACCACGGCGACGGTCAGGATCACCGAGAGCGAGATGCGCATCGTACCTCCGTCACCGCTCGTCAGAACGAGCGAGCCCAACACGAGGGCCACGATTCCCCCCACGGTGAGCAGTCCATGGCTCTGAACCTTGATGTCCACCAGGAAGAGCAGCATCGCGAAGAGAATCAGGAACAGGCCCGTGAGGTTGATGGGCAAGGCCTGGAACGCCAGGAAGGCGAGCAGAATGCAGATGCCGCCCACGATCCCGGGAAGGATGGCGCCGGGATTCGAGAGCTCGAACAGGAGCCCGTAGAAGCCGAGGATGAAGAGGATGTACGCGACGTTCGGATCGATGATCCGGCCGAGGAACTTCTGCCGCCAGCTCGCGCCGGTGGCGTGGCGCTCGGCGTCCTTGGTGTGGAGCGTGCGCGCCAGGCCCGCGATCGTCACCTTCCTGCCGTCGATCTTCTTCAGGAGATCGTCCATGTCGCGCGCCAGAAGGTCCACGACGTGCATCTTCACCGCCTCGTCCTCGGGAAGCGATCCTCCCTGGCGCACGGCCTTCTCCGCCCAGTCCGCGTTCCGGCCGCGCTGCGCGGCGAGGGAGCGGATGTAGCTCACGGCGTCGTTCTGCACCTTGTGGGCCATCGTCGAGTCCATGCCGCCTCCGCCGAGGCTCACGGGCGTCGCTGCGCCGATCGCGGTGCCCGGCGCCATGGCGGAGATGTGCGCCGCGTAGGCGATGAAGGTGCCCGCCGAGGCGGCGCGGCTTCCAGCGGGCGCGACGTATACGACGACGGGAATCTCCGAGACGAGGATCCTTTTCACGATCTCGCGCATGGCGGTGTCGAGCCCGCCCGGAGTGTCGAGCAGGATCACCAGCGCCTCGCGCTTCTCGCGCTCCGCGCGGCCGATGGCCTGCGTGATCACCTGCGCCGAGATGGGCTGGATCGCGCCGTCCACGGTGACGATGTCGACGACAGGTTTGCCCTTTGCGGGAAGAAGGGGCTTGGCCCCGGTCAGCATGAGAAGCGCCGCGGCGCATGCAGCAAGGAACCACACGGTGTACCGGGAAGGCTTCATCGTTCGCGCTGGCGAGACCGTCCCTTGAGCCCCGGCGTCTCCTCGGTGCGTCGAATGCGGTTCTTCTCGTCCACGAACACGACGGTGGGCACGTGCCGTAGCAGCTCCTCCCGCTCCATCACAGCGTAGGTGAGGATGATCACCGTGTCGCCGACGTGGGCCAGGCGCGCCGCAGGGCCGTTGAGACAGACCACCCCCGAGGCGCGGGGACCCCGGATGGCGTACGTGTCGAAGCGCTCGCCGTTGTTCACGTTCAGGATCTGCACCTGCTCGTGCGGCAGGATGTCCGCGGCATCCATCAGATCCGCGTCGATCGTGATCGAGCCCTCGTAGTTCAGGTCGGCCTCGGTGACGGTCGCGCGGTGGATCTTGGATTTGAAGACGGTCAGGCGCATGCGAGCACGGCCTCCCGCGCCGCGGCGTACTGGCGCTCGGGCGCCGCGGAAGGCACCGCGCACCCGGGGCCCAGGATGAACCGTGTCCCTCCGGATTCCTCGATGGCGGCGCGCGCCTCGGCCTGCACTGCCTCCGGCGTACCCGCGACCATCGTCCGCTCGTGATCGATGCCGCTCAGGAGCGTTTTCTGCGTGTGCTTCCGGACATCTGGGATTGAGGGATTCCCGGGCTCATGGTTCGCCCAGGAGACAACCTGGACCGGATAGTCGAGATGCTCGCGCACGAAGGCGTGCGGGCCGCAGACGTGGATCACGTTCATGGCGCCCCGCTTCGCCTCTTCGAGCACGCGAAGGTCGTAGGGGCGGCCGAATTCCTCGAGCAGCGCCTTGTCGATCCGGGTCGTGTTCCCGAAGTCGGTCGTCGCGAAGAAGATCCCCGCGGCGCCGCGCTGCATCGTCTCGCGGACGAACGCCGTGAAGGTCTGCGTGATCGCGCGAAGGGCTCCGTGGACGCGCTCGCCGTGGCGGCGCAGATGCTCCACGAAGCGGGCGTCGTCATTGATGAGATCCGCCGCGATCGAAACGGGATTGAACACGGTCATGACCCAGTCGGTCTCCCCCTGGATCTTGGCCGCGATTCGCTCCTCGGCGTCGAGCATCTCGCCGAGCGTTCCCTTGGTAGGATCCAGCGGCGTGATGAGCTCCCAGTCCTGGGGCTCGCGGACCGGCGAGCGGACCACCTTGGGCTTGTCGAGCGGGCCCTTGCCGGGCCTCTCGGTCTTCACGCCCCAGTCCTCCACGTGATAGGAGGCGCGCGGGTTCACCTTCATGAAATCCCAGTCGTACTTCTTCTGGAATTCGAGCATTGCCTCCGCCAGCTCCGCGGCCGAGCCCTCCCGGTCGTAGAAGTGCCGCCAGAAGGACATGGGCGGCCGGTCGGTGCGCTCACCCTGTAAGGTTTTCTGGATCCGCTCACGCCGCGTCATGAAACTCCCCGACTCATGAGGTCGAGCTTATGTGCTTGCAAGTCGTTACAGGCGGGCACAAGATTGTGATGGTACACGGAACCCTTCCCCCCGTAAAGCCCTGCGCCACGGTTGCCGGAGCGACACACCACCGGGACAACGCCATGGAAGTCCTTCGGGATTCGACTCTTCCATTCCGGCCTTATTCAGGGCTTTGGATGCGGTACCCCGTCCTCGCGCTTCTCGCGACGCGGGGGATGGGACGCCTTCGACTGGGTTTCCGGCATCTCCTGTCGTATCCTTTCGCCCCGGCCTCTGGAGATGAAATGAATGCGAAGCGCTGCATCCGATGCTCAACGGGTCTGCCTTCGATCCTCCTGGTCTTTCTGACCCTCTTCGTATCGCACGTTTCCCCAGCGAATGCGTCCGACCGCCCGATCACGCTCCAGGTCGGCGGTGGGATGCGGATATTCAATGATCAGCTCGGACTCAAGAACAACGTATGTGCGGGATTCCGAATGGACTTTGAGGTCACGGATCGGTTTTCCCTGGCGCTGGATTACGTCTTCAGCTCACCCACCCGGAGCGCGTCCAACGCGATCGCACATATCAGCGCCCTGCGAGGGTTGGCTCGTGTCAACCTGCTCGGGGGTAGCACGCGTCCCTATGTGATCGCGGGCGCGGGCGGGGTGCTCATGAATTTCAGCGACGCTCTGGATGCCGGCACCGGAACGGTGACGGCGGGAGTTGGCCTCTCTCGTGCCCTCGGCGCACATCATGTTGTCTCGGTCGAGGGAACCGAGGACGTCTACGCCAGTCGTTCCCAGCGATTCGACGCTCTGGGACGGCCCACCTACCAATCGAAGCAGACGTATCAACCGCTGGGCACGATTTCCGCGAACTTCGGGTTTCGCTTCTAGGAGGGTCGTTGCTCACTCGGACCATCACGGGAAACGGTTGCGGGAGCGCCCTCGTTCTCCTCGGACTTCTTCTCCTTGGAGTCTCCTGCTCGTCGGACATTCCTGAGAAACCGGTACGACTCGCGACCTTGGTCGGGACCATTCGAGATCCGGATGGAACCCCCATCTCGAAGGTGATCGTGTCTCTCGGAGGCAGCCACGGCTATTCCAACACCATCACGGACACCACGGGGTCCTATCGCACGACACTGCCCGAAGGAGTCTACGAGATGTATCTGAGAAGCCGTTTCGACGCGTCTCAGAGCGTTCCGGAGATCGAGATGGCCGGCATCCGCATCCAAGCTCCGACGACGCGTTTCGACTACCAGTACCGCGGATTCCCGGTCACGGGACACGTTTTCGGGCCGTTGGGATCAGCGCTCGATTCGGTTTGGATCTCCGTCTATGACCGCGAGACGGAGTTCTACACTCGGGTTCTGACGGGCGGGCAGGGCTACCGGCTCTTCCTGCCGAAGGCCGGGCGATACTCAGGATCTGTGCAACCGGCCCGAAGGTACTCCGGGATTCCCAGCCTGTTCTTCACGGACCTTGCAGTCGCGCGCGACACGATTCTGGACTTCCGCCTTGAAGGAAATGCCGTCACCGGGACCGTGAGTCTTGGGAGCACGGTTCCGGTGGAGGCGTATGTCTATGCGTCAGGCACCCGCAACGCCGAGGCTCGTACGGAATCGGACGGGACGTTCGTGATCTATCTGCCAACGGGCCATTATGATTGGCACATCGACCCAATCGGTGGTTCGGATTACATCTATCCCCTCTACGAGGCAGGGCCGGACGTGGCGGGTCCAGCGACCGTGGATTTCGACCTCTCCGGCACTCACTGGTCTGGAACCGTTCGGGACTCGGCGTCCGGAGCTCCGATAGAGTCGGTCAGCGTGGAGGCGTGGCTCGGATCCGGAGAGAGAGCGACGAATGTTACCGACGCGACGGGCCGGTACGAGCTGATTCTGCGGTCCTACCTTCGTTACAACATTTCCCTGGGCCCGCCGAACCCCTCCCTTCGGGGAATTCCCGTCTATGGCTTGCTCGCCGCGGGCGACTCGACCATCGATCTCTACATGGCACCCGCATCGAGCGCGAGATGGTTCCCGCTCGGATGGATGCCTACGCCAAAGCGTCCGGAGGCGAGAACGGCTGGGGCACGCGCACCGGATGGCCCAGGACGCGGCCGTAGAACTCCTCGTACTGCGGAATGATCTTCCCCACCTCGTAGCTCTCGATCGCCACGCGGCGTGACGCCTCCGACATCGCCGCGTGTTTCTTTGCGTCCGAGAGGAGCTCGGTCGCGCGGCGCGCCATTCCCTCCACGTCTCCCACCGGGAGGAGGTATCCCGTCTCGCCGTTCCGGACGAGCTCGGGGATCCCCTCCGCGTTCGAGGCAATGACCGGAACACCCGCGGACATCGCTTCCAGCGCCGCCAGCCCGAAGCTCTCGTTCCTGCTGGGCAGGAGGAAGAGGTCCGCGACCGAGAAGACGTCCTCGACAGCATCGAGCTGGCCCAGCCATCGGATCCATTTCGACACTCCCAGCTCGTCCGCGAGCTCCCGGGCGGGCACTCGATCCGGTCCGTCCCCCACGAGGAGGAGCCGGCTCGGGACCTCGCGCCGCACCGCGGCGAAGATACGGACGACGTCGGGCAAGCGTTTGCTCACCCGGAAGTTCGAGATGTGGAGCAGCACGCGCTCCCCTTTCCTCGCGAACCGCTCCTTGGGACACGATCCGTCTCCGCGCGGTGTGAACCTGGCGGTGTCCACGAAGTTCGGGATCACCTCGATGGGCCGGTCCAGCTCGAAGACCTCGAGCGTCTGTTTCCGTAAGTAACCCGAGACCGCGGTCACGCCGTCGCTCTGCTCGATGCCGAAGCGCGTGAGCGGGCGGAACAAGGGATCACCTCCCACGAGCGTGATGTCGGTTCCATGCAGCGTGGTCACGATCTTGAATTGGCTCGACCGCGCCACCTGGCGGGCCAGGTAGGCGCACACCGCGTGCGGAATGGCGTAATGGGCGTGCATGACGTCGAGCTTGTTCTCGTCCGCCACCTCCGCCAGCTTCGCGGCCAGCGCCAGGGTGTAGGGCGGATACTGGAACAGGGGATACGAGAGCATCTGCACTTCGTGGAACACCACGTTCTCCTGGAATTGGTTCAGCCGGAAGGGCATCGCATAGGAGATGAAATGCACCTCGTGTCCCCGCTTCGCGAGCTCCATGCCCAGCTCGGTGGCAACGACGCCGGAGCCCCCATGGGTCGGGTAGCAGGTGATTCCGATCTTCACGGCATTACCCTCCTGGATGAATCAGGACGTGGCGCCCCGGCTCTCCCACCTGACGCCTGAGTGTCTCGAAGAGCGGGGGCCCGTGCTCCGCGGCGTAGCCGAGCACGGACATCGTCCTTTCCTGTAACGATCCGCGCGGGAAGAGGCTCTCGCGCGCGCGGCGGATCTTCGACGCCGTCTCCTCGTGCCTCCGCTTCCACACCTGCATCAGCTTCTTCTCGAGGACCTGCCCCTCGTGGACCACTTTTCCCGTGGCCGCCTGCGCGGCGGATTTCAGGGAAGGGTCGAACTCGGTCACGGCGTCCTCGATCCGCTTCATGCTCTCGACCCACCCCTGGCGCTCCTTCTCGAAGAGCGCCGGAAAGTCCACCGGCAGAAACTTGGCGAGCACGTCGTGGATCACCGTCTCGACATCGCCAGCGAGCGCCTCCCACGGGATTCCGTAGCGCTCGAGTAGTTTCCCGACCTTGGGCTCGAGAATGGTAGCACCCCCGCGCGGCACCACGGCGGGCGGCGGCACGTCGAACAGAGGATACTGTGCCAGGACCTGCGCCCAGTACGCGACCTCGGAAGGCCCGCCGACATAGGCCACGGTGGGAAAGAGATAGTCCTGCATCAGGGGCCGAAGTAGCACCCCCGGGCTCGCATCCTCGGGGCGCTCGTGCAATCTCTGGAGCAGCTCCTTGGCCCGGATCTCGCGTCCACTCTCCGCCAGGCGGAACGTGCCGTCCGCCGAGAGCCGGAGCGCCTCGCGAAGGTCCCCGTGCAGGAAGAGGTTCAGCTCCTGCCCGGTGCGCGCGATCTGGGCGTGGTAGCCCGCGGCCACCAGCTCCGCGCCGGCCTTGCGCGCGGCCTCCGCGGAGCGCCCCCTCAATTCGATCTCGCGCTCGAAGACGGGCAGCGCGAGGCGCTTCGCTTCGCGCTCGGCCGGATCGAAGACCAGCGCTCCCCAGGGAGCGACCCAGCTCCCCGCAAGCTTGGCGAAGGCCTCGGTCCAGCCCGACCCTGGAGCATAGGAGCGGCGAAGCGCGTCCACGACGTCCGTCCCGAAGTGCTCCTTCGCGAGCGCATCGTCCGTCTCTCCGAGGAGCGCCAGCACCGGATCGCCGAGCGTCACGCGGGCCACCGCGACGCCGCGCGGCGCCGCCTCCAGCGGGTACGCCACCTCCTTGATCTCGATCGATCCGTCACCGAGGAACGTGCGGCGCACCTCCTCGAAGTCGTGGTCGTCGGAAGCGATCCAGAAGATGGGGACCACGGGGCGCGCGGTCGCGCGCTCCAGCTCGGCCGCGAACGCGACCGCCGTGGCCGCCTTGTAGATCGTGTAGAGCGGGCCGCCGAACAAGCCGGGTTGCTGGCCCGAGACCACCGCCAACGTCTCCGGGCGCGCGAATTTCTCCAGCGCGCTCCGGGACGCGTCGAGGATTCCCCAGCGCTCCGCCTGCTCACGCAGGATCGCGCTCATCGCCTTCCGGCGCTCCGACGGATAGCGGCGAGCGTCGCCGGCGCGCACGCAGGCGCTCGGATCGCGGAAATCCACCGGGTAGAAACGGCGCACCCGGTCGGGTGCGTTCAGATAATCGCGGTAGAGCGCGGAAGGATGGAGCAGTTTTTCCAGCTCAGATGACGTTGGTCTCCTCCACCACCGCGCCGGCGGCGAAACGGTTCAAGCTCAGCGGATCCAGGCTCACGCTTCGCGCGGCACCGTCGAGGATCATCTCCGTGAGCGCCGCCCCGATCGCGGGGCTGTGCATGAACCCGTGTCCGCTGAACCCGACCGCGAGATAGAGACCCTTCACCTCGTTCACCGCGCCCACGATGGCGTGGTGGTCGGGCGTCGTGTCGTAGAGCCCCGCCCACCCGTTCAGGATGTTTGCCTTCTCGAGGAGCGGGACGCGCGTCAGAGCGGCCTCGACCAGCTTCTCCAGATACCCGTCGTCCACGTTCATGCTGAAGGTGGGAGGATCGCTCTTGTCCACCATGCCGAGCATGATGCCTCCCGTCTCCTTCCGGAAATAGAGGCCCGTGCCCGAGTCGATGATGAAGGGAATCTCGTCGGGGATCTCGGGGAAGGTCTCCGTCATGAAGAGGTGTCTCCGGTAGGGCACGACCGGCACCTCGACTCCCAGAGGCTTTACGAGCTCCGGGACGGCGGGTCCGGCGGCGGCCACGACCACGTCCGAGGAGAACTCCCCGACCGAGGTCTTGAGCCCCCGGATCCGGCCGCGCTCGGCCACGATCTCCGTCACCTCGGCCTGCTCGTGGAAGATGGCCCCGCCCCGCTTCGCCGCGTTCGCGAAGGCGATCGTGACCTCGTAGGGTCCGGCGAATCCGTCCTTGGCCGACCAGGTCGCGCCGGTCACGTCGTCGGTGACCAGAAAGGGCCAGCGCTTCGCCACCTCCTCGCGCTCGAGAAGGGAGACCTGCACCCCGAACTTGCGCTGGAACGCGACGCGCGCCTCGAAGTGTTTCCGCTGCTCCGGCGTGACCGCGAGGAAGAGGTAGCCCACCTGGTGGAACTCGGCGTCCGCCCCGAGGATTTCCTTGAAGCGCTCGTAGAACGCGATCGAGTACAGGGAGAGCCTGATATTGATCTCGGTGGTGAACTGTGCGCGGATGCCTCCCGCGGAGCGTCCGGTGTTTCCGCTCCCGAGAAGGCCGCGATCGAACACCACCGGCTTCCTGCCCTGCCGCGTGAGATGCCAGGCGATGCTCGCCCCGATCACTCCCCCGCCGATGATGAGCGCGTCGGCGCGCTCCGCCACCGGCGCTACGCTCCCTCGAGCGCCGGCTGTCCCACGAAGGGATTGGTCCGGAGCTCGAGGCCAACGCTGGTCTCGGGGCCGTGCCCGGGATAGACCTTGGTGTCCTGGGGATGCTTGAAGAGATGCTCGCGGATCGACCGCACGAGAACCTTCCAGTCCCCGCCTGGAAGATCCGTCCGGCCCACCGATCCGCGGAAGAGCACGTCGCCGGAGATCAGGCCCTCCGGCGTGACGAAGGTCACGCTGCCGGGGGAATGGCCGGGCGTGTGCACCGCGCGCACGGAGATCCCGGGAATTCCGACCTCCTCCCCGTCCTCGATCGCGTGCGCGATCGGGGCGGACCCGATCCACGGCATTCCGAACGCCGCCGCCTGATCCGGCCCGCGATCGTAGAGCGGCTGGTCCAGGGCGCAGAGCCAGACCGGCGCGCCCGTCGCGTCGGCGTACGGCTTCACCATGAGGATGTGATCGATGTGGGCGTGCGTGAGCAAGATTCGCTTCACCCGGAGCCCGCGGCGGGAGATCTCCTCGAGCACGTACTCGCTCTCGATCGAAGGATCGATGACGATGGCGTCGGGGGAGTCCGGGGCGGTCAGGAGATAGAGATTGTTGTCGAGCGGGCCGACCGAGAACCGCTCGACCCGCACGTTCAGGCCTTGGACGCGGTGATCGCCGTGATGCCGAACATCGGAAGTCCGACCATGTCCACGTCCTTGAATCCCGCGCGCTCGAGACTCTGGCAGAGCTCCGAGCGCGTGAGCGCGGCGGCGTTCTCAGCACCGTAGGTCGCCAGGACGTTCAGCCGGAAGAGGGCCGCCTCACGCGGCTCCGCCTTGGAATCCTCGAGCAGGAACTCCGTCACGAGGAGCTTGCCCCCGTGGCGCAGGGACTGCATCGCACCCTCCAGCACCTTGCCCAGGTCGGCATGGCTCCGCCGCGAGAGGTAGTGGGAGAGCAGCACGAGATCGTAGTCGGCCCCCGGCTTCGCCTCGTCGGGATTGCCTTCCTCGAAGCGCACGCGCTCCTCGAGCTTGGTGGAGCGGATGAACTCCTCCGCCAGCTCGCGAAAGATCGGGCGGTCGAGGAGCGTGGCCTGGAGCTGCGGATAGCGTCTCGCGAGGCACAGGGCGCCCGCTCCGGTGTGGCTGCCCACGTCCAGCATGCGGGAATAGGTGCTGAACTCGATGTCGAGAATTTCGGCGAGGCGGCTCATCAGGGCATAGGCGCCGTTGTGGAAGCCGCGCGCCAGCGCTATCTCCGCCTGATCCATGCCAATCGAGGGCTCCGCCGCCCTTCCGTTCCGAACGGTATCGGCAAGCCCCTGCCAGATGGAGTAGAGCGGCTCCCTCATGAAGCGCACCAGATCCACGTAGGAGCCCGGAGAGCCCTCGACGAGGTAGGCGTTGGAGGTTTCGTCGTTGCGGTAGCGGTCGCCGTTCCGATGGAGGAACCCCAGCGCGCAGTTGGCGTCCAGAAGAGCTTCGACCGCGACCGGATGGGCGCCCGACTCCTGGGCCACCTCCGCGGCGGTCTTGGGGCCCCCGAAGAGGATCGTAAAAACTTTCAGATCCACCGCGGTCAAGAGCGCCTGGCTGGCCCAGAACCCCGTGGCCACCTGGAGGATAGGAACGGGGCTCCGGCGACCCGAAACCGAAGGCAGCGGCCCAGCCGCACGACCCATTTGGTTCATAGCAGATTCCTCACCGTCAACATACTAGGGGACGAGATCGGCCCGTTCAAGCGGACCCTGCGGGTTAGATGCCCGAAGTCACAGAAGGTCGCGTTCCGATTCCCCGGTCTGGATCTGCACGCGCTCGAGCTCCTGATCGATTTCTAACACCGCTCGGCGCAAAAGCGCTCCCTTCTCCCGATACGGCACGAACGCCGACTTGAATCCGTTGAGGAGCACCTGGCGCACGTCCATCGGGCTCAGGTCGAAGGTCTCGGCGGCGCGATCCAGCTCGTCCGTCATGGTGGTGGAGGAGACGAGCCGGTTGTCGGTGTTGAGGGTGACCCGGAGTCCCAAGCCCAAATACTCGCGGAAGGGATGCTCCTCGAACGAGGGGGTGGCATGCGTCTGGACGTTCGAGGTGAGGCACATCTCGAGCGGGATCCGGTGGTCGTTCACGTAATCCAGCGTCAGCGTATCCTCGCGAAGCCGCGTGCCGTGGCCGATCCGATGCGCGCCGCAGTAGTGGAGCGCCTGCCGGATGCTCTGCGGGCCGAAGGCTTCCCCGGCATGGACCGTCACGTTCACGTTGTTGCGAAGCACGATGTCGAACGCCTCGCGGTGCGCCTTCGCGGGGTAGTCCTTCTCGGCGCCGGCAAGGTCGAACCCCACGACGCCGCGCCCCGCGTACGCCACCGCCAGCTCGGCCAGCTCCAGCGAGGTCTTCGGGCTGAGATGGCGGATGCCGCAGATGATCGTTCCGGTCTGGATCCCGAAGCGCCTCCCCGCCTCGGAAAGGCCGCGCAGCACCGCGTCTACCGTGTCCGCGAGCTTCAGGGAGCCCTTCAGGTGGAGCGCCGGGCAGTAGCGAATCTCCATGTAGCGCACATTTTCGAGATGGGCGTCCTCGGCCAGCTCGAATGCCACGCGCTCGAGCGCCTCGCGCTCCTGCATGACGGAGAGGGTCAGGTCGAAGGCCTTGAGGTAGGTGGGCAGGCTGACCCCCGCGGTCAGCTTGTCGAGGAACCGCCGGAGCTCCGCTTGGTTCCGCACCTCGAGCTTCTGGCCCTGCTCCTTCGCCAGCTCGAAGAGCGTGGCCGGACGTAGGGATCCGTCGAGATGAACGTGGAGATCGGTCTTGGGAAGGGCCTGGAGGATGCCGCGGCGGCGCCGGGCGTCACCCCACGGCGACGTCCGCCGTCGCTCCTGCGACCGGCGCACCAAGCTCTCCGAGGGTGGCGTACGAGAGTCCGGAGAAGGCAGGCACCGCCCGGGCGAGCCTCGAGAAGATCCGCTCCGGGTCGGGGTCGCGCTCCGGAAGCACGCCCAGGTGATTTCCCAACTCCTGCAAGATGCGCCACTCCTCGCGGGTGTCGCCGCGAAGGGTCAAGACTTTGCGGATCCGCTGCACCCGCCCCTGGGAATTGGTGAAGGTGCCGTCCTTCTCCGCGAAGGTGACGCCGGGCAGGACCCAGTCGGCACGCTCGGAGACGGGGGACGGCGCGATGTCCACGAGCACGAGGAGCTCCACGTTCTCGAGCGCGCGCTGCACGATCGCGGGCTCCCCGAAGAGCTCCAGCGGCCCGCCTCGCAGGAACACGAGCGCCTTGATGGTTCCTTCCGCCGCCGCGCGCACCATGTCGCGCACGCCGAGTCCGCCCGCGACCGGGGCCACGCCGCAGAGCAGGGCGCCCCGCGCGTTCGGATCCTTGTCTCCCTCGATCGTGAACTTCCTGTACCGGACTTCCTGCTGGGGCCGCCTCGGAAAATCGATATGGGTGATGCCCAGGCCGTCGCGGAAGATCGCCCGGGTCAGGTAGTGCTCCTCGTTGGTCAAGGTGCCCGATCCCAGGACCCCTACCGCGCGCGCCCCATGACGTAGGATGATCTCCCGCAGGGACGCCGCGATTCCCAGGATCGCCTCGTTCCACGACACCGCCTGGTAGGCCTTGTCTCCGCGGCGCGACGGCGCCGTCAGGCGCTTGGGATCGTGCACGTAATGGAACCCGCCGCGTCCGCGGTCACAGATCCACCACTGGTTCACGTCCATGTTGGTGCGCGCGGTGTGGCGGAGGATCTCGTTCCGCCGCGGGTGGAAGCCCACGGTGATGTTGCAGCCCTTCGAGCAGTGCGGGCAGACGGAGGAGACGTTCTGCAGCTCCCAGGGACGCGCCTTGAACCGGAAATCCTTGCTGGTGAGGGCGCCCACGGGGCAGATGTCCGCGATGTTCCCCGCCAGCTCGTTCTCGATCATCCGTCCATCCACCGTGCCGATGTACGTCTG
>Ga0099791_10000224_pt1 | contig 19788 bp, 16 predicted proteins | sample Rivendell_Oct201_7_FD_77318 | JGI IMG/M metagenome (GOLD analysis project Ga0099791, IMG submission 77318) | Vadose zone soil and rhizosphere microbial communities from the Eel River Critical Zone Observatory, Northern California to study diel... | ecosystem: Environmental > Terrestrial > Soil... | reverse complement strand
AGCCGCTGCCGCTGCTGTTGCGGCGGCCTTGGAGCCCCAAGGAGATGAGGTTTCGATCCGGCCGATGCCTAATACGAAGCCTGGCTTGTTCGCTGAGCCGTCCGAAAGCCAGGGGGCGCCGGTGGCCGAACCTGCCGTGCCCAAAGCCTTTATTCCGCCGCAGCCTGAACGGCCGATGAGTCGCAGCGCACCTCGCATGCCGACATTCGAGGAGCTGCCGTTGCCCGGCCAGGCCGAATACCGAGCGCGGCACGGCGGGCCGGTCGAAGCCGAGCACCCGGAAAAGCGCCGCCTCACCTTGCTGCAGCGTTTGGCCCAGGTCGGGCTAGGGCGCCGGGACGACGAACTTGACCTCAGACCCGCTGCTCGCCCCGCGGAGTCGACGCATGCGCCAGGGCCCGAGCGGCCGGCACTCCGCGGCCCCGGAAAGCCTCCCGAATCGCGGGGCTCAGATTTAGTACCTGAGTTCGCAAAGCGGGGCGCGCCGCACGGAGACGGGCGCGGTCGCGCTGCTCCCATGCACTCCCAGTCCGAGGACGATCAACTCGATATTCCGGCGTTTTTGCGTCGCCAAGTAAACCTCTAAGGTGAACCTCTAGGGATGTTCCCTTAAGTATTTTGAAAGTCCTATTGTATTTCATTCCCTCGGATGCTTAGGGCGCGCGCCGACGCGCGTGACCGGCGGATGGAGTAATTCAGGCGGAATCCGAGTAACAATCGGTAAAAAAGCGTGAGTTGGTGGCATTCGCGAGGCCGACTAAGATGCCCTGAGTCGGGGATGTGGGTATCTCGTTGGGGGGCGGAGTGCCAAGTGGCTCATCCGTTCTTTTGTCCAAATCCGAACAGCAATCGAAACGCCGGCAGAGGTTTCGCCATAGGTCGGTCGGCGTCCGGTTACCTGGGGTTTGCGGCAACACCGGGATTTGGGGTTGGAACGGTTGAACATGAAAGCCGCCAGGCAGACGACGCTTCGCGATAGTGCAACCTTGACGGGCGTTGGGGTTCACTCGGGATTGCCGGTCACGTTAACGATCCATCCGGCCGAAATCGACGGCGGCATTACATTCCTCCGCAGCGGAATCGACGGCTGTCCGGACCGCGAAGTGCGCGCCGACGTGCGTGCTGTTACGGCCACCGAGTTTGCCACTGTGTTGGGGGACACCGAAGGCCCGTTGTGTTCGACCGCGGAGCACGTACTCGCCGCACTGTCCGGACTTGGCGTCGACAACGCCGTCATTGAAATCGACGGCCCCGAAGTGCCGATCATGGACGGCAGCGCCGCGCCTTTTATGGCGGCAATCGAACAAGCCGGCATCGTGACGCTTCCGGCACCGCGTCGTTACATTCGGATTCTCAAGCCCGTTCGCGTCGCCAGAGGCGACTGCTTCGGTGAGCTGCGGCCCTATCCGCGGGGCTTTCGCCTTGAAGTCGAAATCGCGTTCGACAATCCGCTGATCGGACATCAGGCGCTGGCCTTCGACGTCACGCCGGCGTCGTTCCGAAAGGAGGTCGCCCGCGCCCGTACCTTTGGCTTTATGCGCGACGTCACCAAGTTGTGGAGCGCCGGCTATGCGCTCGGCGCCACCTTCGAGAACACGGTCGTGGTATCGCAAGACCGGGTGCTCAATGCCGAAGGTTTGCGCTTCGTTGACGAATTCGTGCGTCACAAGGCGCTTGATGCGATTGGCGATCTCGCCTTGGCGGGCTTGCCCCTGATCGGGGCCTACCGGTCCAGCCGCGGCGGCCACAAGCTCAACCATGCAGTGCTTTGCGCTTTGATGGCCGACCCAACCGCTTGGACCACGGTCGATGCCGGGCGATTCGCCGGCCAGGCGGCGTATCCGGTCGATCGCGCTGCCCGCCGTCGCGGTCAGGCCGATATCGCGGCCACCCTTGCGGCTCCGGTATTCGGACCGGACGTTTCTTGATCAGCTACCCCCTTGCTCCCAGCAGGAGGGTAGAGGGGGCCGGCACGACCGGCTTGCCACATTGCGGGCCGAATGCCGGCTTAATGGTTGCGCGGGCGAAGCTTTTTCGTTTATTTGGGTTTTCGCACTGCCCCCGCTCTTCCCTCGTCTGCAAGCGGGGAGGATAGGGAGAGGGCAGTGGCGCCGGCACAGGAGTGATCGATCAGTCATGCTGAACAGTCCTGGTACCGCTGGTGTCCATCGCGCCCTCCGGCGCCGGACCACGTCTGCGCTCGCGCGGATTGTGCTGGTGCTGCCGGTGCTGGCCCTCGTGGCCGGCTGCAGCACTTGGGGCAACTGGTTCGGCGAGAAGGACGAGGTGCTGCCGGACGAACCGGCCGACAAGCTCTATAACGAGGGCGTCTACCTTCTCAACGAGAAGACCGATGCCAAGGCCGCGGCGAAGAAGTTCGAGGAAGTCGACCGTCAGCACCCTTACTCCGAATGGGCGCGCAAATCGCTGCTGATGTCGGCCTACTCATATTACGAGGCGAAGAACTACGAGGAATCGATTACGTCTGCCAAGCGCTATATTTCGTTGCATCCCGGCACGCCGGACGCGGCCTATGCGATGTATCTGGTCGGCGCCTCCTACTTCGACCAGATTCCCGACGTCAACCGCGACCAGGGGCGCACCGAGAAGGCGATCGCAGCGCTCGAAGAGGTGATACGCAAATTCCCCGACAGCGAATATGCCGCGAACGCCCGGCGCAAGATCGAAGGCGCCCGCGATCAACTGGCCGCCAAGGAAATGACCATCGGCCGCTACTACGAGAGCAAGAAGAATTTTATTGGCGCCATCAACCGGTTCAAGGTCGTGGTGACGCGCTACCAGACCACGCGGCATGTGGAGGAAGCCCTGATGCGCCTCACCGAGTGTTACATGACGCTCGGGATCATTCCGGAAGCCCAGACCGCCGCCGCCGTGCTCGGGCATAATTTCCCCGACAGCGCGTGGTACAAGGACGCTTACCAGATGGTGAAAGGTCAGGGTTACGAGCCGCAGGAGAATAGTAGCTCGTGGATCAGCCGGGCATTTCGTAAGATCGGATTGGGGTGAACTACGGCGACATCCGGTAGGATGGGTTGAGCCACCGGGTCCGGCCTTTGGCCGGCCCCGGTGGGCTCAACCCATCCTACGCTTCATCCGTTCACCGGACTGGCTTACAGTATCGCAATCGGCTAGCGTTGCGCGTGAAATTGACTCGATCCAAAGCAAAGCCTGTCTCTCCGGTGGGCGATGTCGCCTGCAGCACAACGTTTGCCAGCGCGCCTGCGGTGCAAAAGCCGCTTACGCTGCCCCCCGCCGAGGCACGCACGATATTCATCGGCCTCATGCTGACGGTTTTCCTGGCGGCGCTCAATCAGACGATCGTCGCCACCGCCCTGCCGACCATGGGGCGCTATTTCAACGACTTCGAAAACCTGTCATGGATCGTCACGTCGTATCTCCTGACCTCCACGGCGGTGGCGCCGCTTTATGGCAAGCTGAGCGACATCCACGGACGGCGCACCGTGATGCTCGCCAGCATCGGAATTTTTGCGGTTGGCTCGGCGGCGTGTGCGGTGGCGCCCGGCATGCTGTCGCTCATTTTCGGCCGCGCCCTGCAGGGGATCGGCGGCGGCGGCATCCTGCCGGTGGCGCAGGCGATCATGGCCGACGCCATCGCGCCGCGCGAGCGCGGACGCTACCAGGCCTACATGGCGGTCGTGTGGGTCACCTCCGGGGTCGGCGGTCCGATCCTGGGCGGCGTGCTTTCCGAGCATTTCCATTGGTCGCTGATCTTCTGGATCAACCTGCCGCTCGCGCTTGCGGCCGCCATGATGACCTACACGCGCCTTGAGAAACTGCCGCGCCACGAGCGCCGGCACCGGCTCGATATCCTCGGAGCCGGCCTCATGATGGCGGCTGCGGTTTTGCTGCTTCTCGCGCTGACCTGGGGAGGCACGCGGTTCCCGTGGCTGTCGGCGCCCGTCATCGCCCTTGTCGCGGGCTCCGGCGTGATGTCGCTGGCGCTGGCCTGGTGGCTCACCCGTGCGCCCGAGCCGTTCTTGCCGCTGTCGGTGCTGGCCGAGCCGATCATGTACACCGGCACCGCGGCGAATTCTTTCGCCATGGGCGCGTCGATCGGTCTCGTGATCTTCGTGCCGCTCTATTACGAGCTGGTCCACCACCTTTCCGCCAGCGATTCCGGGCTGGCGCTCGTCCCGCTTGCGCTCACCACGCCGGGCTCGATCCTTTCGGGCCGCGCCATGTTGCACATGCGCAGATACAAATGGGTCCCGGAGGTGGGCCTCGTGGTCGGCATCGCGGGGCTCGGACTGCTGATCTGGCAGCCTGCGCTTGCGCTGTGGGGCGTGATCGTCATCATGAGCGTTGTCGGCATCGCGGTCGGCACCGTGTATCCGGTGTGCACCGTCTCGATCCAGAACGCGGTGCCGAACCACCAGGTCGGCGTGGCTATGGGGGCCATGAACTTTTTCCGGGCGCTGGCAAGCGCTTTTGCGGTCGCCGTCATGGGGGCTATTCTGCTCGCCGGACTGGGGGTTACGCTTGAGCGGGAGGCAGCGCCGTCGCGGTGGCGGGGAACGTCGGAAACCTCGGATTTGATTTTGCCGCCACGTTCCGTTGGGTCTTCGCAGCGGCCGAAGCATTTCTGGTGGCGTCATTGGCGACACTGATCTTGATGGAGGAACGTCCGCTGCGCGGCCCCGAACAGAGTGCGGCCGGCCCCCTCCCTACCCTCCCCCGCTAGCCGGGGGGTAAATCAATATCCCCTCCCCCGCTTGCGGGGGAGGGTAGGGAGGGGGCCGGCGGGATCGCGATCCCATCAGCCTGATGAAGAGCGAGACGATGATGAGCGAAACGGTCGCGTGCAAGCTTGCGCTGATGACCCGGCACCGGCTGATTATCGGCGCCTTCCTGGCGGCAACGCTAGCCATCGTGGGTTCAAATCGCGCGCCAGCGCAGACCTTTCCGTCGCGGCCGGTCACCATCGTGGTGCCGTTCGCGGCAGGCGGGCCGATCGATACGCTGGCGCGCGTCTTGGCCGAGCGGATGCGGACGCCGCTCGGCCAACCGGTCGTCGTCGAAAACGTAAGTGGCGCCGCCGGCAGCATCGGTGTCGGCCGGGTCGCGCGCGCGGCGGGCGATGGCTACACGCTCGTCGCGGGATTCTGGGGCACGCACGTGGTGAATGCCGCCACCCAGACGCTTGCCTACGACGTGTTGAATGATTTCGAGCCGATCCTGCAGATGTCGAACAATGTGCAGGTCATCGTCGGCAGGAAGACCCTGCCGGCCAATGACCTCAAGGGCCTCATTGCCTGGCTCAAGGCCAACCCGGACACCGCCGCGGCCGGGACCGCCGGCGGCGGCAGTCCGCAGCATGTCGACGGCGCCTTCTTCCAGAATGCGACCGGCACGCGCTTTCGGTTCGTGCCCTACCGCGGCGGCGCGCCCGCCATGCAGGACCTGGTGGCCGGACAGATCGACTTGATATTCGCCGACCAGACCACCTCCCTGCCGCAGGCGCGCAGCGGCAACATCAAGGCCTTTGCGGTGACCGGCAAGAGCCGCCTGGCGGCGGCCCCGGATATTCCGACGGTGGACGAGGCCGGATTGCCCGGGTTCTACTGTTCAGTCTGGAATGCGCTGTTTGCGCCGAAAGGTACGCCCCGAGATATCATCGCGAGGCTCAACGCAGCCGCCGTGGAGGCGCTGGCCGAACCGGGAGTGCGCCAGCGGCTTGCCGACCTCGGCCAGCAGATCGTGCCGCGCGAGGAGCAGACGCCGGAGGCCCTCGCCGCGTTCCATAAAGCCGAGATCGAGAAGTGGTTGCCGATCATCAAGGCGGCCGGCATCCGGGCGGAATAGACCTGAAATGGGCGACGCCGGACAGTGCCTTGGCGGCTTACTAGACAGGACGGCACCGCTTTGCTACAGGACGCGACCTGCGCATTGCGACGCACAGGGCGCATAGCTCAGTTGGTAGAGCAGCTGACTCTTAATCAGCGGGTCCAAGGTTCGAGTCCTTGTGCGCCCACCAGGTAAACGACTGAGATTATTAAATAATCCGACTTCACGAAAAAGAACAGTAAGGGAACGTGAGACATTCGGAAAAGGTCTCATGTGAGACAAACCGTTCCGATCTGTTCTTGATCCCGGCCTCATCGCCCCACCCGTCAAATCCCAATCGGGTTTGCCGGTGAGAACAGATCGCATCTGGTTTGATCTGGGGTCTTGTCGACGATGATCTTGTAGAATTCGTCGGGGCTTGCGGGAATGCTCGCGTGCCAAGCCATCGAAAATTGAGGGGAATGCAGCATGACATTGACGACCGCCGAAGCTCGCCAGTAGCACGAGCTCGTGGCTAGCGCGGACGCGATACCCCGTGCTGACGCGCACGCGGCCGCGCCGGGTGACTTTGCGCCAGACGATCTGCGAGAGATATTTCGCGCCCCAAGTGGAGAGCGTATCAAGAGCCTGCGGCAAGCATAGGCGCGATGGACCACAGCAGCACGATCGAATTGGCATGACCAAGATGGCCAACAGGTAGAGCCTTGATGTCGGTAAGGGCCATCACCCGGTAGTGGGGATCAGCGCTCTGTGCCTGGGGCGAGGAGCAATCCTCGTCCCTACCGCGACCTCCCCGGGTCAGCTCGGCTTGACGCCGAACAAACTCGACCGCTTTTTCCAATTGTCTGCGGATAGAAACCTGCAAGGTGGCCCGGCCGGGAGCAGTGTCTTTGATGAGGCCTCACCGCCCCCGACCGACCCGACCCCACGGGAGCGAGACGTGGCCCTCAATCGCCTGCCTGTTTGGCGAAGCTGACTGGCCGCCGACCTGAAATCGCGCTGCAGCGTCTCCGCGATCCTCGCGACTGACATCGTTGTCATGGTTCACCGCTTCTTGGCCGGCGCCCTCAGGGGCGCAGCATGCGGGAGCACCTGCTCGACAGGTCCGACTCGCACGGTGCCTATCCCGCATTTTGCGGAGCGTTCTTGACAATCGCCGAAGGACGGTCGGCCTTGCCGCGCCGCCGGCCATGAGAACGGACCTTGCCCGTCCGTGGGTGCCGGACTCAGGCGCTGGCGTCGCCGGTACGATCTGAGCGGTCTGTGTAAATATACAGCGGCGGCGCGGTTCCCTCCACGACTTGCTTCGAGATCACGACTTCCTCGACTCCCTGAAGGCTCGGCAGTTCGAACATGGTATCGAGCAGGATGATCTCCATGATCGACCGCAGGCCGCGTGCCCCGGTTCTGCGTTCGATCGCCTTCCTGGAGATCGCCCAGAGCGCTTCCTCGGCCAGCGTCAGATCGACGCTCTCCATCTCAAACAACCGCCGGTACTGTTTCACCAGCGCATTCTTTGGTTCGAGCAGAATGCGCTTGAGTGCCGGCTCATCGAGATCTTCGAGGGTGGCGAGCACTGGCAGGCGCCCAACGAATTCCGGGATCAGGCCGTACTTCAACAGGTCCTCCGGCTCGACCTCGCGGAAAATCTCGCCTGTCTTGCGATCGTCCGGTCCCGCCACCTTGGCTCCGAAACCGATCGAGGCTGCCCGACCTCGGGCTGAGATGATCTTTTCGAGGCCGGAAAAAGCGCCGCCGCAGACGAATAAAATATCGGTGGTGTCGACCTGCAGGAATTCCTGCTGGGGATGCTTGCGACCGCCATACGGGGGTACCGAGGCGACGGTTCCTTCGATGATCTTGAGCAGCGCCTGCTGCACACCCTCGCCGGACACGTCACGGGTGATCGACGGATTTTCCGACTTGCGGCTGATCTTGTCGATTTCGTCGATATAGACGATGCCGCGCTGGGCTCGTTCGACATTGTACTCGGCCGCCTGCAGGAGCTTCTGGATGATGTTCTCGACGTCCTCGCCGACATAACCCGCTTCGGTGAGCGTCGTGGCGTCGGCCATTGTGAAGGGCACGTCGAGAATGCGGGCCAGAGTCTGGGCGAGCAGCGTCTTGCCCGAACCGGTCGGGCCGATCAGCAGGATGTTGGACTTTGCAAGCTCGACATCCTTGTGCTTGGCCTGGTGATTGAGGCGCTTGTAGTGGTTGTGAACGGCGACCGACAGCACCTTCTTCGCATGGTCCTGGCCGATCACATAATCGTCGAGAACCTTGCGGATTTCTTTCGGCGTCGGAATGCCGTCGCGCGATTTCACCAGCGATGACTTGTTCTCCTCGTGGATGATGTCCTTGCACAGCTCAACGCATTCGTCGCAAATGAACACGGTCGGACCGGCAATCAGCTTGCGCACCTCGTGCTGGTTCTTGCCGCAGAACGAGCAGTAGAGCATATTCTTCGAATCGCTGCTGGCGACCTTGCTCATCCGTGCTTTCCGTCAAAGCGACCGGCCGGGCGCTCGAACGAACCCTTTATAGCACATCGCCCGTCATTTCCGTCAGCCCAAGGGTGGTGTCGAACGCGCCGGGTCTCGGCCCGCCTGCCGCCGGCTACAGGCCCTTGATCAGGCCGGCATCGATGAGCAAACGATTGAAGCGCCGAGCCTCGGACCCGCCGGCGCACGGGTAAAATACGCCACGGCAGCGCTGGAGGATCTTTTTCTGCTCGGCGAAAGACGGGTCGAGCGGCACCCCCGCAGCCTCGAGCGCGATCAGCGGGAGGTAGGCTGCATCGAGCGTATCGAGAGCCGAGGATACATCTGCCGGCATGAAATTGACGGCGTCGATCGCGTAATAGGTGGTGAGGTAGCGCGGATCGCGTGTCTCGATGCGTCTTCCAATCTCAGCCTCGCCGAGCGCCGGATCGACGATGTTCATCGCGAATTCCGGCTGGTGGTCGCCGTAGCGCACCAGAAGAAACGCTTCCCCCGGAAATTCCCGTTTGAGGCGGTCGAGAAACGCGGCATAGTCACGCGCACTCATCGTTTGCCGCCGCAAGTACTCGTCGATCTTCGGTTCGTTTCCGAGGTCGCTCCATTGCGGCGTCAGCTCCGGGCGATAGCGGTAACCCCAGGGAAAATGATTGGCCGCCAGAAACACGAAGATGAAAAGCGGGTTCTGGCTCCGCTCCCGTTCGATGACCTGCAGGGCCTGATCGTAGAAGAACCGATCTGGCTCCAGTCCGACCGCGCCCATGTCCTTGGCGTCGACAAAATACTCGACGCCGGTCGATTTTTGGAAGCTGCGCGCGCCGAGGAAAGCGCCCGGCCAGGGATAAAGGGTGTAGGTCCGGTAGCCACAACGGGCGAGCGTGCGCGGCAGGCCGCGCTCGACCCGGTCGGCGGCGATCTGAGTGACGAAATAAGCGAAGCGTCCGAAGGATTTTACAGAAAGGCCGGCGAGAACGTTGTATTCGGTGTACCAACTCGGACCGCCAACACCTTCGACCATGAAAGATCGGCTCCTGCCATCGAACGACTCGAAATGCCGACGATAGTCGGGGGGAACCCGAATCCCGGGCACGATGGTGATGTCGAAACTCGACTCGTCGTGCACCATGATGATGTGCGGGCGCTTGCCGGCCGGCTGGCAGGTCGCACCGATCACCGGTTCGAGCCGGTCGGCAGTCACGGCGTCGGATTCCATGAATCCGTGCGTCATCAACTCGGAGATCGCGGCAACGCCCGATCGCACGAAGTTGGAAACGTAGTCGTCGCTATAGAAGGCGTTGTGAGGCGCGATCGGAAAGATCAGTGACAGACAGGAAAGCCCAACGAGACATGAGCCTCCGCCGATTGATGCAGCGTGCAACCGGACACGGAACGGGTCAAGCCGCCAAAGCAGGACGAGTGTTGGAACTCCGACCACGAACACGGCGGCGACGGCGTAACGGAGGTCGGAGGACACCGTCATCAGAAACGCGAAGGTGTCCATGTCGATGATCATGACGTCGACGAAGCTTGCCGTCATGAAAAGAATGTCGTGCTTGAATCGCGAAAGCAAAATGAGGACGATGAGCATCACGAGCGACAGTGCGGCCGACAGGCCGGGCCGGCGCAGCACGGCGAGCCAGAAAAAATTCAGAAAACCCCAGGCGAGGACGAAGGTCGTCTTAGCGACGACGTCAACCTCGGACCATAGCATGATGGCGAAAGCCGCAATATGGATCGACGCCACGACGACGGCGAACCGCCCTTCAACGGTTGCCGTGAAGCCAACACGGTTCTTCAGGAAGGTGATAGCGATCGGCATAGACGACTGTCGCGGAATTCCCCCGATGACTCCCGAACTCGTGTGAACAGTAGCGCTTTTCCAGCTTCCCTGAAAGACGGAGGTGAAATGCCGGCTGCGACCGGCACCTCGGGCAGCCCGAACGGTGGTCGGGGGGCTGATCTGGCCATTTTCCCCAGCATTGGGACGCACTCCTCACGTCTGTGCTGCTCGGCGCCTCACGCCGGCACTGGTGGCCACAGCGGCCGTAGTTCCGCGATCAGCCGCGAAACCTCCTGGACATTTGCTATGTGTGCTAAATTGGCTTCCTTAAGCCGGAGGAAGCAGTCATGCTCCAGACTGTACTGCGGCTCCTTCCGGAGCTTCCGCTATTTCTCATGACCGCCCTCGCTACGCATTTGATCATGTCATTTGCGCAAACGCTGATGCATTACAAGCTCGGCCACCGTCCAATGGGCGGTAAGTTTTTTCGCAACCACATCAACTTCCATCACACCTACTATTCCAAAGATCATCTCGTCTCACGGACGTACCTCGGTGACGAAGGCAACAATACGCCCTTCTTCTTCATTCCTGTGCTTCTCGTAGGAGCGTGCACATACCTCCTACTGCCATTTGATCTCTTCGTGGTTCAGGTGGTTGCTTGCGCAGCGTCGTTCTACGCGCACGTCCTTTTCGACAGGGAATACCACGTAGAGGGATCGCGACTTCAGCGGTTTGCGTGGTTCAGACGGAAACAGGAGCTGCACTTCGTTCATCACCGGCACGCGAACTGCAATTTCGCAGTGATCCATTTTTTCTGGGATAGGATTCTCTGTACCTATAGAAAACCCGATGGGGACATCTCCTGCCTCAAACCCTTCCAAGAGAAAGAATTTGAGGCGTGACTGAGCGGTCAAGCAGGAACCGAGCCCGAGCTTGGGAAGCAGGCCGAGGTGCGGTCATTGAGAAGTGAGCGAACCCGCTTCATGGCGCGTCGGCCCGGATTTATCTCCATCGGCCTACATCGCAGCCTCGACGGCGCGCCGCATCGTCAACTACGTCCAATGGAAGAGTCGCGATCTCTTGAAGTTGGCTCATAGATCGCCGAAATTCCGCAAAGAGTGGGTCAGTGAGTCGCGCAGCTGTGAAGCTGCCTGCGAAATGGCGGACCGTCAGCGTACCCGCGACATCTTCGGAAACCGTCTCCTCACATTTCAGGGAAAGCCGCGCCAGCGCTTCGGACCAGGCATCTCGGCGCGCGGCGACCGCGTAGGTCTCGGAACTGAATGCCCAACGCTTCGGCGACATCGGGTCAACCCTTTCCGCTTCCAGGGCGCCCCACAGCGGCCGCCACCGTGCGTCGCCATCGCGGCAGGCTTGCGCGAAATAAGCAAAAGTCGTGCCCTTCGCCGCGCAGGAGGGAGTCCCGACCAGCGACGGAAATCTGGAACTTACGCTCAGATTTGCATCAGGAATGCCCAGATCACAAGCATACCGGAACGAAAGCACGTTCGGGCTGGCAAGTTTTTGGGCGCGTCTAGACAAGACGCTTTCCAGCACTGCGAGCAATCTGAAGCCGTCGCCGGGCGGTGCTCCGCAAGACGGCGCGCATAGGAAGGGGCTCTTGATCAATCATTGCTTCATACCGGCAAACCCGGAAACGGTGCATTGGGGGTATTTTTCGAAATCCGTCGCGCCTGTCGCTCGGGTCACGTCGGGCGACTTCGCGACGATAGAGGCCCTGACCCACCACGCGGGCGATGACTACGATCTCATGATCAAGGGCGATCCTGGAGCAGAATCGGTCTATGGCTGGACGTCGCGTCGCAAGAATGTGCCCCGTCGAGGGGCCGGCCGCGTGGACGGTGCCGATCGCGGTGCGGGTGAGGGCCTTGGGGTTCACCTGCTGACTGGGCCGATCCATGTGGAGGACGCTCGCGCCGGCGATGTGCTGGAAGTCCGCATCCTGGACATTAGGCCGCGCCCCTCCATGCATCCGGAACATAAGGGCCGCGCTTTCGGCGTCAATCTCGCCGCGTGGTGGGGCTTGCACTATAAGGACCTCATCGAGCAGCCCAAACCGCGCGAAGTCGTCACCGTATTCGAGCTTGACGCGACCGGCCGCGAGGATTGGGCGACTGCTCTCTATAGCTACGTACTGACGCCCCAAACCGACCCAGATGGCGTGGTTCACCCAAAGGTCGACTATCCCGGCGTCATCGTCGACCACAGCACGGTTATCAAGCGAACTTCCGTCCTTGAGGACATCCGCATCCCCGCCCGCATGCATTTCGGCACCATGGGGGTCGCACCCCGGGAGGAGGATTTCGTTAGCTCGATCCCGCCGAGCTACACCGGCGGCAATATCGACGATTGGCGGATTGGAAAGGGAGCGACGATGTACTACCCCGTCGCCGTTGACGGCGCGCTGTTCTCGGTGGGCGACCCGCATGCGGCGCAGGGCGATTCCGAGCTGTGCGGCACGGCTATCGAGATTTCCTTGACCGGAGTCTTCCAGTTCGTCCTGCACCGCCAGGAGAATCTCGCTGGCACTCCGCTCGAAGGGCTTGACCACCCCATGCTCGAGACCAACAGTGAGTGGGTCATCTACGGCTTTAGCTTTCCCAACTACCTGCAGCAGATCGGTCCCACCGCGCAACAGGACGTTGCGCGCCTCGCCACGCTCGATGCCGCCATGCTTGACGCGTTCCGGAAGCTGCGGCGCTTCCTAATGCAGGTGCATGGTTTAACCGAAGACGACGCGATCGCCTTGATGTCGGTCGCTACCGACTTCGGGGTCACGCAAGTCGTGGACGGAAATCTGGGTGTCCACGCCATCTTGAAGAAGCGTCTTTTCCCTGGACGTCGGTGCCGCCGATAACGCGGGCCCGCAGTCTCAGTCGCGAAGGAGAAACATGTCATGGATAGCATCCACGATGTCGGCGGAAAGCACGGCCTGGGCGCGGTCGTTGCAGAGCCCGATGAGCCGCCGTTCCATGCGCCCTGGGAGGGACGCATGCACGGCATCGCCGTCGCATGCCAGGTCCACGGCGTTAACACCACGCCGGAGCAACGCTCCACTATCGAGAACATGCCGCACTGGCTGTATTTGACGACGAGCTACTACGAAAAATGGCTCTACTGCTATGAGAAGATACTTGAGGCGAAGGGCGTCGTGACGTCTGCTGAGATCGAGCGTCGGATCGCAGCGAAGTCCGCCCCACCGATCGTGGAACATCCCGCGATGCCCACCGCGCCGAGCGATGCGGCGAAGACCATGCATCGCGTGATCTATGGCGGCACGCCCCATGACCGTCCGCTTGCGCGACCGCCGGCATTCAAGCCAGGCGATCCAGTTGTCGCGAAGAACCTCCATCCAATGACCCATTCGCGACTGCCCGGCTTCGTAAAGGGCAAGCCAGGCATCGTCGATGTCTATCACGGGGCGCATTGTCACCACGAGGCTCTCGCCGACGGCCGCGGCGAGGTGCCGGAGCATCTCTACGCGGTGAAGTTTCTCGCCAAGGATCTCTGGGGTCCCAATGCCGAGCGGCCGGACGACGCCGTCTATGTCGATCTGTTCGAGGATTATCTCACTCCCGCGCGATGATCGACGCGCGGACACCAATTGGAGGAATGATCATGTTCGAACCGCACAGCCATTCCGATGCCCACGGCCACCACACCTGGAATGAGCCTTCCAAGATCGAGGCCAGGGTGCGCGCCCTCGAATCTCTCCTGGTCGAGAAGGGCGTGACGACCCACGATTCCATCGACACGCTTGTGGCGGCCTTCGAAAACGACCTCGGTCCAATGCATGGTGCCAAAGTGATCGCCAAGGCTTGGACCGATCCCGCTTACCGCCGTCGCCTGGAGCAAGACGGCACCAGTGCCATCGCCGAACTGGGGTATCGCGGACTGCAGACGGAGCATGTGAAGGTGCTGTTCAACTCGGACACCGACCATCACGTCTGGGTTTGCACCCTTTGCTCCTGTTTTCCCTGGACGCTCCTTGGTATCCCACCGGTCTGGTTCAAGTCTGCGCCGTTCCGGGCGAAGGTCGTCAGCCACCCTCGCTGCGTCCTTAAAGAGTTCGGGCTTGTCTTGCCTGACAATGTCAAAGTTCATGTCTGGGACACGAGCGCCGAGCAGCGATATCTGGTGGTGCCGCAGCGACCCGCAGGAACTGAGACGATGTCCGAGGAAGCGCTGGCGCGCCTTGTTACACGCGATTCGATGATCAACGTCGGCCGCGCCCTGACGCCCGCACAGGCGGGAGGGGCGTCATGACAATTTCCCCACCGAACGCAACCACCATCCCTCCAATGGATGGTGCGCTTGCCTATCCCCGCAGCAATGGCGAGCCGGTGTTCGCCGCGCCTTGGCAAAGCCGCGCATTCGGAATGGTCGTCGACCTGCACAAATCCGGCCGATATCCGTGGGACGAGTTCAAGGAACGCTTGATCCAGGAAATTGCCGCCGGACGTCTCACGGACGTTCCGGCGGATGCATCGGAATATTACTACCAGTGGATTCGCGCCTTCTCGCGCCTCCTGATCGAAACCGGCCTTCTGCGGGAGACCGAGATCGCCGAGCGCGAGCACGAGTTCCAAACCGGCATTCGACAAGAAGTCTACTGAGCCCACGCATCAGCCCGCCCTCACACCAGCGGAGATCGTCATGAGAATGATGCTGTCGTCCTCCTTCAGCAATGCCTTCCTGGGCGGGCTCGCCGTCTGGGCGTTCCTCTCCGTCGGCGGGATCCTGGTTTGGGCCGCCGTCATTGCCTGGGGCTGTTTCTTCCACGCTGGAGGTGACAACAATGCCCTGCGCATCACCATTGCGGGAAATTTCCTCGGCATTCTTACCGCCTGGACTGCTGGCATCTTTCTCACACTAAACCCGGACTCGGTGCCGCCCCCCGTCTGGGCCGGGCTAGTGGTTGGGCTGTTCACGTTTGCGATGGTCTTCGTCGGACACCAGTTGGCGGTGCGTCTCGGACTGACCGTGCGGGTCGTACCCGCAAGCTTCTACGGCGCAGCCTCCACCTTCGCCTACCTCGTGCAGACCCCCGGCCGGTTGACCACGAAAGCGTTGTTTTCAGTTTCCTTTGACAACGCCCTCATCGCGCTTCCAATCTCGATGATCATCGGCGCATTGCTCGGTCTTGCCACCGCAATGATGACCGACGCCCTGGGCACGCCATCCCCGCGAGCGCGGCTGACCCGCTAGTCGTTTTGCATGTGCCAAGAGCAAATTCGACTTTGGAGCTTTCCTTCCATCGCGCGGTGGCGCGACCATTGCTTTCGGTGCGCGCCCGCACCGTCCGTAATGATGCCACTGCAGGCGGCAGCGAATGGGCTTGACTGGATCTGGGTTTCGCCTGGTTTCAACGGCAGTCCGGCGTTGTTCGGCACCGCCCTATTGGCATACGGCCTTGGTTTGCGCCATGTCGTGGATGCGGATCACATCGCCCCGATCGACAACGCAACTCGCAAGATGATGGAGGCCGGTAGGCGCCCGGTGACCGTGAGGATATTTTTCTCGCTCGGGCACTCCGCAATTGTGTTCCTCTTAGCCCCACGTCTGAATCGACCCTTTGATATGATTCGAACCAAGGAAACGCTCTACTAGCGAGGCTTCGCCTAACTCAGACCGACGAGGCGTGTGGCGGTTGTGGCTCCGGTCGCCGGTACATGACGAGCTCTGGTAAGACCAGTCTCAAGGACCCACGAAGGGTCTAAACGCCTACGAGAGGCAAAACCTGCCCGACCGGAGCCGGGGGGATGATATCACAGAGCGTGGCGGAGATCGTCAAGCGCCATGTGAGGCTGACGGTCGAGGGGATCGACCGGATGTACCTCAATGTGTATGTGCCGGGCCTGCAGTACGAGCATGGCGTCCACCGGTTCTTTCGCTATCACCGCGGTCAGCCGTTGCCGTCGGCGGCACTGATGAGCCCGATGACCCGGAGTTTCGTGGCGGCGCTCGAAGACTTTGCGGCCCGGCGCGAGATTCCTCTTGTGCAATTTGAAAAAGGGCAGCGCAAGGATACGGGTGATGGCCGAGCATCTGCGGAGCTTCGCCCGCGAGGAGGGGGTGGTGTTCATCGGCAAGGCCCAGGAGAACACCCCCGTGTTCCGCACCGAGCGGCGTCGCAATCCGAAGACCGGCCGGCCCTACCCGTGGATCGTGCGGCGCAGCGCGATGGTGAACAACTATTACATCTACGCCGTCGACCGCGACTTCGGGCCGTTCTTCCTCAAGTTCTGCAGCTACTTTCCGTTCAATGCCAAACTGTGCCTGAACGGCCATGAATATGCCAAGCGCCAGCTTGCGCAGGAAGGCATTGCTTTCGAAGCGCTCGACAATGGCATTCTCAGCTGCGCCAAGCCCAAGCGTCTGCAGGCGATCTGCGACGGCCTCTCCGCCGCCAGGATCGATGCCTTGCTGCGCAAATGGTTGCGGTTGTTGCCGCATCCCTTCACAGCGGCCGACCGCAAGGCCGGCTACCGCTATGACTTCTCGATCCTGCAGGCGGAGCTCTCGACCACACAGGTGCTTGACCGCCCCGTGCACGGCCGCCTGTTCTTTGAACAGGTGATCCGCGAGAACCTCGATCTCGGCCGCCCCGAGGAGATCAAGCTTATCTTCAATCGCAGGATACCGTGCCGGCGCCGCACCCGGGCGCGGTTTTGCACCGGCGTCGTTACCCACGGCGTGACCCCATCCCTGAACATCCATTACAAGAACTCGCGCATCAAGCAGTATCACAAGGAAAATCGGGCATTGCGCACCGAGACCACCATCAACAACACCTATGACTTCGGGGTCGGCAAACGCCTGCATAACCTCCCCAGGCTGCGCGAGATCGGCTTTGCCGCCAATCGCAGGCTCATCGAGATCGAACGCCTGAGCCACGACTGCATCCTCAGCGAAGACACCTTCCAGGCTATCGGCCGCCCGGCGACTGCCGGCCGGCAGCGGGCCTCAGGCCTGCGCTTTGCCGACCCGCGCGTCCAGGCGCTGCTGCAGGCTCTCATCCTGTTCCGGCAACTCCCCCAAGGCTTTCGCGCCGCTGATCTGCGCCAACATCTCGCGGCCTTGTCGGGGAGCGACCCGGCCTCGATCTCCCAGGGCGCCATCACCTATCAACTGCGCCGGCTGCGCCTGCACGGTCTCATCGAGCGCATACCCGATAGCTTCCGCTATCGCGTCACCGACTTCGGCCTGCGCATCACCCTGTTCTTCACGCGAACCTACAATCGCTTGCTGCGCCCCGCCCTTGCCGCCGCTCTCCCGGCGCTACGTGCTGCCGCAACCCCCGCTTCAGCGCCCCTTCAACGCCCTCACCGCCCAAATCGACACAACAATCAAGCAAGCTCACCTGGCCTCACAAAACTTGACACATTTACACCAAGTGCCGTCTGTTAAGCACGGCTAGAGCCGTTGAAAACTGATTTGACGCCGGCCCCGTACGCGCCGCTTCGGCAGACGTTACGGACGATGACTGAGAGTGGCCGTGAGCCGCATCAGCTATCGCGCCGATCTCCAAACAATAACCGACGAGATACCGAACACGATACGCGCGATTGATCGTGACCTCCCCGAGAGCCGAGATACGTGTGCGATGCACGCGTTCAGGTTCGAAGAGAGCGCAGATTACGCAGCCATCGCTGGTTATGGATTGGGAATTGTCCACGCCGGCTCAGATTGTTTTACAGGGTTCATTGCCAATCGGCTCCCCAACGAGGTGACAGGTCCGGGCGCAAAGCGCCTAGGGCCCCAGCCGTGGGGAGACGCACAGGCCCTGACAGCCCAATCGGCCAATACGCTGTCGCGCGAAGCGGTTCGCAGCCGTCCGCCACGACGCTCGCTCGGCGAAAACCGTTTGAAAAACCGTTTTAGCTTTGTCTCTCAAACGGTGGTCGCCTGCAAGTGCTTGATCGGACTGGCGCGCCCGGAAAGCGTCGCACTCGTGAATTTTGCAAGGGAATCAAATGACTTGCAAGTCTAGCAACGGGCCGTGTTGGACAAAACGTTGGACGTATTGTTGGACGTTTTTCGACGGTGATTCGGGAAGGAATATTGCGGCCGTCGCACAGCGCTTGTCTTCACGCAATCAGCGCCGCGCCGAAGCCGCCGCTTCATTCCGCGGCCTCGGAGAGCGCAGAACCGATGAATTTTGCAAGGAAATTAAACAACTTACAAGCTCCCCTCCGGTTCGTGTTGGACGAAATGTTGGACGCCTTGTTGGACGTTTTGATCGGGGCAACGCTGTTCCAAGATGCGTAAAGTCCCGCTATGGAAAGAGGAGGATGCGCGCGCGGGCGCACTGTCCGTCGTCCGTCGAGTAGCCGTCGTCTCGATCAGTGGAGAAGCCTTTGCCATGACACGCCAAGCGCTCGTTGCATTCATCCTCGCGCTGGCGGCAGGGCTGGGCACGTCGTCAGTCTTCTCTCAAACGCCACCTAATACCACGCAGCTTCAACCAGCTCCCGACATCGCCGGCATCATCAAGGGCGGCACGATGCCGGAGGTGGTGATCAAAGGCCTGACGAGCTCGGACGACTCCTTCTGGCTGCCGAACGTCGGCGTCATCTTCTCGGAGCCGCGAGCCAACCGCATCGTGCGGCTGGACGAGCACGACCAGCCCGTCACTTTCGTGGACAATCTGCACGGCCCGCTCGGAATGGTCTTCGACGCGAAGAACGGTCGGCTGGTCTCGCTGCAGACAGAGCCCGGCTTCACCGGTCCCCGCGTTGTGTGGCCGACAGGCAAGGAAGCAATCCTAGCGGATAACTACCAGGGGAAGCCCTTCGGCCGCCCGAACGACATCGTCGCGGACCGCAATGGCGGCGTCTACTTCACGGATATTCCACCCGACCGGACCGTCATTCCGGCTGCTGTGTACTACGTACCGCCTGGCGGTGCTGCGATCCGCGTGGCGGACGGAATCACGACCCCGAATGGCTTGCAGCTCAGCCACGACGAGAAGACGCTCTATGTGAACGACACCGCCGGCATCAACATCTATGCCCTCGACGTGCAGCCGGACGGGCGGCTCGCCAATCGCCGCGTGTTCGCCACCTATGTTGGGCGCGACCAGACACTCCCCCCAGGCGCCCCGCCGAGATCGAATGCCGACGGCCTGGTCACCGATGACGATGGCCGATTGTATGCGCTAACGGAATCCGGGATCGAAGTTCTGAGCCCCACCGGACAGCACCTAGGCGTCATCCCGCTCTGGTGCATCACGCGGCGCTGCCAGAACCTGGGGTTCGGCGGCCCCGACAAGCGCACGCTTTACGTGGCCGGTGGCGGCACGCTGCTGCGGATTCCGATGCTCACACGCGGATTTCAGGGCCGCGCAAAGTGAGGATATACTGCCGCCGTGCGCAGCTGTGCCCGGCTAAGCGACGCGCGCGCCACAGCCGGCACATCAACTCGGGCTTCACACATGATCCGCGCCGAAGGCCCGCCGCAAACCAGGGAGGCTTTGCAATGGTCGGCACACGGAGTCGTCGCACTCTTGGTATAGCACTCCTAAGCAGACTCCACCGGTCTGGCCAACGGATCCATGCTGTGATTCTGTCTTTGCACTGATTCGCGGGGGCGTGGCATGGCGGGCAAATCTCCATTGAAGGCAAGCGCAGAACAGAAGCTGGGGCTGGAAGCTCT
>Ga0099791_10000223_pt1 | contig 19800 bp, 18 predicted proteins | sample Rivendell_Oct201_7_FD_77318 | JGI IMG/M metagenome (GOLD analysis project Ga0099791, IMG submission 77318) | Vadose zone soil and rhizosphere microbial communities from the Eel River Critical Zone Observatory, Northern California to study diel... | ecosystem: Environmental > Terrestrial > Soil... | reverse complement strand
TGGGATGTGGTTTCGCTTCCGCGGGGACATGCTCGATCAGCAAGACGCCAAGAAGCTCGGCTACAAGTTCCGGCTCATCATCAACTGGGAGCGGGGCATGATCTAGTACTCTACTGCGCCCGCGACCCGCCGTTTCACGCGTATGTTGAACGGCTCACCAGCGTCCTCGGTCACCAGGATCGGCATGGCTCGCTCCGCGCCTATGTCACCGGGCTGTGTTTGCCGGGGGACCGGAAGAGCATCGAACCGATGGCCGCTTGTGTCGATCCGCGCCACGTGCGTGCCCGCCACCAGTCGATGCATCACTTCATCGCGAACGCCGCCAGGGACGACGCTGCCGTGCTGCGCGTGGCCCGCGAGACGGTGCTGACCGGGGCAACCCTCAGGTGCTGAAGGAATCTGAATCTGTTCTGATGGTGCCGCCTGACCGGCTCGCCATCCCGCGGCGATACTCCGAAGGCGTCGCGCGCGTCCATCGCTTGAAGGCGCGGTTGAAGGCGCTGACTTCGGCGTACCCCAGGAGATAGGCGATTTCCGTCAGCGTGTTCTTTTGATCCCGGAGGTAACGCAGAGCAAACCGCCGACGGGTGCGATCGACGAGCGTCTGGAAGTCCGCACCCTGCTCCTTCAGCCGCCGCTGCAGTGTGCGGGGGGCGACCGCAATCTTCGTCGCGACCTGTGTCAGCGTTGGATCTCCGTGCGTCATGGATTCGCTGATCGCCGTGCGGACAGAAGCGAGCACGTCATCCGCGGGCGGCATCTCGTCCAGATCGCGGTCGAGATATCGTCTCAGGATCGGATAGAGTCGTCCGTCGGCGGCCGGAACCTGGCGTTCGCAGAAGTCGCGCTCGACGACGAAGATATTGGCGGGGCGATCGAACGAAACGGGCGCTCCGAACACTCGGAGGTGCTCACGCGTCTCGGGCGGGGGCTTGTGCTCGAACCGCACCTCGACCGGCGACCATTCGCTTCCGGCGAGCAGACGGATTGTGCCAAGGCCCACGGCGACGCTGTATTCGTCATGCTGGCGGCGGAGATCGGCGGGGATCGCCAGCACGTGCCGCAGATATCCCCAGCGTTCATCCATGGTGAAAGACACGCGGGCAGCCTCGTTGTGCACCCTCAGGTAGCGCGCGACATTTTCCAGGCCGACCGCGATCGTCGGTGAGTTCAGGACGACGTAGACCAGCGGGCCGATGTCCTTGGGATGAAAGCGCTCGCCGAAGTGCAGGCCAAAGCAATCATCGCCCGTCGCGCGCGCCGTCTCTTCCAGGACCCGGGCGAAGTCGACCGAGGGGATGAATCCGTGCGGGTTGGAGAACGATCGACGATCGAGCCCGAGGGGACCCAGGATGCGGTCGGGATTTCGACCCGCCGCTTCGATGGCCTCGATCAGTCCCGTGGCAGCCGCCAGAGAGATCATCGGTCGCCTGCCGGCGGTCACAGCGGGAGCTCCTGTCGAGCCGCTGCGACGGTCGGGCGGTCAAGCGAATGTCGTCGAAGGTCAAGACGCGCCGAGGACCCACGGTGCAACGTTGGGAGGACATGGTCGAATCGCGCTCGATCGACAACGTGTGCTACTACGAATACACGCCAACGACGATCGTCTACGATCCGGACGTGGATGGCTTCACGGTCGCCAGAGCGGACATCCCTTCGGCCGGTCGGCGTCATCGCGTCATCCTGGCTATCGTCGTCACCGAACGGGAAGTGATTGCGGACCGAATGTTGCTGCAGGGAGCAATCCGACGGGGCCGGACCGTCCTGGAGTGGCTGGTCGAAGCGCATCGCGCCCCCGCGGAGGACGTGACCGCAGATATGTCGTTTTGCTTCGACATCCGCGGTAAGCGGCTTCGTTGATCGCGAGGGTGACCGTTAGTCGTCAGCGTCCCGACCGCCCATCGCGAACGCCCTGATCGTAAGCCTCGGTCTTCGATTTCTCGTGCTGGTCGTAGATGATGCCACCCAGAAGTCCGACGCCGGCGCCGATGGCGGCGCCCATTCCCGCATTGCCGGCGATCGCGCCGAGCGCCGCGCCTCCGGCGGCGCCCATCACCATCCCGCCCCCCGCTCGCCTCTCTGTATCGCTCATGCTGGCGCATCCTCCCAGTGCGAGGATCAGCAGGAGCGCTGCCGTCGTGTGTCGTGCTCGCATGAGAGCCCCCTGTTCGTTCACTTCGGGTTACACGGAAACTGCGCGACGAAGAAGCGCCCGACGAAATCGACTGCCGGCTCTGTCAGGTACCGTGGGTTGTTGTTCGCCCACTGAATGAAGAGCTGAACGGCCTCGTTGCGCGACGGAGGCGGGTCCGGGGGACAGACGACCGGCTTGAGTTTTTCATGATGGGTCATCGCCATGATCGTCTGGTAGGTCCCCGCGCCGAACCCATGACACATGTGGACGGCGGCGGTGTACAGCGGATCGCTGGCCGGCGTCGAGCACAGGGCGACGACGTCGGCGCCGGAACGCAGGCGAAACTCATCTTGCGTGATCGCGGGCGCGGCCGTCGTGAATCCGAGGATCGCGATCACGAGCAGCCGCCATGCGAGCGTCGTCTGCCGTGCCATGAGCACCTCCGTAGCTCGAGCGAATTTCCGCGATCGTTATAACCGTCGGGACGCCCAGGTGGCCATGGGCCTTTGGTCGTATGTCGCGCCGCGGTCGCGCGCACTTCCATGGGACCAACGTCTCATTGTCGACGGCCGCGACGGGCCGTAGCTTCGCGGCGTGATGGTACCGCGGCCGCTGGTTGCCGCTCTCGTTTGCGTGGCATACCTCACGCTCGGCGTGGAGGCGCCCGACGCGCAGGAGCTCGTCCGTGTGTCCGGCTGGGTGCAGTGGATCGGCGGCTCCAGGCTGCAGATGATGACCGACGGCGGCACGATCGTTATCTCCATCGACCTCCGGGAAGCGGACCAGAGCTCGTATCTGGGGCTGCGTCCCGGCGAGCGGGTCGTCGTGGACGGTGTCGTCGCGAGCGACCGCAGCCGGGTGATCGCGCGCGACATCTGGCGCAACGCGGGAACCGGCTTCGAGTCGCCCTGACGTGGCGTCGCGACCCGGTCTGCTCGTCGTCTTCGCCTGCTTGCTCGGCATCCCCGCGGGCCTGGGCGGCTTCACGTTCGTGTACGCCAAGGGTCTCTCGTACTTGTCGGCCGATCCGCGAGCGTGCGTGAACTGCCACGTCATGAACGAGCAGTACGACGCGTGGCTCAAGAGCGGGCACCGGCACACCGCCACGTGTGTCGAGTGTCATCTCCCCTCGAAGGGCCTGGCCAAGTGGGTAGCGAAGGCGGACCACGGCTTCCGGCACTCCCTGGCGTTCACGCTTCAGAACTTCAAGGAGCCGATCGAGATCACTCCGCGCGATCGCGTGATCGTGCGGGAGAACTGCCTTCGCTGCCACGGAGCCTTTGTCCACGCCGTGTATGCGAGCGCCGGGCCGCTGCGGCACGAGCTGGACTGCATGCACTGTCACTCGAGCGCGGGCCACGGCGCGGGCGGCTGAGCGACGGCATCGAGAAAGGAAGAATCACATGCTGCCGAGTCGAACGGGTTGGCTTGCTCTCCTCGCCGCCTTCGTCGGCGTCGCAGGCGTCACCGTTCTCCTCGTGGCGCTCCTCACCAACATCTTCGAGCGCAAGCAAGAAGCCAGGCAACCCTTCGTCCGGCTGGTCGAGGTGACCGAAGAGACCGCCGACCCAAAGGTGTGGGGACAGAACTGGCCGCTCGAGTACGACTCGTACCTCAAGACGTCGCTTCCGACAACGACCAAGTACGGTGGCCGGGGACTCGGCGCGAGCGATGGTGGCCTCGCCGATCAGAAGCTCGACAAGGAGCCGTGGCTCCGGCGGGTCTTCGCCGGAATCGCCGGCGCAGGAGGGGGACCATGGTCGCGTTTGGCAAGATTCTCGCCTGGCTTCTGTTAGGCGTCGTGTTCCTGGCGCTTCCTGCGCTGGCACAGGACGGGCCGAAGCCGTTCAAGCCCGAGGAGATTGATCAGCTCGTGGCGCCGATCGCGCTCCATCCCGACCCGCTCCTGGCGCAGATCCTGATGGCCTCCACGTATCCCCTCGAGATCGTGCAGGCCGCGCGCTTCGTCAAGGAGCACCCCAACGTCAAAGGGGATCAGCTCAACGAGGCGCTCAAGCAGTACTCCTGGGATGACAGCGTGAAGTCACTCGTGTACTTCCCCCAGGTCCTCACGATGATGAACGAGAAGATCGACTGGCTCCAGAAGCTCGGGGATGCGTTCCTGTCGCAGCAGCAGGAGGTCATGGCCGCCGTGCAGCGCCTGCGTGCCCGCGCCCAGGCCTCGGGCCAGCTCAAGACTACTCCGGAGCAGAACGTCATCGTCGAGCCCGCGGCGCCGCCTCCGGCGGGAGCGCCCTCGCCGCCACCGCCGCAGGCCACGATGCAGGCGCCACCGGCCCAGACGACGGTTCAGGTGCCGCCGGCCCAGACGACCGTGCAGGTCGCCCAGGCCCCGCCGACGGTGATAAAGATCGAGCCGGCGAACCCGCAAGTCGTTTACGTGCCGAGCTACGATCCGACGGTCGTCTACGGCGCATTCCCGCCCGCCTACCCGCCCTACTACCCGTATCCAGCAGGCTACTTCGCGGCCGGCGCGTTCACCTTCATGGCCGGGGCCGCGGTGGGCGCCGCGCTGTGGGGCGACTGCGACTGGCATGGCGGCGGTGGTGACGTCAACATCAACAACAGCCGCGCGAACAACTTCACTCAGAACGTCAACAACAGGGAGACCGCGCGCAATCGCATCGAGCAGCGGCCGTCGCAGCAACCTTCGGGCGGGGCTGGAGGACGCGGGGACAGAGGCAAGTGGCAGCACAACCCCGAGCACCGCAAGGGTGTGCAGTACCGGGACGCCGGCAGCCAGCAGCGCTTCGACAAGAGAGGGCCTGCCAACGCTCAGTCCCGAGAGGCGTTCCGCGGCCGCACTCAGGGAGGGCAGCAAGGAGGGTTTGGCCAGGCGGGCGCGCGCGATCGCCAGGGTGGGTTCGGCCAGCAAGGTGGCGGCGGGATCGGAGATCGCGGCGGCGCTGGAGGCTTCGGGGATCGTGGAGCGCAGGCGTCGCCACGCGCCGGCGGGATTGGACAGGGTGGCGGCGGTGGTCGTCAAGGCGGCGCCTTCCAGGGTGCGGGAGGAGGCGGCCGGGACGCGCAGAGCTTCAGCAACCGCGGTAACTCCAGCCGTCAGAGCTTCGACCGATCCACCGGAGGAGGCCGGAGTGGTGGCGGCGCGGCGGGCGGTGGCGGCCGGGGCGGTGGCGGAGGGGGCCGGGGCGGTGGCGGTGGCGGCCGGGGAGGAGGAGGTCGTCGATGACCCTGCGAATTTCGTGGCTCGTGCTCTTGACGGTTGCTGCCCTGGTCTTGCAGCCGGATTTGCCGGTGAGCGCTCAAGCGACCGCACCCGCCAAGCCGGAAGCGCCTGCGCCGGCCAAGCCCGAAACGCTTGCGCCAGCCAAGCCCCCGGCGACGAAGCCGACCGTGGTGCAAGCGAAGCGCTTCTCGTCGGCCGACGAGGCGATGCAGGCGTTCGTCGCGGCCCTGCGAGCGGACGACAAGAAAGCGTTGCTGGGCATCCTCGGCAGCGACGGCCGCAAGCTCCTCTCGTCGGGCGACGCGGTCGTCGATCGACAGAACCGAGAACGGTTCCTGAAGGCGTATGACACTGCGAACAAGCTCGTCGTCAACGGCGACACCACGATGCTCAAGATCGGCGACGACGACTGGCCGTTCCCGATTCCGCTCGTGAAGGGCGGCGAGCGCTGGCGGTTCGATGCGAAACAGGGCGCCGAGGAAATCCTCGCGCGGAGTATCGGCCGGAACGAGTTGTACACGATGGAGACGTGCCTGGCCTACGTGGACGCGCAGCGTGAGTACTACTCGGAGGATCGCAAGGGCGATGGCATCCTCGAGTACGCGCAGCAGTTCGCCAGCACGCCCGGCAAGCGCGACGGGCTCTACTGGCCCACGAAGCCCGGCGAGCCGCCCAGCCCGCTGGGCGACCTCGTTGTCCGCGCGCGGGCCGAAGGATACCGGCGCGACACATCAGGCGGGCCGACGCCGTTCCATGGCTATCTCTACCGGATCCTGACCGCGCAGGGGCCCGCCGCCAAGGACGGGGAGTACGACTACATCACGCGCGGCCACATGATCGCGGGGTTCGGGCTGGTCGCGTTCCCCGCGCAGTACGGCGTCTCGGGCGTGATGACCTTCATCGTCAACCACGACGGCGTCGTGTACCAGAAGGACCTCGGACCGAACACGCGCTCCCTCGCCTTCGCCATGCGGAAGTTCAACCCCGACGACACGTGGACCAAGGCGGATGTCCCCGAGATCGGCGTCACCATAGCTGCCCCATCTCAGGACGGCGATCGATCGAAGTGACGGCGGCCGAGTAGGCCGCCGACGTACAGAAGGCCGCGCGTTCTCGGAAGTTCCCTGCCCTGAGACCGAGTGGAAGTCCCGGCTTGATGCGAGCGGCCAGCTGTGCCAAAGTCCGTCTCACTTTTGACAGACCGCGTGTCGCCATGAAGACTCTGGGCAGGGTGTCGCTCGGGCTGCTTCTGCTGGCGCTCATCGCGAGCTCAGCCGCTGGGGCCGAGGAGCCCAAGCGCGTCCTCATGGTCCATTCCTTCGGGAGCACCGCACCCCCATTCACGACCCACTCCACCGCGTTCGAGACGGCGCTGACCGAGGCGATGGGGAATCGCGTCGATCTCGACGAGGTGTCGCTGGACATGGCGCGTTACGCGCAGCCGGACATGGAAGAACCGTTCGTCGAGTTGATGCTCAAACGCCTGGCGAAGTGGCGCCCGGACCTGGTGGTGCCGATCGGATCGCCCGCGGGCCGCTTCGTGGCGCGGAATCGGCATCGTCTGTTTCCGCAGACGCCCGTGATCTATACGGGAATGGACAAGCGGACCTTGCCCCCCGATGACTTCCGGGACAATGCCACCTTCGTGGGGGAGGACTTCGATCTGGCCGGATTGGTCGAGGACATTCTCCAGCTGGCGCCCGCCACGAACAACATCGTGGTGGTGCTCGGCGCGACACCCCTCGAACGGTACTGGACGGTCCACTTTCGGAAGGCGTTCGAGCCGTACACGGGCAGGGTGAACTTCACCTGGACGAACGAGCTGTCGTTCGACGAGTTACTGGATCGGGTCGCCAAGCTGCCCCCGCGCTCCTTCGTCCTCCTCGGACTGCTCATTCGGGATGCGTTGGGTGTGACTCACAACGAGGACGAGGCGCTCCAGCGTCTCCGTGCGGTCGCCAACGCCCCCATCAATGGCCTCTAACAGAACCAGTTAGGTCTGGGGATCGTTGGCGGCCGCCTGTACCAGGCCGAATTGGAGGGGGTGGAGGCGGCTCGCACCGCCGTTCGAATCCTGCGTGGCGAACCGGTGTCGGACTTTCCGCCGCGGGTGATTGGCCCGCAGCCCCCCCGATACGACTGGCGGGAACTGCAGCGCTGGAACATCAGCGAGAGTCGCCTGCCACCAGGAAGCGTGGTCGAGTTCCGACAGCCGACGGTCTGGGAGCGGTATCGATGGTGGATCCTCGGTGCGATGTTCATCGCATTGCTAGAAGGCGGATTGATCATCCAGCTGGCGTTGAATCTGGCGAAGCGGCGGCGCGTGGAGCGGGCGTTGCGGGAAAGTGAGGAACGCGTGAGTCTGGCGGTGGGTTCGTCGGGGGCGGGTCTGTGGAGCTTGGATCTCGACACCCGGCGGATCTGGGCGACACCGCAGCTGCGACACCTGTTTCAGCTCGCGCCGGCGGACGAGCTGAACGATGAGAGCCTGCTCGAGGTGATCCACCCCGAGGATCGCGAGCGAGTTCGACAGTCCTTCGAACAGGGCGCGCAGGAGAGTCCTGGGCTCAGCCTGGAGTTTCGCATCGTCCGGACGGACGGCACCCAACGCTGGATAGGGACTCGGGGTCACCTCAACGGTGATCCGAGAAATGGAGGGAGACGGTGGAGCGGCGCATCGGTCGATATCACCGAGGGCAAACTGGCCGAAGAGCGACTGCGCGAGAGTGAATCCCGGTTTCGGATCGTCGCGGATTCGGCGCCGGTGCTCATCTGGATGTCCAGCGTCGACAGGCTGTGCACCTTCTTCAACAAACCCTGGCTGAACTTTACCGGTCGCACGCTCGAGCAGGAAATAGGAAATGGTTGGACCGAAGGTGTGCATCCCGACGATCTGCCGGAATGTCTGAAGGGCCACACCGAATCGTTCGACGCGCGCCAGCCGTTCATGCTGCAGTATCGGCTCCGTCGACACGATGGCGAGTATCGCTGGATCTCGGACCACGGCGCGCCGCGATACGACTCCGAGGGAAACTTCGCCGGGTACATCGGGTCGTGCTCGGATATCACCGAGCGGCTGCGGGCGGAGGATAGGTTCCGACAGGTGTTCGAAGCGGCGCCCAACGCCATGATCATGGTCAACGAGGACGGCACGATCGTTCTCGTCAACGGCCAGGCGGAAACGGTCTTCGGGTACCAGCGTGAGGAGCTCATCGGCCTGCCCATCGAGACGCTGATTCCCGAGCGCTTCCGTCAGGAGCACCCCGGGGACAGGGACCATTTCGCGAGCAACCCCCAAGCCCGTTCGATGGGGGTCGGCCGGGACCTCTTCGGACGCCGCAAGGACGGCAGTGAAGTTCCCGTTGAAATCGGCCTCAATCCGATTCGCACCGCTGAGGGTCAGGTCGTCGTGGCTTCGGTGATCGACATCACCGAGCGGCGAAGGGCCGAGGCGGAAACACAAGGTCTTCGCCAGGAACTGACGCACATCTCGCGGGTCGCCATCATGGGCGAACTGACGGCCGCGATCGTCCACGAGCTCGGCCAGCCGTTGACCGCGATTCTCACCAATGCCCGGGTCGGCCTGCGTCTCATTGCCGGCAATGACGACGTGAAAGAAGTGCGCGACATTCTGGAGGACATCGTTGCCGACGACCATCGTGCGAGTCAGGTCATCCAGCATCTGCGTTCCCTGTTCAAGAAAGGCGAAGCGGAACACCGACCACTCCAGTTCAACACGGTGATCAACGACGTGGTCTCTGTCGTTCGCACCGACGCCGGCCGGAGGGACATAGCGATCACCCTCGACCTGGCGGCCCGGTTACCGTTGGTGTCCGGGGATCGCGTCCAATTGCAGCAGGTCCTTCTGAATCTCGTGGTGAATGCCTTCGATGCCCTGACCGATGTCACCAGCCGGCCGCGGAAGGTGATCCTTCGCACGCACACGCTTGGCGAAAATTTTGTGCACGTGGAGGTGGCCGACACCGGTCCCGGAATTGCCCCCGAGAAACTCGGCTCGATCTTCCAGCCCTTCGTCACGGCCAGGCCGGGCGGAATGGGCATGGGGCTCTCGGTGAGTCACTCGATTGTGGGCGCGCACGAGGGCAGGCTCTGGGCCGAAAACGACCCTGACGGCGGCGCCGTCTTCCATCTTGTCCTGCCAGCGCTTCTCGACGAGGGGGGGTCCCCCTAGGATGCGGCCGCCTCGCCGGTGTGGCGGCGAGACGGTACCGGGGCCAGAGGAGGGCGCATCAGGCTCTCCTCGACCGGGACCACGTGCGGCAACTCGACGACCGCGATTCGCACCTTTCCCTGTTCGGCCAGCATCGAGACGACCGACCGCACGGCGTCCTCCGACATGCCGACGCGCGTGGCGATCTGTCCGGGCGTCAGGCATCCGCCGCACTCGGCGAGGACACCGAGCACCGCGTCGTCGATTTCCGTCCACGCGCTGCCCTCGAACGGCCGACCGTCGATCTCGATAAAGACGCGCGGCCCTTCCGGCGTTGCGTGCCAGATCACGGTGGCGACGACGCACGTCTGCGGGTCGAGCCCCTGCCACATTCCACCGCTCGCGGCGTGGCTCCGACTGTCCTTCGCGATCTCCCGCTTGTACTCCCGAAAGCCATCGTCCGTGAGCGCCCGCACCACGCGCTCGGGATCGGCGACCCACGCGTGTTCTTCGACTCGCCAGCTCATCAGACCCTGACGCTCGAGCTCGTTCAGATGCTGCATGGCGCCCCCCCGGTCAGGACTCGCGTTCGACGATCATCGCGATCCCCTGTCCGCCGCCGATACACAGTGTGGCCAACCCCAGGCGTCGTGAGAGGCGACGCATCGCATGGACGAGCGTGACGAGAATGCGGCAGCCGCTGGCGCCGATGGGATGCCCGAGCGCGATGGCGCCGCCCGAGACGTTGGTGATCTCGGGTGCGAAGCCGAGCGTGCGGGCGACCGCCAGCGCCTGGGCGGCGAACGCCTCGTTGGACTCGATCAGCCCGAGGTCTCCCATCTTCAGACCCGTGCGATCCAGGACCTTCGACACGGCGGCGATCGGCCCGGTGCCCATGACGTCCGGCTCGACACCGGCCGAGGCACAGGCACGCACCCGTGCCTGCGGCGTGACTCCCACATCGTCCGCCAGGTCTGCCGCCAGCAACACCACGGCCGCAGCGCCGTCGTTGATCCCCGACGCATTCCCGGCGGTGACCGTCCCGTCCTTCTTGAAGGCGGGTCGGAGCGTGCCCATCACGTCCGGGGCCGGGCGCGTGCGCGGAAACTCGTCCGTATCGAACACGAACGACGGCCCCTTGCGCTGCGCGACTTCGACGGGAACGATCTCCTCCCGTAAGTGGCCCGCGTCGATCGCGTGGAGCGCGCGGCGGACGCTCTCGGAGGCGAGGGCGTCCTGATCGGAACGGCCGATGCCGAAGCGCTCGGCGACGTTCTCGGCGGTGATCCCCATGTGCACGCCCGTCCACGGGTCGAGCAACCCGTCGTGCAACATCGAATCGACGAGGGCCTCGTTGCCCATGCGGACGCCCCAGCGAGCCTTGGCGACCAGATACGGCGCGTTCGTCATGCTCTCCATGCCACCGTTGCGAGCTCGGCCGTCTGCTGCTCGATCGCACGGAAATCCTCGACGGAGAACACCCCGGCGAGCAGCGTCCGGGACCGCTGCAGGTACACGTCGCGGTAGACCGTGTCCACGTTCCCAATGTCGATCAGCTTGGAAACGAACCCGAACGGATCGACGCCCGTCGTGGCCTTTGCCGTCATGGTGAATCTCTCCTCCTCGCCCGCACCGGGCCCTCAGGCCATGATGTTCACGCCGCCGTCGACGTAGACCGTGCCCCCCGTGATCCGACGCGCGTACGGCGTCGCGAGATACGCGCAAGCGAAGCCGACATCGGTGATGTCCACGAGCTCGCCGACCGGCGCCCGCTGGGCGGCTTCGTTGAGCATGAGCTCGAAATCCTTGAGCCCCGAGGCCGCACGGGTCTTGAGCGGCCCGGGCGAGATCGCGTGCACCCTGATCCCTTGCGGGCCCAGCTCATAGGCGAGGTAGCGACAGACGGCTTCCAGCGCCGCCTTCACCGGGCCCATCATGTTGTAGTTGGGCACGACCTTCTGAGCGCCGTGATAGCTCATCGCGAACAGCGTCCCGCCCTGCGTCATCATCGGCACCGCGAGCCTGGCCATGCGGATGAGGGAGTGGCAGGAAACGTCCATGGCTTTCGCGAAACCATCGGCCGTGCAGTCGAGCAGCCCCGTCTGCAGATCTGCTTTCGGAGCCCACGCGATGGAGTGGACGAGGATGTCGAGCCGCCCCCACTCCTTGCCGATTCGTTCGAACAGCGCCTCGAGCTCGCCCGGCGCGGCGACGTCGAGGGGCGCGATGATCTGCGCCTCCAGCTTTTCGGCGAGCGGCTCCACGTAGACCCTCGCCTTCTGGCTGAGATACGTGATCGCCAGGTCGGCGCCCAGCTCACGAAAGGCCCTGGCACAGCCGTAGGCGATCGAGTACTCGTTCGCGATCCCGACGACGAGCGCCTTCTTTCCCTTCAACACCGGACGTGGAACCTCCATCATCGACATCCGCCTCCTTCACGCTTTCGCGAGCACACGTTGCGTGTGGCGCGCGATCATGAGCTCCTCGTTGGTCGGAATCACCCAGGCGCTGACGCGGCTCTCTGGCGCGCTGATTCTGGGCGCGCCCTTGGCATTGGCCGCTGCGTCGAGCGTGAGCCCGAGCCACCCGGCGTCGCGACACACACGCTCGCGAATCGCCGCCGCGTTCTCCCCGATGCCGGCCGTGAACACGAGCGCGTCGAGCCCTCCGAGAGCTGCCGCGAGGGATCCGAGCTCGCGCCGGATGCGATACACGTAGAGGTCGATCGCCAGTCTCGCGCGCGGATCGGCGCTCTGAAGCAGCGTCCGCATGTCGCTCGAAATGCCCGACACGCCGAGCAGTCCTGACTCGCTGTAGATGAGCCGCTCGACGGCGCGGACGCTCATCCTGCGCTCGTCCATGAGATAGAGGATCACCCCAGGATCCAGGTCGCCGCAGCGCGTGCCCATGGGCAGGCCGTCGACTGCGGTGAAGCCCATCGTGCTCGCCACGCTCCGGCCGGCCGCGAGCGCGCACATGCTCGACCCGTTCCCCAGGTGCAGCACGATCGTCTTGCCCGTGGCCGCCGTCGCGTCGAACTCACCCAGGGCGGAGGCGATGTACTCGTAGGACAGGCCGTGGAACCCGTAGCGTCGGACACCGATTTCGTGAAGCTCCTGCGGCAGCGCGAACCGCTGGGCGACATCCGGGTTCGTTCGATGGAATGCCGTGTCGAAGCAGGCCACCTGGGGCAGCTCCGGCGCGCGCTTTAGCAGCGAAGCGATCGGGGACAGGTTGTGCGGCTGGTGCAGCGGCGCCAGCGCGACGAACTGCTCCAGCGCCTTGATGACACCGGAGTCGACGCGGACGGGCGTGGAGTACTCGAGCCCGCCGTGGACGACTCGGTGACCGACGCCGAGCAGACGGTCGTCGACGAGCTGCTCGCGAAGGAAACCTCGGAGGTGCTCCACGGCATCGTCGTGACCCAGCTTCACGCCTGTGCCCCACGACCGCTCGGCGACCGTTCCGCCCGACGCGTCCCTGGCCACGAACCGCGGCGCGGTGGAGAGGCCCTCGACCTGACCTCGCGCATCGAGCGCGAGATCGCCATCCCGCACGAGGAACAGCGAGAACTTGATACTCGACGAGCCGGCGTTGATGACGGCGATCGCGTCGGGCATGCCGTCCTCAGCGCGCGCCGGTCGGCGCTGGCTTTTCGCGCCGCGCGGCGGCCACCAGGGCCATGACCGCCGTGGACGCCAGACGGTTGCGAACGCTGTCGGCACGGCTGGTCAGCACGATGGGCACGCGCGTGCCGAGCACGATCCCGGCGCTGTCGGCGCCGGCCAGGTACTGAAGCTGCTTGGCCACCATGTTGCCCGCCTCGAGATCGGGCACGAGGAGGATGTCGGCCTTTCCCGCGACCGGCGAGACGATCTTCTTGGTTCGCGCGGCCTCCTCGCTGATCGCGTTGTCGAAGGCGAGCGGGCCGTCCAGCACCCCGCCGGTGATCTGGCCCCGATCGGCCATCTTGCAGAGCGCCGCAGCATCGAGGGTCGACTGGATCTTCGGGTTGATCGTTTCGACCGCCGACAGGATGGCGACCCTCGGCGTGGCGACGCCGAGCACCCGGGCCAGGTCGATCGCGTTCTGCGCGATGTGGACCTTGTCCTCGAGGCCGGGAGAGATGTTGATCGCCGCGTCGGTGACGAGCAGCACCCGCGGATACGCCGGCACGTCCATGAGGAACGCGTGGCTGATCCGCCGGCTGGTCCGGAGGCCCGTCGCCGAGGGCACGACGGCGGCCATGATCTCGTCCGTGTGGAGCGAGCCCTTCATGAGCGACTCGACCTCGCCGGCGCGCGCCATCGCCACGGCCTTCTCGGCGGCGGCGTGGCTGTGCTCCGTCGACACGATCCGGTAGGCGGACAGATCGATCTGCTCGGCGTCGGCCACGGCGCGGATCTTCGCCTCGGGCCCGACGAGCACGGGCACGATGAGTCCCCGCCGCGCGGCTTCGATCGGGCCCAGCAGCGAGTCCCGGTCGCACGGATGGACGATCGCGCACGACACCGGCGCCAGCCCCTCGCACCGGTGCAGAAGTTTCGCGAAGGCGTCGTTGTGACGGAGGATGAGCTCAGGCGTCGTCAGCTCGTCGTAGGCGATGCGACGCGTGGGCGCCTTCACCGTCACGGAACCGGTGACCAGCGCCTGCCCGCCCTGCGCGACCCTGCAATCGAAGACGACGACGGCGCCGTCGGCTCGCTTCTCCCGCGCCGTGACCGAGGCCGTCACCTCGGCTCCCACCCCTATGACGCCCTCGAAGCGCAGGTCTTGAGCGAGGATGCGGGTGCCCGGGCCGGGCAGGCGGCGGTTGAGCAGCATCGACACGAGCGCTTCCGCGCCGACGGCCTGGGCAGTCGCCGGGCCCTGGCGCTCGCTGGAGGGGGAGCCGATGTTCCAGGATTCGACGTCGCCCGATACGAGCGCCATGGCTCCGACCTCGGTCTCGGTCACGGGACGCGAGACACTGACCGTGCTGCCGACATCGATCTCGTCGAAGGTCACGTTACGGAACGCCGTCATGATCTGACCTCCCCCTCTCACGCGCTGCGCGGCAACTTTGCTGCCGGACGCCGCGGTGGCGCCCCGAGCACGCCCAGGATGGCGTCGACGCGCGCCGAGTCTTCGGCGGTCAACTTCCGTGCGCGCACCCGCTCGTCGGCGAGCAGTCGCCCGATCAGGGTGAGCAGCCGCTCCCGATCGGCCGCGTCGGCGAGGAGCTTCGGGAGTGTGTGAAGCGCGCGATCTGGCTCGTAGTGCACGATGATGTCCTGCTCGCCCCGGATGCGCCGCATCTGCTCTCGCGACAGCGCGGGGAGGAACTCGGCATAGTCCTCGGCGAGATCGCGCCTCAGCTCGAGGCGTGACAACGGGATCGGCTCATCGTGCCGGTTAATGAGCGCGAAGATTCGAGCGAGCGCCTCGGCGTACCCGCCCTGCTCGAGTGAGGCGAGGGCCTCCTTCACGAAAGGCAGGTCCCGTGGCTGCACCGAGACGCCCGTGGCCGACGCGCGTTCGTCCGCCTCGTGCTTGTCGGCGAGATAGAACGAAAAGAGGTTGCCGTACGTGAGGAAGAAGGCTGCTTCGCTCATCGCGTCGCGGATGTCGCGGTAGTAATCGAGCGAGGCGCTCGTGGCTTCCGACATCATCCGCTCGACGCGGCGTGCGGGCTCATCAGGGCCGACCGCCCGACGCTGGGCCCGAGTCGCCTCGGCCGCGGGGCCGAGCCACCAGAGCCAGGGGTTGTAATCGGACATGGCCCACCGCTGGAAGCGCAGCGGGTGGAAGGCGCGCCCGATTTTCGCCGCGTGATCGCTCGACATCGCCTGGACGAGCGGCTGCGCGAACAGCTCGTAGGCGCGCTGGTTGAACTCGGACACCGCGTTCACGGCTTCGAACGGCTTCTCGTCGGCGCGCTTGAAGCGGTTCAATCGCTCGACGACCTCTTCGAGCCTGCGCTCCACGAACTGAACCTCGTACTGGATCTTCCCGTCGGCCCCGCGACGATCGAGGATCTGCATGCCATAGAGACCGGCGGGCAGTGCTTCGATCGACTTCAGGACCGAAACGATCTGCGCGTGCTCCTTCTTCGCAACCTTGCCGGAGACGAAGATGCCGAGGTGGCCGATGTCCTGGTGCAGCAACCCCACGATGACCTGGCCCCGTGCCTTGATCTCCTCGGTCGAGCCGTAGACGTCGGCGACCCAGTTGAACGCCTGCTGCGGCGGCGTGATGTTGTCGCCCATCGACGCGAACAGGATGATCGGCGACTTGATCTCACGCAGGTCGAACGCCTTCCCGTGTGCCGGGTGCACGTCCCCGGACCAGAGCTTGTTGCCGACGAAGAGATTGCGGGTAATCCACTCGATCTCGTCGCGGTTCATGAGGTAGAAGCCACCCCACCAGCGCTCGAACTCGAGAAAGCGCGGCGGCTCGGTGTCCACGTTGGCGAACAGGTGATAGTACTTGCCCCAGAACGTGTTCGCCGGGTTCAGGTTCTCGAAGTTCTGTACGAGCCAGGCCCCGTCGAACGTGCCGTGGCCGAGGTCGGCCGTGAACGAGGCGAGCCACGTGCCGCCCAGCAGGCCGCCCGCGTAGCGCATCGGGTTGTCGCCTTCGCCCTCCTGCCAGGCGCCGCCCCAGTACGACATCGGTGCGCCGTTGATCACGATCGGGCCAGCATCGTCGGGGTCGGCGGCCGCGAGCATCATCGCCGCCCACCCGCCCTGGCAGTTGCCGACGAGGACGGGTTTCGGGCTGTCCGGATGGAGCGCACGGACCTCGCGCACGAACACCTGCTCGGCTGCGCACACATCGAGCATGGTCTGGCCGGGTTGGGGCTCGGGGAAGAAGATGACGAAGTACACCGGATGCCCGGCGGCGAGCGCGACGCCGACCTGCGAATCGTCCTTGAATCCCCCGATGCCGGGGCCGTGTCCGGCGCGCGGATCGATGACGATGTAGGGACGCCGCTTCGGGTCGACCGTGACGCCTGTCGGCGGTGTGATCCGCACCAGCGCGTAGTTGACGGGCCGCGCGAACGTACGCGCGTCGAGCACCATCTCGTAGGCAAAGCGCAACACGGGCGGGAGGCCCGCGTTCGTATGCTCGACGAAGGTATTGCCGCGCTGGCGGAGCGCGTCCCAGAAGAGCACCGACCGCTGGACGAAGTCGACCGCGTAACGGCTCCAGCCCATCCAGGCATCCCAGGGCGTCATGGGCTTCGTGAAGAATTCCGCGACGTGGTCCGTGACGGCCTTCTGCACGCGCTCGGTGAAGCGTTCCTGCGCCAGCGTCGCGCGTTTGTGGAACACCCGCGAGACTTTGGCCGAGACATCGTGGCTGCGAGCCAGGTGAGCCGCCGAGCTACTGGACATGACGAGCCTCGCTTTCTTCTTGCACGCTGGTCGAGCTGACCTTCCCGGTGGGCTCGAGCGCCACGGTGCGCCCCAGCCATACGGAGCCTACTCTTCGGACGCCACGCTTGCCCAGTAGGCCCTTGGTCCCATTGCGCGCACGATGAGCAACGCCGTCTCCGGGCGCGCGCGACCGCTGCTGACGGTCAGCCGTGGGCAATGTCGAGTTCGGCGGGCAAAAACCGTTTCTCGGCGAGGCAGGCGAGCGTGACTCCGTCTGGCAAATGTTGAAGGCGGTACGTCCACGAGCAGAGTTCAGCTGGCGGCTTTTCGGGGAAACTCCTCGAGGGACCGCGCGGGCTCCTGGTACCACTGATCTCGCGGCACCACCTTCGGGCTCGCCGGATCCGACTCATAGGCCGGCGTCATGATCTGCACGCCGTATTCGTTGAACACGTCCTGGATGTTCCGGTGGAGCGCGGTGTAGCGCGCCGCCATGCCGTGCGAGTCGCCGCAATACGCGTTGAGCTCGTAGTTGACGGCAAAGTCGCCGAGCGACGTCTGCAACACGAAGGGGGACGGCACCGCCTGTAGGTCGGGAGTGCGGCTGGCCGCCAGGAGCAGCATCGCCTCGACCTGGCGCCACGGGACCTCGTAGCCGATCCCGACGGTGGTGTGGAGGATGAGTCCCTCGCTGGCGGCGTAGGTGCTGTAGTTCACGACCTGGCTCGTCAGGATGACGGAGTTGGGGACGATCACGTCCTCGTTCTTGATCGTACGCAGGTGGGTCACTTGAAGCCGCATCGCCACGACGTCGCCGACCACGTCGTTGATCTTCACGCGATCACCGACCTTGAACGTCCGGCGATAGATCAACGAGTAGCCCGCCATCACGTTGGCGACCACCGACGAGGCCCCGAGCGAGAAGAGCAGCCCGAAGAAGATCGACATGCCCTTGAAGGCGGCGGACTCCGAGCCCGGGATGTACGGATAGGCGATCACCGCCGCGAAGCCGATGACGGCGATGCGGAGGATACGGTACGTCGGCACTGCCCACTCGCGCTCGAACCCCGCGAACGTGATCGTGCCCCGCTCGAGGCTCGTGAAGACGAGCGCCACGATCTTGAGCGCGTAGCGGGTGACGAGGACGAGGATCACGAGGAAGACGAGATTGGGCAGGTGCGTCAGGACGCCGCCCGCCATTGTCGCAAGGGGGGCAAGGACATAACCGAGGAGCCGTGCGGCTGCTGGCCGCGTCCACGGGAAGCGCGTGAGGACGAATGACAGGTAGAGATAGGCGAGGCCGAGGATGACGAGGGCGCGAACGACGCGGAGGGCGGTGCGCACGGCCTCGCGGAGCCGCTCCGCATGGATGACCTGGACCGACTGGATCTCGAGCGAGCGCAAGCGTCGCGTGTACCGGCTTTCCAGGATGAGGTTGAGGCGCCGCCAGAACCGGATCAGCACGAGGACCGCGCCCGCGAGCACCACGGTGGCCGCAAGGCTCGCCCCCGCGGCGGCGAGAAGATTCCGGGGCGAGCGATCGCGTCGATACGCCTCGACGGCGCCGCGGATGCGGCGGGCATACCAGCGGGCGAGGTCGTCTCGGTGGAACCCCTCGACCTCGGCATCGGCCTCGAACACGGACATGATGGGGTCGTCCCCCATCACGATGTCGCTGGAGCGCTCGCCCGGGACGACGCGCAGGGTGTCGATCGCCGCCCCCCGGTCAGCGGCCGCCGCGCGGACGCGATCGGCGATCACGCTCGCGCGCTCGTCCGCAGGGTAGGCGGACAGGCCGCGAACGCGGAAGAGCGTGACGCCGTCGACGACGACGGGGGCGGTGGCGGTGCCGGGGGCATCCGCAGCGAGAGCCGGCGACGTCGCCGGTGCGAGCAGCGAGAGAAGGAGCAGGATGGTGATCGCCACGAAGGTGTTCTCGCGACCGTAATGTCGGGCCCCGTGGCGCGCTGTGCAATACGACCAAAGGCCCATAGCGGGCGCCCACGCCTCCCTCTATCGTCCCGGCAAAGACAGCCGTGTGAACCCGAAAATGCTTACCTGGGCCGCTGTCGTGCTCGAGGCCGGGCTGTTGGGCGGAAAGCACGATGGATCGCCGATGAGGTACCTGATGGACGAAGCCAGTCGTGATGAGGGACAGAGCCCGCCGATGAAGCGCCTCGGGGCCGTCTTCGTGGAGCGCTTGACCCGGCAGTGGGTCGTGCTCGATCCCGAGGGCAAGTTCTGGATCCTGCCCGCCGGTGACGATCCCTGGCGCAATCGCCTACCGTTCCACCCCACCGAGGACACCGGTCTCGATCCGGTGCCAGGGCATTACAAACACGTCCTTGGGCTACCGTTCTGAACAACTGGAAGGATCGGCCATGACAGCAGAGCACCTTCGACTCGAAGCGGACCGTGAGCGACGTCTTCCATGGAAGAAGTGGGGCCCGTATCTGAGCGAGCGGCAGTGGGGCACTGTTCGCGAGGATTACAGCGAAGGGGGCGACGCGTGGCAGTACTTCAGCCACGACCAGGCACGCTCTCGCGCCTATCGCTGGGGGGAAGACGGCCTGGCCGGTTTTTCCGACGACCAGCAGCAGCTGTGCTTCGCGCTGGCCTTGTGGAACGGCAGGGATCCGATTCTCAAGGAGCGTCTGTTCGGCCTCACCAACAGCGAAGCCAATCACGGTGAGGACGTCAAGGAGTACTACTTTTACCTCGACAGCACCCCGACGCACTCCTACATGAAGTATCTCTACAAGTACCCGCAGGCCGCGTTCCCCTACGCGGACCTGGTGGAGACCAACCGCGGCCGCGGCCGGAACGAGTTCGAGTACGAGCTGCTCGACACGCACGTGTTCGACGGGGATCGTTACTTCGACGTCTTCGTCGAGTATGCGAAGGCGACCCCGGAAGACATCGTGAT
>Ga0099791_10000222_pt1 | contig 19941 bp, 18 predicted proteins | sample Rivendell_Oct201_7_FD_77318 | JGI IMG/M metagenome (GOLD analysis project Ga0099791, IMG submission 77318) | Vadose zone soil and rhizosphere microbial communities from the Eel River Critical Zone Observatory, Northern California to study diel... | ecosystem: Environmental > Terrestrial > Soil... | reverse complement strand
TCCTCTTCAGCTTCCTCCAGCAGCTCGCTCGCCTCGACCACCACCCGGTCCCTGGGCTCGTCGTAGCCCACCGCGATCGAGCCGACGTCCCACGCCGGCTGCACGGGCTCGAGCAGCTCGGCCCCGCCCCGGGCCGGCGCCGGCGCGCCCTTCACGCGGGCGAGCAGGCCGCCCAGGTACTCGGCGAGCGCGCGCACGTGCTCCTTCTCCACCTTCAGGGTAATGACGCGCCCGCCCTCGCGCGACTGGAGGTAGAAGACCCGCTGGCCGGGCGGGCCGATCGCCCCCGCGGTGAAGTGGTCCGGGGCGTCGAGCTCGAAGGAGGGGTTGTCGCTCATGGCTTGCCGCCGCCGAGCCAGACGAGGTCGCCGGAGAGGGAGTTGACGGTGAGCACGCTGGGCCCGCCGCGCCGGTAGGCCACCACCGTGATCGACGAGGGCGCGATCATGATGCGCTGGAAGAGATCGAGCGGGGTGCCCAGGGCCTGGGCCACCGCGGCCTTGATGGGGTCGGCGTGCGAGACCGCCACCACGATCTGGCCGGGGTGCCGGGCCACGATCCGGCCGAGCGCGGACGTCATGCGAGTCTGCATCTCCGGAAAGGACTCGCCGCCCGGGAAGCGGAAGCTGCTCGGGTTGCGCTGCACCGTCTCCCACTCCGGCCGCCGGGCCGCCTGCTTGAGGCTCATGCCGGTCCACTCCCCGATGTCGAGGTCGGCGAGGTCGCGCTCGATGCGGAGTGCGCGCTTCACCGCGCGCCCGATCGGCTGGGCGGTCTCGCGGGCGCGGGTGATCGGCGAGCAGTACACCGCGGCGATCTTGGCGACCTTGCCGATCCGCTCCGCGGCCGCCTCCGCCTGGCGCCGCCCCTCGTCGGAGAGGTGCAGGCCGGGGGCCCGGCCGGGCAGCTTGATCCCGGTGGTGGGCGTCAGCCCGTGGCGCACGAGCAGCACGACCGACGCGGCGTCCGGCATCCGATCGGGGGCTAGGAGACGGCCCGCCGCTTGGAGCGGACGAAGTCGACGAGCACGTACTCGCCGAGGCGGTCGGACGTCGCGAAGAAGGCGCGCCCGCGGTTGATGCGCGTCATCTGCTCGACGAAGGCGGTCAGAGCGTGGCTCTGCTCGAGCATGAAGGTGTTGATGGTGATGTCTTCCCGCGTGCAGCGCTGCACTTCCTTGAGCGTCTCCTGCAGGGTCCGCCGGGTGGGAGGATAGGCGAACTCGGGCTCGCTTCCCTCCATGTGGGCGGTGGGCTCGCCGTCGGTGATCATGATCACCTGCTTGTTGCCGCCCTTGTGCCGGGCGAGGAGCTGGCGGGCGAGCAGGAAGCCCGCGTGCATGTTGGTGCCCACGCTCCACTCGCCGGGGGCCAGGTGGGGGAGCTGGGCCGCGCTGAACTCGCGCGCGTAGAGCGAGAAGCCCACAATGTACAGGCTGTCGCGCGGGAACTGCCCGCGGATCAGCGCGTTGAGCGCGAGCGCGACCTTCTTGGCGGGCAGGAAGCAGCCGTTGAAGATCATCGATCGGCTCATGTCGAGCATGAGCACGGTGGCGGCGTGGGTCTGGGTCTCGGTGCGCGCCACCTCGAAGTCGTCCGGCGAGAGGCGCACCGGGATCCCCGTCCCGTTGCGCTCCACCGCGTTCATCAGGGTCTCGCGCAGCTCGAGCAGGAACGGGTCGCCGAACTCGTACCGCTTGGACTGGTCGGTGCGGTCGCCGCCCGCGCCGCGCCGCTCCAGCGCGTGGCCGCCGAACCGGTCGCGCTTGAGGTGCCCGAAGATGTCGCGCAGGGCCTTGTCGCCGATCTTGCGGATGGCCCGCGCGGTCAGCTCGAGGCGGTCGCCTTTTCTCTCGAGGTAGCCGGCTTCTTCGAGCTTCTTGGTCATCTCGCGCAGGCGCTCGAGGTCGCGCTTGGCCTCCTCGCCCAGGAGCTGCTCGACCTGCTCGGGGTCGATCTTCTCGAGGTCGTTGGGGTCGCGCACCTTCTGGATCTGCCGCTCGAGGTCGTCGAGCTGCCGGAGCTCGTCCATCAGCTCCATCGCCTGCTTCATGGAGAGCTCGTCGTCGCCGCGGAAGTTGTAGCGGCGCCCGTCGGGGGGCGGCATGACCTGGGAGAGGTTCATGCCCAGCTGCCGCAGCTCGGCCTCGAGCCGCTCGTCCTGCATGAAGAGCGACTGCATCATGTCCTGGAGCTGGCGGCGCTGGCCGGGCGACATGCTCGCGAGCATCGACTGCATCTGGCCGCTCTGCTGGGCGATCTGCTCCATCAGCTGGTCCAGGTTCTCCGCCCCCGGGAAGTGGTCGCCCCACTTCTGCTTGAAGGCGTCGAAGTCCGGCTCGCGACCCTCCGCGCGGTCCTGGAGCATGCGGTTGAGATCGCGCAGCATCTCCCGCATCCGCTCGAGGTCCTGGGGGCTCATGTTGCCGAGCGCCTTCTGCATGTTCGACAGGAACGGCTGCAGCATCTGCTGCTGGAGCCCCTTCATCAGCTCCCAGAACAGGCGGTGGGCGTCGGGATCCATGAACTCGTAGTTCTGCAGGCCCTGGATGCGGCCGGCGGGCGACTCCGGCATCTCGTCGAGCGTCCTCTTGTGCTCGGCGGCGGCCTGCTCCATCGCCTGGCGGAAGGACTCGGGGGCCTCACCCTTCTGGGCGCGCTCCTTCGCGTCGGCCACGCGCCGCTCGATGCCCTCGCGCTCGGTCTTCATGATGGTGTCGAGCTTCTGCTTGATGTCGTCGAGCACCGAGGAGAGGTCGTAGCGGTCGAGCTGCTGCTGTCGCTGCCGCCGCAGGCGATTGAGCAGGTCTTGCAGTCCGGGCAGGTTGGCCCCGTCCGGATTCTTCGCCCCGCGCTGGAAGAGGCGCCGGAGCGCGCTCCACGGATCGCCGTCCGACAGGAGATCGTCGGACATCGCCTCGAGCAGCTGATCGGCGTCGAGGTCGTCGAGGCGCTGGCTGCCGTCCCAGCGCGAGTACCAGCTCAGCGGGGACACCGGTGCCTCACGCCCCCCGGTATCGCGACTGGCCGGCCTGCACGTCCTTGTTGAGCTTCTTGCTGAGGTGCAGGCCCTCCAGCACGAACTCGACCGCCGCGGCCACGCTCGCCGGGTCCTGCGCCCCGAGCTTGCGCACCGCCGTCTGCAGCGGGCGCACCTGGCCGAGGTGGCGCAGGTACAGCTCCGCGGGCATCGCGTCCGAGACCTCGATCTTGAGGCCGTCCTGGAAGGCGCCCACCACCTCGTCGAGCTCGCCCGAGGTGAAGGTGCGGTTGAACACGTTGAGGACCGCGCGCTGCATGATCTTGCCCATCACCTTGTCTTCGGTCGCGTCGCCCAGGCTCTCCATCTCGATCTTGCCTCCGGTGGAGGCGGCGATGGCGCCGAGGTCGCTGACCCGCGGGGCGGCCACCGTCTCCCCGAGCCGGATCGCCCGCTTGAGCGCGCTCGAGAGCAGGTTCTCGTAGTTGCAGATCGTCACCCGCACCGACACCCCGGAGCGCTGGCTGATCTCGGGCGATCGGCGCGCGAGGTGGGTGACCTCGGCCACGAGCTGCTTCATGAACTCCGGGCTCTTCGTCTCGAGGCCCGCGTCGGCGTAGGCGGTGCGCTCGGACTCCATGATCGCGATCTCGTCCTCGACCCGCCGGGGGTAGTGGGTGCGGATCTGGGAGCCGAAGCGGTCCTTGAGCGGAGTGATGATGCGGCCGCGGTTGGTGTAGTCCTCCGGGTTGGCGCTCGCCACCACGTAGAGGTCGATGGGCAGCCGCACCTTGTAGCCGCGGATCTGCACGTCGCGCTCTTCCATGATGTTGAGCAGCCCCACCTGGATGCGCTCGGCCAGGTCGGGCAGCTCGTTCAGGGCGAAGATGCCGCGGTTGGTGCGAGGCAGCAGCCCGTAGTGGATCGTCAGCTCGTCGGAGAGGTAGCGGCCCTCCGCCACCTTGATCGGATCCACCTCGCCGATGAGGTCGGCGATGGTGATGTCGGGGGTCGCGAGCTTCTCGCCGTAGCGGCGGTCGCGCGGGATCCACGCGATCGCCGCCTTGTCGCCCTGCTCGGCCACCCGCTGCCGGCACGCGGAGCAGATCGGCGCGAACGGCTCGTCGCTGATCTCGCAGCCCGCGAGCGCCGGCATCTCCTCGTCGAGCAGTCCCACCAGCAGGCGGGCCATCCGGGTCTTGGCCTGGCCCCGCTCGCCCAGGAACACGATGTCCTGCCCGCTCAGGATCGCGTTCTCGATCTGGGGGACGACGGTCTGCTCGTAGCCCACGATGCCCGAGAAGAGCCCGTCGCCCTTGCGCAGGCGCGCGATGAGATTGTCGCGCAGCTCCTGCTTGACAGACCTAGGCACGTACCCGCTGTCGCGCAGCTCCCGGATCGAGGTCGGCTTCGCCATGAGGGCTCCCTTCGCTATCGTGCGCTCACTATGCGGCGGCCGGTGCCCGCTGTCAATCTGACGAGCCGTGTGGCGCGGGCCGGGGCGGCATCAGGTAGCCGATCAGCAGCACGTTCAGATGGAGCAGCAGCAGCTTGTTCCACGCCACCGTCGCCGCGAGCGCCCGCGCCGGGTCGCCCAGCTCGTCGCGGAAGATCCCGGCCAGCGCGGTCTGGGTCAGACTCATCGCGGCCACCATGAACTGCGGCGGGATCTTGCCGCCCGGGCCGTGGTCCCGGTGACTGTGCGAGATGCCGATCATCAGGAGGTAGTAGGCGAAGTCGTGGGTGATCGCGGCCTCGGCGGTCTCCTTGAGCCAGCGGGCCAGGCTGTGCTTGCGGCGCTCGATTCGGGTGCGATCCGGCGTTCCGTCCGGGGCGAGGAAGAAGCGCGCGGTGGCCGGGAAGCGGAGGAAGTGCTCGTAGAGCGCGCTGGTCAGCGCGGCCTCGTGCTTGAGCACCGCCGGCGCGCTCTCCCGGATCACCACCGCGTCGGCCTCGGTGAGCCCCACGAACTCGGCCAGCTCGCGTAGGTATCGCTCGAGATCCGCCCCCGGGGGAACCCGGGCCTCCTCGTCTTCCACGCTCATGCGCTGCCTCCTGTCCGCGTGCGATAATACCGCCCATGCGGGCTCCGGTCGCGGCGATGATCCTGGCGCTGGCCCTGGGCGCCTGCGCGTCCTCCTCGTTGAACCTGCCCTACAAGCCCGAGGTCCAGCCGAGCGGGGCCACCATCTCGGCCGCCTACACCATCGTGGCCGACCGCCTGCGCGTCGAGATCGCCACCGACGGCCGCCGGCTGGAGCGGGCGCAGGTCGTCCGGCCCGACGGAGCGCTTCTCGAGGCCCAGACCATCGAGTACACTCCGCCGGTGAGCGGCGGCGGCAGCCCGGTCGGCATCGGGTTCGGCATCGGCAGCTTCGGCAGCATGGGCGGCGGCGTCGGCACCGGCGTCGGCGTCTCCACCGGGACCACGGTGGGCGGAGGCTCCGCCTCCGCGGTGGGCCCGTCGACCATCGCCTCGTTCCCGCTCGCCCAGGCCGGGCCGAGCCCCTGGCGGGTGCGCGTCAAGCTGCAGGGCAGCGAGCCCGCCGACATCCTGGTGGGCGAGCCCGCGGGGAGCCCCGCGCCGCGCTGAGCCGGGGCCGCCCGCGCTTAGCGGCGGCGCCGGGCCGGCCGCGGCGACGCGGTCGGCGCTTCACGATCCGCGACCGCGGGCCGCCGCTCCTCCATCTCCTCGAGCGTGCGCGGCCAGTCCTTCCGCAGGAGCCGCGACAGCGCGCGGTCCGCCAGCAGTCGTCCCGCGGTCTGGCAGCGCGCGCAGTAGTTGGTCTCGTTGTCGGCGTGGACGATGCGCTGCACCGGCGCGCCGCAGTCGGGACACGGCTGGCCGTAGCGGCCGTGGACCGCCATGTCGGGCCGGAACGCGGTCACCCCTTCCGGGAACGCGCCCGCCGCGTCGCGGCGCAAGCGCGCGACCCAGTCCGCGAGGGTCGCGCGGGCCGCCTCGAAGAGCCGCGCGGTCTCCTCCTCGGAGAGCTGCCGCGTCATCCGCACCGGTGAGAGGCGCGCCCGGTGCAGGATCTCGTCGGAGTAGGCGTTGCCCACCCCGCTCAGGATGCGGGGATCGGTCAGCGACCGCTTGAGCGTGTGTGACTCGCGGGTGAGCGCGGCGCGGAAGGTGGCGAGGTCGGCCTCGAACAGCTCGAGCCCGCCGGGGTCGTGCGCGGCGAGCGCGGCCTCGCCCCGCACCAGGTGAATGGCGGCGCGCCGCTTCGAGCCCGCCTCGGTCAGGGTGACGGTGCCGGTCGAGAGGTCGAGCGCGGCCAGCCCGATCTTACCGGGCAGCTTCGCGCCGGCCTCCTTCCAGTGCAGCCGCCCCGCGATCATCAGGTGGATCAGGACGAAGCAGTCGCCCTCGAGCTCGATCACGATCCGCTTGCCGAGCCGCCGCAGCCCGGTCACCGTGCGTCCGGCGACCTCGGCCGGGGAGGGGTCGACCGAGCGCAGCACGAACGGGTTGGCCAGGCGCAGGCGCTCGAGGCGGGCGCCCCGGATGCGTCCGTCGAGGGCCTCGAGATAGACCGTGACGTCGGGCAGCTCGGGCATGCGGCAGCCAGTGTAGGGACCGAGCCGCCGGCCGCGCAAGCGTCCCCCCTGTGGTACGGTGCGGGGCATGTCGTCGACCCTCCCGTCGCCCCCGGTGGCCAAGCGCGTGCCCAAGACCGACGTCGTCCACGGCGACGTCCGCGTCGACGACTACTTCTGGATGCGGGACCGCGAGGACCCGGACGTCACCGCCTACCTGACCGCGGAAAACGTCTACACCGACGCGGTGATGAAGCCCACCGAAGGCTTCCAGGAAAGCCTCTACGCCGAGATGCTGGCGCGCATCAAGGAAGACGACCAGACGGTGCCCTACCGGCGGCGCGGCTTCTTCTACTACTCGCGCACCGAGAAGGGCAAGCAGTACCCGATCTACTGCCGCAAGGCGGGCAGCCTGGGGGCGCCGGAGCAGGTGATGCTCGACCTGAACCAGCTCGCGGTCGGCCATCCCTTCCTGGCCCTGGGCGCGGCCAGCGTCAGCGACGACGGCCGCCTGCTCGCCTACACCACCGACCTCACCGGCTTCCGCGAGTACACACTCTACGTGAAGGACCTCGACACCGGCGCCCTGCTCCCGGACCGGGCCGAGAAGGTGAGCGCGGTCACGTGGGCCGCGGACGGGCAGACCCTCTTCTACGTCACCGAGGACGAGGCCAAGCGCCCGTACCGGCTGCACCGCCACCGCCTCGGGGCCACGGTGGCCGATCTGCTCCACGAGGAGACCGACGCCCTCTTCCGTCTGCACGTGGGCCGCTCGCGCAGCCTCGCCTACCTGTTCCTGATCTCGGGCAGTTTCACCACCACCGAGGCGCGCTTCTGCCCCGCGGCGGATCCGCAGGGCGCGTGGCGCATGATCGTGCCGCGGGAGAAGGACCACGAGTACCAGGTCGACCACGGCCGCGGGCCGTCGGGCGATCTCTTCTACATCCGGACCAACGGTGGCGGGCGCCGCAACTTCCGGCTCGTCACCGCGCCGGTGGACGATCCGGGCCCGGGCCGCTGGCAGGAGCTCTTGCCCCACCGCGACGACGTGATGCTGGAGGACGTGGAGGTGTTCGCCGACCACTACGTGGTCCACGAGCGCGAGGACGGCCTGATCCGGCTGCGCGTCACCGACGCCCGGACCGGCGCGCACCATCACGTGCAGTTCCCCGAGCCGACCTACGACCTCGACGCGGACGCCAACGCGGAGTTCGAGACCGACGCCTATCGGCTCCGCTACCAGTCGCTGATCACCCCCGCGTCGGTGTTCGACTACGACATCGCGGGGCAGCGCCTGCGACTGCTGAAGCAGGCCGAGGTCCTGGGGGGCTACGACGCGACCCGCTACCGCTCCGAGCGCGTCTATGCCGTCGCGGGCGACGGCACGCGGGTCCCGATCTCGCTCGTCCGCCGCGCCGACGCCGCCCGCGACGGCTCGGCTCCGATGCTGCTCGCGGGCTACGGGGCCTACGGCTACCCGTACCCGGCCGGCTTCTCCTCCAACCGGCTGAGCCTGCTCGACCGCGGGGTGAGCGTGGCCATCGCCCACATCCGCGGTGGCGGCGAGCTGGGCAAGCGATGGCACGACGAGGGCCGCATGATGGCCAAGCGCAACACGTTCACCGACTTCATCGCGGCGGCCGATCACCTGGTGAAGGATGGGTACACCGCGGTCGACCGGCTCGTGATCGAGGGAGGCAGCGCGGGCGGGCTCCTGATGGGCGCGGTGCTCAACCTGCGGCCCGACTGCGCGGCGGCCGCGGTGCTGCGCGTGCCCTTCGTCGACGTGATCAACACCATGCTCGACGAGTCGCTGCCGCTCACGGTGGGCGAGTTCGAGGAGTGGGGCAACCCCAAGATCCGCGAGCAGTACGAGTACATGAAGACCTACTGCCCCTACACGAACCTCGACGCGCGGCGCTATCCAGCCCTGCTCGTCAAGACCTCGCTCCACGACAGCCAGGTGATGTACTGGGAGCCCGCGAAGTGGGTGGCGCGGCTGCGCGCCCTCGGCGGCCCGCGCGTGGCGCCGCTGTTCAAGGTCAACATGGCGGCCGGCCACGGCGGCGCCTCCGGCCGGTACGACTACCTGCACGAGATCGCCTTCGACTACGCCTTCATCCTCACCCGCCTCTCCCCGTTCCTGCTGGGCCCTCTTCCCTCTCCCCCACCGGGGGAGAGGGCAGGGTGAGGGGGGGCGGGCGCACGTCACTCCCCGACCTCGCCCCCGCCTTCCTCGCCCACGTCCGCGCCGAGCTGCACGCGCCCGACCTCTCCTACGCCGCCGCCCCCGCCGCGCTCAGCGGCGGCTTCGACACCCGCATCTTCGCCTTTCGCCTGAGCGGAGCCCCCGACGCGTGGTCGGGCTCGCTGATCCTGCGCGTGATGAACCCGGCCCACGACCCGCTGCGCGCGCTCCGGGAGCGCGCGATCCAGAACACGCTGGCCACCCAGGGCTATCCCGTCCCGCGCGTGCTCACCGCCTGCGCCGACCGCGCGCCCCTCGGCGCCGGCTTCCTCGTGATGGAGCGCGCCGTCGGCCGGCCGCTGCTCGGCGACCGGGTGCTCGGGGTGAGCGCGACGCTGGCCGATGCCCAGGCGCGCCTGCACGCCCTCGACGCGGAGCCGGTGCTGCGCGCGCTGGACGACGAGGGCCGGGCGTCCGGCGACGGCTTCGACCGGGGCGTGGTCGGCTACGAGGGCTATCTCGCCGCGCTCGACCGGCGCATCCGCCGGGCGGAGCTGAACGGGTTCGCGCCCGGACCGCGCGTGATCTGCCACGGCGACTTCCATCCGCAGAACCTGCTCGCGGAGCGCGGGCGCGTGACCGCGGTGCTCGACTGGCCGAACACGCTGGTCGCCGAGCCGGAGTGCGACGTGGCGGCCACGCTCGTGATCTTGCGCCTCACGCCCATCGAGGTCCTGCCGGTGCCGGCCGCGCTGCGCCCGCTGGTGGCGTTGCTGCGCCCGATCATGACCGCGCGCTATCTCGCGCGCTACCGGCGCGCCCGGGCCCTCGACCCGGGGCGCCTCGCCTACTACGAGGCCGGCGCGTGCATGCGGGGCCTGGTGCGCGCCGCGGAGGCGCGGCGGTCCGGCGACACGAACCCGCTCGACGCCTCGTCCTTCGGCGAGCGCCTCGCCGCGCGGTTCGCGCGGCTGAGCGGCGTGCCGGTGGCGCTGCCGCCGTCGCGCGGCTGACCGTGCTACCATTCCCGCGGATTCCGATCCCCTCGCTCCGGAGAGGCCCATGAACGCGACCGATCTCGCCTACACGCCCGCCACCGATCTCATCGCCCGCATCCGCTCCAAGGCCCTCTCCCCGGTGGAGGTGACGCGCGCGGTGCTGGAGCGCATCGAGCAGGCGAACGCGAGGATCAACGCGTTCGTGACCGTCACCGGGGACACCGCGCTGGCCGCCGCGCGCGCCGCGGAGGCGGCGGTGATGAAGGGGGAGCGGCTCGGCCCGCTCCACGGCATCCCGGTCTCGATCAAGGACCTGGCGCTCGTCAAGGGCGTGCCGGCCAAGTTCGGCTCCCCCGTCTTCGAGCAGCGCATCGGCGAGGTCGACGCTCCGTTCGTGCGCCGCCTGCGCGAGGCCGGGGCGATCCTGACCGGCAAGACGAGCACGCCCGAGTTCGGCTGGAAGGCGCTCGGCGACAGCCCGCTCACCGGCATCACCCGCAACCCGTGGAACACCGCGATGACCTCGGGCGGCTCGAGCGCGGGCGCGGGCGCCGCGGCCGCCGCGGGGCTCGGGCCGCTCCACCAGGGTTCGGACGGGGCGGGCTCGGTGCGGGTGCCCTCCGCCTTCTGCGGCATCTACGGCCTCAAGCCGACCTTCGGCCGCGTGCCGATGTGGCCGGTCTCCAACACGGACGGCGCCTCGCACGTGGGCCCGATGACCCGCACCGTCGCCGACGCCGCGCTCATGCTGAGGGTGATGGCCGGGCCCGACGACTGGGACCGGCAGTCGCTCGACGCGCCGCCCGCGGACTACGTGGGCCGGCTGCGTGACGGCGTCAAGGGGCTGCGCGTCGGGTGGAGCCTCGACCTCGGCTGCTGCCGCGTCGATCCCGAGATCGGCCAGGTGGCCCGGCGCGCGGCGGAGGCCTTCCAGGAGCTGGGCTGCACGGTCGAGGACGCGAAGGTGAGCCTGCCCGACACGCGCGAGATGATCCACCTGATGTGGAACGCGCACTACGCGGGCAACTACGCCCCCTTCCTCGAGAAGTTCCGCGCCCGGATGGATCCGGGCTTGGTCGCCGCGCTCGAGGACGGCCGGCGCTACACCGCGGAGGCCTACGTGGAGATGCGCGGGCGCAAGCACGCCTACTGCGACGCGGTGCGCGCCCTGTTCGACACCTACGACCTGCTGCTCACGCCCACCGTGTCGGTGGCCGCCTTCGAGGTCGGCCGCCTGAACCCCGCCCACTTCCCGCAGCACGCGTGGGATTGGTTCCCGTGGGCGGGCTTCAGCTACCCGTTCAACTTCACCGGCCAGCCCGCCGCGACGGTGCCCGCGGGCTTCACCGCCTCCGGCATGCCGGTGGGGCTACAGATCGTCGGCCGGCGCCTCGCCGATCTCCAGGTCCTGCAGGCCTCCGCGGCGTTCGAGGAGGCGCGGCCGTGGGCGGCGAAGCGCCCGACCCTCGGCTGAGCGACGGAGCATGCGCATGATGCCGCTCTCGGAGGTGCGGGGGACCCGATGAGCGCGGCGCGACCGTACGACGTCATCACCTTCGACTGCTACGGCACCCTGATCGACTGGGACGGCGGCATCGCGAGCGCGTTTGCCCGGGCGCTCTCGGAGAGCGGCAGCGGGCTCGATCCGCACCGTGTGATGGAGGTCTACGAGGAGATCGAGGCGGAGGTGGAGGCGGAGCGCTACCGGAGCTACCGCGATGTGCTCACCGAGAGCACGCGGCGCATCGCCCGGCGGCTCGGCTGGGCGCTGCCCGAGGCGAAGGCCGGCTTCCTGGCCGAGAGCCTGCCGCGCTGGATCCCGTTCCCCGACACCAACCCCGCGCTCGAGCGGCTGTTCAAGGCCGGCTACCGGCTCGGCATCCTCTCGAACGTGGACGACGATCTTCTGGCGGGCACCCGCAAGCACTTCACGGTCCCGTTCGACCCGATCGTCACCGCGCAGCAGGTCGGCTCCTACAAGCCGGCCGACGGCCACTTCGTCACCGCGCGCGAGCGGCTCGGGACCGCGCGGTGGCTGCACGCCGCGCAGAGCCACTTCCACGACGTGACCCCGGCCCGGCGCCACCGCATCGCGTCGGCCTGGATCAACCGCAAGCACCTGGTTCGCGGCGAGCCGTGGCCGGATCGCGAGCTCCACTCGCTCACCGAGCTGGCCGACTGGCTCGCCTAGGGGAGACCGATGGCACTCGAGCAGGCCCTGACCGACACGCTCACCCAGGCCATCAAGGCCAAGGACGGCAAGACGTCCGACGTGGTGCGCATGATCAAGACCAAGATCCAGGAGCGCCGCACCGCCAAGGGCGCCTCCGGCCAGGTCGACGACGCCCTCGTGCTCGAGGTGATCGGCGCCTACCGCAAGCAGCTGCAGAAGGCGCTCGCCGAGTTCGACAAGGTGGGCGAGCGCGGCGCGGCCCAGGCCGCGGTGCTCCGCTTCGAGATCGAGTTCTGCGAGCGCTACCTGCCCCGGACCATGGACGAGGCGGGGGTGCGGGCATTGGTGAAGGAGCGCATCGCGGCCCTCGGCATCGCCGATCCCAAGCAGGCCGGCCGCCTGGTCGGCGACATCATGAAGACCCACAAGGGGCAGGTGGAGGCGGGCGACGTCAAGCGCGTCGCCGACGAGCTGCTGAAGGGCTGACCGCTCTGCTCAGCGGCGGAAGCGAGCCCGCGGATCGTTGCGGAGGGCGTCCTCGATCCGCATCCGGTGCCGCGACTCCATCGCGGGCAGGGCGTCGGGCGGGAAGTAGCGCAGCTCGAGCGACTCGTCGTCGTTGATCCGGGGCTCGCCGCCCAGCGAGCGGCACGCGAAGGTGATGCTGACGATCATCGCCTCGTCGCCGTTTCCGTAGCGGACGCGGAAGTCCGGGCCGCTGTAGACGCCCACGATGCGCTCCGGCACGACCTCGAGCGCGGTCTCCTCGCGCACTTCGCGCACCAGGCTCTCCGCGGGCTCCTCGCCCGGCTCCATCGCTCCGCCCGGCAGCCCCCACTCGCCGTCGTCGCTCCGGCGCTGGAGCAGCACGTGGCCCGCGTCGTTCAGGATCACCGCGGCGACCCCCGGGGTCAGCAGGAGGTCGTGGCCGATCTTGGCCCGGAGGTCGTGGAGGTAGTCGGAGATGCCCAAGCCGCTAGGTGCGGCTTCCGGCGTACCGCTTCTCGACGTAGTCGTCGAGGATCTTCAGGAAGTCGGCCACGATGTGGTCGCCCTTGAGCGTGAGCTTGAGCGCGCCGTCCACGAAGACCGGGGCCTTGGGCTCCTCGAAGGTACCGGGCAGCGAGATGCCGATGTCGGCGTGCTTGGACTCGCCGGGGCCATTCACCACGCAGCCCATCACCGCGACCTTCAGCTCCTCCACGCCCGTGTAGCGGCCCTTCCACACCGGCATCTGGTCGCGCAGGTAGGCCTGGATCTTCTCGGCCATCTCCTGGAAGAACGTCGAGGTCGTGCGCCCGCAGCCCGGGCACGCGGTCACCAGCGGCAGGAAGCTCCGGAGCCCGAGAGATTGCAGGATGAGCTGGGCGACCTGCACCTCCTCGGTGCGATCGCCGTTGGGCTTCGGGGTCAGCGAGACGCGAATCGTGTCCCCGATGCCCTCCTGCAGCAGGATCGCGAGCCCGGCGGTGCTCGCCACGATGCCCTTGGCGCCCATGCCCGCCTCGGTGAGGCCAAGATGCAGCGGGTAGTCCGAGCGGGGCGCGAGCTTGCGGTAGACGTCGACCAGGTCCTGCACCCCCGAGACCTTGGCCGAGAGGATGATCCGGTCGTGGCCGAGGCCGGTCAGCTCGGCCAGCTCGGCGGACTGGATCGCGCTCTCCACCATCGCGTTCATCGTCACGTCGCGCGCGGTGAGCGGATCCTTGCTCTTGGCGTTGGCGTCCATCATCTGGGTGAGCAGGTTCTGGTCGAGGCTGCCCCAGTTGACGCCGATGCGCACCGGCTTGCCGTTGTCGACCGCGACCTGGACGATCGCGCGGAAGTTGTCGTCGTGGTGCTTGCCCCCCACGTTGCCCGGGTTGATTCGGTACTTGGCGAGCGCCCGGGCGCAGTCGGGGTACTTGGTCAGCAGCACGTGGCCGTTGTAGTGGAAGTCGCCGATCACCGGGACGGTGACCTGCTCGACGATCGCGGGCACCGCGCGGGCCGCCGCCTCGGTGTTCACGGTCACGCGCACCAGCTCGCTGCCCGCGGCGTGGAGCGCGTTGACCTGGGCCACCGTGCCGGCCACGTCCGCGGTGTCGGTGTTGGTCATGGACTGCACCACGATGGGCCGCTTGCCGCCCACCCGGACCCCGCCCACGTCCACCGCCACCGTCTTCCGCCGCTCGGGAGTGCTCATTGGCGCGATGCCAATAGTACCATCCCACCCGGGGAGTATCATGACGGCCATGTCCGCCTCCGCCGAGGCCCTCCTGGCGCGCGCCGTGGCCTCGTTCGAGGCCGCGGCGCTCACGCTTCAGGCCATCGCGAAGGATTTTCAGGCCCAGATCGCGCAGGGCCTGGCCGGCGAGGGCGGCTCGCTCAAGATGCTGCGCACGTTTACGCGGCAACCGTCCGGCCGGGAGCGGGGCCGGGTCGTGGTGGTGGACTGGGGGGGCACCAAGGCGCGGGCCGGCCTGGTCGAGCTGGCCGGCGGCGGCTCGGTCCGCATCGTGACCGAGGAGGCGCTGACCTTCCCGGAAGCGATGAAGCGCGGGGCGCCGGAGCCGGTCTTCGATCTCATCGCGGGCGCGGTCGGCCGGGTGGCCCGCGCCGAGCGGGTCGACGCCGCGCCGCTCGCCTTCGTCTATTCCTACCCGGCGCGACTCGAGCGCATCGATCGGGCGGTGGCGCTGGCCTCGACCAAGGGCTGGCGGCTCCAGGGCCTGGTGGGGCGGGACGTGGCGGCCATGCTCACCGCCGCGCTCGGGCGCGCCGGGCTCGCGCGGATCACGCTCGCGGCGGTGGCCAACGATACGGTGGCGGCGCTCATCCTCCAGAGCTATCAGGCGCGGAGCCGTGAGGGGGAGACGCGCCCGGCCGACGTCGGCCTGATCCTGGGCACCGGAACCAACCTGGCCGCGGACCTGGGCCCGGCCGGTATCCGCAATCTGGAGTCGGGGAACTTCGACGGGGTGGGCGCCGTCGATACGCCGTATGACGTCGCCCTCGACCGGGAGCTGGACGAGCCGCCGCCCGGGGCGCAGCGCTTCGAGAAGATGGTCTCCGGCCACTACCTCGGCGAGATCCTGCGGCGCGCGCTCGTGGACCTCGGGCCGCGCACCGGATGGTTCCACTGGTCGGCGGCGCCGGTGATCGCCACCCCGTTCGCGCTTGACAGCGCGTACCTCTCGCGCATCGCGGCCGATCGCACCGGCGCGCTCGACGACGTCGACGCGCTGCTGCGCTCGCTCGGCATCGAGAGCACGCGGGAGGAGCGGCACGGCCTCGGCGCGCTCGGCGCGGCCATCGCCCGCCGCGCGGCCCGGCTGGTGGCCGCCGCGTTCGTCGGCACGCTGCGCTTCGTCGATCCGCGGCTCGACGATCGGCGTACCATCGCAGTGGACGGAAGTCTCTGGGACGGTTACCCGGGCTTCGAGGGGCTCGTGCGTAGAGCCCTGGCCGAGCTGCTCGGTCGGGAGCGCGCCGACCGCGTGGAGATCGCGTTCGTGAAGGATTCGACCAGCGCGGGGGCGGCCGTCATCGCGGCCGTGGCCACCGCGCAAAGGAGCGAGGGATGCAGCTCGGCATGATCGGACTGGGGTGCATGGGCGCCAACATGGTGCGGCGGGTGCAGAAGGCGGGGCACGAGCGCGTGGTCTACGACGTGCACGCCGACGCGGTGTCGGCCCTCGCGCGCGAGGGCGCCTCCGGGGCCGCGTCGCTCCCGGCCTTCGTGATCGGCGGCCACCACGAGAAGCCCGCGTGAGCTCGAGGCCCGCCGCGGTCGCGTTCCTGGTCGACGTGGACAACACCCTTCTCGACAACGATCGCGTCACCGAGGATCTCCGGCGCTACCTCGACCGGACGGTGGGTCCCGAGGGCCGGGCGCGCTACTGGGCCCACTTCGAGCGACTCCGCGTCGAGCTCGGGTACGCGGACTACCTAGGCGCGCTCCAGCGCTACCGGCTCGAGTTCCCGCGCGACCCGCACCTCCTGACCGTGTCCGCGTTCCTGATCGACTACCCGTTCGCGAACCGGCTCTACCCGGGCTCCCTCGACGTGCTCGAGCGCTTCCGCGGGTGGGGCCCGACCGTGATCCTCTCGGACGGCGACGTCGTGTTCCAGCCGCGCAAGGTCCAGCGCTCCGGCCTGGGCGACGCGGTCGACGGGGTCCTGATCTACGTGCACAAGGAGCGGGAGCTCGACGACGTCGAGCAGCGATACCCCGCCGATCACTACGTCCTGGTGGACGACAAGCTCCGCGTCCTCACCTCGGTGAAGGGCGCGTGGGGTGCCCGGGTGACCACCGTGTTCCCCCGGCAGGGCCACTACGCCCGCGATCCGGAGATCCTCGCCACCACTCCGGCCGCCGATCTCACCGTCGAGCGTATCGGCGACCTCGTCGACGTCGACCTGTCCACGCTGCGGGCGCGCGCCTCCGCCGGCGTCGCCGCAGGACCGGCTAGCGGGAGATGAGCGCATGGCGATGTCGTCCGAGCAGATCCGACTCCTCGACGCGTACTGGCGGGCCGCGAACTACCTGGACGTCGGCCAGGTCTATCTCCGCGACAACCCGCTGCTGCGGGAGCCGCTCACGCCCGCGCACGTCAAGCCCCGGCTGCTCGACCACTGGGGCACCTCGCCCGGCGAGCGCGACGAAGGGGGGCGCTCGCGGAGATCTGCGACGGGCTCGGCCACCTGGGCGTTCACCTCGATCCGGCGCGTAACGCGGCGCACGGCAATCCGACCGGCATGCCGGGCAGCGCCTGCCAGGTACGGATCGGGGCGACCCGGGAGGATCTGATGATCGCGCGGCACACCCGAGGGGTCCTGTTCCCCAACGGCGAGAGGAGACACCGTGGCCAGTGAGAGGGACGCGTGGGCGGCGCTGCGGCGGCACCACGAGCAGATCCGGGACGTCCATCTGCGGACGTTCTTCGCGGAGGGCCGGAAGCGGGGCGAGCGGCTCGTCCTCGAGGCCGCCGGTCTCTACCTCGACTACTCGAAGAACCGCGTCACCGAGGAGACCCTGGGGCTGCTGCTCGCCCTCGCCGAGGCGGCCGGCCTGCGCGCGCGCATCGACGCGATGTTCTCGGGGCAGAAGATCAACGTCACCGAGGGCCGCGCGGTGCTCCACGTGGCCCTGCGCGCCCCGCGGGATCGCCGCATCCTGGTGGACGGGGTGGACGTGGTGCCGGGGGTGCACGCGGTGCTGGACCGGATGGCCGATTTCTCCACGCGGGTGCGGAGCGGCACCTGGACCGGCTTCACCGGGCGGCCAATCCGCAACGTGGTCAACATCGGCATCGGCGGCTCCGACCTGGGCCCGGTTATGGCCTACGAGGCCCTGCGCCACTACAGCGACCGACGCCTCACCCTGCGCTTCGTCTCGAACGTCGACGGCGCCGACTTCGTCGAGTCGACGCGCGACCTCGACCCGGCCGAGACGCTCTTCGTCGTCTCGTCGAAGACCTTCACCACCCAGGAGACGCTCACCAACGCGCACGCGGCGCGGGCGTGGAGCCTGAAGGCCCTCGGCGACGAGCGCGCGGTGGCGCGGCACTTCGTGGCGGTGTCGACCAACGCGGCGGAGGTCACCAAGTTCGGCATCGACACCGCGAACATGTTCGAGTTCTGGGACTGGGTGGGCGGCCGCTACTCCTTCGACTCCGCGATCGGTCTCTCCCTCATGGTCGCGATCGGCCCGGAGCACTTCCGCGCCATGCTGGGCGGGATGCACGAGATGGACGAGCACTTCCGCACCGCCCCGTTCGATCGGAACCTGCCGGTGCTGCTCGGACTGCTCGGGGTCTGGTACGTGAACTGCTTCGGGGCGGAGACCCACGCCATCCTGCCCTACAGCCAGTACCTGGCCCGGCTGCCGTTCTACCTGCAGCAGCTCGACATGGAGTCGAACGGCAAGTCGGTGGACTGGGACGGGCGTCGGGTCGACTACCAGACCGGGCCGGTGATCTGGGGCACGCCGGGGACCAACGGCCAGCACGCCTACTACCAGCTCATCCACCAGGGCACGCGGCTCATCCCGGCCGACTTCATCGGCTTCGCGCGCAGCCTCACCCCGCTCGGGCGTCACCAAGATCTCCTGACCGCCAACCTCATCGCCCAGACCGAGGCGCTCGCGTTCGGCAAGACCGCGGCGGAGGTCGCGGCGGAAGGAGTGCCCGCGGCCCAGGTCCCGCACCGAACCTTCGAGGGCAACCGGCCGAGCAACACCATCCTGGCCGAGGAGCTGACCCCCGCCGCCCTCGGGCGGCTGGTCGCGCTCTACGAGCACAAGGTGTTCGTGCAGGGGACCATCTGGCGCATCAACTCGTTCGACCAGTGGGGGGTGGAGCTGGGCAAGGCGCTGGCCGGGCGCGTTGCCCCCGAGCTCACCGCCGCGGACGAGCCCCGGCTCGACCACGACAGCTCCACCAACGCCCTGATTCGCCGCTACCGCCGCCTCCGCGACCCCCGGGCCTGAGGCGCGCCGCGGCCCGCGCGCTTGCGGAGGGCCGGGCCTTGTGCCACGATCCCGCCCGGCTCAAGGTGGACGGCACGAAGATCACCGACACCGGCAAGAAGCTCGCACTGCCGGGCCAGCCCGCCTCGATGCGCGGGCGGAATCCGTAAGAGGAGGCGGCCATGGAACTCTCCCGGCGCGGCTTCATCAAGCTCTCGGCCGGCGCGGCCGCGGCGGGCGGGACGCTCGCCGGCGCGGGCGACGCCTCGGCGGTGCCCGCCGCGCCGCTTGACGCGCCCCGGCGACTCGCCCAGGCTGGCACGCCCGCCCCGCTCGGCTTCAATCCGGCGGACGCCTCGCTGAAGTACGAGCTGGTTATCGCCAACGGCGACGTGCTCGACCCGGTGCAGAAGACGCGGGCGAAGCGGGACATCGGCATCCGCTTCGGCCAGATCGCGGCGATCGCGCCGAGCGTCCCGGCCGACCGGGCGGTGCAGCGCATCGACGCGGCCGGCAAGCTGGTGACGCCGGGCCTCATCGACCTGCACACGCACCTCTGCCCGCATCTCGGGATCGGGCTGCCCGCCGACGAGCTGGTGCCGATCACTGCGACCACCACCGCGGTGTCGGCGGGCGATGCGGGCGCGTACACCTTCGGCAACTTCCGCCACGGCGTCGTGCCCCAGTCGCGCACGCGCCTGTTCGGCTTCGTCCACATCGCCTCCATCGGCCTCGCCGGCGGACTCGCCCCCGGCGAGATGCTCAACATCGAGTACGCCAACGTGGAGGCCTGCGCCAAGGCCGTCGCCGAGAACGCGGACCTGGCCCTCGGCGTGAAGGTGCGCATCACCGACTCGGTGGTGGGGCAGAACGGCCTCGAGCCGCTCCGGCGCGCCATCCGCGCCGCCGAGATGGCGGGCAAGCAGTTCCGGGTGATGTGCCACATCGGATCGGCCCCCGGCAGCCTCTCCGACCTGCTGGACCTGCTGCGCCCCGGCGACATTCTCACCCACGCCTACAGCGGGGCCGGCAACAACACGGTGCAAAACGGGCGGGTCCTGCCCGCCGCACTGGCCGCCAAGCAGCGCGGGGTGATCGTCGACGTGGGCCACGGCGGCGGCAGCTTCGACTTCACGGTGTGCGAGCCCGCGATGCAGCAGGGCTTCGGCCCCGACACCATCTCGAGCGACATCCACGCGGTCTCCATCAACACGCCCGGGTACCCGACCATGCCGTGGGTCATGTCCAAGTTCCTGGCCCTCGGAATGCCGCTCGAGGACGTGGTGGCTCGCTCCACCTCCGAGCCGGGGCGCATCATCGGCAAGGTGCCGGGGCTCGGCACGCTCGCGATCGGCGCGCCGGCCGACCTGGCCATCTTCGACCTGGTGGACGGGCCGGTGGAGTTCGTGGACACGCGCAACAACAAGCGCAGCGGGACGAAGAAGCTGGTGCCGTCGCTGACGATCCGCGGCGGCCGGCCCTACGGCCGGCCGCCGCTGCCGACGCCGTTCGTGTACTGAGCCGGGACACCGTGCCGTCTCTCCGCGCGCTCGGCCGGGTGCCGCACATCGTCGTCACCGTGCTCATGCTGGTGGCCATGACCGACATG
>Ga0099791_10000218_pt1 | contig 20100 bp, 19 predicted proteins | sample Rivendell_Oct201_7_FD_77318 | JGI IMG/M metagenome (GOLD analysis project Ga0099791, IMG submission 77318) | Vadose zone soil and rhizosphere microbial communities from the Eel River Critical Zone Observatory, Northern California to study diel... | ecosystem: Environmental > Terrestrial > Soil... | reverse complement strand
GCTCCGCTATTCCACCGTCGGCGGGGTTCCGATCGAGAAGTTCATCGGCAAGGAACGGCTCGCCGAGATCGTGCAGCGCACGCGCGACGGGGGTGCCGAGATCGTGAAGCTCCTCCAGACCGGGAGCGCCTTCTACGCGCCGGCCGCGTCCGCCGTGCAGATGGCGGAATCGATCCTGCGCGACAAGAAGCGGCTCCTGCCCGCTTGTGCCTACCTCAACGGCGAGTACGGATTCCGCGATCTCTATCTCGGCGTGCCGGTGATTCTAGGCTCGCGCGGGATGGAGAAGATCGTGGAGCTGGACCTCACCGCCGAGGAGAAGGCGGCGCTCTCGAAGTCCGCCGAGGAAGTGAAGAAGGGCATCGCCGACCTCGAGCTGGAGCCCGCCGCTCGCTGACCCCGCGATCCGCAAGCCTGCCGCAAGACGCATCCCTCCTGTCCCTTACACCTCCCCTTGACCCTCCGGCCCGCTGCTTGCTAGGATGCCTTGTGCACCGATCGGCCTCCCCATCCACGGGGCGCGAGGCTAAGAAGCTCAAGCCCCCCACGGCCGTAGGGATCATCCCCGCGCGGCTCGACTCGACCCGTCTCCCCGAAAAGCCGTTACAAGATCTCGGCGGCGCTCCGCTCATCGTCCGCGTGCTCGAGCGCGTGCGCCGGTCCGCGTCCTTCCGCGCCGTCATCGTGGCGACCGACAACATCAAGATCGCCGACGCGGTGAAGGCGGCCGGAGGACAGGCGGTGATCACGTCCCTGGAGCATCCCTCGGGCCTGGATCGCGTGGCGGAGGCGGCGGGCGACCTGGAGGACGATGTCTTCGTGAACGTCCAGGGGGACGAGCCCTTCGTCAGCCCCGCAGGGCTCGACCATCTCGTCTCCCTGTTCCGGAATCCAGACGTGGTGATGGGGACCCTGGCCGCGCCCTTCACGGACAACGAGGACCCGCGCGATCCGAACCGCGTCAAAGTGGTAATGGACCGCATGGGCAAAGCCCTCTACTTCTCCCGCTCGCCGGTTCCGCATGGCTCGGAGGTCGTGGGCTCCATCGGAACGTCGCCCCGGGCCGCCCCGGGAGCGGGCCGCACGCCCCACGCCCTGGCGACCACCCCACCCTTGCTCCACGTCGGCGTCTACGCCTACCGGCGCGAGACGCTCTTCGAGCTCGCGCGCCTGGGCCCGTGCCCTCTCGAGCGCACCGAGAAGCTGGAGCAGCTCCGGGCCCTCTGGAACGGAATCGCCATTCACGTCGCCGTGGGAGACTACGGCTCGCTAGGAATCGATACGCCTGAAGATCTGGAGCGCGCGAGACGCATGTACCGGGAGGGGAGGGAATCATGACCAAGTTCGTGTTCGTGACGGGAGGGGTGGTCAGCTCGCTCGGGAAGGGAATCGCCGCGTCCTCGATCGGATCGCTCCTCAAGAGCCGCGGGCTCGAGGTGACGATCCAGAAATTCGATCCGTACCTCAACGTCGACCCCGGCACGATGAGCCCCTACCAGCACGGGGAGGTCTTCGTCACCGATGACGGCGCCGAGACGGACCTCGACGTGGGGCACTACGAGCGCTTCCTCGGGGTCTCGATGCACCGCGAGAACAACGTGACCGCGGGTCAGATCTACGACTCCATCATCCAGAAGGAGCGGCGCGGGGACTATCTCGGGCGCACGGTACAGGTCATCCCGCACGTCACCGACGAGATCAAGTCGCGGATGCTGGGAATCACGAAGCAGGGACAGGTGGACGTCGCCATCGTGGAGATCGGGGGCACGGTGGGGGACATCGAGAGCCTCCCCTTCCTCGAGGCCATCCGCCAGCTCCGGCTGGAGCTCAAGCGCGACAACACCCTCTTCGTCCACGTCACGCTGGTGCCGCATCTGGGCGCGGCGCGCGAGACCAAGACGAAGCCCACGCAGCACTCCGTGAAGGAGCTCCGCGCGATCGGGATCCAGCCCGACATCCTGCTCTGCCGCACCGAGATCACGCTCCCCGACGACGTGAAGGAGAAGATCGCGCTCTTCTGCAACGTGCCGAAGGAGGCGGTGATCGAGGCGATCGACGTGGCCTCGATCTACGAGATCCCGCTCATGTTCCACCGCGGGGGGCTGGACGATCTGATCATCGAGTACCTGCGATTGGACGCCGGGCCTCCCGACCTCAAGACCTGGCAGTCCTTCGCCGAGCGCGTGCGCTCCGCCAAGGAGCAGGTCACGATCGCGGTGGTCGGCAAGTACACGCACCTCCGCGACGCGTACAAGAGCATCAACGAGGCGATCGCCCACGGCGGGGCCGCGAACGGCGTCTCGGTGAAGATCGACTGGGTGGATTCGGAGCGCGTGGAGATGGACGGCGCCCCGGCGCTCCTGGCGCAGGTGCACGGGATCCTCATCCCCGGCGGATTCGGGGACCGCGGAACCGAAGGGATGATCCAGGCCGCCCGGTACGCGCGCGAGCACAAAACCCCATTCTTCGGTATCTGCCTCGGCATGCAGTGCGCGGTGATCGAGTTCGCGCGGGACGTGGCGGGACTGGACGGCGCCGATTCCTCGGAATTCCGCGCCGACACGCCGCACGCGGTGATCGACCTCCTGGAATCCCAGCAGGGGGTCTCGAAGAAGGGCGGCACCATGCGGCTCGGCGCCTACGATTGCGAGCTCAGCCCCGGCACGCACGCCGCGGAGGAATACGCGAAATCGCACGTCGCCGAGCGCCACCGCCACCGGTACGAATTCAACAACCGCTACCGTGAGGATCTGGAGAAGCACGGGCTCAAGGTGGCGGGGCTCTACAAGGATCTGAACCTGGTCGAGATCGTCGAGCTTCCGGAGCACCCCTGGTTCGTGGGGGTGCAGTTCCACCCCGAGCTTCGGTCCCGGCCCTCCGATCCGCACCCACTCTTCCGCGGCTTCGTGCGCGCCGCGGTGGAGGAGCGCCGGCGTCGCGAAGGGTCCACGTCCGGATCCACGCGCCCGAGCGGCGCGCGGGTCGAGTAAGGGAGGAAGCGTGGCGAGAGCCTGGACACCCATCACCGTCGGGCCGGTGCGCATCGAGCCGGGGCGGCTCACGCTGATCGCGGGGCCGTGCTCGCTCGAGGATCCCGGCATGGCCGAGGAGGTGGCGCGCGAGGTGAAGCGCATCGCGGCGGAGCTCAAGCTTCCATTCGTCTTCAAGGCATCCTACGCCAAGGCCAACCGCTCGGCCGGGGAGAGCTACCGCGGGCCGGGAGCGCCGGAGGGCCTGCGCGAGCTGCGGACGATCAAGGAATCGGTCGGCGTTCCGGTGACGAGCGACGTACACGAGACCTCGGAGGTGGAAGAGGCGGCGGAGGTTCTGGATCTGATCCAGGTGCCCGCGTTCCTCTGCCGCCAGACTGCGCTCGTGGAGGCGGTCGCGCGCACGGGGAAGCCGGTGCATCTGAAGAAGGGCCAGTTCCTCGATCCCGCGTCCATGGAGCGTGTGGTGGACAAGGCAAGGAACGCCGGTGCGCAGGGTGTCATCGTGACCGAGCGTGGGACCACGTTCGGCTATGGCGATCTGGTCGTGGACTTTCGCGGGATCGAGATCATGAAGCGATTCGGCTGCCCGGTCTTCTTCGACGCGACCCACTCGGTGCAGCGGCCGGGGGGACCCGAGACCGGCGGGCAGCGCGAGTTCATCCCGGTCCTCGGCCGGGCCGCGATCGCGGCGGGCGTGGACGGCATCTTCATCGAGACCCATCCGGACCCCGCGCGCGCCCGTTCCGACAGGGAGAGCCAGTGGCCGCTCTCGCAGCTCCGCGTCCTGCTCTCGAGCTTTGTCAAGGTCAGGCAATCACTTGCCGATGAGTCACTTGTGGGAGCCCGACCCGCATGAACCCAAACCCGACACCCGATCTTCTCGCGCCCAACAAGGCCGATCGAACGCGCGTTGCGGAGTGGGGACGCGAGGTCCTCGAAGCCGAGGGAAACGCGATCCTCGACCTCAAGGAGCGTATTGGCAAGGACTTCGAACGCGCCGTTCAGCTTTTGCTCGAGGTCCAGGGGCAGGTGCTCACCTCCGGCGTCGGGAAGTCCGGGCTCGTGGCGAAGAAGATCGCTGCCACCCTGACCAGCACCGGGACGCCCGCCAACTTCGTCCATCCAGTCGACGCCATCCACGGGGATCTGGGCATCGTCTCGGAACGGGACGGGGCGATTCTGCTCTCGAAGAGCGGCGAGACGCCGGAGCTCCTGGGCCTTCTGCCCGCGTTCCGGAGGCGGGGTGTTTCGATCATCACGATCACCTGCCACCCGGACTCCTCGCTGGGGCACGGATCCGATTGCGTTTTGGATCTGGGCCGCGTGCGCGAGGCGTGTCCCGAGGACCTGGTGCCGACGACCACAACGACGGCGGCCCTGGCCCTGGGCGACGCGCTCGCGATCGTGCTCCTTCGCATGAAGGGATTCACGCGCGAGGACTTCGCTTTCCTGCATCCCGGCGGCGTCCTGGGCCGCACCGCGATGCTCCGGGTCTCGGAGGTCATGCACCACGGCCCGGCACTCCCCTCGGTCGGGGAGGATGCGACGCTCCACGAGGCGCTCCTCGAGATCTTGAAGAAGCGTCTCGGCATGACGACGGTCGTGGACCGGACCGGAACGCTTCGCGGCGTTCTCACGGACGGCGATCTCAAGCGGATCTTGCTCCAGGGCGCGGCGGACCTGGGCCAGCCGGTCTCCAAGGTGATGTCCCGGACGCCCCGCGTCATCGAGGAGGACGCGCTCATTGCCCAGGCGGTGCGCCGGATGGAGGAGAACGAGGGAGGGGCCATCACGTCGCTCGTGGTCGTGGACGAGCGTGGGGCGCCACGAGGGGTCATCCATCTGCACGACTGCCTCGGGGCGGCGCGCGGATAGGTGTGCGATGCGGGCCGGGTTTGCCGAGGCTCCGAAGCGCGTGATACGATCGCGTTCCGCGCAAGGCGTTGCGATCCTCGCTTTGGCCGCGTTCGTGGGTCTTTCTCTGGGCTGCCAGTCGCGCACCGCTCCGGTTCCCGGCGCTTCGAATCTCAGAATGCCGGATCAGGAGGCTCGCGATTTCACGCTCACCGAGACGTCCGAGGGAAAGAAGAACTGGACCCTCTGGGCCTCGTACGCGGCGATGTACAACGACCGAAACCTGGTGGATGCGAAGACCATCCAGATCGAGTTCTTCGACTCGGAGGGGAAACGATACTCCACGCTGGTGGCCGATCAGGGCCTGGTGGACCAGCGCACGAATAACCTGACCGCCATCGGAAAGGTGCGCGTCGTCACCGAGACCGGCGTGCACATGGAGACCGACTCGCTCCGCTGGATCAACCGGACCGAGAAGATCGTGTCGGACGCGTTCGTCAAGGTGACGCGAAAGGAAGACGTCGTCACGGGCTATGGTTTCGAGAGCGACCCGAACCTCGACCACTTCCATCTGAAGCGCGAGGTCCGGGCCGAGGTTCGGGACACGGGAGGGGGCGGAGACTCGCTCCTGAAATGACGGGACTCGAGGGGAGGAATCTGGAGCGGTTCTACGGCCCCTGGAAGGTCGTGAACCAGGTATCGATCGAGGTGCAGCGCGGCGAGGTGGTCGGTCTCCTGGGACCGAACGGCGCGGGAAAGACGACGACGTTCTATCTCATCGTCGGCCTTCTGCGCGCGGACGGGGGACAGATCCTGATCGACGGGAAAGACATCACGCACGTGCCCATGCACGAGCGGGCCCGGATCGGGATCGGCTACCTGCAGCAGGAGCCCTCGATCTTCCGGAAGCTGACCGTGCGCGAGAACATTCTCGCCATCCTGGAAACCCTGCCGATGAGCCGGCGGGAGCGGGCGGAGCGTCTGGCCTCTCTCCTGGAGGAGCTGAACATCACGCACTTGGCCGACCGGAAGGGATACAACCTCTCGGGCGGAGAGCGGCGCCGCGTGGAGATCACGCGGGCGCTCGTGACGCACCCGAAGTTCCTGCTCCTCGACGAGCCGTTTGTGGGCATCGACCCGATCGCGGTCGGCGAGATCCAGGACATCGTGATGAAGCTGCGGCAGCGCGGGCTCGGGATCCTGATCACCGATCACAACGTGCGGGAAACCTTGAGCACGACGGATCGGGCGTACATCATGTTCGAGGGGAAGATCCTCCTGGAAGGGACGAGCCAGGAGCTTGCAGAGGATCCCATCGCCCGCCAGATCTATCTGGGCGAGCGTTTCCGTTTGGATTGAGGAGCACCCGACCATGGAAATGAAACACAGCCTGAGCATGCAGCAAAAGCCGACGCTGATCATGACGCAGCGTCTTCAGCATGCGCTCAAGCTGCTCCAGATGCCCACGCTGGAGCTCCAGCAGGCGCTGAAGATGGAGCTGGAGCGGAACCCGCTCCTCGAGGAGGTGGACGAGGTCGAGGAGGTGCAGGAGATCGAGGAAGTGAAGAAGGAGGTCGGACAGGAGGAGACCGATGCGCCCGCCGAAAAGGAGGCCCCGGCCGAGACCGAGGTGAAGGCCGAGCAGGAGGTGGACTGGGGCGAGCTCTGGCCCGACCAGTTCGAGACCGTCTCCTCCCCGCGCACGGACGACGGCGACGCGGAGTTCTACGAGCGCGTGCCGGTCACGGTGAAGAGCCTGGGCGATCACCTGCTCGAGCAGCTGCGTCTCAGCAACCTCGACGAGCAGGGAATGATCCTCGGGGACTTCCTGATCGGATCGATCGACGAGAACGGATACTTGCAGACGACGGTCGAGGAGGTCGCCGAGACCTTCCAGGTCACCCCCGAGAAGGTGGAGGAGGTGCTGGCGGTCATCCAGACCTTCGAGCCGGCGGGGATCGGAGCGCGCAATCTTCAAGAATGCCTCTGGATCCAGATCGTCCAGAAGAAGATGGAGTCGACCCTGGCCGGGCGGATCATTCAGGAGCAGTTCGACAACCTGCTCGCCAAGCGGTTCTCCGAGATCGCGCGCAATCTCAAGTGCACGGTCGAGGACGTCCAGGCGGCGAGCGATACGATCGGGACCCTGGATCCGCGCCCCGCGCAGGAGATCGCGGCCGAGGAGACGCGCTACGTCACGCCGGACCTCATCGTGGAGCGCGTGGGAGAGGACTTCGTCGTCGCGCTGAACGACCGGAACGTGCCGCGGCTCCGGATTTCGAGCGCCTACCAGCAGATGCTCCGGAACAAGGGGTCCGTCGAGGACACCACCCGCAAGTACATCACCGAGAAGCTCAATTCCGCCAAGTGGCTCATCCAGACCATCGAGCAGCGCCGCAAGACGATGATCAAGGTCATGCGCCGCATCGTCGAGGAGCAGCGGGAATTCTTCGAGAAGGGCGTCGAAGGACTCCGGCCGCTCACGCTGCAGCAGATCGCGAACCAGATCGGCATGCACGAGTCGACTGTGAGCCGCGTGACCACGAACAAGTACGTCCAGACGCCGCGGGGCGTCTTCGAGCTGAAGTACTTCTTCTCGAGCGGGCTCCAGACCGAGGACGGAGACGACGTCTCGGCCAAGGTGGCCAAGGGGAAGATCTCGCAGCTGATCCAGGGCGAGGACAAGAAGGAGCCGCTCAGCGATCAGCGGATCGCGGAGCTCTTGCACGAGTCCGGTCTGAGAATCGCTCGGAGGACGGTGGCGAAGTACCGGGAGGCGCTGCGCATCCTGCCGGCCCGGGCCCGCCGCCGCTATGCGACACGGATCGAGAGTTGAACGGGACCCACGCAGGGGGACACGATGCAGATCACGATCAAGGGGCGGCACTGGAAGGTGACTCCCGACTTTCGCGAGTACGCGGAGCGGAGAATCGAGAAGCTGCAGCGGTACTTCTCGCACCTGATCAGCGCGCAGCTGACCGTGACCGAGGAGGGCTACCGCCATCTGGCGGAGCTCCGCATGGTCGGAAACGGTTTCGATTTGACGGGAAAGGCGCAGAATCCGGACGCCAAAGCCGCGCTGGACGCGGTGCTGGAGAAGCAGGAGCGCGCCCTGAAGCGGCAAAAGGAGCGAATGAAGGGCCACAAGAAGGGCGGCCGGACCGTACGCAAGGACGAGATTCCCGCCCAGTCCCAGGAAGCACCGAGCCGGAAGCGCCCGAGCGTCGAGATCGTTCGCGTCCGACCCAAACCGCGCACCCTCACGGTGGAGGAGGCCGCGCGCCTCTTGCTCCGGGGCCGGCTCCCCGTGCTGGCCTTCTCGGAGGCGGATGGGGGAGGAATGCGCATCGCCTATCGGCTGGAGGATGGGCAGGTAGGAGTGCTTGAGCTCGATTAGCACCGCGCAGATCACCATCGCGCAGCTCTACGAGCAGCAGCGCGAGCCGCTCTCGCTGGAGGTCCTGACGAAGGACCTCGAGGCGAGGGTGCCGATCACGATCAGCGACATCAACCGGCCCGGCATGGCGCTGATGGGCTATCCCGAGAACTTCCTCTTCGAGCGGATCCAGATCCTGGGCCGGACCGAGATCGCGTACCTCGGCACGCTGAGCCCCAAGGGACGGGCCGAAGCGCTGGACCGGCTCTTCCAGTTCGCCATGCCCGGCATCGTCGTGACCAAGGGGCTCCAGCTTCCCGAAGGGCTCCTGGAGCGCGCGAACCAGCACCTCGTTCCGGTGCTGCGCACGCCACAGGATACGACCCCGTTCATCCATCAGCTCACGAGCTACCTGGACTGGGTCTTCGCTCCCTCGGTCACGCTCCACGCGTCCCTGGTGGACGTCTACGGGGTGGGGCTCCTCTTCACCGGAAGGAGCGGCATCGGAAAGAGCGAGACGGCGCTCGATCTGGTGGAGCGGGGACACCGGCTCGTCGCGGACGACGTGGTCAAGATCACGCGCCGGCACGGGGACATCCTGATCGGCTCCAGCAACGAAGTCCTGAAGCACACCATGGAGATCCGGGGTCTCGGGGTGATCGACGTCCAGGCTATTTTCGGCATCCGCGCCATCCGCGGGCAGAAGCGCGTGGAGGTCGAGGTGCATCTAACTGAATGGGACTCCAAGGTGGAGTACGAGCGGCTGGGCCTCGACGATTCGCACTCGCGTTACCTGGACTCGGAAATACCGCTCGTCACCGTCCCCATTCTCCCGGGAAAGAACATCACCGTGATCGGCGAAGTGATCGCGCTCAACCATCTGGTCAAGGTCTACGGATACCATCCGGCCCGTGCGCTGAACGAGCGCCTGATGGAGAGCATGCGCAGCAAGCTGCTCGCGAACCCGCTGGTCCGGGACGACACCGAGTAACCTCGCCCATGAATCCCGCCTCCGTTCCGCACCGTCCCGTGGGGCTCCTCGTGACCCATGCGGCGCTCGGCCAGGAGCTTCTCCGGACCGTCGAGAGCATCCTGGGCGCGCAGGCCGACGCCTTCGTCCTGAGCAACGACGGATTCTCGGGCGAGGGGCTGAGCAAGGCCATCGAGGATCGTGTCCGCGGCGTGACCGTGGAGCGGCCGGTGGTGGTCTTCACCGACCTCGCCGCGGGCAGCTGCGGCATCGCGTCACGCCGCGCCGAATGCGGTCCGCGCGTGGTCCGGAAGATCACCGGCGTCAACCTCCCGATGCTTCTCGAATTCTTCCACTACCGGGACACACTCCCCCTGGACGAGCTCCTGCCGCGGCTGGAATCCAAGGGGAAAGCGGGCATCACCGTCTCCTGACGTGCCGCTTCTGCTCGCGCGGATCGATGACCGCCTGATCCACGGCCAGGTCGTCCACGGCTGGGGCGGAACGCTTCGCCCGACCTGGATCGGCATCGTCTCTGACGCGCTGAGCCAGGAGCCCGCGCGGGCGGCGCTCTACCTCTTCGCGGCCCCGGAGGAGAGCCAGGCCGAGGTCCTTTCCATTCCGGAGGCGCTGCGTGAATCCACCCTCCAGAAGGTCCGGACCGAGCGCTCCTTTCTGCTCTTCCCGAGCGCCCTCGAGCCGCTGCGGCTCAAGGAGGGCGGCTTTCCGCTCGAGGAGGTGAACGTGGGCGGGCTCCACCACGCGCCCGGCAAGGATGCCGTGCTTCCCTACGTGTACCTGGACGCGGGCGATCGCGAGAACCTGCTTGCGCTGTCGCGCCTGGGCGTGCGGCTCGTGGCGCAGGATCTCCCGACGAACCCGGCGCATCCCCTCGAGCCCTTATTGGAACGCACTCCATGAGCGCCTCCGCCAACGCTCCGGTCCGGATCGCGATCGCGATCCACAATCACCAGCCGGTGGGAAACTTCGACTCGGTCATCCAGGACGCGGTCCAGCGCGCCTACCGGCCCTTTCTCGAATTGCTCTCGCGCCATCCCGGCGTGAGCCTCTCCATGCACTGGTCAGGGCCCCTGCTCGAATGGCTGGAGTCCCACGACCGGCCGCTGCTCGACGCGCTGGGCGCGCTCGTCTCGCGCGGCCAGGTGGAGCTTCTCTCCGGCGCCTTCTACGAACCCATCCTCGCGGTCATTCCTCCCTGGGATCAGCAGGGCCAGCTGGAGCGCATGGCGGTGTATCTGAAATCGCGCTTCGGCGTGACCCCGCGCGGGGCCTGGATCGCCGAGCGCGTCTGGGAGCCCGAGCTTCCGGACGCCCTCTTCCGCGCCGGCATCGAGTACACCCTGGTGGACGATCATCATTTCCTGCTCGCGGGCGCCGATCCCAACCGGCTCGGCGAGCCCTACCGGGTGGAATCCACGATGGGCCACGTGGGCGTGTTCCCGATCGAGCGCGAGCTCCGGTACCGGATCCCCTTCCAGCCGGTGCCGGAGCTTCTCGAATTTTTCGGGTCGAATGCGGGGCCGCCGGGCGTGCGCGTTTTCGGAGACGACGGGGAGAAGTTCGGCGTCTGGCCGCACACATTCGATTGGGTCTACGGGGCCAAGTGGCTCACGACCTGGCTCCAGGCGCTCGAGGAGCGCCGCGGGATCGAGGCGGTGTCCCTGGGAGAAGCCTGGAATCGGGCTCGTCCCACGCGCACCATCGCCCTTCCGGCCGCCAGCTATCCCGAGATGATGCTCTGGGCGCTGCCCCCCGAAGTGCAGGCGCGGATCGAGGAGGAGCAGCACTGGCTCGATTCCCAGGGAAAGCCGGATCTGGCGCGGAGGATCGCGACCGGGACCTGGCGGGAATTCCTGTCCCGGTATCCGGAGTCGCGGAGACTCCACCGGCGGGTCTCGGAGCTGAGCGCGCGGATCGAGCACGCGAGGCGCTCCTGCCTCGCCCAGGAGTCGTACGAGGGAGCACGACAGGAAACGCATCGCGCGCAGTGCAACTGCTCCTACTGGCACGGGGTGTTCGGCGGCTTCTATCTGCCGCACCTGCGCGAGGCGGTGCGCGCGCACATGCTGCGCGCCGAGGCGATGGCGGACCAGCTCCGCGGGGACGCGGCGGGGTGGACGCTGGAGCAGGACGAGGAGGAGGTCCGCCTCAAGTCCTCGCGGGTGCTGGTCGGCGTGTCGCGCGCGGGCGGAGCGATCGTGGAGATCGCGGACCGCGGACGCCCCTTCGATTTCGCGGGCGTGATCGCGCGGCGGCGTGAGGCCTACCACGTGCGCGTGGAGGAAGCCTCGCGCCGCGCCGCGCCGGGTGCGGCAGGATCGAAGGCGCAGGACCGGCTCGAGGAGCGCGGGGAGGGGAGCCAGCCGGAGACGATCCATGGCGCGATCTCGGTGAAGGAGGCGGGGCTGGAGCGCCTTCTCCACTACGACGAGCGCCCGCGGCACGCGTCTCAAGAGTGGCTTCGCACCCCGGCCGAGATCGCCTCCGCGGGCAGCCTCCAGGCCTCGATCGGCGTGGGGCCGGTGGGTCTTCCGTTCCCATCGGTCGCGGATGCCTCGGCCGCGCCCCTCATCACGCTCCAGAGCGAGAAGGGCGCGCGCGCGGCGGTGCGCAAGGAGATCGCTCCGGGATCGGACCCGGGCGAATTCCAAGTCCGGTTCACGGGAGTCCCCGCGGACGCCTGGCTCGTGAGCGAGTGGAACCTGAGCCTCCTCACCCCGGACGCTCCCGGCAGGCGGCTCACGGTCGAGGGCGCGCGCTCCGGCGTCTACGCCCCCGGCTCCTCCGGGGAAGCGGAGTCGGTCCGCTCCGTTCGCCTGGAAGATTCCGAGTACCTGCACCTCGCGCTGACGCTCCGCTTCGAGCCCGCGGCCCGCATGGAGTGGTCCCCGGTGGAGACGGTGTCCCTCTCCGAAGCGGGCGCGGAGCGCGTGTACCAGGGAACGGCGTTGGTATTCGGATTTCCGGGAGGTGCACCGACACCCATCCGGATCCGGGCGCACGTCGAAGAGGCCGGCCGTGCTCTCTGAGATCTGGCGGGTCGCGCTCCTGGGCGGCGTGCTGGCGATGGACCGCTCGGCGGGATGGAACCTCATGCTCGGGCAGCCGCTCGTGGGCGCCTGCCTCGCGGGCGCCTTCCTTAGTCCGGGCACGCCGTGGGAGCTCTGGGCGCTCCGGATTCCGCTCGGGGTCGGCGTCCTGCTCCAGCTTCTCCTCACCGATCCCGCGCTTCCCGCGGCGCAGCGTCCGCGCGACACGGCCACCGCGGGCGTCATCGGCGCTTCCATCGCGGTGCTCAGCCTGGAGCGGCTCCATCCCTTCGTGCCCCTCACGACAGGAGGGATCCTCTGGGTTCTCGTGGGGACCCTGGCCGGACTTCTGGCGGCGGTGGGCGGAGGCTGGATGGAGGGTTCCCTTCGGGCAAGGAATCAGCGGAGTGCCTTGCGCGCCGAAGAGCTGGCCCTCGAGGGAAGGCTGGGCGCCTTCGAGGCGCTCTACTGGCGCGGGGTGGCGCGCATCTTCCTCCGCGGCGCGACCTGGTCGGCCGCCGCCACCGTGGCGGGGGTGGCCCTGGCCTCGCTCCTCCTTCCGCGCGTCGCGGGGCTCATCACGGGCCCGCGCGCCGGGTGGATCTTCGCGTCGCTCATGGGAGTCGCCTTCGGGGCCGCCTTCCACACCCACGTGCGCGCGCCGCGACACGGATTCCGCTGGGCCGCGATCGGCGCGATCGCGACCCTCCTCGTGCTCCTGCGCCTGAACGCGGGAGGGGAATCGTGACCGAGTTCGAGCCGCTGCCCGCGTCCGCGCTCCCGCCCATCACGCCGCCCCCGGGGCCGCCCGCACCCGCCGCCATTCCCAGGGTGCGGGGACGGGATCTCATGAGAGTGGAGTCGCGCGCGCTCTACATCCAGGCGCTCTTCTCCGCGGAGCGCCAGCAGGGCCCGGGATTCGCGTTCGCGCTGCTTCCCGTCCTCCGCCGCGTGTACACGACCGCGGGCGAGCGGGGCAGGGCGCTCGCGCGGCACATGGGTTTTTTCGGAACGCATCCCGTGCTCTCGGGAATCGTGCTGGGCGTGGTCGCGCGCCTGGAGGAGCGGCGCGCGCAGGGGCTGCCCGTCGACGAGGCTCAGATCGAGACCACGAAGCGCGCCCTCGCGAGCCCGCTCGCGGCGCTGGGGGATCCCCTGTTCTGGGTCACCCTGCGGCCGCTGGCCGGACTCATGGGGGTGCTGGGCATGGCGGTCCTTCCTCTGGCCGATACGGTGGGCCCCGATCTCCGGGTGGTGGTATGCCCAAGCCTCGCGCTTTTGACGTACAATGCCGTCGCGATTCGATATCGCGTCGCCGGCGTGCCTCGCGGATACGCGATGGCCGACGATCCGGGCGGGCTCCTGCGCTCGCTTCACCTCCCGGAGCTCCGGCGCTTCTTCGAGCGCGTGAGCGCCTTCGCGTTCGGCGCTCTGGTGACGCTGACGCTCTGGCCGATGGCGCAGAGCGCGGACCCGGGGCACGAAGGCTTCGCGCACAAGGCGTCGGTGCTCGCGCCCTTCGTCCTGGGCTCGATCCTGACCGCGATTCTCCTCCGGCGGTGGCCGGGGCGTACCGTCGAGATCGCGTTCGCTGCGGCCCTCGTGGCCCTGGTTCTCTCGACTCGAATCTAAGGGGCCGCGACGACGATGGTGGAGCAGACGGTCACGATCCAGAACCGCCTTGGACTGCACGCGCGCGCCTGCTCCGTCTTCGTCAAGGAGGCCGCCAAATTCGCCTCCCACATCACGGTGGCCCGGGACGGGATCGAGGTGAACGGGAAGAGCATTCTGGGGGTCATGATGCTCGCGGCGGAGATGGGCGCAAAGATCACGATCAAGGCGGAAGGCAAGGACGAGCCGGAAGCCCTCCAGGCGCTCGTCAAGGTCGTGAACGACAAGTTTGGTGAAGAATGATGCTCCTCCAGGGAATCGCGGTCTCGCCCGGAATCGCCATCGGCCCGATCTACATCGTGGATCCCGAGGAGATCGAGGTTCAGGACGGCAACCTCGCGAAGGGCGCGATCCCGCGAGAGAAGGAGCGCTTCAAGAACGCGATCCGTGAGAGCATCGAGGAGGTCCGCGAGATCCGCGAAAAGATCGCGCTCGAGACCGGGGAAGAGCAGGCGCGGATTCTCGACGCGCAGATCGACATCCTGGAAGATCCCGAGGCACAGAAGCAGACGCTCGCGGTCATCGAGAAGGAGCGAAAGCCCGCCGCGTTCGCCTACCGGCGCATCCTCACCGCCGTGGCCGCGCGGCTCGACGAGGCCGACAGCGAGTACTACCGCGGCCGCGCCATCGACGTGCGCGACGTGCGCCGGCGCATGCTGGCGCACCTGGGGGGCATCCGCACCCATTCGCTGCACGATCTCAAGGAGCCCTCCGTCATCGTGGCCAACGACCTTCCGCCGAGCGAGATGGCGCTCCTGCCGCGCAACATGGCGCTGGGATTCGCCACCGACGCGGGCGGCCGCACCTCCCACACCGCGATTATGGCGCGCGCGAGGGGAATTCCCGCGGTGGTCGGCGTGAAGGGCGCGACCGACGCGGCGCAGCAGGGCGCGATCGGGATCGTGGACGGCACGCGCGGGGTTGCGATCTTCGATCCGGATCCGGGGACGCTTCAAGAAAACGAGCGGAAGCGCGAGCGTCACCGGGAGCTGGCCCTGAAGCTCACGGAGCTCAGAACCGAGCGGTGCATGACTGCGGACGGACGCGTGATCGAGCTGGGGGCGAACCTCGAGGTGCCCGAGGAGCTCCCGAGCGTGATCGAGAACGGCGCGGACGGGATCGGGCTCTACCGCACCGAGTTCTTCTATCTCAGCCGGAAGCAGCTTCCCACCGAGGACGCGCAGTTCAACGCGTATCGCTCCATCGTGGAAGCGATGAATCCCAAGCCCGTGAACATCCGCACGCTGGACGTGGGCGGGGACAAGTTCGCCTCCTATCTCGGGACCCCCATCGAGAAGAATCCCTTCCTGGGTCTCCGCGGGCTCCGGTTCAGCCTCCAGCGCGAGGAGATCTTCCGGACGCAGCTCCGAGCGATCTTCCGCGCCTCCGCCTATGGGAACTTGCGGATCATGTTCCCGATGGTCCTGGGGCTGGAGGATCTCCGCCGGGCGCGGGAGATCGTGGAGCGCGTCAGGCTCCAGATCCGGAAGGAAAGCATTCCCATGGGGCAGAAGGTGCCGCTGGGAGTCATGATCGAGACGCCGGCCTCGGTGTTCAGCATCGATCAGCTCGTGAAGGAGTGTGACTTCGCGAGCATCGGAACGAACGATCTCATCCAGTACACGCTCGCGGTCGATCGCGGCAACGAGCTGATCTCGGAGATCTACGAGCCCCTGCACCCCGCCGTGATCCGGGCCATCCACACCGTGGTGGACGCGGGGCATCGCGCGGGGATCCCGGTGGGCATCTGCGGGGAGATGGCGGGCGAGCCGCTCTACGCCGTGCTCCTCGTGGGCCTGGGCCTCGAGGAGTTCAGCGTGAGCCCGTATCTCGTTCCCGAGATCAAGACGATCGTCCGCGCCACGACGTATCCCGAAGCCCGCGAGCTGGCGGAGCGCTGCATGAGCCTCTCCACTCCGAGCGAGGTGCGGACCGTGGTGACCGAGTTCATGAGCCGCCGCTATCCGGGGATCATCGTCCCGGCATGACTCCGAAGAAGAAGGGCGGATCGCTCGATTCCGCCGCGCGCCGGGCGCGCCTCGACACCGAGGACATGGCGGCGAAGATCGCCGGATTCCCCGAGCAGCTCCGGGCGGGCTCCTCGATCGCGGACTCCGCCGTGCGGCGGATCGACCCCACGCGTCCCCGCGCCTTCGTCCTGGTCGGCATGGGGGGCTCCGCGATCGCCGGAGATCTGCTCCGCATCCTGGCCGATCGCGAGGGCGTCGTCCCGGTGCACGTGGTTCGCCACTACGACCCGCCCGCCTGGATCGCTCCGGAGGATTTTCTCCTGTTCTCCTCGTATTCGGGGGAGACGGAGGAGACCCTGAGCGCCTTCCGCTCCCTGAAGCGGATCGGATGCCGCGCGGCGGTGCTGTCCTCCGGAGGAACGCTCGCGGCGGAGGCACGGCGCGAGGGGCTGCCGGTCGCGGTCCTGCCGGAGGGGTTTCCACCCCGCGCCGCCCTGGGATACAGCTTCGGAGCGGTGGCCCAGATCGCCCATCACCTGGGGGTCCTCTCCGACGCCGACCGCCGCCTCGAGGAGGCTGCGAAATGGGTCGAGGAGAAGGCGGCTACCGCCTTCATCCCTGATGTGTTACAGTCCCGCAACCTTGCGAAACGAATCGCGATACGCCTGATCGGACACCCCATCATGCTGGTCGCGAATCACCGGACGCTCGAGCCCGTCGCCTGGCGCTGGAAGGGACAGCTCAACGAGAATTCGAAGCACCTCGCGTGGGTCTCGTCCCTGCCCGAAATGAACCACAACGAGGTGGACGGGTTCGTGAATCCGGGATCGTTCATCGGCCGGATCGCGGCCGTGCTGCTCCGGGACCCTGACGATCATCCGAGAATCGCCCGGCGTTTCGACTGGCTCGCCGCCTATCTCAAGAAACGGAAGGTGCACGTGGAGACCGTGATGGTGGAAGGGGAGGATCCCATGTCGCGAATGCTCGGGGGCGTCTCGCTCGGCGATTTCGTGAGCTACTACCTCGCCCTTCTGAACGGCGCGGATCCCAGCGCACTTCCGGGAGTCACGGCGCTCAAGCGGGCGCTCCAGAAGTGAAGCCGGTCGCCATCGTTCCGGTGGCGGGCGCCGGCACCCGTCTCCGGCCGCACACGTACACCACTCCCAAGGCGCTTCTCCTCGTGGCGGGGAAGACCATCCTGGGGCACATCCTGTATCAGCTCCGGGCCGCGTCCCCCGAGAAGGTCATCCTCGTGATCGGTCCCGGCGCGCAGGGAGACCGTCTGCGTGAGTATGCCGCCGCCGCGCGGGAGGATTTCAGGATCGAATGCGTGGTTCAGGAGGAGCCGAAGGGACTCGGCCACGCGGTGGCGCAGGCCCGGCCCGAAGCCGGGAAGGCCCCCCTGCTCATCATGCTCGGGGACACGATCGTCCAGGCGGACCTGGGCGCCCTGGTCCAGGAGGGCTCCCGCGTGGGGGTCAGCGAGGTCGAGGATCCCCGCCGGTTCGGAGTGGCGCTGGTGCGGGACGGCAAGATCGTGCAGCTGGTGGAGAAGCCCGACAAGCCGATCTCCAAGCTCGCGCTGGTCGGGCTCTATTACATCCAGAAGGGACCGCTTCTCTTCGACGCCCTGGACCGGCTGACCCGCGAGGGGCGCCTCACCCGGGGTGAAATCCAGCTCACGGACGCGCTCCAGCTTCTGATCGAGGGGGGCGAGGAACTCCGCCCCTTTCCGGTCAAGGGCTGGTATGATTGTGGGAAAACTGAAACTCTTCTCGAAACCAATCGGGCTTTGCTGGACCAGCTTGCGGTGCCCGTAACCCGCGAGGGCGTCGTGATTTTGCCCCCCGTGGCGTTGGATCCCACCGCGGACGTTTCGGCGGCCGTGATTGGTCCGCATGTTTCGATCGGTCCCCGCACCCAGGTACGCCAGGCCGTGGTGCGAAATTCGATCCTGAACGAAGGCTCGAACGTCAGGGACATCTTGCTCGACAGTTCGGTGGTTGGGGAGAACGCGGTGGTGCGCGGCGCGTACCAGCGATTGAACGTGGGCGACTCATCCGAGGTGGAGTATTCGTGACAGCTCAGGCGACGCAGACCCAGGTCGAAGCGAAGAAGCAGCCGATGACGAAGAAGAAGATGTCGTTCAGCTCCGAGTCGGTCACCGAGGGTCATCCCGACAAGGTGGCCGATCAGATCTCCGACGCGATCCTGGATTCCATCCTGGCCCAGGACCCCATGGGGCGCGTGGCATGTGAAACGCTGGTCACGACGGGCATGGCGCTCGTCGCGGGGGAGATCACCACGAAATGCTACGTGGACATCCCGAAGGTGGTCCGCGAGACCATCCGCGAGATCGGCTACGACAATCCGGCGATTGGATTCGATTACGAGACCTGCTCGGTGCTGACCAGCATCGACGAGCAGTCGAAGGACATCGCGCTCGGCGTGGATCGCGCCGGGGCGGGGGACCAGGGGCTCATGTTCGGCTACGCCGTTCGCGAGACGCCCGAGCTCATGCCGCTTCCGATCCAGCTCGCGCACGCGCTCACGCGGGCGCTGGCGCGTGCGAGGCGCTCGGGAACCTTCCCGGAGCTTCGCCCCGACGGCAAGTCCCAGGTCACGGTGGATTACGAGGACGGGGTGCCGCGCCACGTCAGCACGGTCGTGCTCTCCACGCAGCACGCGGACATGCCCCAGGACGAGTACAGGCGCTTCCTGGAGCGGCTCAAGACCGAGGTGATCCGCCCCGCGCTCCCGCGCGAGATGCTCAGCGACGACACCACCTATCACATCAATCCCACGGGCCGCTTCGTGCTGGGCGGTCCGCGCGCCGATACGGGACTCACCGGCCGGAAGATCATCGTCGACAGCTACGGCGGATTCGGCGGACACGGCGGCGGCTGCTTCAGCGGGAAGGATCCCTCGAAGGTGGACCGCTCGGGCTCCTACGCCGCGCGCTGGGTGGCGAAGAACATCGTGGGCTCGGAGCTCGCGGCGCGATGCACCGTCCAGGTCGCGTACGCCATCGGCGTGGAGCAGCCGGTCTCGATCATGGTGGATACGCACGGGACCGGGCGCGTGCCCGACACGAGACTCGAGGAGCTGGTGCGCAAGCACTTCGATCTCAGGCCCCGGGGAATCATCGAGCATCTTCAGCTGAGAAGGCCGATCTACAAGAAGACCGCCGCCTATGGACACTTCGGACGCGAGAACGAAGGCTTCCGCTGGGAGCTGCTCGACCGCGTGGAGGATTTGAAGCGTGACGCCTAGTGAAGCCGCGACCATGAGCGCCCAGGGACACGTCAAGGACCCCAAGCTCGCCGATTCCGGCGTGAACCGGATCGAGTGGGCGGAGCGCGAGATGCCGGTGCTCCGCCAGATCCGCGCGCGTTTCGAGCGCGAGCGCCCGCTCCAGGGCAAGAAGGTCGCCGCGTGCCTCCACGTGACCACCGAGACCGCGAATCTGATGTTGACGCTCAAGGCGGGCGGGGCGGAGATCGCGCTCTGCGCCAGCAACCCGCTCTCGACGCAGGATGACGTGGCCGCGGCCCTGGTCCATCGCCACGGCATCGCGACCTTCGCGATCAAGGGAGAGGATGAGGAGACGTACTATCAGCACATCGGCGCGGTGATCGACATCCGGCCCCAGTTCACCATGGACGACGGCGCGGATCTCGTCACGGTGCTCCACACCAAGCGCGGCGACGCGATCGGAAGCGTGATCGCGGGGACCGAGGAGACGACCACCGGCATCATCCGCCTGCGGAGCATGGCGCGCGAGGGCGCGCTCCAGTACCCGATCCTCGCGGTGAACGACGCCAAGACGAAGCACCTCTTCGACAATCGCTACGGGACGGGCCAGAGCACCATCGACGGCATCCTGCGCGCCACGAACCGTCTCTTGGCGGGCTCCACGTTCGTCGTGCTGGGCTACGGCTGGTGCGGCCGCGGGGTCGCCTCGCGCGCGCGCGGGCTGGGCGCGCACGTCATCGTCACGGAGGTCGATCCCTTGCCGGCGCTCGAGGCGGTGATGGACGGCTTTCAGGTCATGCCCGCGCCGGAGGCCGTGAAGCGGGGAGACGTGTTCGTGACCGTCACGGGGAACATCCACGTCCTGGGCCTGGATCATTTCCGCGCCATGAAAAACGGAGCCATCGTCAGCAATTCCGGCCACTTCAACGTGGAGCTGGATCTGGATTCGCTCCGCAAGGAG
>Ga0099791_10000217_pt1 | contig 20112 bp, 13 predicted proteins | sample Rivendell_Oct201_7_FD_77318 | JGI IMG/M metagenome (GOLD analysis project Ga0099791, IMG submission 77318) | Vadose zone soil and rhizosphere microbial communities from the Eel River Critical Zone Observatory, Northern California to study diel... | ecosystem: Environmental > Terrestrial > Soil... | reverse complement strand
GGCACGGCGGTCACCAGCTCCTGGTTCGGCACCGCCTCGACCAGCTTGCGGATTGCCAGCACCTTGGGGTCGCTCATGCGGGCGGCGTCGTGAATGCTGGCGAAGGTCGCGCCGCCATCGACGATCATCATGGCGACGAGGTGCTGGAGGCTGATATCCGAAATAGTGCGGTTGTCGACGATGTGCAGGCGGTCCGCCGGCATGTCGACCACGATGCGCTTGACCTTGCCTGCGCGCACCGCCGGATCCTCGAGCAGTGCCGTGACGCAGTCGAGCACCGATTGCAGCGGCGAGCCGACCGTCCATTTCTTGATCGACGTATTCATGATCTCGTAGCGCTTGCCAAGCTCCGCCACGAATTCTTCCGGCTGGGGCTTCTCACCCCCGACCGCGGTGAACAGGTTCTTGGTCCCGCTCAGGAAATCATCGACCCCGGTAAAGCCCGACGCAATCATGGTCGCCGCCGTGACGCCGTTACGGGCGCCCATGCCGCCGAAATCGAAGGCCTTCTCCACGTGCTCGCGGTCGCGCTCCCAATAGGGCACGCCCGAGGCCTGCTGGGCCGCGAAGGAGAACCCATGGCGCACCTGGGTCGGATCAAGCCGCAGCATTGCGGATGCCGCCGCGGTCGCTCCGAACGTGGTCGAAAGGGTGTGGGTGCTGTTGCGCTCGGTGTAGAGCTTGCCGAAGCCGAGCGAGAAGATAAGCCGCGCCCCGATGTCGTAGCCGAGCGCAATGGCGCGCAAGAGATCATTGCCGCTGCGGCCCGCCAGTTCCGCGGCCGCGAGCGCCGCCGGTACGATCCCGCAGCCTGGATGAAAACGGCCGCGCAGATGAGAATCGTCGGTCTCGTCGCCGTGGGCCGCCATGCCGTTGGCAAGCGCGGCATTGACGGTCGAGGTCAGGATGCCGGTGCCGATCACGGTTGCCTGCGGCTTGCCGCCGAGGCTCTCCACATAGCGGGCCGCCATTTCGCCGGCCTTGAGCCGCGAGCCCGAAACCATCGCCGCGATGGTGTCGAGCGTATGCAGCTTGGTCTTGGCGACCACCTCGGGCGGCATCTCGCGGTCGAGGGTCTTGGCGACGTATTCGCAAAGCGCGGTCGTGATGGGCGAGATCGGCTGGTCCGCGGCAGCGTCCTCCGCTTCCGCGGCGGCCTTCACGGCGGGCGCATTGGCCCCCTGCGCTTGGGACGACCCGCTCGCAAACGCGTTCGATAAGATCGCTGCGCCGCTCGCATTGATGAACCAGCGCCTGATGTGATCTGGACCATCGCTCATGGAATCCTCCACCGAAGTCGTTGCCGGGACCGCCCGCGGTCCTGGCAAAAGTCTACGCCGCGCACTTCCGCTATGCTAGCCGTGGCGGTACAAGGAAAAATGCAGGACAATGCACCACACGACACCGGTCCCGACCTCATCAGAGAGTGGATCGATTGTGCCGCGCGGCTTCATCCCGATAAGCCCTACATCGTATCGGTTGAAGACGGCCGGGCAATTACGTTCGCGGAATTTGCCCGCCTGGTGCGCTGCCTGGGAAGCTTCCTTGACCGCGCCGGGATCGGCGTCAATGACCGCATCGCGCTCTTGGCCGGCAACTCTATCGAGCACGTCGCCTGCTACGTGGGCGTCATGGCGTATGGCGCGACCATCTGCACCGTTCATGTGGAAATGAATCGCCGCCACCTCGGAGGCATCCTGGCGCAGCTCAAGCCCCGGCTCGCGCTCTACGACGATGACCTCGTGCCTGACGATATGCCGGGCAGGACACCGGGCCTTCGCCTCGGCTCCTGGGACGCGCATCGCTCCGGCACGTTGTTCGCCTCAGTCCTGGAGTGCGATCAGAATGGCGCACACATTCCGCAGACCACCGCGCGCCACGACGGCGTTATCTTCTTCACCTCGGGTACCACCGATCGCCCCGGGGGCGTCGTGCTGAGCTACCGCGAGCAGATCGGCAACGTCGCGCCGATGGCGGAGGCTTTCGGCCTGTCGGCCGCTGATCGCATCTACGATTTCCGCTCCTTCAACTGGGCGTCGGCGCAGCTATTCGGGGTGCTGGGGCCGCTGTGCCGCGGCGCGACGCTGGTGATGCGCAAGAAATTTTCCGCAACGCGGTTCTTCGACGATATTCGCGCCCACGACGTCACGGTCGCCGCCGGCAATCCGACCGTCATCAACATGTTGCTCGGCGCCGGTCACACGATCGGCGCCGGCGACGTGCCGACGCTGCGCTTCCTCACATCGAGTTCGGCGCCGCTGCCGGAGCCCGAGTGGCGCCGCTTCGAGGAGCGTTTCGGCATTCCGGTGGCGCAAAGCTATGGCAGCAGCGAGACCGCCTGGATTGCGATCAACCCCGGGTGCGAACGGCGCTTTGGCACCGTCGGCCGGCCGCTCGCCTACCACCGGCTGGCGATCGTGGATGCGGAGGATCGCAGCCTTCCATCCGGTGAAATCGGCGAGATCGAGATCGGCGCCTGGCACGACAACGCGTATCGCTATCTCGGCGACGACGGAACCGCGCGGGCGAGCAGTCGCGGCCGGATGCGCACCGGCGACATCGGCTATCTCGACGCCGACGGCTTCCTGCATCTCACCGGACGCGCGAAGGACCTCATCATCCGCGGCGGCGTCAACATTTCGCCGCTGGAGATCGACAGCATCCTGATGCAGCGCGACGAAATCGCCGAGGCTGCGACCATCGGCGTTCCGGACACCGTGTGGGGCGAGGAAGTGGTCAGCTACGTGGTGCTGCGTCCTGGTGAAGTGTTCGTGCCGGGCGATCTCATGCGCCATTGCGCGGCGCAACTTCCGGCGTTCAAGACACCAAAGCAAATCTTCCTGCGCGAAGCATTGCCCAAGAGCGCACGCGGCAAGCTCGACCGCAAGGCGCTGGCTGCGGAATGGGGAAGAGCGCGCTCGTAGCCCGGATGGAGCGAAAGCGTAGTCCGGGATCAGCCTCGCCAGCGGCACGTCCTCCCCCGGATTACGCTGCGCTCCATCCGGGCTACCCTGGAGGCGCCGGAGCCTATGGATCATCGGCCGAATGCGTGCCAATGTGCGCCCATACCCTCGCTCATACGCATTTCTACGGCGAGGGCCGGCGAAAAATCGGAAACAAGCTGAGAGGAGCCCAAGAAATGCACAGGATCAAACGATTCCATCTGGGTACCGCGGCCGCAATTGGCTGTGCGGCGCTGTTGTGGATGCCCGCCCCCGGCATGGCGCAAGCTCAGGCGCCCGCCGCGGTTGCGATCGACAATGACGATATCGGCGGCGTGGTGCGGGGCCCCGGCGGCCCCGAGGCCGGCGTGTGGGTGATTGCGGAAACCCGCGACCTGCCGACGAGGTTCACCCGCAGTGTCGTCACCGATGACCAGGGCCGCTACGTGCTGCCCGACCTGCCGAAGGGCAAATACAAGATCTGGGTGCGCGGCTACGGCCTCGTCGATTCCCCCAAGGTCGATGGCGAACCCGGCCAGCAGCTCAATCTCACGGCGGTGCCGGCGCCGAACGAGCGGGCGGCGGCTGAATATTATCCGGCGATCTACTGGTATTCGATGCTCAAGATTCCGGCCGCCGACCAGTTCGGCGGCTCAAGCGATATTCCGCGCAACGTCAAGCAGTACGACTGGCTCAACCTGTTGAAAAACAATGGCTGCGTCGGCTGCCATCAGCTTGGGCAGGCGTCCACCCGCACGATCCCGAAGGCGTTCGGCGACTTCAAGTCGGGCGCGGATGCCTGGATGCGCCGCACTCAGTCGGGACAGGCCGGCGAGCTCATGGTGAATATCCTGGCCGGCCAGCTCGGCGGCGCGCCGTACAAGTATTTCGGCGATTGGACCGACCGCATCGCCAAGGGCGAATTGCCCCATTCCAAGCCGACGCGGCCGTCGGGCCTCGAGCGCAACGTGGTCGTCACCACGTGGGACTGGGCCAACGAGAAGCAGTACCTCCACGATCTCGCCGTCTCGGACAAGCGAAACCCGACGGTGAACGGCTATGGACCGGTGTTCGGCCAGCCGGAATACGCAACCGACGTGATTCCGATCCTCAACCCGGTTACCAGCACGGTCGTGAATTACAAAGCGCCGGTGATGGATCCCAACATGCCGATGTCTCTCGGCCCCGGTCATGCCGCGATGTTGAAGCCGCTGCAGCCCTCGGCCTACTGGGGCGAAGAGCAGATCTGGGACACCAGGGTCAACAACCATAACTCCATGATCGACGCTAAGGGCCGGATGTGGATGGCCGCATCGGTTCGCGGCCCCAAGAACCCCGCGTTCTGCCAGAAGGGGTCCGACCATCCGTCGGCCAAGGCGTTCCCGGTCCCGGAGAGCAATCGCCAACTCGCGATGCTCGATCCGAAGACGATGAAATACACCTTCGTCGACACCTGCTTCACCACCCACCACCTGAACTTCGCCAAGGACGCCAACGATACGCTGTGGACATCGAGCGGCGGCGGCACCGGCGTGGTCGGCTGGCTCAACACCAAGATGTTCGAGGAAACCGGCGACGCCGCGAAGTCGCAGGGCTGGACGGCGCTTGTCCTCGACACCAACGGCAACGGCAAGCGCGACGATTATGTCGAGCCCAACCAGCCGGTCGACCCGACCAAGGACAAGCGCATCGCCCAGGTGTTCTACGCCGTGATGGTGAGTCCGGCCGACGGCTCGATCTGGGGCACGCTGCGGGCGAGCCCCGGCTCGATCGTGCGGCTCAATCCGGGCCCCAACCCGGCCGAAACCGCGCTCGCCGAAATCTACAACATACCGATGCCGGGCTTCGGTCCGCGCGGCGGCGACATCGACAGCAAGGGCGTGGTGTGGGTATCGCTCGCGAGCGGCCACATGGGCGCCTTCGACCGGCGCAAGTGCAAGGTCCTCAACGGGCCGACCGCGACCGGCAACCACTGTCCGGAGGGCTGGTCATTCTATCAGTATCCGGGCCCAGGCTTCGAGGGCATTGGTGAGAACAGCGCCGAATCGAGCTACTACTCATGGGTCGATCAGCACAACACGTCCGGGCTCGGCGAGGACGTGCCGGTTTCCACCGCAAACCTTGAAGACGGTCTCGTCGCCCTCAAGGACGGCAAGATGATCGTCCTGAAGGTGCCGTACCCGACCGGCTTCTACGCCAAGGGCCTCGACGGCCGCATCGACGATCCCAACGCCGGCTGGAAAGGCCGCGGCCTGTGGACCTCAAGCGGCGACCGCACGCCATGGCTCCAGGAAGGCGGCAAGGGCATGAAGCCCATGGCCGTGCACTTCCAGGTGAGGCCCGATCCGCTCGCGCATTGAGCGGGCGTCTCCCCCTCCCGGCTCGCCAGGGGGCCGAACGCAGATGTGAAAGCCCCGTCCGGCGCTGCCGGGCGGGGCTTTTGCATCGGCATCAAGTTCGCAACCATGCTGTGAGCGGGAGTGTATGCACTCGTGCGGTGCGTCACTTTACCCTGAAGCGATGATGAGTGAACCTTGCCCGGCACCGGAAATGCACTAGCTGAAGGACTTGGGATGCACGACGTGCCGGGTGGGGTGCGGGGTTAGATGCATCCGACGCGGCGGAACCGAGCGGTTCAGCACCGGGGCTAACTGCCGGTAGGATCGATGCCGTGCGGCGGGTCCACCACAGGAACGTTCATGAGCGTCCGTATCGCGATCCGGCTTCGCACAACCGGTCGTGCAGACTTTGATAGTCGCGAGATTTATCGCGCACTTGGGCTCGGCCCTAGCTTCGACCTTCTGTTGGAATAGTTAGGAACGCGCCCAATTGCTGCGTCCGGCGCGATACAGTTGGATTTTTCGCGATGCAGCTGCTGATTGAGTGAAGCGAGTAAATAACCGTGTCGCCGCACCAAAATAAGGGCGCCCCGGTGCCCTTCGTGACCCTGCCGCTTCCGGGCCCGCACCTGACCAGAGCGGGCGTTGCCTCCGATGCGGTCCTCAATGTGCTGGTGATCGACGACACGCCCGAGGACCGTTTGGCGGTGCGGCTCGCACTCGAGGTCGGCGGGTTTGCACTTGAGGAGGCCACCGATGCCAAACAGGGCTTGAAGCTCGCTCGCTCCTCTACGCTCGATTGCATTCTCCTCGACGACGTTCTGCCCGACGCGAAGGGCCTCGAAGTGCTGGAGTCCTTGCGGCAGCCAGACGGAACGCTGCCATGCGCGGTGGTCATGCTGACGGGAGCCGGAACGTTGGACGTCGCGACCGCAGCGATGAAGGCTGGCGCGCTCGATTACCTTATCAAGGACCGCCTCGATGCCGACATGCTAAGGCGCGCGATTGGCAACGCCGTACGGCAGTTCCGGTTGATCGAAGCTCAGCGCGTGGCGGAGCGGCGCAACGCCCAGCTTGCCGCGATCGTTGCCGCCTGCGACGATGCCATCATCAGCGTCGGGACCGATTTCGTGGTTCAGACCTGGAACGCGGGCGCGCAGCGGCTGTTCGGCTATGGCGAAGCCGAAGCGCGCGGGCGCCGGCTCAGCGCGTTGATCGTTCCCGATGTCTATGAGGCCGAAAGTGTTGCTATTCACACCACCGTGGTCAGCGGTGGGACGGTCCTGAAAGAGATACTGCGCCGGCACAAGGACGGTCGGCTTGTTCCGGTGGAGATCAATACCTCGCCGATTCTCGACAGCTCTGGCAAGGTTACCGGCACATCCATCATTTATCGAGATATCAGCGAACGCCGGCGCGCCGAAGAGGTCCGCCGCGCTCTCGCCGACAGCGAGGCACGCTTCCAGGTCACGTTCGAGAATGCACCGGTCGGTATGGCACACGTCGCGCCCGACGGCAGGTGGCTCAGGGTCAACGAAGCGCTGTGCCGCATTCTCGGCTACGCGCCCGACGAACTCACAGCCAAGTCGTTCCAGGACGTCACCTACTCGGACGACCTCGCAGCCAGCGTTGCCCGTGTCGACCAGATGCGCGACGGGAAGATCGACCGCTATGACGCGGACAAGCGTTACCTGCGCAAGGACGGCACCATCGTCTGGGCCCGGCTGACTGTGAGTTGCGTGCGCAAGAACGACGGGTCGATCGACTATCTCGTCACTGTGGTTGAAGACATTTCCGCGCGCAAATATGCCGAAGAGGAATTGCGCAAGAGCGAGGAACGCTTCAGGTCCTCACTCGTCCACTCGCCGCTGCCAGTCCTCATGTACGACGACCGGGAGCAAATCCTTGCGGTCAGCCAAAGCTGGCTCGAAAAGACCGGCTATTCGAGAGAGGAACTACGCCGACTTGAGGACTGGACTAGCCGCGCCTATGGGGAGCGCTCGAGCGAAGTGCTCGAGTATATCCGCCGAATCATCTCAACAGAGCCCAAGGCGCAGCCGACTGAATTGACAATCCACACCAAGGATGGCCGCGAACGACTCTGGAACTTTGTTGCCTCTGCGCTCGGGACCCAGTCGGATGGACGACGTCTGTTCGTTTCCATGGCCCACGATGCGACCGAGCAGAAAGCTCACGAGGAGCAGATTGGTCTTTTGATGCGCGAGGTCAGCCATCGCGCCAAGAACATGCTCAGTCTCGTGCAGGCGATCGCCCGCCAGACCGCGGCCCGTGAGCCTGAAGACTTTATCGGGCGCTTTACTGAGCGCATCCAGGCGCTCGCAGCCAATCAGGACCTTCTGGTCCGCAACAAGTGGCAGGGCGTTGATACCGAGGACCTGGTGCGCGCCCAGCTCGCGCCTTTTGCCGACCTGATCGGGTCCAGGATCGCCGTGCACGGCCCGAAACTGCGCCTGAATGCGGCCGCCGCCCAAGCCGTCGGTCTCGCCCTCCATGAGCTTGCGACCAATGCCGGCAAATACGGCGCACTGTCGACGGATGCCGGGCGGGTCGATGTGGGCTGGCGGATTGGCGGCGATATTTTTGCGATGAGCTGGACTGAGCGCGACGGGCCGCCGGTGCGACCGCCGGAGCGGCGTGGCTTCGGCAGTACGGTCATCGATTCGATGGCAAAGCGGACCGTCAGCGGTGAAGTCGAACTTGATTACGCTCCATCAGGTCTGGAGTGGCGCTTGACCTGCCCGGCGGCAAATGCGCTGGAACGCTAGCGAGGCTTCGCCCTCCGACCGACGAGGCCTGTTCGGGCAAAACCCTTTGTCCAGTCATTCCTGGGCTCGGCCGCAGGCCGAGAGCCCGGAATCCATAACCACGGGGTCAGGGATTATGGATTCCGGGCACGCGTCCGCTTCGCTACGGCGCCCCGGAATGACGGGCCTGAGGAAAGTCGAGACGTTAGCACCAGGAGTCCTGGACTTAAGCAGGGCTAAAGTGGCCGCAGACCTTCGCCAGCAGCCCGCATGAGGTGATCCTGACCTCGAAATCGATGGACGAGTGTTGCCGGGCAGACACGCCGCTTGCATCCTCGTCGAACGTGTCGAGAAGCCGACCGACAACAGACCCGCACGGTTGCTTTGTTACCGTGCGGCTGATGATTCTCCGGAAGCGATCAGCCCCGCGTTGGCCCCGGCGCGTTTCCCAACACCCTCCACGCGCCTGGGCCCGCGGCTACTTCGACGGAAGTCACCGGTCCCGTGCTGAGGGCGAGACCGGACCGTCGAAACAAGACCCCAATCCCCCTCAGGGGGCAACGCGAAGGGGACCAAGGTCGCGTGCGGATGTCATCACCGCGCACAGCCGCACGCAAGCGGATAACGCACGGCCGATCAGGCATTCCGTGGGCCGAAAAGTGGCCATCACACGGAATATTGCTGGAGCATCGCAATCAGGACATTAAGGCTGTTTCCGCGTCGCTCTAAAGCTGGATTGATTCTCGCATGCTCGACGAGTGTAGGGCAGAAGAGTTCATGAGCGCCCACATTGTGATCCGGCCCTCGCACAACTTTTCGCAACAGCCGTCGATACGTCAGGCTATCGCGTGGTTGAGCTCGACTCCTCGTTTTCTACTTCCGCTAGAGTAGCCGGCAAATTCGTGTACAACTGCATCCTAACCCGCCCGATAAGGTTGAATTTCCGACTCGCACCCGTTGATAGTGCGACGCGAGTGTGACTATTGTGGCGCTATCGTGGCGCTGTCGTGGGCGCTACACGACGACAGGGACGCCGTGGTGGTGCCTTTCATCATTCAGCCGCTTCCGGGCCGGCAGCGGACCACAGCGGGAGTCGCCTCCGAGCCAGCCCTCAATGTATTGGTGATAGACGACACGCCTGAGGATAGGATTGCGGTTCGGCTCGCACTCGAGGCCGCAGGGTTTGTGTTGCAGGAGGCGGCTGACGCAGAGCAAGGCCTGAAGCTCGCGCGCTCCTCGACGCCCGATTGCATTCTCCTCGACTACGGGCTGCCGGGCGCGGAGGGACTCGAGGTGTTGGAGTCCTTGCGACAACCCGGCGGAACACTGCCGTGCGCCGTCGTGATGCTGACAGCGGCCGCAACGGCGGATGTTGCGACCGCCGCGATGAAGGCCGGCGCGCTCGATTACCTCGTCAACGACCGCCTTGATGCCGAAATTCTCAGGCGCGCGATCGGCAGCGCTGTGCGGCAGTTCCGGTTGATTGAAGCCCAGCGCGTAGGCGAGCGGCGCAACGCCCAGCTCGCCGCAATCGTTGCCGCCTCCGGCGATGCCATCGTCAGCGTCGGATGCGACCTCGCGGTCCAGACCTGGAATGCTGGCGCGGAGCGGCTATTCGGCTATAGCGAAGCCGAGGCGCGCGGGCGCACGATCAGCGAGCTGATCGTCCCCGATGTCTGTGAGGCCGAAAGCGCTGCCATCTACGCGACCGTGATGAGCGGTACGGCCGTGCTGAAGGAGACCGTGCGCCGGCACAAGGACGGCCAGCTTGTTCCGGTGGAGATCAACGTCTCGCCGATTCTCGATTGCTCGGACAGGGTGACTGTTGGATCGTCCATTATCTATCGAGACATCAGCGGACGCCAGCGCGCCGAAGATGCGTTGCGCCGCCACGCCGCGCAGCAGGCCTTGCTGCTCAAGGCCACCTCGGACCTGATCCGCGCCTCCGAGCCGGGCGAACTTGGCCGCGTGATATTCGAGCACGTCAGCTCGCCCCTCAGCGCCGTTGTCTGCACCAACTACCGCCTCGACCCCACCAAGCGGCGCCTCACGCTGGAGTTCGCGCACGGCATACCGCCGGAACATCTGCAGGCGGCCCAGTCGCTCGAACTTGGTCAGGAGTATTGCGGGATTGCGGCGGCAAGCGGCCGGCCGCTGGTGGCCGACAAGCACCGCATTGCGTCCGATCCGAATGCCGGCCTCATGCGCATACTCGGTGCGACGGCGTATGCCTGCCACCCTCTCAAAGCGTCCGACGGCCGCTTGCTTGGCACGTTTGCAGTAGCCTCGGCGACACGGGAAGCCTTCACCGATGACGAAGTCGTCTGGCTCGGCAGGATCACCAATTTTCTCGCGCAAGCCTGGGAGCGGTTCGAGGCGGAGCAGGGTTTACGTGCGAGCGAGGAACGCTTCAGGTCGTCGTCAATCCTCCATTCGCCAGTGCCGATCCTCGTGTTCGACGATCGGGAGCAAATTGTTGCCGTCAGCCAGAGCTGGGTCGAACGAAGCGGTTATTCGCGAGAGGCCCTGTGCCGCATCGAGGACTGGATAACGCGAGCCTGCGGCGGACGCGCAAGCCAAATGCTGGGGCATTTTCGCCGGATCATTTCGACAGCGCCTGAGGCGCAGTCGGCTGAGCTGATGATCCGCACCAAAGACGGCCGTGACCGTCTTTGGAGCTTTGTTTCCTCTGCGCTGGGAACCCAGTCGGATGGACGACGTCTGTTTGTCTGCGTGGCCCAAGATGTGACCGAGCGGAAAGCTCACGACGAGCAGGTTCACCTGCTGACGCGTGAGGTCAATCATCGCGCCAAGAACATGCTCAGTCTGGTACAGGCAATCGCCCGCCAGACCGCAGCTCGCGAGCCTGAGGACTTTATCGGACGCTTCATTGAGCGTATCCGGGCGCTTGCCGCCAATCAGGACCTGCTGATCCGGAACGAATGGCAGGGGGTCGATGTGGAGGATCTGGTGCGCGCCGAGCTCGCGCACTTTGCGGATCTTGTCGGGTCTCGCATCGCTTTGGACGGCCCGAAGCTGCGTTTGAAAGCAGCTGCCGCGCAAGCCATCGGTCTCCACGGTGCACGAGCTCGCGACCAATGCCGGCAAATACGGCGCTCTGTCGGTGGACGCCGGCCGTGTCGATGTGGGTTGGCGATTTGACAACGAGATGTTCAAGATAAGCTGGACTGAGCGCAAAGGGCCGCCCGTGTCACAGCCCGAGCGGCGTGGCTTCGGCAGTGCGGTCATCGAATCGATGGCGAAGTGGAGCCTCGACGGGGAGGCTCACCTTGACTACGCTCCTTCGGGTCTGATCTGGCGCCTGACCTGCCCGGCGGCGAACGCACTGGAAGGCTGACAACCGGCGTAGGGTGGGTTGAACGCAAGCGAAACCCACCGTCGACCTTGCCGCTGGAAAGCCCTGATGGGTTTCGCCATCGCTCAACCCATCCTACCGCCCGGATGGGTGACAACCGGCACAGGATCTAAACAAAATGAATAGCAGGGGTGCTTGCGGGTTGATTGCGGTCGACAAAATGGGCGGCAAGGTGCTTTTCCTCGACCCCGATAGCTATGCGACGACGCATATTCTTGACGACTTCGAACGCCTGCCGCATGAGCTCCTGGTCGCACCGCAATCTTCAACCGCCTACGTCCCGATCTATGGGGATGGCGTCCACGGGCGCAATCCCAACCCCGGCCATTTGCTGTCCGTCGTCAACCTTGAGACGCGCAAGCATGTGACCGACATCGATCTTTCTCCATACGTGGCGCCGCACGGCCTGCAGATCGGGCCGGACGGCCTGCTCTACATCACTTGCGAGAACAGTGGCGTGGTCGCGCTTGTCGATCTCGCCGACAATGCGGTCGTCGGCGCAATCGAAACCGGTTCCGTCAATTCGCATCGCCTTGTGATCGCACCGAACGGGCGGTGGCTCTATACCGAGAACGAAGAGGACGCCTCGATCTCGGTGATCGACCTGCCGGCACGCCGACTCGTCCGGCAGGTGGCGACCCCGCATCCATTGGCGGGCCTCGCGATTTCACCTGACGGCAACCTCCTTGTTGCGGTCGATGACGAGGAACCGATGCTCCTCCTGATCGACGCGTCGAGCTTTGCGATCGTCCGCACGGTGCCGCTTGAAGGCGTGCCGGAGCCGGCACAGATCGCCCGTTATAGTCCGGACGGCCAAATTCTCCTCGTCACGAGCCTGCGCAGCGCGACAGCCACGCTGATCGACTCAACGTTCGGCCGCCAGACGACAGTGGCTGTGGGGCAGCAGCCGATGGATGGCGCCTTTCATGAGGGGGCGGTCTTCGTCGCCTGCCAGGGGGACGGGAGCGTTCATGTGATCGACCTCGCGTCGCGGCACGTGTCGCGCCGGTTCGAGGCCGGTGTCGGTTGCGAGACGCTCGCCTTTTTTTGACGGTCTGTGGCCTTGACCCTCCCACGCAGGTGGGGAGGGTTAAGAAAAGTGGCGCGGTTAAAATCAACCTCTCCGCGCGCCGGCGGTGTCGGCGACGTGCTCGACGAGTTCAACGATGGACCGCCGAATGTGGCGGTCCTCGATCCGCCTGAATGCTTGCACAAGACGCAGCGCATACGCCGTATCGAGAAAATCGACGACGTCGCAACTGCGTTCCCGATCGCGGGCCCCGCTGAGAGTACCGCCGAAAAAGAACAGGATAGGCACGTTGAGGATCTCGGCAATCTGTTGCAACCGAGCGACCTCGATGCGGTCGTTTCCGGCCTCATATTTTTGCACCTGCTCGAACGTCACGCCGAGCGCAAGACCCAACGACTCCTGCGACAGCCCCAGCTGGAGCCGCCGCAACTTGAGGAGCTTACCGATGTTTTCGTCCCAAAGCGATGGCTCGTTGGCCAGCATGGCGCAGCCCTTCTCGGAAAGCCTTCAAAGTTCAGCGACCGCCCCCTCCCTGCCCTCCCCCGCCTTGCGGGGGAGGGCAGGGAGGGGGCTTTCTATGGTCGACCAAAGGCCGCATCAATTGCGCCCGACGGGCTTGAGCGCAGATGCTTGCCGAACTCCTCCGGGTGAATGAAATCGTCGCGGAACCACGGGCATTTTTGCGGATCGAATTGCTCGATCGCCCAATCAATCATCCGACGAACTCGGGGTACCTGTCCGAGATCGGGATGGTAGCTCAGCCAGATGTCGAAGGAATAAACCCAGTCGATGTCGAGCGGGATCACCGACGCGCCGATCGCGAAACAGTACGTCGGCAGCCAGCCTATCGCCAAGCCGCTGACGATTGCCGCGTAGAGAGCGGTGCTGACGTTCGTGCGCATCGCAACAAAACCGGTCTGCGACCGTTCCGGATACTGCTGATTGTACAAATCGAGCGCCTTCCCCTGGTCCGCGAACATCAGGACGATGCGGTGGCGTTCGTCAACTTCCTGCTTCGACTTCGGCAGGCCATAAGTGTCGATATAGGACTTTGATGCGCAGGGCACGATGTGCATGCGACCGATCTTGCGGGTTATGAGGTCGCGCGGCACCGGTTGCTCGATTTGAATCGCAAGATCGGCCTCCGCCCGCGCCACCAAGTCATCAGGCCGGTGCATCGAGCAACGCAGATCGACCAGGATCTGAGGATGGGCGCGGGCAAATTCGAGAAGCCGCGGCGTCACCCAGAATGTTCCCAGTCCTTCCGTGCATGCAATCCTGATTTCACCACGAAGCGGCTGCGCAAGCATACCGCGTCGGCGGACAAAGCCGAGCGACGCTTCCTCCATCTGCACTGCACAGGACAGGAGGTGGCGTCCAGCTCCCGTCAAGCGGACGCCATCACGGTGACGGGTGAACAGCATCGCGCCGATCTGATGTTCCAGTTGTTCGATCCGCCGCGCAATACCGTGACCGGTCATGCGCAACCGGCCCGCTGCCGTGCGAAAACTGCTCGCCCGCGCCACCTCAAGGAAAATCCGAACGCTTTCCCAGTCCGGGCCAGCGCCATCGCATGATGCACGCGCGTGCTCAAATTCGTGAGCACCGATAGTCGAATTCGATCGCACCGCCACTCCCCTGGTGAAGCTAAATAGATATCAGATTAAGGCGCAAGGGTAAAAGGGGGGTCAAGATGACGGCTCATGATATTCGGGTTTCCAGGACCGGCAAGCTTGCCTACGACGACGCGCAGCGATCGACCCGGAGGCTCGATGATCCCGCGGTACTTGCGCTTGCGCGTCGCCTCGTCGTCTTTAACGCCGTGGGCGAGCAGATCGCGACGCTTATGGACCTCGCACGAAAAGCAATTCCCATGCTGACGAGCGCGGAAGTTGTCCAGCGAGTCACATCGTACAATCCGGATTGCTTCTGGGCCATCGCACATCGCGACCGATTCAATATCAACGCGCCTGTGGGCGAGGGGTACGTTTCGTTCTTGCCTTTGACAAAGCAAGGATTGAGCCAGCTTCTTGATGGAACCCTGGACCGCCGCAATCCGCCTCTTTCCGTCATTTCGGCCCAACACGAGAAACCGGCCGGAATCTACGTGTGGCACGTCTATGCCCCCGGCAAGCTCGCCGCCGGGGCGCCACTCGTCATGCAGAAGATGTGGGGCCCGCAATGCCACGACGTCGATGTCTACAGTTGGTCGATAAACAGCGAGGCTGCCCGCTTCGTCGAGGGCATGGGATTTCGGCTTGCCCCGAAGCTTGCCGGCAGCACGGCACCTCAATTCCACCTGTTTCGACGGTCCAGGCCGCGCCATCAAGAAGCCACTATTTGCGCGATGCCGCCCCCACACCCACCCGAGCCTCCCGTCTCGGTTCGCGTCGCGCGGACGGTCGACGATTTCATGCGCGCTGCGGTGATCCGAGGGGCTGTTTTTGTCGGAGAACAAGAGTGCCCCTATGACGAGGAATTCGATGGCAATGATTTCACCGCAACCCATTTGATCGGCTATGTGGGCGACGAACCGGCCGGTTGCCTGCGCATTCGTTACTTTGCGGATTTTGCCAAGTTGGAAAGGCTGGTGGTCCGCAAGGAGTTCCGGGGCCTCGGTCTGGCGCGCAAGCTTGTGAGCTTCGGCGTCGAGTTTTGTCAGACGAAAGGCTACACCCGTCTGTGTTCCTATGCCCAAAAGCGGCTGGTGAAATTCTGGGGCAAGTGCGGCTTTTCGATATCCGATACGCCTCGCGAGCTCGTGTTTTCGGATTTCGATTATGTCGAGATGGTCTGCGAGACGACCCGCGCCGCAAGGACGATATCGTTCGAGACCGATCCCTACGTGATCATTCGTCCCGAGGGCAGCTGGCAGGAACCCGGAATTCTCGAGCGCTCGAAAGCCCGTGGCGTCAGCCGGCCTTCCGCTGAAGGAGCTGCCGCGTGAACCAGGTCATCTATCTCAGGGCTTTGTCCGATGCGTCGGTCGCGCCTTGCCTCGTTCTGGTCGACATGCAGCAGGAATATGTCACCGGTTCCCGCCTTATGGCCCTGCCGGACCCCGATCTCGCGCTCGCGAACTGCCGCGTCGCGCTCGCCTACGCGAGATCGAACGGCTTTCCGGTGGCATTTCTCCGCCAGTTCAGCCGTTCCGCCTTTTTCAATCGTGCGACGTCATTCAGCGGATGGATCGAGGGATTCGAACCAACGGGCGCTGATATGGTCTTCGACCGCGAGAATCCATCTTGTTACTCCAGCGCGCCGTTTGCCCAGTTCATGGACGGTTGCGGAGGCCATTTCGCTCTCGCGGGATTTGCCGGAGAGACCGCGTGCCTCTCCACCGCGATCGATGCATTCCACCGCAGGCATCGATTTTCATATTTGGCGGATGCCTCCGCAAGCCACCAGCTCGGCGAATTGTCTGCCGCGGACGTCCAAAAAGCGGTAGCCGGCATTGTCGCGGTTTACGGCGAAATCGTCACCACGAGCAGTTGGATAAGCGAGATCCCGACCAATGCCGAGTTGCTGAGGAGAAGACGATGAACGACCGCAACCAACAGATTCTTGTCTTGATCGACCGACTTTCGAGCAGCGCGAGACAGGCGCGAGCGCTATCGCTCGACGACACGTCGCATTTGCTCGCGATGGCTTTGCTCGATCTTCAGACAAAATTGTACGCGATTTCGCACGACGAGCTTCGCAGTTTCACCGGCAAGGTCGCAAACGTGGTGGACTTCAAGGTGAGGGCGACCGACGCCACCCATGTGGAGCCGGGCGAGAACGTTCAAAAGGGACACATGCCGTTCCTCAGCTAGCGCGGCATTGTTGAATTTCAAATATATGCGCGTCACTGCGCGGCGTTTTTAATGCATTGGCCGCTGTCGACTTACGGGGTGTGGCGGCGGCGAGGCGTGTCGAGTCATTTCGGGGCGCCACCGTCAGGTGGCGAGCCCGCAATCCATAACGCTTAGGCCGCGGTTATGGACTCCGGACTCACGACTGCGTCGCCCCTCCAATGTCGGTCCGTGTGATTCGAAAGCGAGCCATTTAGGGGTGCTTACCTTGACCTGGGCGGTGTTCATTGCTGCCGTTGCAAGCGCCTTTTTGCACGCATGCTGGAATGTATTGGCAAAGCTCCATTCGGCGCCCCGGGATTTGCTCCGCGGCATTGTTTTCGCAACCGCCAGTCTGTGTTGCGTTCTCCTGCCCTTCGTGGGCGTGCCTCCTTCCGGTAGCTGGCTCTGGGTTGCGGCGGCGAGCGCCTGCAACGTCGCGTTCACGCAAGCAATGCTGCAGGCCTATGCATGCACCGATTTCGGCATAGCCTACGTGGTCGGAAGAGCGGTTATTCCGCCGGTTTTATTCCTGATCGGTTGGATTTTCATGAACGAGGCCCGCGGACTGTATGCCGTTGAAGGTTTGGCGCTCGTTGTGTTGAGCCTCCTGCTGTTTGCGTTTTCGGGTCGCACGATTCGGGATCGGGGGGGAGGCGGAATGCTGCCGGCGATCTACGCCGGTGGAGCGCTGGCATGCGCACTTCTGTTCGACGTAAATGGCATCCGCGCGTGCGGCGGCGGAATAGCTTGCTTGATTCCCTATGCGGTCACGAGTTCGGTTGTCACCGGGATCGGATTGGGAGTAGTGTCCGGAATCTCATGCACGAATCCGTTTGCCGTCTTGAGGAGTCACGCCAAGCTCTGTTATGCGGGAGCAGCTTTGCTGCTGTCGTCATATTTGTGCGGCATGTGGGCCTATGTCCACGGTCCTATCGGCTTGGTCGCACCCTTGCGCGAGAGCGGTATCGTGTTTGGCGGCGCGCTCGCAGTGTTGGTGTTGCGAGAGCCTGTCAGCACGCTACAACTGATGGCCGTTGGGTTGGCGACCGTCGGGGTCGTCCTCGTTCAGATCGGATGAGTGGTTCGGGATGGCGTTGAAAGAGTTGCCGGACCCTGGCCGGCGCTGGCGTGCGGTTGCCGCCGCATCGATCGGAAATGCGTTCGAGTGGTTCGACTTTATCATCTACGGCTTTTTCGCCGTGATGATCGCCAGGCTGTTCTTCCCGACGGCGAGCGAAACGGCGTCGCTGCTGCTGGCATTCGCGTCCTTTGGGGTCACCTTCGTCATGCGCCCGTTCGGCGCGGTCGTGCTGGGTCGCCTTGCGGATCGCCATGGGCGCAAGGCGGGCATGACATTGAGCATATCGATGATGATGGCTGGAACCGCGATCACGGCGTTTGCTCCGACATATACGTTTGCCGGGATATTCGCGCCGATCATGGTCGCCGCCGCACGCATGATGCAGGGCTTTTCGGCGGGCGGCGAATTCGGCAGCGCGACGGTGTTTCTGGCTGAGCAGAATCCCAAGCGGCGAGGGCTTTACGCGAGTTGGCAATTTGCCGGTCAGGGCCTGTCAACGGTTCTGGCGACCGGCTTCGGCGCGGCACTGAGTGGCGCGTTGACAGCCGAGCAGATGGGAATGTGGGGATGGCGGATCCCCTTCCTGTTTGGACTGTTGATCGGGCCGATCGGCTACTATATCCGGCGCCAGGTCGATGAGACGTTGGAATTCCGGTCGGCGCAAACAACCTCCGCGCCGCTTTGGGAAACGTTCTCATGGGGCAAGGCGAGACTGTTGGTGGCGATCGGAACGATCGTCCTCGTAACCGTCGCGGCCTACACGGCGGTGTATATGCCTACGTATGCAATACGCGAGCTTGGTTTGCCGCCGGTCGGCGGATTCTTGGCCACCATGCTTGCCGGCGCAATCCAGATCGTGATGATCCCTCTGGTCGGGGCGCTCTCCGACAAGGTCGGACGGCTGCCGATCGCAACTGGCGCGATAGTGGCCATATTAATCACCGCCCATCCGTTGTTCGCGCGGTTGGTTGCAGCGCCGACGATTGAATCGTTGCTGCTTGTTCAGGCGATCCTCGGCATTTTTGTTGCGGCTTACGCTGGGGCGATTCCTGCGCTGATTTCAGAATTGTTTCCGATACGTATGCGCACGACCGCCGTCTCGACCAGTTATTCGGTCGCGGTCGCAATTTTTGGCGGGTTCGCGCCGCTCATCATCGCGTGGCTGATCGATGTCACCGGCAGTCATCTCGCGCCAAGCTATTACCTCATGTTTGCGGCCGCGGTCAGCCTCCTCGCCCTTGGGGCAGCCTATCGATTGGGATTTAGATGAGCTGTCCCGGCACCGTGAACCATTCTGCATTCCTTTGCGACACATGGACGGCAGCCGGCCCCATCGCCGCGGAGCAGGTGATGCAATGCCGGGTTGCGTCACGCAAAGGAGACTTAGATGCGCAAGACGCTGTCGTTTGGAATCGCCGCAATACTCACCGTTGTTGCCATAACCGCGTGGGCCACAGCCACAACCCGCTCGCAAAACCAGCCGCAGACCGCCGCCGTGGCGATCAACGCTTTTGCCATGATGATGAATGCGACGGACCTTCCGGTTCAGCGGTACGATGCGTTTTGATCAGAGCACGATCGTCCGGGCAGCCCGGTCCGGCCAAGCCTAAGCCCGGCACAAATGTCGCTGAAAGCCCGATTTCGACACTCCTTGAGGTTTCCGTATCGGCCATTTGTGATTTCCGGTACCAGCCATAGCGCACGCTTTTGCGCGATTCGGCAGTACTTCGCGCCCGTGGACGGCGAGCCAGCGGCTTTTCGGGGAGTTCGCAACTGCGCTTGCGTTCCCGCGAGCCATCCAAATTCGCTATCGCAGCATTGCGGAATTTCGCGCCGGCTTTAAGACTGCGCACGAGATGAGATGCGCTTCGCTTTGCTGTTGCGCGCTGGTGGCGAGCTGGCTGCCGGCGATAGGCGTGGCCGACGCGCAGTTGCGCGGTCACGGCGGGCCGGTCCGCGCCCTCGCGGTATCGCCTGACGGCAAGATCATGATGTCAGGCAGCTTCGATACTTCGGCCATCCGCTGGTCGCTCGAACGCAGCGCCGCCGAAGACGTGCTCCGCTTCCACGACGGCGCCGTCAACGCAGTCGTCCTGCTCAAAGACGGCGTGGCCGCGACCGGCGGCGAGGATGCGCGCATCGCCATCTGGAACCCGGGCGAGCGAATGCCGCGGACGGTTCTCGAGGGACATCGGGCGCCGGTGGTGGCTCTCGCAGCGTCAGGCGACGGGCACTTTCTGGCCTCGGCATCTTGGGACCACACGGCACGTCTGTGGCCAGTGGGCGGCGGCACCCCGCGCCTGCTCGCCGGCCATTCGCAGAACGTCAATGGTGTCGCATTTACGCCCGACGGGCGGGCCGTGGTCACGGCCGGCTACGACGCGACGTTGCGGATCTGGCCGCTGTCCGGCGACGATACGCCGCTCATCACCGTCCTGCCGACGCCCCTCAATGCCGTGGCGATTGCGCCGGACGGCGAGATTGTCACGGCCGGCGCCGACGGCACGATTTACGTGTTGTCGGCGACCGGCGACCGGCGCAGCGATATCGCGGCGGAAAGCGCGCCGATCGTGGCGATTGCGCTGTCCGGCGACGGGAGGCACATCGCGGCGGCGGGCGTTCGCGGTTCGGTAACGATTCTCGACCGTGCCGCCCGGCGGATCGAACGCACGCTGATCGGTCCCGGTACCCCGGTGTGGTCCGTGGTGTTCTTGCCTGACAACCGGACGCTGCTCGCAGGCGG
>Ga0099791_10000215_pt1 | contig 20116 bp, 24 predicted proteins | sample Rivendell_Oct201_7_FD_77318 | JGI IMG/M metagenome (GOLD analysis project Ga0099791, IMG submission 77318) | Vadose zone soil and rhizosphere microbial communities from the Eel River Critical Zone Observatory, Northern California to study diel... | ecosystem: Environmental > Terrestrial > Soil... | reverse complement strand
GCTGCTTGATCGCCGCCGCCTGCCCGTCGGTGAGCCGGGCCCGCGCATAGCGCTCGGCCAGGAACTGGCTCCAGTCCAGGCGCGGGTGGACCAGGGCGAATCGACGGACGTCGAACCCCTCGCGGCCGAGGTTCTCGGGCGAGCCAGTGAACTTCACGTAGTCGGCGAACGTCATGCCCCGCGCAAAGCGCTCGGGCGTCATGCGAGCCCCAGCAGCGACTCGAGGTTCTTCCAGAGGATCTTCTCCTTCTCGTCCGCGCTCAGGCTCTTGAGCCCCTGCACCCAGGTGACGGGCGAGGGATGCCACGGCACGAACGGCCAGTCGCTGCCCAGGACCACGCGGTCGCTCCCAACCTCGTCCAGAAGGAATCGCAGCGCTTTCTCGCTGCCCACCACGGTGTCGTAGTAGAGGCGGCGCTGATAGCTGCTGGGCGGTTTGGGGATCGAGCGATTCGCCTCGGGCGTGCCCTGCCAGCCGCGATCGAGGCGGCCCATCGCATAGCACGCCGGGCCGCCGCCGTGGGCGATGCACACCTTCAGATTCGGGCACGCGTCGAGGACGCCGCCGAGGATCAGCATCGCCACGACGATCGCGTCGTCGAGGATGACGCCGAGGCTGTTGAAGAGCCCGTAGCGGGTGGTGCGCTGCATCATGAAGTTGTGCTGGGGCTGCGGGTGGAAGAACAGCACCGCGCCCATCGCCTCCGCCGCCTTGAACAGCGGCCGGAACTTCGGCTCGTCCCAGTTCTCGCCGTTCACCGCGGTGTCGAGCTCGGCGCCTTTCAGGCCGAGAACCGCGACCGCGCGCTCCAGCTCGTCGATCGCCGCCTTGACGTCCTGGACCGGCAGCGTGGCCAGGCCCGCGAACCGCTGCGGCCACTGGCGGGTCATCGCGCCGATCTCGTCGTTGACGTCGCGCGCCAGCGCGCGCCCCTGCGCGGGATCGAGGTGATAGCCGAAGAACGGCGTGTGGATGGAGACGACCTGCACGTCCACGCCCTGCGCGTCCATGTCCTTCAGCCGCTCCTCGGGCGTGAAGCGCACCTTGGGCGAGCTGAAGCTCGTGCGCTTGCCGCCGCCCAGCATGGAGCCGATGCCGTCGCCGGGCTCGTGACGAAAGCCGTGCCACTCCCGGCGAGCCTCGACGGCTTGCCACAGGGACCGCGGGACCAGGTGCGCGTGAATGTCGATAGTCTTCATGAGAGTCCTCCCTCTACAGGTCGAGGAGCCGTCGGGTCGTCGCCTCGATCCACTTCACCTTCGGATCCTCGTCGAACACGAGCCGCTCGTCGGCGGGGGCGATGCCCCAGGCGCCGGTGCCCACCTCGGCGTCGAGCTGCCCCGGCGCCCACCCGGCGTACCCCAGGCAGAACAGCGCTCGCCGCGGGCCGCCGCCCCGGGCCATCGCCAGCAGCACCTTGGGGTCCTCGCTGAGCGCGAAGTGCGCGTCGATCACGAGGGTACCCTCGCCGGTCCAGTCCGGGGTGTGAAGGACGAAGCCGCGCTGCATCTCGACCGGCCCGCCGTAGTAGACGCGGACTTTCCCGCTGCCGGGCGGCACCTCGAGACCGAACGGCTCGAGCGCTCGCTCGAACGGTGCATCCCCGATGGGCATGTTGACGACCAGGCCGAGCGCCCCGCCCTCGGTGTGCCGGACCATGTAGATCACGGTCCGCGCGAACCGCGGGTCGCGCAGGGCGTCGGTCGCGACGAGCAGCCGCCCGGCGAGGGAGCGGCGGCCGGGCGTCGCGGAGCGCTCGTCGGCCGCCGCCGTCACCACGAGCGTCAGCGCGAGCAGGAGCGCGACCACGGCCTATTTCCTGAACAGATTGTCGAACCCGCGGCGGATGTCGCCGGGGCGCGTCGAGTCCGGGGAGGCATCGCGCTCGACCGTCACGCGAAGCGAGAACGCCGCGCAGTCGTTGCGCGCATTCTTCTCGGCGATCCGCTCGACAATGGGCTCCTCGCACTCGAAGCGCCGGCTCGTGTCGAAGTGCGTGCACTGGCGGCACGCCCGGATGGCGGCGCGGCAGTTCGGGCACTGCTCGAGCGTGGCGGTGGCGATGGGCAGGACCGCGCCGCAGGCGCCGCACCGGGAGACGGTGTGCCGGGCGAGCATGCCGCCGCTCCGTTGGGGCGCGGAGGGCGGCGGGTCGCGCCGGGCCGGGTCCGGGCCCGAGCCCTGTTTGCGGTAGCCCTGCTGGCGGTATTTTCGGTCGGCCATGATCCGGCTCCTCTCAGGGTCCTACTGTAACCCGACCCAAGACCACTTGACTTCGCTCTCGGCAGGGGCGATCTTCACTTTCCACCGATCGTATGAGCGCGTTCAACCCGATGGACCCCGAGTTCCTGGCGGATCCCTATCCGACATACCATCGTCTGCGCGACGAGGACCCCGTCCATCACAGTCCGCTCGACTTCTGGGTGCTCACCCGGTACGAGGACGTGGCGGCGGTGCTGCGCGACCCGCGCTTCATCAAGGAGCCGCTGGTGTCGATGGTGGCGGCGCGCTTCGGCGTGACCGTGCCGCCGGGCGTGGGGCTCTCGATGCTGGACCGCGATCCGCCGGATCACACGCGGCTGCGGAGCCTGGTGAGCAAGGCTTTCACCCCGCGGGTCGTGGAGGGACTCCGGCCGCGCATCCAGAAGATCGTGGACGACCTGATCACGCGGGCCGAGGCCGTCGGCAGGATGGACCTCATCGAAGAATTCGCCTACCCGATTCCCGTCAACGTCATCTGCGAGATGCTGGGTGTCCCCATCGAAGATCACGAGCGGTTCAAGGGATGGAGCCTCGACATCGCGCGCGGGCTCGATTCCGTCTGGCTGCCCCCTGAGTCCGAGATCCCCAAGCGCAGCGGGGCAGCCCGTCATGCGATCGGAGATTACATGCGGGGGCTCATCGCCGAGCGCCGCGCCTCGCCGCGGGGCGATCTGCTCTCGGCGCTGATCGCCGCCGAAGAGGCGGGCGACAAGCTGAGCGAGGACGAGCTGATCGCTACCTGTATCCTCCTGCTCATCGCCGGCCACGAGACGACGGTCAATTTGATCGGTAACGGCACGCTGGCGCTCTTGCGTCACCCCGAGGAGCTGCGTCGGCTTCGCGAGACTCCCGGGTTGATCACGAGCGCCGTGGAGGAGCTCTTGCGCTACGATGGTCCGGTACAGCGCACGGCACGCATCACGAGCACAGAGGTCACGATCGGCGGTCGCACGATCGGCAAGGGCGAGATGGTAATGCCCTTCATCGGCGCCGCGGACCGCGATCCATCCCAGTTTTCCGACCCCGATCGCCTGGATCTGGGCCGCACCGACAACCGCCACATCGCCTTTGGCTGGGGCATTCACTTCTGCCTCGGCGCCCCCCTCGCGCGCATCGAAGGCCAGATCGCCATCGATACGCTCGTTCGGCGGCTTCCCCGGCTCACGCTCGTCGACGACGAGCCCGAGCATCGCCAGAGCCTGACCCTCAGAGGGCTGAAAGCCCTCCCGGTGACATTCTGATGGCGCCCGCTAACAGCGAGCAGCGCGAAACCACGGTAGTCCCGCCACATCCGGTCCTCGACCAGTATTACGCGCGCCCTGACGATCGTCAGGGGTTCGTGGCGGACCTGTTCGACGGCTGCGCCCGCTACTACAACCGCGTCGGGACCATGCTCGACCTGGGCTCGGGGCGGTGGTATCGCCGCGATGCCCTGCGGCGGGCCGGGCTGCGCAAGGGCATGCGGCTGCTCGACGTCGCTGCCGGCACCGGCCTCATGACGCGCGGGGGCGTCGACATCGTCGGCAAGAGCAACGTCGTGGGCGTCGACCCGAGTCAGGGCATGCTCGGGGAGGCGCGCAAGGCGGTCACCGCGCCGCTGGTGCGGGGGAGAGCCGAAGCTCTCCCGTTCCGGGGCGATCGCTTCGACATGCTCAGCATGGGCTTCGCCCTTCGCCACGTGCCCGACCTGGGGATCGCGTTCCGCGAGTACTTCCGTGTCCTGAAGCCGGGCGGGCGCATCATCCTGCTCGAGACGCCTCGTCCGACCACGCGGGCGGGGCGCTGGTTCGTCAAGACCCATTTCCAGCGCGTCCTGCCGTGGATGGCGCGGATCACCTTCCGGAACGAGCCGGCCCAGCTCCTCATGAAGTTCTACTGGGACACGATCGATCAGTGCGTGCCGCCGGAGACAATCCTCGACGTGCTGCAGAAGACCGGCTTCGTCGACGTCAAGCTTCGGCGGACGTACGTGCTGATCAACGAGTACACGGCCACCAAGCCGCTCAAGTAGCCGGTCGCTGAAGCCCGGGGCCCGCGGGCCCCGGACTCAGCGGATCGTGTACTGCTTGGGGTCGATGCCGCGCATGCCGTGGCGGCCCAGGAAGCGCAGGAGACCGCGGCTGTAGCGGGAGGTTGTCGCCGCGCCGCTCGCGAGCCGCCCCACCTGGCGACCGATGTGCCCCTGGATCATCCGCCTGATGAACCCCGCGTCCGGCGCCATCCAGTATTTTCCGGCCTCCATCAGGGCCGCCAGCCGCCCGTCGTAGAGATACGCCACCAGCTCGAACCACGCCGACAGCATTTCGGTCTGGGCGTCGGAGTATGCGGCCAGCACCGCCTGCATCTCGCCCGGCCTCGGCGAGGCTTGCCGCTCGAGCCACGGCGCCAGGCCGTCGGCCAGGAGCTCGGCCGAGCGCAGCGCGAGGAACACGCCGGGCGAGAGCATGGGATCGATGAAGCCGAACGCGTCTCCCAGCATGACCCAGCCGGGCCCGTAGCCGCGCTCGGAGATGAGCTGATAGTTGGCGTAGGTCGCCACCTCCGTCATGCGCTTAGCGTCGCCGGCGACGAAGAAGAGCCAGGGATCGGTCTTGATGGCGCACTCGAGCCGCTCCTCCGGAGTGCGCCCGAGCTTGGCCGCGTCGGCCTGATCCAGCACGATCCCGATGGAGAGACGATCCTGAAGCGGGATGCACCAGGTCCAGCCGCCGGCCTGACCGCGCGCGATGAGCACCTGGCCGGGCACGTCGTCCCAGTTGAAGTTCTCGAAATGGGCGAAATGCGCGACGTCCTTCCGCGGTCCGAGCTTGGCGCCGATCGACAGCGCGCGCGCCCCCTGGCGGGTGCGGCCGGTGGCGTCGACGACGAGGTGCGGGGGATGCTCGTACATGCCCGGCGCCGCCGCCAGCGTCTCGGGCGCGAGCGTCAGCTCGGCGCTTGCCCCGTGACCGTTGCCGGGCTCGAAGCGGGCCCGGACCGGGACGTGGCGCACGCCGGAGGCGAGCGCCTTGGCGAGCAGCGCCTCGTCGAAGCGCGGGCGCGGGATGTTATAGGCGTACGGAAACACGGCCGGCACGAAGCGATCGAACGTCACGCTCACCCGGTGGGTGGGCGACCAGATGAAGGAGACGCCGGGCTTGACCTGGCTGAAGCCGGCCGTCTCCTCTTCGAGGCCGAGCTTTCTCAAGATTGGCACGACGGCGGGGACGAGCGATTCCCCGACGAGCAGCGGCGGATGGCGGCCGTCGTCGAAGAGCGTGACGTCGCCTCCCGCTCGGGCGAGCAGGATCGCGAGCGCCGAGCCCGACGGACCCGCCCCGACGATCGCAACCCGCAACCGCTCGGTCGCCGCATTCGAGTTCATGGTGTCCTCGTCCATCCCATTCCGTCGCGAATCACCTCGATGATCCGCGCCGCTTCGGTATCCGTGATGGCCCCCTCGAGCCACGACACGACGATGTTATCGAGATTCTCGCAGCGGTTGAAGAATACTCCAAGTGCCGGCCGGGGCGGAACGATCGGGACGTGATACGCGTTCACGACGCGCCGTCCGAAGCACTCGGCCAGCGCCGGCGGCCACTCCGCGAGGTCCGCGCAGTTGAACGAGAAGAGCTCGCCGCCCTTCGTCCAGGGCAGGACGCGCAGGATCATCGAGCGCGGCCGCCAGTGGAGGAAGTCCAGGCCGACCAGCGCGGCGTCCATCTGCCCGTCGCGGATCGCCTCGGTCATCTGGCGTCGGAGCGTTCGCGCCAGCGCGGACACATCGTCGGTGTCGGACGGAAGAAAGCGCGCGAAGTGAAACGTGAGGTGGTTTCCGATGGTCGCGCCCATCTCGCCCTTCGGTCGCACGTCCACCGAGATGGGCAAGAGGAAGGGAACCTTCGGAAGGCCTCGGCGGTCCCACAGCTCGGCCATCGCCTTGCCGACCTGGGCCAGGCGCCAGGTGATCTCGCGCGTCGCGCGCGGTCCGCCGCTCGAGTCGGGAGCGACGAAGCATTCGTGTCTGAATCGAACCCGACCCGGCGGCACCACTGCCGACCCCAGGGACACCGGGGGCACGGGAGAGGCCGACTGCAGGTGCTTGAGGCTCTCGCCGGCAATCCTCGCCCGGACTCTGAACGGACGATCGTCCGGCGGCGTGACGAACGGCGGCGGCGCGCCGTTCCAGGGGCCTTCGCCGGCGTGCCGATCGAGATGATCGAGGTGCGCGAGGAGATTCTGTCCCCCGCGCGCGTCCGTGAACGGATGAAACCACGTGAGGACCAGAAAGCTCGGCAGCCCCGTCGCGCCGGGCGCGGGGTCGAGCAGGAGGACGCGGACGGGCGGCTCGCGCCGCGGGTCGATCGGCGCGTCGAGCTCCTTCGCCAGCGCCCGCGCGAACTCCTCCCGCGCGGTGACCGTCTCCCGCCTCAGCGGGGGACGCGTGAGCTCCGAGCGCCCCCGCGCGGCCCAGTGCAGCTTGCCCCACGGAAACGGTCGCCGCAGCCGGGCGGCCGGCCACGGGCACACGTCGAGGAATCGATCGAGCGCGCGCTCCACCCGCTCGGGGGCGATCGGGCCGTCGCACTCGACCACGAGCGAGGTGTTGCTGCTCAGCCCGACGCCCTTCCAGAGCGGATGGCGCGCCATCAGGACCAGATCGGCGCCACGCAGGGGGAGTCGGCGGACGTTTCGCCGCAGGAGGCTCAGGGTAGGCATCGTCTCGACACGCCATCTTCTTCTGAATGGCTCTTGCCCGCAAGATCGCCGTCCAGGCTTATCATCGTCGGGTCGAAGGAGGCGTGGCGATGGGTCCAGTGCTGTACCGCTCGCTCCTGGCCGTGCTCGCGATGGCGACCCTGGCGGCCGCGGCCGATGTCCCGAGAGCCTCCCGAACGCCGGAGGACCAGGACCTGAGCGACGCGCGCGCCCGCATCGAGTCCAAGGATTGGCCGGGCGCCGCGGAGGTTCTGAAGAAAGCCGTGGCACGCGACCCGGGCAACGCCGAGTATCACAACCTGTTCGCCTACTCCGTGCGCCACACCGCCAACCCCGACATGACCGTCGTGTTCCAGCACTACCGCGAGGCTCTCCGGATCGCGCCGCAGCATCGGGGGGCGCACGAGTACATCGGCGAGGCGTACCTGATGGTCGGCGACCTGCCCAAGGCCAAGGAGCATCTGGTCGCGCTCGACAAGCTCTGCTTCATCACGTGCGCCGAGTACCGGGATCTGAAGAAGGCGATCGAGCGCTACGAAAAGAAGCAGTGAACCGAGGAGGAGCGACGTGACGATTGCGTGCGATCAACGTGGCATCGGCAAGCTCCGCGTGCTGCTCGTCCTGGTGTTGCTCGTGGCGCTGGGCGCGGCCTACTTCTGGGCCATGTTGACCTGGAGCTACGCGGCCGGCGAGCGCGCCGGGTGGGTTCAGAAGTTTTCCCGGAAGGGCTGGATCTGCAAGACCTGGGAAGGCGAGATGGCGATGGTGTCGATGCCCGGCTCGACGAGCGAGAAGTTCGCCTTCACGGTCCGGGAGCACGGTGCCGTCGAACAGATCAACAAGCTGATGGGCCGGCGCGTCACGCTCCACTACGAGCAGAAGGTCGGTCTGCCGACCAGCTGCTTCGGTGAGACGCGCTACTACGTGACGAAGGTGACGCTCGTCGAAGAGATTCCGCTGGCCCCGGGCGTCGTGGTCCCGACACCGGCTCCCGTCCCACAGCCCCCCAAGTAGGGCCGGGGCTGTTCGCGGCTAGTGTGTCCTGAGTTAGAGATCGTGAAACTAAGTGGCTCCGCGAGGCGTTCTCCGTGTATACGAGGTGGACGCCGATGCGCCGAGGACGACCGAAGGCCCCGTTGACGCTCACCGACGAAGAACGCGAGACGCTGGAGCGCTGGGCGCGCCGTCCGACGACCGCGCAGGCCCTCGCGCAGCGGGCCCGCATCGTGCTGGCGTGCGTTGGCGGCCGCGATAACAGCGTCGTCGTGGTAGAGGACGCGCGTGACGCGCCAGACGGTAGGCCGCTGGCGTCGCCGGTTCGTGGCGAAGCGCGTGGCCGGGCTGCTCGATGAGCCGCGGCCGGGTGCGCCCCGGAAGATCACCGACGAGCACGTGGAGCAGGTCGTCCGGCTGACGCTCGAAAGCACGCCGCGCGCGGCCACGCATTGGAGCACACGCGCCATGGCCCGGCGGTGTGGGTTGAGCCAGACGGCGGTGAGCCGGATCTGGCGCGCGTTCGCGTTGCAGCCCCACCGCGTCGAGACCTTCAAGCTCTCGAAAGATCCGCTGTTCCGCCGTTGCGGCGAAGGACTGCAAGTTCGTGCCGGTCACCGCCGGCGGGGAGAACTCCACGACGTTCGTCTCGTCGACTCAGCTGTCGGTCGCATCGAGTGATGGACTTCGTCGCGTACCGAATGACGGTTTGGCAGGCTGGGTGACGGCGATCGTCACCGAAAGCGGACCGATCAGCGGTGGGGTTGAGAGCCCTCCAGCGGCGGCGCGATGCGATCCAGTCGAACGCGGATCACGAGCCCATGCATTTCCTCGAGCCTTCCGAGCGCAGCCGCATCGATCTCGAGCGCGAGCAGGGGCGCCGTTGGGTAGCGACGCGCGAGACGAGCGCCAGTGCCGGTCAGGCGGCGCAGCACCTCGTTCTGGGCGTCGCTGACGGCGGAGGGATCGGCGGCCCGCGCGCGCAACTCCACCAGGACGCGGGCCGAGCCTCTGCCCGACATCGCGCGAACCTCGGGATCGATCACCGGATCATCCATCATATAGGCCATCGCGCTCCCGGCACCGGCCAGAGCGGCCAGAAGCGCGACGATCGCTACTGTCCATTTCACGCGAATTTCACCCTCACCCAGTATCCCTCGAATTTGGTCGGCCGGCGGGCGGTCGTACTCTCGAATCATGGGCTGGTACTTTGCGTTCTTCATCGTGTCAGGCTTCTGCAGCCTCATCTACGAGGTCGTCTGAGTGCGCCTGGCGAGGTCCGCGAGCCCGCCACCGCCGCAACGACCGCGGATGGATGCCCAGGATATCGGCGGCCTGCAACCACGTCAGACTGCCCGCCAACGCCCGCATGATCACCTGCTGGTACGTCATGGCCCGCTCCACTGCGGCCGCCGTGAACGCCATCAGCACCTCCGGGGTTGTTGATGGACGTACGACGCCTCGCTCGAAAAGCGGACATTTCACTTGCTCTCGGGGGCGGACAGATCATGTGCTCCCGACACGCGACGAATCGCGTCTTGCCCGGCGCGGGCCGGCACGCTAGAGTCCGGTGGCATGGATCGCGTGCGCCTCGCCATCGTCGGTTGCGGCAACATCTCGCAGCTCAACGCGCCCGGTTATCTGCAGCACCCTCGCTGCGAGGTGGTCGCCCTCTGCGACACCGAGCCCCAGCGGGCCGAGCGCCGCGCCCGGGAGTGGGGCATCACGCCGCGCGTGTACTCGGACCTCAAGCAGGTCCTGGAGGACAGCGCGGTCGATGCCGTCGAGCTCCTCACGCCCACCTGGATGCACGCGGACCAGATCGTGGCGGCGCTCGCGGCGGGCAAGCACGTCTCGTGTCAGAAGCCGCTGGCGATCACGCTGGCCGAGGCCGACCGCATCGCCGACGCCGTGGCGCGCGCCCGGACGACGTTCCGCGTTACCGAGAACTTCCTCTACTACCCGCCGATCGTGAAGGCCAGGGAGCTGCTCGACGCCGGGGTCATCGGCGAGCCGTCACTGGTGCGGATCCACACGACGCGCGCGGTGAACATCACGGGCGGGGGCATGGAGCTCGACCCCGACGCGATGGTGTGGCGCCGCGATCGTGGCCGGAACCCGGGCGGTCCCCTCTATGACGACGGCGTGCACAAGTACGCGACGGCCGCCCTCTGGATCGGTGAGATCGGCGACATCTCGGCCATCGTGTCCCACGGCGCGGATTTCCTCGCGGAGACCCCGGCGGCCGCGATGTGGCGATTCAAGGGCCGCGACTGCCTGGGCATCATCGACTACACCGCGGCGCCGGAGATGACGATCCGCGCCCGCTACTACAAGGCGGACGAGTTCTTCGAGATCCACGGCAGTCGCGGCATCATCTGGGTGACCCGGTGCACCGGCGAGATGCTCGACATGCCCCCGGTCGTGCTGCTGCGCGGCACGGAGACGGTCGGCTATCAGGTCCCGGCCGACTGGCGTCTCGGCTTCGACGGCGCCGCCGCGGACTTCGTCGACAGCCTGATCGCCGGGCGCCAGCCGGCCCAGGACGTCAGTACCGCGAAGCACATTCTCAGCGTCCCGCTGGCGATCTATGAAGCCGCGCGCATCGGGCGCCCGGTCGCGCCGGCGCCGCTCGGATAGGCGTTCTTCACGGAGGAGAGCATGGCGACAGTTCGACCAGGGCCTGGAAATCGCCCGCCCGGCTGGCAGCAGGCACACGCAAAGCGCTACATCGAGACCGGCGGGCGCGACGGCCATATCTGGGAAGGCGTCACGACCCTGCTGCTGACGACGAAGGGCCGGCGATCAGGTCAGCCGCGCACGACGCCCTTGATCTACGGACGAGCCGGCGAGCGCTACCTCGTGGTGGCCTCCCGCGGCGGCGCTCCGGCGCACCCGGACTGGTACCAGAACCTGGTCGCCGAGCCCGCGGTACAGGTGCAGGTCATGGCGGAGCGCTTCAGCGCGCGTGCCCGCACCGCGACGGCGGCGGAGAGGCCGGCGCTGTGGAAGACGATGGCGGCGATCTGGCCGCCGTACGACGAGTATCAGAAGCGAACGACGCGCGAGATACCGGTCGTCATCCTCGAGCGCCTCTGAGGCGGCGGCGGTCGGTCAGCGCTTCTCGGCCGGCGTCGACGTCGCGGGACCCATGCCCCAGACTTGAATGATCGTCTCTTCGTTCTTGGCGCCGTCGTAGTGGACCTTGCCGGCGAAGTGGATGACGTAGCTGCCCGCGGGCGCGGGCACGGTGCTCTCGGGATCGAACACTTCGCCGGTGCCCATCCACCAGGTGCCGGACAGAACCGCGAAGAAGCGGTCGTTCGGATGGAAGTGCGGGCGGCTCATGTTGCCCGGGAACCATTTCACCCGGACGACGTATGGGCCCGGCTTGCTCGGGTCTCCGAAGAGCACCGCCGATTCGTTCGTCCCGGCGGCGTTCCTGACCCACTTGATCTCCGACGGGGTCTTGAAGTCCACCGCGGTGCGGTCGATGTCGGGCGCTCCGTAGCCCGACGGCACGGCAACCACCAGCGCGAGCATGACGAGAAAGATCAGGCGGATCATGCGGTCTCCTGGGGTTTGAGGGGCATCAGCTCGGACTCGACGAACGTCAGCCCGCCCGGCGCAGCCGCGGTCCGAGCGGGCGCAGCACGCGGACACCGGGCGCGGCGGCAAGGGCGTCCGCAGTCCCCGCCGGCACGATGGCCAGGCCGCGCCGCTCGACGGTCCGGTCGAGCCCGACGGCTCTCATCCAGGCCACCGAGATCGTGGCCGGCAGCGTCGAGCCGCCGTCCGGCTCGATCACCAGCAGCCGCGCGTCCATCGAGACGTCCGGGGTGTGCTCGACGCCGTCGAAGAGGTTACGGTGCCAGTTCCCCATCTTCGTCTGCCACTCGCCGGTGTTGGTCGGTCCGGCCTTGGCCCGGTACGCCGGCCCGGTGAAGACCTCCGGCGAGTCGATTTCGTGGAGTGCGACGAAGGGCGACGCCGCGGCGCGCAGCGCTTCGAAGCGCTGGCTCGCGCGGATACCCGGAATGGACAGGAGCCGATGCTGATGACCGACGTACCACGCCTCCCACTCGGCGCGCCGCCCGGTATCGAGCAGCGCCATCTCCACCATGTAGATCATGCGATCGAAGGGACGCTAGGTGCGTTCGAGGAGCTCGATCCGGACGTTGTCGGGCGCCTCGATGAACGCGATCCGGACCCCGGGCCGGATGGTGCGCGGCTCCATCTTGAAGCTGGCGCCCCGGCGCTTGAGCTCGGCCACCGCCTCGTCCATGTTGTCCACGCGAAGACCGAAATGGTCCAGGCCGACGTAGGGGTCGGACGGCGCCGAGGGGATCGCGGCGTCCGCCGCCACCGGGGCGATGAAGATCGTGAGGCCGTTCAGATCGAGATCGGTACGGGGCCGCCCGTCCGACTGGATGGATTCGACGATCTCCGCGTCGAAGACCCGGTGATAGTACTCGGCCGTCTTCTTGACGTCACGGCTGCGCAGGTGCATGTGATCGTAGCGATAGGTCGGTGCCATCAGCCATCTCCTCCGTCGCGCTTCACCCCAGGTGCGCCACTCGCGGCGCGACTTTCTCCATCAAGAGGCGCAGGCTCTCGTGGTCCCACCCGGCATCGTCCGAGTCGGTCGTGATCGTGAGCAGCGCGCCGAAGCCGCCGCTCTCCTCGTAGATTTGCTGGATCTTGTCCGCGCACTCCGACGGGTCGCCGACGATCCAGAGGTTCTCCATCAAGTAGTCGACGGTGACGGCATCGTCGGGCATCGACGGCTCGAGCTTGGTGGATGCCATCTGCGCGGTCCCGATGCGGTTGGGATACTGGTGCTGAACATAGTTTCGCCCGAGGACGGCCTGCGCCCGCTGGCGCGCCGCCGCGGACGTCGGCGCGACGAGCACGTCGCGCGCGATGCGCCACTGGCTGCGATTCGCCGGCCGCCCGGCGTCCGCGGCGCCCGCCTCGACCAGGCGCCAGTGGCCGCTGAGATACGATCGGGACAGGAGCGAGCTCGACATTGGAATCCAGCCGCGCTCCCCGGCCATGCGCATCGAGCTCGAGGTGGGCGTGCTGGCCGCGACCGCGATCGGCGGATGCGGCTGCTGCAAGGGCTTCATGTAGTAGCCGCGATCCTTCACCGGATCGAGCACCGGTGTGTCGATGTCGAAGTACTTTCCGCGATAGGTGAAGCGGCCGTCCGACGCCCACAGCTTGAGCACCACGTCGAGCACTTCGGCCGAGCGGGCGCGAACGGTCGACGGGTCGAGCCCGAGCAGCGACAGATCGGTCGGGATCCCGCCCCCGCCGATGCCCCACTGAAAGCGGCCGCGGGCCATGTGGTCGAGCATCGCCAGCCGGTGAGCCAGGTATACAGGGTTGTGGAGCGCCAGGAGCGTCACGCCGGTGCCGAGGCGAACCGTCTTGGTCAGCGCCAGCGCCTGCGCGAGGAGCAGGTCGGGGGCCGGCGCGTTTTCCCAGCGCTCCGTCAGGTGCTCGCCGACCCAGACCTCCTGAAAGCCGAGCCGATCGGCGGCGACGATCTGCGCGACGTCCCGATCATAGCCGTCGGCGAACGCGCGGTGGGGCGGATGAAGCGGCATCATGAACAGCCCGAACTGCATGCCAGGCTCCTCTACATCGGGTTCACGGGAGGTCGACGAATTCGATCCAGTTCGGGCTCTTGCCCATCGGGTATTCCTTCAGCCTGGTAAGCTTGCCGGTCGACGGATCGATCGAGTAGCTCGACAGGCCGTGGGAGAGCTGGCCGACCGCGAGCAGGTAGCGCCCCGTCGAATCGATGTTGAAGCCGCGCGGCTGCTTCTCGGTCGGCACGCTGCCGATCGTCGTCAGGGTGCCGGTCGCCGGATCGACGCTGAAGCCGGCGAGCGTGCTCGACGTGCGCTCCGAGCCGTAGAGGAACTTGCCGTCGGGCGTGATGTGCAGATCGGCGGCCGACGGCTTGCCGGCGAAGCCGGGCGGCAGCGCGCTGATCGCCTGCTTCTGCTTCAGATCGCCGGTGGCGGCGTTGTAGTCGAAGACGTACACCGTCCCGTCGAGCTCGCCGATGACGTAGACGATTTTGCCGGTGGGATGATAGACGAAGTGGCGCGGGCCGGACTTGGGCTTCAGCTCGACGGCCGGCGAGCTCGTCGGCGTCAGCTTCCCGGTCGCGGCGTCGAACGTGAACTGGTTGACCCGATCGTTGCCGAGTGTCGGCACCAGCACGAAGCGGTTCGCGGCGTCGGGCAGGATCGAGTGCGCGTTCGGGTAGTTTTCCAGAACGAGCTGCGGTCGTCCCACCGCTCCCGGCGACAGGATCGGGTTCACGGTGACGCGGTGACCCGGATAGGACGCGCCGAGGAGGAAGCGGCCCGTGCGGTCGGTAGAGATGTACGCCAGGCTGTCGGCGAGCAGACCGCTGGCGACGTGCCTGAGCTTGCCGGTCGACTGATCGATGGCGAAGCCGGCCGCGACCTTTGGCTCGCCGCGCGTGCCCACGTAGAGGAAGCGGCGATCGGGGCTCAGCGACATCGGCGTGGAGATCCCGGGCTTCTCGATGCCGGGGATCGGCACCTTTTCCACGACCGTCAGGTCGCCGTTGCTCCGATCGAGCTGGAGCACGTAGATCTCGTTGCTCTCGGCGTTGCCGACGTAGACGAACGTGGCGGCGGCGGCCGGCGTCGCCATCAGCGCTCCGGCCACGACGACGACGAGAGCCCAGAACGCGAGACGGCGCGCTTCACGCATGATGTCCTCCGGGGAGAGGTGGGCAGCCAGGGAACGCGCCGAATGCGCGAGACTCGCAACGACGAGAGCGTCACGCCGGCAGCCAGGCCGCGCTGCGGATCTCGCCGAACTCGCGGGCGATCTTGCGCCAGGACTCGCCGGCGTCCTCGCTGACGTAGACCTCGCCGAACAAGGTGAACGCGACGATCCGCGCCGGGTCGGCCGGATGCGTTGCCAGGCCCCACAGGGTGGCGTTGGGGCGGCCGGGCAGTGGGAGGCTCCGCCAGGTCTGGCCGCCGTCGTCGGAGCGGAGCACTCCGCCCGTCTCCCCGGTCGTGGTCTCGCCGCACCCGGCGAAGATCACGCGGGGCTCGTCGGACTTCACGGCGATGCCGCGGGCGTAGGGCAGGGGCCACCGCGACTTCACGCCGATCGGCGTCCACGTCTCGCCCCGATCGTCGCTCCAGAATAGCTCGCCGTTCGTGCTCACGTACGCGCGCGGCGGGTTGCTGCGCGCGAGCGCCATGTCGTGAACGTCGGGATCGTGAAGCCCGCGCACCACCTTCGTCCAGGTGTCGCCGCCGTCGAGACTGCGGAAGACGCCGTCGATCTCGACACCGGCCCACACGACGCGCCGGTCGTCCGGATCGACGAGCACGCGCGTGACGAACGCCTGTCCGATGGAGCATTCGGTGGCGGCCGGGACGTCGAGCCGCTTCCAGGACCATCCGCCGTCGCGCGAGCGATAGACGCCGGTCGGCCGGGTTCCCGCGAAGACCGTCTTCGGATCGGCCGGATCGACGGCCAGCGTCCAGACGGTGGGAAGGTCGCCGGCGGTGCCGATGCGCTCCCAGGACTCGCCGCCGTCGTGCGTCGCGAACACGCCGGTGTCCCCAGCGGCCATGAGCCCGCGGGGCTCGCCCGGGAGCGGTGCCAGCGCCTGGATCCGGCTGTTCAGCGGGAAGGGCTTGCGATGACGGACCCACGACTTGCCCGCGTCCGGGCTGTGCCACACGCCCCAGCCTGCCGTCCCGAGATTGATGTGGTAGTCCATGGTGCGACCACCACTACACGAAGCGGGCGGCGTCGGCAATGCTCTTGCCCTGACGATGTCGAGCAGGCGCTTGACCTCGGCCGCGCCGCCGGGCGATCCTACCGGCCTCGATCCTGACTTCTGGTCCGTTGGCGTAGACTTCGGGTCCGTTGACGTGAAGGAGGAGCAATCGATGCCAAGACTGTCCCGCGCCATCATCGGCGGAGTCCTCGCCGCGGTGTGCCTCGGCGTGGCGGCGTACGCCCAGCAGCCGTCGCCGCCGCCGTTCGCGACCACCAAGGTCGACGGCACCGACAACGTCTACATCTTCCGCTACGGCAACCATCAGTCGATGTTCGTGGTCACCTCGGCCGGGGTGATCGCGACCGACCCGATCGGCTACGGCCGCCCGCAGGCGGTGGTGACCTACGTCGACGAGATCAAGAAGGTCTCCGGCCAGCCGATCAAGTACCTGATCTACAGCCACCACCACTTCGATCACATCGCGGGCGGCAAGCCCTTCAAGGACGCCGGCGCCACGATCGTCGCGCACAAGCGCGCGGCGGAGCGTCTGGCCGTCCTCAAGGATCCGCACACGGTGCTGCCCGACGAGACAATGGACGGCGGCCGCACGATCACGCTTGGCGACACGACGCTCGAGCTCACGTACCTCGGCCTCAACCATTCGGACAGCACGATCGTCATGCGGCTGCCGAAGCAGAAGGTCCTGTTCGCGGTCGACTTCATTCCGGTTGGCGCGGTGCCCGGGCGCGGCATGATCGACTTCTATCCGCTCGAGGCGGAAGACTCGATGAAGAAGGTGCTGGCGATGGACTGGGACAAGCTGATTCCCGGTCATCCCGGCGCGCCCAACGGCCGGCTCGGCACCAAGCAGGACGTGCAGGATCAGCTCACGTTCCTGCAGGACGCGTCGGCGGCGGTGAAGGCCGAGGCGCAGGCCGGCAAGTGCTGGGACCCGGTCGAGAAGGATCTCAAGCTGCCCAAGTACGAGAACTGGGCCGGCTATGCCCAGAACCTGCCGTTCGTCCTGAGACGCTACTGCGCCCTCTGGGGCCGCGGCACCTGAGCCGGTTCCGTCGCGGTGACGGCGGAGCCCTCGCGGGCTCCGCCGCGGCCCTGCCGATGCCTCTTGCACGCCTCGTATTCGTACGGATCCCCTATCTGCTCGCCGGGGCGATCCTCCTGGCCGCGATCGCGATCAACATGGCGAATGTCATCGGACGCTATGTGTTCGCGACGCCGGTCTTCTGGGCGGAAGAGGTGCTCAGCTTCATGGTCATCTGGGGCGTCTACATCGCCGCCGGCTCGATCAGTTATCTGGGCAGTCACCTGACAATGGATCTCGTGGCAGCGCGGTTGACGTCACGGTATCGGACCTTTCTCGGCATCCTGACCGTGCTCCTCACCGTGACGTGTGCGGCCTTCGTCGTGACGCAGACCGCTCGGATTCTCGCCCTCTACCTCAGAACGGGCGAAGTGAGCATGGCTGCCCGCGTCCCGCTCGTCTACGCGCATGCCGCGGTTCTCGTCGGCTTCGCCCTGATGGGGATCGTCGCGTTGATCCGCGTCCGCGGTCACGTAGAGAGCAAATTCGACTGACCGAGCGGCAACCGACCTCGGAGGATGCCCGATGGGCTGGGTGATGGTAGTGATGCCTCTCACGCTGCTGGTCATGGGCGTGCCCATCTTCTTGCTCTTGCTGGCGACCTGCATCACGGTCGTGGTGCTCTTCACGACCTTGCCCCACGTCATCGTGCATCAAATGGTCTTCGACAGCCTGAACAAGTTTCCGCTCATCGCGGTTCCGTTCTTCATCTTCACCGGGGACCTGATGTCGCGCGGCGGCATCTCGACGCGGCTCCTGCGCTGGGTGGCGTCGATGATCGGCGGCTTTCGCGCCAGCCTGCCGCTCACTTCGCTCGGCTTCGCCGCCATCTTCGGCGCCATCTCCGGCGCTACTACCGCGTCCGTGGCGGCCGTCGGCTCGTTGACGTATCCGCGCCTGCGCCAGGCCGGCTACAGCGAGAAGTTCGCCTCGGGGCTGATCACTGCGGAGTGCGCGCTCGACAACCTGATCCCGCCCTCGATCGCGTTCATCATCTACGGTATCGCCACCGAGACCTCGGTCGTCGCGCTGTTCGCGGCCGGCATCGTCCCGGGGCTCGTCCTCGGCGGGATCTTCGCGATCTATATCTACTTCTGTTCCTCCACGGAGACGGTCCAGATCAGGCAGAAATTCACTTGGGGAGAATTCGTGGCGGCCTCGCGCGAGGGGTTCTGGTCGCTGGGCGCCATCCTGGTCATCTTCGGCGGCATCTATTCGGGCATGTTCTCGCCGAGCGAGGCAGCGGGCGTTGCCTGCGTCTATGCCATCGCGGTGGCCGCCTTGGTGTATCGCGAGGTGACCTTCCGCGACATTTTCGACATCGCCGCTCGTTCTCTCATCCTCACTGCGACCATTTTCGTCATCGTGTCCGTCGCCGGCCTGTACGGCTGGCTGCTCACGATCAGCGGTGCCGCGGGGACGGCCGCCGCCTTCATCCAGCACCTGAACGCGCCGGCCTGGGCCGTGCTGCTGATGATCAACGCATTTCTGTTGTTCGTCGGCTGCTTCATCGACACGGGGACGGCACTGCTGGTGCTCTCGCCGCTGCTCTTGCCCATCGGCAAGTCGCTCGGCGTCGATCCCATCCATTTCGGCGTCATCGTCGTCATGAACCTGACGATCGGCACCTTCACACCGCCGTTCGGACTGAACATCTTCGTGTTCCAGGCGATGTTCAAGACCCCGTCCGCCATTCTCTACTCGGGATTGATGCCGTTCATCGGCTTGGCCGTGACCGCGCTCATGCTGGTCACGTACATTCCAGCGTTGTCGCTGTTCCTGTTGCCGTACCTGTGGTGACGCAGGGCGACACGGTGACCGTAGCCCTCGCAGCCCGGCCGATCGGGCTCTCGAGGAGCGCGTTGCCGGTAGGCCGGGAAACGTGCATGCTCACGCCGCCACGGCCAGAGGTGCGGCAGAGTCGGCGGCGACAGATCACCCGAGCAAGGGGAGGCAGGGGCATGAGAATCCGGATAACGGGCTCCAAAGGACGGCTCGTGGTGCACGCGACTGCGCTGCTTCTCGTGTTGGCGCTGACGATCGTGTGCCTGAGCGCCGCAAAGCCGGCCCAGGCCGCCGAGTTCACGCTCAAGTTCGGTTTGTCTGCGGCCGAAGACGCGGAACACACCATGGTGAAGATGATCAAGGAGGCGGTGGAGACCAAGTCCAAGGGCCGGATCGAGGTGCAGATCTATCCGCGGGGACAGCTTGGCTCTCAGTCCGCCACGATCCAGGGCGTTCAGTCCGGAACCGTCGAGGGCTTCTTGACGCCGTTCGATTTCTACGCCGGCATCGACCCCCGCATGGGCGTCCTGAGCTTCCCCTTTCTCTTCAAGGACCGGGGGCACGCCAACCGGACGCTGGCGGATCCCGCGGTCGCTCAGAAGCTGACCTCGCTGCTCGAGAGCAAGGGGATCGTCGGGTGCGGCCAGATCGCCACCGCCGACGTTCGCTATATGACCCGCAATCCGATCCACAAGATCGCCGATTTCGAGGGCAAGAAGCTGCGCATCAACGGCACCGACGCCGAGAAGGAGCGCTTCCGGAGGGTCGGGGCGACAGCGATCCCGATGAATCTCGCCGACATGCTGACCGCGCTGCAGAACAAGACCATCGACGGCTCGGGAAGCGGCATGACGATCTGGGTCAACTTCAACCTCGAGACCGTGTCGAAGGAGCTTCTGCAGATCGAGGACACGTTGATCGTCGCCTATTGCGCCTTGAGCAAGAAGTGGCTCGACACGCTCCCGGCCGATCTGCGTGAGGTCGTCATCTCCGAGAGCCGCGCGGTCTTTTCGCGATCGACCAAGGTCACCGATGACTTCATGGCCAGCCTCACCAAGAAATGGGAAGAGCGGGGCGGCAAGATCAACCGGCTGTCCGACGCCGAGATGAAGGTCATTCGCGACAAGTTCGCCACAGTGGGCACGACCATCACGGAAGGTAAGCCGGAGCTGCGCGCGATGTACAACGAGCTGAAGGCGGCCAGCGACCGGACCCCGTAGAGCGCCAGGAGGCGATCGACCATGAAGCTCGGACTGAGCATCGGCTACTCGGGGGCAGAGCTGAAGCTGCCGGTGGAGAAGGTACTGCTCGCGGAGCGCCTCGGCTTCGATTCGGTGTGGACCGCCGAGGCCTACGGCTCGGACGCGATCACGCCGCTCGCCTACCTGGCCGCCCTGACGACGCGGATCCGTCTCGGTACCGGCATCATGCAGCTCGCGGCGCGCGCACCGGCGTCGGCCGCGATGGCCGCGGGCACGGT
>Ga0099791_10000214_pt1 | contig 20116 bp, 15 predicted proteins | sample Rivendell_Oct201_7_FD_77318 | JGI IMG/M metagenome (GOLD analysis project Ga0099791, IMG submission 77318) | Vadose zone soil and rhizosphere microbial communities from the Eel River Critical Zone Observatory, Northern California to study diel... | ecosystem: Environmental > Terrestrial > Soil... | reverse complement strand
AGCAGTTCCGTGACGTTGAAATCGCCGCCAGCTTCCCGGATTACGGATGACTCAATTTCGCGTCCCCGCAAAATTGTGTGCAGGCTCTCCTGCACGGCGCGTCGGACGGTTTGCGGCGTGATGCCGTGTTTTTCGTTGTATTCCATCTGCTTGACGCGCCGATATTCCGAAATCGACATGAGCGCCTCCATGCTTTGAGTGACGGTATCGGCGAACAGTACCACTTCTCCGTTCACGTGGCGCGCTGCGCGGCCCGCCGTCTGGATGAGTGAAGTCTGGCTGCGCAAGAATCCTTCCTTGTCGGCATCCAATATGCAGACGAGCGAAACTTCGGGAAGATCAAGGCCTTCGCGGAGCAAATTGATTCCAACGAGGATGTCGAAATCCGCCGCCCGCAACCCGCGCAAAATTTCCACGCGCTCGATCGCGTCGATGTCGCTATGCAAATAGCGCACTTTCAGTCCGACATCGCGCAAATAATCCGCAAGATCCTCCGCCGTTCGCTTCGTAAGCGTCGTCACCAAGACCCGTTCGCTCTTTTCTACGCGCTGACGGCAGAGCTCAATTGTCTCGTCGATCTGGTTCCTGAGCGGCTTGAGAGTAATTTTTGGATCGAGAAGACCTGTCGGGCGGATGATCTGCTCGACGATGAGCGGCGCACCTGGTGTGTGCACATCAAATTTTTCCGGCGGCTCGTCCGTTCGCGAAATATGCACTTTTGAATTCGACGTTAGGCGCTCGCCACGGCGGAGTCCGTCACCGGCGGAGGCGGGTTGGGCGTTGTGCGTTGAGCGTTTTTCTCCGGCTACAGCAAACGGTATCAACTCGTCTTCGCCAATCCGCTGCCGCTTGTGCGGGACATATCCTTTGTTGCCGACCACGCTATTTTGAATTTCAAATTCTGCTGGTGTTGCGCCTACGTAGACGATCTGGTTCGTCACTTTCATGAACTCGTCGAAATTGAGCGGGCGATTATCCAGCGCGCTCGGCAGGCGAAAGCCGTAATTTACGAGCACGGTCTTGCGCGAGCGGTCGCCTTCGTACATACCGCCGATTTGCGGAATCGTTGCGTGCGACTCATCGATCACCACGAGAAAATCTTTCGGGAAGAAATCGATGATCGTGTACGGTTTCGACCCCGGAGGACGTCCGGACAAATGGCGCGAATAATTCTCAATGCCGTTGCAGAAGCCCATTTCCTGCAACATTTCCAGGTCGTATTCGGTCCGCATCCGCAGCCGTTGCGCCTCGAGCAATTTGTTTTGCGATTCTAGTTCGACGATCCGTTGCTCGAGCTCTTCGCGAATTGTTCGTAGCGCCCGATTCAATTTATCCGCGGGTGTAACGAACTGCTTGGCCGGGTAAAATGTAATGACGCTGAGGGATTCATGCGCGTGACCGGTCAACGGATCGAACCGTCTGATCGCATCAATTTCGTCGCCGAAGAACTCCAGCCGAATGCCTTCTTCATCGGCACTCCCTGGATAAACCTCGACCACGTCGCCGCGCACGCGGAACCGCCCGCGCGCGAAATTGACGTCGTTGCGTTCATACAGCATGTCGATTAAACGACCGAGCACAGCCTCGCGCGAGATCTGTTGGCCACGTTTCACCGTGAGCAACATCTGTAGATAGTCTTCCGGCGAAGTGATCCCGTAGATGCAGGAAACGCTCGCGACGACGATGGTGTCGCGGCGCGAAAGCAGCGCGCTCGTTGCCGCCAGCCGCAACCGCTCGATCTCCTCATTGATGGAGGAATCCTTCTCAATGTAGGTGTCGGAGCGGGGGATGTACGCCTCCGGCTGATAATAATCGAAGTAGCTAACGAAATATTCGACTGCGTTACGCGGAAAGAATTGCTTGAACTCCGAGTAAAGCTGTGCGGCAAGCGTTTTGTTGTGCGAAATGACAAGCGTAGGTCGATCCAACTCCTGGATCACGTTGGCGATACTAAAAGTTTTACCCGAACCTGTGACACCCAGTAGCGTCTGGTGCCGATTACCCGCCTCGACAGACTTGATCAGCTTTGCGATTGCCTGTCCCTGGTCACCGCGAGGTTTGTAGTTCGATTCGAGCTGAAACGGCATTTAATAATCTAGCACAAGATCAGCAGGTAATGTCGACCGCACACGAGCAAACCGCGGCTCGTTCTTGCACTACAACCCAAGATCGACAATAAGCTGGAGTGATAAATCCAAAGCGATTCTTCGCCGAGCTGAAGCGGCGCAATGTTTACAAAGTGCCCGTGGCGAATGTGGTCAACTAATTCGCCTCGTTGAATCTCTGGTTTCCGGGTACAAATACATGCCAATGCTGTCCGAGTCTGCCCCAGACGTGAAATTCGAGATTGGCCATGTCTTGTTCATCGACATTGTCGGTTACTCGAAACTGCTCATCACCGAACAGAGCGAAAAGCTGCAAAAATTAAAACAGATCGTGCGCGGAACGGGGCAGTTCCGCCTGGCCGAAGCGGAAGGCAAACTGCTCCGTTTGCCGACTGGCGATGGCGGCGCGCTAGTCTTTCGCACCAGTCCAGAAGCGCCCGTCTTGTGCGCCTTGGAAATCAGTAAGGCGCTAAAAGTCATCCTGAACTTCGAGTCCGAATGGGTATTCACAGCGGGCCTGTCAGTGAAGTCGCTGATCTGAACGAACAAGCCAACATCGCCGGTTCTGGCATCAACATCGCCCAGCGGGTGATGAATTGCGGTGATGCGGGACATATTCTTCTCTCGCGGCATGTCGCGGAAGATTTGGACCACTATCCACCGTGGCGGCCGCAGCTGCACGATCTTGGTTCGTGCGAAGTGAAGCACGGGGTGCGCGTCTCGGTGGTGAACCTCTATAACGATCAATTCGGCAATGCGAGGCTGCCCCGGAAATTCGAGACCGTGCAGAAACGCCGGACGCAATTGCGCTGGGCGGCTATGGCCGTTGCGCTGCTGGTGACTTCCGTCCTACCTTAATGATGTATACTTACTCAAAGTGAGTACGGAACGCGCAGGCGACGTGATAGGCGCAACATCGCGTGAGTTTGCCGGCGGACAAAAAGTCTTTGGCCGTTACACGCTGGTCAAGGTGCTCGGGCGAGGCGGAATGGGAATTGTCTGGCTTGCGCGCGATGAAGAGCTGGAGCGCGATGTGGCGCTGAAATTTCTTCCCGATCTGATGATTCAAGATCACGCAGCGTTTGATCAGCTCAGGCGTGAGACAAGACGCTGCCTCGAACTGACTCATCCGCATATCGTCCGGATACACGATTTCATCCGTGACGAACGCTCCGGCTGCATTTCGATGGAGTACATCGATGGCGAAACGCTATCCAATTTACGAGCTGAGAAGGAGCAGAAAGTGTTTGAGCCGAATGAGATCGCCCCTTGGATAAGTCAGCTTTGCGATGCACTCGATTATGCGCACAATCGCCGCAACGTCATTCATTGTGACTTGAAGCCCGCAAACCTGATGGTCAATCAACGTGGCAATCTAAAGATATCAGACTTTGGTATAGCGCGCAGTCTGACTGAGTCAGTCAGCCGGTTAACGCAGGAGCAAGGTCGAAGCGGCACGCTCATTTATATGAGCCCGCAACAGCTAAACGGCGAACGCTGTACGCACCTCGACGATATCTACTCGTTAAGCGCGAGCATCTACGAATCGCTTACGGGCAAGCCGCCATTCTATTCGGGCAATATCGATCGACAGATTTGCGAGCGAGTTGCTCCTTCGATGACCGAGCGGCGGAAAGAATTGGATATCGAGCCGGCATTCGTTCCAGCGGTTTGGGAAAATGCGGTCGCAGCTTGTCTGGCAAAGGATCCGTCGCGGCGTCCGCAATCGGCCGCCGAGGTTGCGCAGCGGCTGGGACTTACTGCAGCACAGACAAGAACAAGAGCGGCGCCTGGCAAGAGACTAAACAGGAAAGCGCTCCTTGCCGGTGGCATCGGGGCGCTCTTCCTTCTCCTGCTTGCTGGATTGTACTTTGGAATATTCAATCAGCACGCCAAACCAGTATCACAAGCGTCAGCGATTCCCGAAAAATCGATCGCTGTTTTGCCGTTCGAAAATCGCAGCGAAGAAAAAACGAATGCCTACTTCGCCGACGGAATCCAGGACGAGATTCTGACCAATCTCGCCAAGATCGCAGATTTAAGGGTCATTAGCCGCACGAGCGTGATGCAATATAAGAGCGATGCCGAGCGCAACCTGCGCGAAATCGGCCGGCAACTTGGAGTTGCCCATATCCTTGAAGGAAGCGTACAACGCTCAAGCAACCGGGTGAGAGTAACGGCGCAATTGATCGATGCGCGCACGGATACGCATCAGTGGGCTGAGAGCTATGATCGTGACCTCGCGGACGTGTTCGCAATTCAAAGCGAAATCGCAAAGGCGATTGCTGACCAACTCGAAGCCAAACTCTCGCCGCAAGAAAAAGCGCGCGTCGAAGAAATACCGACAGCAAACACGGAGGCGTACGCGTTCTATTTGCGGGCAAATCAAATCGCGCGAAATCCCGATACGCTGCTCGAGGACTACAAGACTGCGGAGCAACTTTACATGCAAGCGATCGCGCTCGACCCGGATTTTGCACTTGCCCACGCCCGGCTAGCATCCGTTTACGCTGGGATTTTCCACTATTACGAACCCACCGACAGTTGGAAAACGAAAGCCCGCACGGAGGCCGAAACTGCTCTGCGGCTCCAGCCCAATCTTGCAGAAGCGCATTTCGCGCTCGGCCAATACATTTATTGGATTGATCAGGACTACGAGCGCGCGTTGGAACAGTTCGACGTTGCGTCTCGTTTGTCCCCGAGCAATGGAGAAATTCCCCGGTTCGTCGCGGCGATTAAACGCCGGCAAGGCAAATGGCAGGAAGCGCTCGAGGCATACGAAAGAGTTGCCAAGATCGATCCGCAAAACCCGAACACTGCCCGCGAGCTTATGCTTACAAACACCTCAATGCGCCGTTGGCCGGAAGCGGCGCACTGGGTGCAGCGGTGGCGCGCGATGGCACCTGGATCCCTTGTGGCAAAAATTCAAAGCGGCTACATCGATTTCTGGTGGAAGGGAGAGACGCAACTGCTGAAGTCGCTCGTGGATCAAGTCCCGCCCGATAACGATCCAGATGGCGTCATCACTGCCGCTCGATGGGACGTGGCCATGCTGCGACGCGATTATTCCGCAGCAAAAAAGGTCCTCCAAGCTGCGTCCGTCAATGAGATCTCTTATACCACCGCTGGATTGACTCCGAAAATTTTCTTCGACGGCTGCGTTCACTTCGTACAAAACGACAATCAGAACGCTCAGAAGGCGTTCGAAGCGGCAAGACCCGCTTTTGAAGCGGCCCTGAAAGAAGCGCCAGCGAGCGCCGAGCGGCACGCAATTCTCGGCTGGTTTTACGCGTTTATGGGGCGCAAGAGGACGCCATCCGCGAGGGCCGCCGGGCGGTCGAACTCAAACCCGAATCGAAAGACGCTCTTGACGGCCCGATCATGAGCGCTTATCTCGCGCTCATCTACGCTCGCGTCGGTGCAAATGATCTCGCTATTCCCCTGATCGCGCGCCTGCTCAAAACGCCGGGCGCAGTCGATAGCGCTGACTACAGTATTACTGTCAACGATCTCAAATATCGCTGGGAATGGGACCCTTTGCGCAGCGACCCGCGTTTTCAGAAGTTGATCTCGGCCCCGTGAATGCGAGGCGCATCGCAATGACTTCTAGGGAATAGGGTTAAGATTGGCGTGGCAAATCCATTGCCAGCCGTGCGTTCCTTTCTTCCACACGCTCAAGCGCGGAGTTTGCTTGGCCGGCAATCGTTTTTGGTCGATCGTCTCCTGCACCGCGATCATGTAGGTGACCACGATGTTGTCCCCCGTTGACCGTGGATTTGAAATTGCTCAACGTGAATTCACCCAAGTTGAGATGCTCGATCAGCGAAATCTCGCCGACTCGGTCGCGCGGGCCATCCGGATGAATCGACTGAAAACCTTCGGCGATTTTACTTTCCACCACCTTCCACTCCTTCGCTTTGAAATCGGCCCACATTTGCCTTTCCATTTTTTCTCCTTCCGATGCTCCCGCTGCAGTGGGAGTCTCCTGGGCGCGGAGGCAAACGGCTGACGCAAGTAACGACAATGCAACGCTCAGAACAACATTTCTGCAAAGAAATCGCGTTTTTGATGCTTGGCGTACGGCATGGAATTGATAGGTGATTGGGGTCACGGTGAGCCGATGTTATTTGGGTCTGCGGACTCAGTCAAAGCTCAAACTTGTCGATTGTTTATCATGAGCGAAATACAAGCTTAATCCGATCGATTAAGCGGTGAACCTGAAAAAGTTTTTTGCCGAGCTAAAGCGCAGGAAAGTTTACACCGTCGCAGTCACGTACGCGGTGGTGGGCTGGCTGCTGATCCAGGTTGTAACGCAGGTTTTTCCGCCCTTCGAGATACCCAATTGGGTGGAGCGCCTCGTCATCGTGGCCGTCGTGCTTGGTTTTCCGATCGCTCTCGTTCTTGCATGGATCTACGATTTCACAGGTCATGGAATTGTTCGAACAGAAGATGCGCAACCGGAGACGAAACTCGAGATAACTGACTCTGCGAACTCGGCCGAAAAATCGATCGCTGTTTTGGCTTTCAACGATTTGAGCCCGGAAAAAGACCATGCGTATTTCGGAGAAGGCATCGCGGAGGAGCTTCTCGGAGCGTTGGCTAAAGTGGATGGACTGCGCGTTGCAGCGCGGCGTTCTTCGTTTTGGTTCAAGGACAAGGAAGCCAACCTGAGAGAAATCGCGGCGAACCTAAACGTTGACCACGTGGTTGAGGGCAGTGTTCGGCGTGATGGGAATCGGGTACGCGTCACGGCGGAACTGATCGACGCACGCGGCGGATTTACTATCTGGTCCGAGACGTATGAGCGCGAAATGCATGGCATTTTCGCGCTGCAGGATGATATCACGCACGCTATTGTCGATACTCTCAAGCTCAAGTTGGCAATATCGCCGCCGCCTGCGTCACGTAGCACGGATGCATACGACGCTTACTTGCAGGGTCTGTTTTATTCCGACAAAAGCACCGAAGAGGCATTGCGGAAGAGCCTTGAGTTCTTCGAGCGGGCGCTGGAACAGGATCCCAGATTTAGCCGCGCTTGGACGGGAATAGCCAAGAGTTGGCTGTGGCTCGCGGACGCTTATGTGCCGCCGCTTGAAGCGTATCCGAAAGTCCGTGATGCCGCTGTTCGTGCCTTGAAGCTCGACGACCAAGAGGCCGAAGCGCACGTTTATCTGGCCGAGTCCAAACGCATACTCGACTGGGACCTTGACGGTGCTGAAGCGGAATTTAATCGCGCGGTCGCAATTGATCCGAATTCGACGCCGTCGAATTACTTTATCGCCGCGCTCTATGCCGTGCGTGGTGACCGGGACAAAGCGCTGGCTTATTTGCAGCGCACATCGAAGATCGATCCGGCTTCACTGTGGGTGAGCAACTTCGCCTGCGAGCTGTACCGTTATTTCGGTCTTTACGATGAAGCGATCGCGGCCGGAGAGCGCGCGTTGCAGCTTGATCCAACATTTGCCCACTATGGCGAACCGCTGCTCGCAGCGCTGTATCGGGAGATGGGGCGCTTCGATGACGCGATTGCACTTTACAAAAAGGCACAGGATTTCACCGGCAGACCAGGGTTTGGTCTGGCGATCACTTACGCTCGCATGAACCGGCGCAAGGAAGCGCTGGAAACTCTCAATGCAGCGGTCGCAGGCTGGGGCTATCGACCAGGTGATGGCATCGCGCACGTGTATATAACGCTTGGCGCGTATGATGACGCAATTCGCGAACTCGAACGCGCGTGCGAGCAACGCTCGTCATCCTTGCACAGCGTTGGGATCGCACCTGAATTCGCGCCGCTTCGTTCCGATAAACGTTTTCTGTCGATCCTGAAAAAAATCGGACTCGAACCGGAGAAGGTTTTTGCGGCGACACCGCATTGATTATTGCACGATCACGTCTCGGCCGTGGCCGTGGGAACGCACACCGTACTTCTGTAGATTCTGCTGGGCCACGTGCATCCCGAAGAGCAAAACCGCGATCAGACCGAAATAGAGTATCGACATTGTCCAGCGCTGAGATGGTGTGACTTCAAAGTAACGCTGTTCTTCTGCGGTGCGTTTACGGAATAGCGAGTAAATCCGCGGCAGTGACAAAAGCACAATCAACCAGATAATGAAATTCGGATATTTCCACCCGAACCAAAGAAGCAGGGCGAACCCGGGTAACCAAAGCCAGCGGGACAATGCCGTAACAATGCGTCCGCCATCCAACATTCCTACTGGCGTCAGGTTAAACAGGTTCAGGAAATATCCGAACCATGCCAGCGCGATGAACAGCGGCGCCTGGAACAGTTCACCCAAGACATTGCAGATTAATGCGCCCAAACTCCCAACCATCGGGCCGCCAATGCCCACACATGCTTCGATCCAGGCGTTGCGTGGCGCTTCTTTTAGCGCAATGAACGCGCCCATGAAGGGAATGAAAACAGGCGCGCCGACTTTGAGACCGAATTTTTTGGCAACAAGTAAATGGCCGCTTTCATGCACGAACAAGAGGAGGACGAAACCGAGCGCGAATTGCCACCCCCACATCTGCGTATAGATCCAGATCATCAGCAGCATGGTGCCGCCGGATTTCAGCAAGATTGGAAGAAATTTTAGGAGCGGCAGAAGAACGAACTTGAGCTTCGCGAAAAACTTCGCGATCACGACGCCAACTACTGCGAGTGGCCCGAGCGCTTTTTTTACCCGGCTCCAGGCTGTCTCTTCGGATGGCGCTTTGTACTCCTCGGTTCTTTGCGTTTGAAGATTCATGGTGCGTAAGCCCTCGCCCTGTATTCTAATCGACAAATTGCAGGGCGTTGCTGTGAAAAGCCACTTTTCCGGCGTCTGACACAGACGCCCTACAATTCGTTGAACGCTGCACCCAGACGTTCGAGAACGTCACGTGGCAACAGCGACTGTTCGCTCTCGCCGTGATTAAAGATCGCGATCTCCGCGGCGCGCCCGCACAGCCAGGCACCGATTCGCGCCGCATCGTAGAGAGACAGTCCCTGTCCCACCAAACCGGCGCAAACACCTGTGAGAATATCGCCCATTCCGCCGGTGGCCATTCCCGGATTGCCGGTCGTGTTATAGCTTAATGGGCGATCACGTTCGGCCACGATGGTGCGACTGCCCTTGAATAAAAGTGTCACTGGAAAACGATGGCAGAACTTCGTCGCCCTTTCGGCGCGTGGCTCTTTGCGGTCTGGAAAAAGGCGTCTCATCTCGCCCGGATGCGGCGTGAGCAGTCGTTCGCCTTTGCAGCGTCTGAGCACAGAGGTTTTTTCTGAGAGTATGTTCAGTCCGTCGGCGTCCACCACCATCGGTTGCTTGGCTTTTTCAATCAGTTCGAGAACCTCAGCTGCGCGTGATTTTCCGAGACCAGGTCCCAAGGCCCAGATATCCGTTTTTTCTTTGAGCAGGTCGCGGTACGACTGGAGCGGCTTCACCATCGCTTCCATCGGCGCGGCGCTGGCAACGATCTCGTAAATTTCTTCGGGCACAAAAACCTCCACCAGCCCCGCGCCTGCCCGCAACGCGCTCTGCGATGTCATCAGAGCAGCGCCGATGAATCCTTTGGAACCGGCAACGATGCCAATGCGACCGAATTGATTTTTGTACGCACTGTATTGACGTCTCGGGAGCAATCCGTCAAAAGCCGCTGGGCTGGCGATGATTTGTTTCGTCTTCTGGTCGGGGTGATGCAGATCATGCAGAGGTACAACTTCCAGCCTGCCAATAAAGTTCAGCGCGCCATCCGCGACCAGCCCGGTCTTTGCAAATCCAATCGTGACTGTAAAATCCGCGATTACACAGTCGCGATCTGTTTTGCCGGAGTCGCCGTCGAGACCGGTCGGAAGATCGACCGCAAATACATAGGCCCCCTTTTTCGCCCGCAACTGATTAATGGAACGGCATGCAGCGCGGATCGGCTCGCGGAGCGGCGGTTTCGCGCCCAGCCCAAGGAGTCCATCAAGAACAATCAGCGGAGCAGCAGTGCCCAAGTACGCCTCTGCCGCAATTTTTTCCTGCGCGGCCAATAACTGGTCAGCGACGTCTCCCCAAAGCTCGACCAGAGTAACGCCGGGATCGGTGACGCCGCCAGGCGATCGCGTCGAACCCAAAATCTCAGGCGGTCTGCGCCGCAGATCAGCGAGTTTCTTGCGCATGAGCTCACTGCAATCATCCTCTTTGAAAGCAAGCCGAATTTCGATTTTCCATCCGACGCGCCGTAACCGCTCTGCGGCAACCAGGGCATCACCGCCGTTGTGCCCTTTTCCGGCGAAGACAATGCAGGTCCCAGGCTTCGCGAAAAACTTCGTGACTGTCTGCGCGACACCGGCGCCTGCCTGGTCCATGAGCGCTTGGACTTGTACTCCTTGCGCAAAAGCAGCTTCTTCTGCGGCTCGCACCTGCGCCGACGTCAAAATCGGCAAGTCCAAATCAGCCCTCCCGACCTGTTGAGCCCGAGCGGGCCTCTGACCCGGCTGGTTTCGATGAGCTTTTCTTTTTGCGCGTGCTTTTCTTGTGTGAACGCTTCGACTTGCGGTGTTCAGAGCTGGCTACCTTCGTTTGATCGATGTACGGTTGAAGCGGGACTGTTTCGTTCGTCGCCACTCGCGTCGTCGACAGCGCACCGGTAACAGAATTGCGTCCGCGGACTCCTGCTGCAATCTCTTCTGCCAATTTCTGGCGGTAAGAAGCAGTTTGCGCGTACGCACCTTCGGTTGGGTTAGTAAGGAAGCCGCATTCCACGAGCACTGCCGGAATATTCGTTTTTCGCAACACGTAGTAGCCCCGGCGGCGTACTCCGCGATTAGCCGAAGGCGCACCGCCAGCGACGTAGTAATGGACGGCTGAAGCGAGAGGCAAGCTGTCGCGGCTGTAAAAGTAGGTTTCTATTCCACCCGCGCCCATCCGTTTTGTCGCGTTGAAATGAACACATACGAAAATGGCGTTGCGGTAGGAATTAGCGATTGCAACTCGCGTCCCCAACGGAACGGAAACGTCGCTGTCCCGGGTCATCACCACGCGATAGCCGCTGGCCGCCAGCACGTTTCTAAGGCGCTGCGCCACGTCCAACGTCATATCTTTTTCCGCGATTCTCTGCCCGGGAATCCCGCCGCGGTCATGACCTCCATGTCCGGCATCGATGACTACCGTGATGGGCGAGCCGCTGTTTTCAGAGGCGCGCTTGGCTGGCGCTGCATAGGGATTGCCGCATTCCAGAAACGCCACCAGCAAACTCACAACAAACAAACTGGGCCGGCAAAAACCTATTGGCATTACTAATCCTCTTTAGGTAAGCCGGGCGGGCGAGCGGAAAGTTTCGGTGCCGTGCTACGCGAGGTCTGCGCTGGCGTCTCGATCACGCCGCCGCGGACTGTTACTTCGCCATTCGCCGAATGGACGAGGCGAGGCCGGGCCTTGGCTTCCATTAACGACGAGTGCTCCAGCAGTTGGCCGTTCAAGCCGATTCGCGAATAGGACCAAGCACGCGGCGCGGCGCAATGCAAGACGTGCAATTGATTGGCGCGGTCGATCTCCGCCTGCGGCTGCTCGAAAGCAATGGTTCGGCCTAAGGGATACGTCGCATACACAATTCCTGTGTCCCTGTCCTGCACGCGTACGTATAAAGACGTATGGTCGGGGAATCGATTGGTCAGTAGCGAGTACGTGCGTACATCCCCGGACGCGGCGACGCCGTCCGGAATTCCCACTGTTTGCTGCCAGATCGGCCGCGCGTCGGTCACTTCGAAAACTCGCGTTCCAGAGTAAAAAAATTTTCCCAAATCCGCGAAATAAACATGCGTCCGCACATGATAGGCGCCGAAATCGTGCACGGGATAAAGCGGACCGAGATCAATCTGCCGCGTGACTCTCTGCCCAGCTTCGATTTTTAAAGGCGGCTGCGCATTCTCACTGTTCAGCGGCGCTATCGGCTGCCCCTCGTTTCCAGTTACCTCGAACCCAAACCAAGATTGCCCATTTGCGTCGAGAAGCTCGATATCGCGTCCCGCCAGGTTCGTAATTCCAAGTGTCGCTACCACCGGTTCGTAAGCGATGTACTGCAAGCGCTTGAATTTCAGCTCCACCTGAATTTGACCTTCCGCTGCTACGGCAAAAAGGAAAATACAGAACCACGGCAAACCGCGTCCTAACTTTGGCCAGCGCATGCAGATCGCGGCTAGAGTCATGCCGCCTCGCGGTCGATGATGACCGATGATTTCATTGTGTGACCGTACTCTTCGAAGGAGGAAAATGCTGTAAAAGCCGCGACGGCTCCGCTTGCACCGCTTGCAAGTCATCGTCGTAATAGACCTGAATGATGTACCCAAGGTATTTTCGCTGTCCACTATTTGCAGCAGAACCTTTGCCTCGGCCTTTTTGACCTGGCCGCACGGCTGCCGCGGCCTCGGAAAGCGATGATTCAGGCGAAGCGCCGGCTGTTTTTGCGCGGAGATACCGCACTGAGAGCACCTCTGGATTCGTTTCCGTCCAATCGTGTTTTGGCGTCAGCCATTCGTAATTCACGTCCGCGTCGGTGAGCTTAATATCCTTGTCACCAACCGTGTCGTAGAATTTTACGAAGATCTTCACTTTCTTGTGATCGATCGTCGCGCCGGTCTGTTTTTTTATACCGATCTGCAGCGCCATGTTCTTCTCCGCGTCCGGGTCTGGTGTTTCCATGGTTTTGACCTCAGCGATTCCCATTACGGAGCCTTCCGGCTTGCCGCCGATGTCCTTGGGTGGCGCGGCGTCAACTGCCGTGGTCGTGTTTTCCGCCTCGGGCGGGGGCGAGGTCGACACTCCCACTTTCAAGCGCCGATCGGCCAACTCGTAGGTTGCGCTGTCCGACGGACTGATTTCCTTAATTCTCTGCCACACTTCATTCGAGCGGTCGTAGAGCTGCATGGAATCGTACGTTTTCGCCTTTTCCGTCAGCACGGTTGTGTTGTCCGGTTCGCTGTCCAATGCTTCGTCGAAACGTTTGAGTGCCGTCGTAGTATCGCCCCGGTCGCGCAACTCCATGCCTTCTCGCACTAACTGAGCAACAAGCGACGGCGAAGCGCTGGGGAGCGCTGCCCCCGGCGAAACCGTCGGCTGCGCCGACGCTGCGGCAGGTATTCGCGCGGAAATCGACGCAGCGGGAGGGCGTGCCACAGTCGCGGCGACCGACTGTGCCGAGACTTGGGCAGCGCGAGATCGGCCAATATAATGGGAGCTTGCGGCGAAGATCTCTGCTACGGCCACAATCAGAATCAGGCTCAGCCCAATGTTGAACGTTGGATCGACTTGGATCGCGCGTGAGAGAAGAGTCCGCATACCCCAATAAACCCATTTCTGTTCGCGCGCTCTCGCCAAGCTGTCAACTCGCGACGGCATTCGGAGTCAACTCAGGCTTCGTCGCGTTAAATCGTTAAGTCGGATATCCTTTGTAACGATGTAACGTTTCAACGAATCACGAACGCTCTATCGCGTAATGTCGTCCTGGCTCAGGATTTTGAATCCTTCGCCTGTCAGCACCGAGGACGCGCATTCGGTATCGTCCAAATGCAGCGCGATCGCGGCAAAACCGCGCGGCCGGATCAACAACGGATAGGCGAAATGGACGTTGACCTCCGCCATCACCAATGCTGCGAGCAGTTTCACCAGTTGAGTAGCGACTTCCCGCATCTCCACCACCACCACCTGGCTAACGCCGAAAGGAACATTTTTTTCCCGGAACAATTTCTCCACTCGCGCGGGATCGCTCGCGATTATCCGTGCAATCGCCGAGTCAGTTGATTCCGACACGCTTAGGGCTACGACATGCGTGTTCTGCGTGTTGAGCAGCTTCACGACTTCTAACATCGCTCCAACCTTGTTCGGCAGGAACACAGAGAACTGCTTCACCAGCGGTCCTTCCATTTTTGAAGTTGTTTCCGGCAAATCAACAGTCATTTGAGTCGCAGCGCCACGACGAACGCGCCACATGAAGTATCTCATTCTAGGTCATTTGTTGGCAAACCTAATATATTCGTTGAAGCGGTGAACCGTTGAATGGGTTTTCGTGCCAGAGCTGAGCGTTTTGACCGCCACCTCGTTAATGCTTTAACGCTTCCACGAGTGAACACTTCAACGTTTGTCCCTTCATTCAGGCTGTTCATTTTTTGACAGCGCTTTACATTCGCTCTCCAAAGATGGACGAAGAAAATGAGTTGATCGCGCTCCGGCACAAAAAACTCGACATGCTCCGGGCGAAAGGCATAGAACCGTTCGGTTCTGGCTTTGATGTAAGCGGGTCAATTGCGGAGGTGCGAGAGCAATTTAAGGAAGGCGAAACGCTTCGCGCTGCGGGCCGCATCACGGCGCATCGCGACATGGGTAAAAGCCACTTCCTCGACCTGCGCGACGCGACCGGGCGCATCCAAGTTTATATTCACGCCAAGGAAGTTGGTTCGGAGCTAATCGATCTTTTCCGCTTGCTTGATATTGGCGATCTCATCGGCGTGGAAGGAACATGTTTTCTCACCAAAAGCGGAGAGCCGACGCTAAAGATCCGCACGTTCCAGCTCCTTGCGAAAGCGTTGCGGCCGCTGCCGGAGAAGTGGCATGGACTACAAGATATCGAAGCGCGGTACCGCCAACGTTATCTGGATCTTCTCACAAACGAACGTTCTCGCGCAGTGTTCGAACAACGTATCGCAATTGTCCGTGAAACGAGGCGCTTCTTGGAGGAACGCGGTTTTCTGGAAGTCGAGACGCCAATCTTGCAAACAATTGCCGGAGGCGCGGCCGCCGAACCATTCAGAACGCATCACAAGGCGCTCGGTCTCGATCTTTATCTGCGCATTGCACTTGAGCTCTATCTCAAACGTTTGCTCGTGGGCGGGTTTAACAAGGTATTCGAAATCAACCGTAACTTTCGAAACGAAGGCATTTCCAGAAAACACAATCCCGAATTCACGATGCTCGAAGCCTACTGGGCCTACGCGGATTTCGAGAAGATGGCGAACCTCGCCGAAGAACTGATTTGTTATCTTGCCGAGAAAATCTGCGGCTCACTCACAATTGAGCATCGAGACAGTGATGGAAAAATTATTCGCACGATCAATTTGCAACGACCCTGGCGCCGGGCGCGTTATCACGATGTGATGCGGGAAGTTGCCGGGAAAGATTGGTTCGAGCTATCCCCCGGGCAGCGACGTGATCGCGCCATGAATGAATTCAGATTGGAAATCTTGCCGCAACTAGCTGATTTCGAGGTAACGCACCATGTGTTCGAAAAACTCGTCGAGGAGAAGACAATCGATCCTCTGTTTGTGACGCATTGCCCCAAGGAGTTGGTGCCGCTGGCAAAACAAAACATAGCCGACAAGTCGCTCGTCGATGTTTTTGAATTGATCATAAATGGCGCAGAGATCGCGCCCGGGTATAGTGAGTTAAACGACCCGATAGTGCAGCGTCAGCGTTTGCTCGAACAGGCAGGCGAAGAGAAGCAAAGCATTGACGAGGAGTTTCTGCTCGCACTCGAGCATGGCATGCCGCCGGCCGGCGGCATAGGCGTCGGGATGGATCGGCTCACGATGTTGCTCACCGGCGCAGAGTCCATCCGCGACGTGATTCTGTTTCCGTTGCTAAGGCCGAAGAAACTGTAGCCGTCGCTCTGTGAGCAATGTGATCCAATTGCCACGCGAAAGTCGCGTTTCGCACACCGAAGCAGGCCTGCCTCAGCCTTCCGCCTCTAAATCAAAAGTGACCTTTGCGTTGATGCGATAGTTTGTAATTTTGCCGTTATCCACTTCAGCGGTGAATTCCTTGATGTAGATCGAGCGAATGTTCCGCAGCGTTTTCGAGGCTTCCTTTGCTGCGCCTTGCGCGGCGTCTTCCCAGCTCTTCGGCGATTGTGACAACAGTTCGATAACTTTAACAACTTTTGCCATGATGAAAATTCTCCTTTTCTCATTTATCGCGGATGATGCGCAAACTGCGCGTTCTGCAACGCGATATCAGGTATGGCCGTATGCGTTGTAGTGTCCGACTGGTCCGCCGGAGCCTGCGGACGCCTCTGCCTTCACAAGCGAGACGGGAGGGTGAGGGTTATTATTTGGGAATTCCTGCTTTGGATTTCAACCCCTCACCTCAATCCTCTCCCCTTTTAACAAGGGGCGAGGCGACAGAAGGCTGAAGGGACAAATGAGACCGAAAGGAACACACAACGGAGACAAATACGAATGAACACAAATGGGACCGCGTTGTTGCCAGGGACTTTCCTCATAAGTTCGTGTTTATTCGTGTCCATTCGTGGTGAGATTTGATATACAATGGAACCTTTCGAGATTGCCGGACTGCCGCGTGACGAGGTGAGCCGCTTCGTCCGCGGAATTCATTCTGATCCGTTTCGCGTCCTGGGTCCGCATCGAGTTGGCGATGATTTGGAAATCCGGGTCTTTCGCCCCGACGCGCGCGTGGTAGACATCCTCCTGGATCGACAACCAGAGGAGCCGATTGCAGCGGACCAAATTGAGCAGGACGGATTCTTTTGTGCGACTATCCCCGGCGCGCCGCGCGATCTCCCATATCATCTCCGGATCACCGGCCGGGACGGATCGCAGCAGGTCACGCGCGATCCTTATCAGTACGGGCCGTTCATGGGCGAAGTGGATCTGCATCTCTTCGCCGAAGGGCAGCACTGGAAAATTTACGAAAAATTTGGCGCGCATTTGCGCGCGATCGGCGATGCAGCAGGCGTTTATTTCGCTGTATGGGCGCCCAACGCGCAACGCGTTAGCGTCGTCGGCGATTTCAACAAGTGGGATGGCCGAGTGAATCCCATGCGCAAACTCATCGGTAGCGGTGTGTGGGAATTGTTTTTGCCTGGCATCAAACAAGGCGTGCACTACAAATTCGAAATCCGCGCTCAGACTGGAGCGGTGCTGCTCAAGAGTGATCCGTTCGCATTTTTCAATCAGCACGGCAAATCAACCGCGTCGCGGGTGTACGATCTGGAGCGTTACACTTGGAACGACAGCGCGTGGATGGAGTCGCGCCAGAAAAAGAACTGGCCGCAAAGTCCGATCAGCACTTACGAAGTGCACCTCGGGTCGTGGCGTCGCAAAACTGAAGAGGGAAATCGCCAGCTCAGTTATCTCGAACTTGCCGAGGAGTTGCTGCCGTACGTCCTCGAAATGGGTTACACCCACATCGAGGTGTTGCCGGTCGCCGAGCATCCTTTCGAAGGTTCCTGGGGTTATCAGGTCACAAATTATTACGCGCCCACCAGCCGCTTCGGCGCGCCTGATGACTTCCGTTATTTCATCGACAAATGCCATCAAGCCGGGATCGGCGTGATCATGGACTGGGTGCCTGCGCATTTTCCAAAGGACGCCCACGCGCTGGCCGAATTCGATGGCACAGACCTCTACGAACACATGGACCCACGCCAGGGCGAGCAACAGGATTGGGGCACGCTCATTTTCAATTATGGCCGCAACGAAGTCCGCAATTTTCTCATCGGCAATGCGCTCTTCTGGCTCGACAAATATCACATCGACGGCCTGCGCGTGGACGCTGTGGCTTCGATGCTTTACCTCGATTATTCAAGAAAACCCGGCCAATGGATTCCGAACGTGCACGGTGGCCGCGAGAACCTCGATGCCATCTATTTTCTGAAACGGTTTAACGAAGTTTGTTACGAGCGTTTTCCCGGAATCATGACCATCGCCGAGGAATCAACCGACTGGCCCGGCGTATCGCGTCCGACTTATCTGGGCGGGCTCGGGTTCGGTTTCAAATGGAACATGGGCTGGATGCACGATTTCCTGCAATACATGAGCATCGACTCGATTTACCGGCGATATCACCACGGTAACATCACCTTCTCGCTGCTCTACGCGTTCCAGGAGAACTTCATCCTTGTCCTCAGTCACGATGAAGTGGTGTACGGCAAGCGCTCGTTGCTATCCAAAATGCCGGGCGACGACTGGCAGAAGTTCGCCAATCTTCGGATGTTTCTGGCATGGATGTACGGGCACCCTGGTAAAAAGCTGCTCTTCATGGGCGGCGAATTCGGTCAGCGCAACGAATGGAACCACGACACGAGTCTGGACTGGCAATTGGTTAGTCTTCCCCGGCACGACGGTCTGCGCCGGCTGGTGCAACATTTGAATTACGTTTACAAAAGCGAACCGGCGCTTTGGCAGCTCGACGACAGCTACGAAGGATTTGATTGGATTGATTTTCACGACGCCGATAACAGCGTTGTTTCGTTCCTGCGCAAATCACGCGAAGGCGACATCGTCGCGTTCGTGGTGAACGCAACGCCGGTGGTGCGTTACAACTACCGGCTCGGCGTCCCTGAGTCCGGTTTTTATCGTGAGCTCATCAACACCGACGCAGAAACGTACGGCGGTAGCAACGTAGGAAATTTCGGCGGCGTCCAAACTGAGGACATTCCCTGGATGGGCCGCGAACATTCAATCCTCATTCACTTACCGCCGCTGGCCACTCTGGCGTTTAAGCTGCAAAGGTGATTCGTCCTTTCGCGAAGTTGAGGCTGCGATCAAGCAAGCTGACAATGGCGATGTATAGGCGTCGGGCGCGCGCTTCAACTACGCTTTCGCAAGGGCGATGGAAAACTTTCCGCACCGCTGAGCCTCACACCGTCAGGAGCGTAGAATAAAGCTCGACAGATTGCCGCCATGATGGTAAAAGCCTCCTCGACCTCGTCATCCGACAGTTTCACATTATCTTCGGCACGGCTGAATAAGGCGCACGTGCTGGATCTTCGCTGAGACACCGTTTTACGCGATCCCCCAGATCCAACTGGATCCCCCCGAGTCAGCCGAAGCGAGCCTGCTGTTCAAAGCGCCTCGTAAAGATGATTCCTGGTTCCTCGCGGAACTGGATTGCAGTTATTGCAGTTCAAACGGCAACTTTATGAAAAAACAACAAAATAATTCTACCCGCGCTTGGGCGCTCCAAATCGCTCTCTCGGTTGCTCTGCTATCTATTTCGGCGGTCTTACTGGCCTCCAGTTTCAAGGCCACTCCGGCGGCGAGCGGATTGAGCGCGCCCATTGAGGCGGTCGCGGCAGGCGATAACGACCTGGTGATTGCAGGACTAGCGTCGACCCGGAGCCTCTCTCCCGCCGATGCCCCGTTCACATTTAGCAATACGGGCAACCTCAACACCGTACGCTACGGCCACACGGCGACGCTGCTGCCCTCGGATCACTTTTCAAGAACTTCGTCCCGCAGATGCCGTATGGGTAAGACCGAGACCATGAAGTCCGCTCGCGATTTTGCTCGCCTTCCCTGCCGAAGACAAGCGGTTTCATCGACCTGCAAAAACACCAGCCCGCGAAAACGGCTGCTAAACGGTCTCGTACGACCTCACGGCGCGGCTCAGCTTCGGAAATCAGGTCGGCGCCACGATGATCTTTGCGCCGTCGGACCCGGTTACAGTTTGAAATGCCAACTTTCGTGAACGTGACCCGACTGCCCCGATCTAGGATTGTGGCAAGCCAACCGTTTCCTCAGCCGACATGTTCCGATGCGAACTTGGAGCCGCCGGACGTAGACCGTAAAGGCAGTTGGGCGATGCAATCGCGACGTTTCTCTGGGCTGCCGCTCATCGGCATCTTGGCCGTCATCTACTGCATCGCCGGCAAACTCGGTTTGATGCTGGCGTCGTTGCACGCTAGTGCATCGCCGGTATGGCCGCCGGCGGGAATCGCGCTTGCCGGATTACTCTTGCTCGGTTATCGCGCGTGGCCGGGCATCTTTATCGGTGCATTTCTGGTGAACGTCACGACTGCGGGAAATGTCGCTACGGCATTTGCCATTGCTACCGGCAACACGCTCGAGGCGCTCGTGGGCGCCTGGCTGGTGAATCGATTCGCCGGCGGCACAAATGTCTTTGATCGTCCACAAGGCGTTTTCAAATTTGCGCTCGCGGCATGGATCAGCACCATCATTGGCCCTGCTTTCGGCGTGACGAGTCTTGGAGTCGCCGGCTTTGCCGATTGGGCAAACTACGGCGCGATTT
>Ga0099791_10000213_pt1 | contig 20122 bp, 18 predicted proteins | sample Rivendell_Oct201_7_FD_77318 | JGI IMG/M metagenome (GOLD analysis project Ga0099791, IMG submission 77318) | Vadose zone soil and rhizosphere microbial communities from the Eel River Critical Zone Observatory, Northern California to study diel... | ecosystem: Environmental > Terrestrial > Soil... | reverse complement strand
GTCGATCTGCCCGCCAGAGGGGGCGCCGGCTTCCTCGATGGCGCGGAAGAAACGCTCCGGGAAGAAGTGCGCGTGGACGTCGACGCCCTGGGGGCCGGTCACGGCGGGGATTCTACTATAGAAGACCGACCACCATCCTGATGATGGTCACATCCCCCCGCCGCAGTCCTTCCAGTCGAACGCTGTGATGCTGACCCGGTAGGACGCTCCGGCGGTCTTCACCGGCACCTCGAAGTAGGCGCGGTCGTTCAAAGGGACGATCCCTCGTACGAAGCCGACCTGGTGGGAGGTCACCGCGCCGGAGGCGTCGACCGTGTCGACCTGGAGCTGCACCTCGACCGCCGATCGCACGTAGTCGTTGTAGACGTACCCCTGGATGACCGGCCGGCCCCCGTGCCGAGATCCGACCTCCCACTCGAGCCGCAGGCGCGAATCGACGCTCGACGTCGCGCTCAGCGCTCCCGCCGGAGGCGTGGGGCGAACGCCCATCAGGGCCAGGATGACCATCGTCGCGAGCAGCACGGGCCTGAGTCGCTGCATTGCGCCCTCCTGGAGAGACGGTACCGCCCGGCGTCTGGCCCGTCAACCGGCCTCGGCTCTCAGTCGAAGCCCTTGTTGGCGCGGTCGAAGGCCTCGCTCTGGCCGCGCGCGGCGCTGCGGAGGATCTCGCCGGTCTGGCGCATCTCGGTCCAGTCAACCGGGCCCTCGACTACGGCTCTACCACCGTCACCCCCACCACGTCGGCCTCCGCGTAATTGTTGAAGCAGACGGGAGGCCCGAGGGGGACGCCGTCGGTGTTTGTGATCTGCCGCAAGTGCCCGGACGAGAGGTCCCGCACCAGATGCCCGACCACCTGCCCGATGCGATTCACGTCCTCGGCGACAAAGCCGGCCGCCGGGGTCTTGCACTGACCCGAGTCTGACCCGCACAGGATGGTCTCGCGGCCGTCGTCGTCGCGAATGAACGTGATCAGGTTAACCGCGTACGTGACGGTCACCAGGTCTATCGTCCCGTCCGGCAGCAGCGTGCCCTCCCGGAAGAACCCCTGCGGCGAATGCGCGAACTGGGGCTGGCCGCTACACTCCTCGGTGCGCTCCGGCCACTGCGCGTCGATGACCGGGATCGTGATGGTGACCTGGCCCTGCGCGTCGAGGTCAGCCGGCTGTATGACCCGTGCTCCCTCGGCCTGGCTGGCGAAGAGCGCCCCGCCCGCCCAGTACATGGGGAACACGTTGGCCGCGGGGATGAGGAGCACCGTGCGGCCCGGGCGCCACGTCAACCTCGCCTTTCCGTCCTGATCGGTTGTCCCGCTCGACAGCGTCTGTCCCGTGACCCGGTCGATCGCCTGGAGCGACGAGCCGCGGATCGGGGTGCCGTCCTTCCGTCTGAGCAGGCGTGGCACCAGCACGGACTCGATGGCGACTTGCTTACCCACGACCGCTTCCGTCTCGCTTCCCAGCGCCCCGCGGAACACGAGCATGTACTTGCCCGGCTCCTTGGGGGCCGGGCTGGTGGGTGTGGTCACCCGCAGGTCTGTCACCAACGCATTGGGTCCGAGGGACTGAGTCCAGGACGCGCCAGGCACGGGGCGTCGCGTGTCGTTGGCGTCGTCATAGTAGAGGGTGAACGTTCCGCTCATCGCCTCTTCGCTACCGTTCTGGATCGTGAACGCCACGTCGTTGCCGAAGGCAGCCATCCGGCCGCGGAAGAAGTAGTCGATGAGCGCGGTCGAGTAGGTCACCGCCCTCGGCACGAGCCGCTCGGCATAGTCCCGATAGACAGTCTCGTCCAGGGCCGGCGTCTCCCGAAACCGCGCCAGGTCGAGGCCGGATCGGCGATGGTACTCCCGCAGAAACCCAACCGTCGCGATCCGGTATCCGGTGGCGCCGTCGGCATTCTTGATCAGATAGCGCCGCTTGACCGTCGCGCCGCCCACGTGCACGTCGACATCCTGCTCGAGCACGCTCGACCGCCTGGGGAAAGGGAACTGCGTCTGCGGATTGACATCGTTCTCGGTGAAGATGCGGTCTTCACTGAAGAAGTTGGCGTTCGTGTACTCGGCGAGTCCGATCAGCGCGCCGGTGGTGAGGCTCGGATTGGCGCCGGTGTAGCGATCGGTATCAACTAGTCGAGCTATCGCGATCGGAGCGAGCGGATTGCTGTCCAGCGAGCGCCATCCCGCGTCGGGCACCCCCGCCGCGTCAGGAGTGCCGTCCCGCCAGCGCTCGAAGGTGCTCGCTTCGCGTATCCGCAGTCCGTCGATCGCAGTTTCATAGTTGAAGAACACGTGCGGATCGTTGCGGGCATGAGCCGGGGACGCCGCATCCTGTACCAGATGCATCTGGCGCCCCAATGCCTCGAACGTGGCGGCAAGGCTCTTGTCCCGATCCGCACTCGACGCCTTCGTGAGAGCATCGAGGTAGGACTGGCGCGCGTCCTGCCAGGACCAGCTCGGGGCCGATTGACTCGGATTCTGGGCCCACAGGATAGCGGACTGGCCGACCGAGCCCCCAAGTCCCGCCTGCGACCAGGTCGTTGCGAGCGGGTTGTGGAAGTGATTCAGGAAGCGGGGGAAGTCGTCTTCGTTCGCCCCGCCTTCAACGAGCCAAGTCTCAAGCACCTTGCCGCGAATCGCATTGCGGATCCCATCCTGAAGCCCAAGTTCATCCTTGAGCATCTGGTCGACACTCGATCGCCTGGTGGCTGCTCTCACGAGCTCCTCATGGGTAGCCACCTCGTAGGGTTCGGCGGAGATTGGCAGAAGGAGCAATAAGACCGTTAAGAGTGCTCGATACATCATTCCTTCTCCGCTGGAGGATACGCCCGCAGTCCCAACGCTACGCGTTCCTCGTCGATGGCGCGCATCAGTCGCGGCAACTCTTTGTGTGGTTTCTCAGAAAAACTATGCGGCCCAAAGCTACTGAGATTGCTCAGTCTGTCCTCTCGGTTCTCCAAGCGCGGAACTTCGACAGTCGTACCAGATCCCTCGAACAGCTCAGCCAGAAACCCCTTCGGCGATGTGTAGCGATGAGGGAATGCTCCATAGCCGGGGAGGAAGACGAGAAACTCCGGCTTTCGGGTACGTCGGGGCGCTCCCTCCTCGATGTCCTTTACCTCCATCAGGAACCGCCCGTCCGAATCGGTGACTGTTTCACGCACCGCATATCGCTCGGTGTTGACTTGAAATGGATAGACTCGCTCCCGTCGCCAGAGCGCCACGACTACCGCCCCCGCAAGCGGCGCCTTGGTCTCCGAGTCGAGGATCTGCCCCCGATAAGGTCGGCCGCGGCCGGGGCCGAGGAGGCGGTCCCACCCCTCCGGCATCTGGGCCCACGCAGACGCGCAGCCTACCAGCAGCCCCATACACACCGTGATTTGCCGCAGCCATCGGCTCATCGGCCACCTCGAGGGGGGACGGGTGGAAGAGGGCGACGCACGCCCAGGCTCTGCAGCTCGAACCGCAGCAGCTGAGCGGTATCGGGCAGCTGCGCCCCGGGGAACAGATTTGCCGCGCTCAGCATCGCCACGAACGTATTGAAGGCCTCGCTGCGGTCCTCGGGGTCGGACACCGCGGTCATGGTCGCGGTCGCGTCGGGCACGGAGAAGTGGGCGGCCGACACGCCGGGCGGGCGCACCTGTGGGCGGTCGGGGACCGGCGTGTAGCCCGGCCTGAAGATCATCAGCCGTGGCGCCAGGGTGCGGGGCGGCAGCTTCGCTTCGACCAGATGGACCTCATGGACGAACTCGCCCTTGGAATCCGTGAAGGTCTCCTGTGCGGTGACCAGACGTCGCACGCCGTCGATCTGGTCGTCGAGCCGCTGCCAGAGGATGACGACGACGGCGTCCGGGATCGGCCGGCCGGTCTGCGCGTCGACGACGCGCCCGCGATACGGGCCGGCCGGGGCCGTCAGCAGCGTGTCCTCGTCCTGCGCGGCCGCCGTCGAGACCTGGCCTGCGAGCGCGAGCAGGAACAGCACGGCAAGCGCAGCCGACGGCCCAGGCCGGCGTCGGCCAGCCAGCCCAGCGCGTCGCCTCAGAACACGCGCAGTCGCCATACTCCGTCCGTATCGACCACGAACAGGACGTAGAAGGAATACGCCGTGCCCTGCTGCACGGCGCGCAGCTCGTACTCGGCCGCCCGCTCGTGAACCCTCACGGCCCTGATGGCGCCGAGATCGGCGGCAACCTGGGGTAGGGCGCCGGCTCCCGCCAGAGCGGAGAGCTGATCCTGGTAGGCGTCGCGGGACGCGCCGGCGAACAGCGCAACGGCAGCGGGCACGTCACCGCGGCTCAGCGCATCGCGCAGAGCGGCCCATTTCGGCTGCAGCACCGCGTCGAGACCGGCCTGATCCATCACCTGCACCACCGCCCGCGCGGCCGACACGGTCCCCTGCACGTCGGTCACCTTGACCACGGGGAAGTAGAGACCGGGAGCGGAATAGGTGAACGTCCGGCCCTCGAGGGCCGGGCCATCGAAGTCGACGCGGCCGTCTCCGTCGATGTCCAGCTCGATGCGGGCCGGTGCAGGCCCACCGAGAAGCGAGAACGACGCGAGCAGGGGCGCGCCACCCATCCGCGGGCTCGGCCGCAGCGAGAGGGCGCCCTCGGCCGGATCGGTCACGGAGACCGTGACGCTGGTGGTGGCGGATGCGCCGCCCGGCGTGGTGGCCACGGCGGTGAGGGCAATCGACGGGACGGAGGCCGGCACCATGGCCGCGAAGACGCTGCCCTGCACGGCCGCGGTCACTCCATTGACGGCGACTCCGACCTCGCCACCACCTGCGACCGTACCACGGACCAGCACGAGGCCCGAAGCAACGACGGCACCCGGCGCCGGCTCGGTGATGGCGATCGTCGGCGCCTCGCCCTGCACGGAGAACACGCGACGGGCCGGCGTCGGGTCCTCATTGCCGGCCAGGTCTCGGGCCTTCACCTCGAAGGTGTGGGAGCCGGCGCCCAGGCCCGGCACGCTGGCGGTACCGCCGGGACCGAAGGGGGTAAAGGCACCGCCGTCGACTCGCCATGCGAATACCAGAGCCGTGGCGGGGGTGAGGTTGTCGCTGCCACCGAACGAGAACATCGCGCTGGTCCCGGTGACCGGGCCATCCGGCCGGCCGGTGATCACCGTCTCCGGCGGCGTGTTGTCGACGATGACCGTCCGCGCGGCGGAGGCCGTGTTCTGGGCCTGGTCCGTTGCCGCCGCGGTGAGAGTCTGGACGCCGTCGGGGCTGCCGCTGGTCTCCCAGCTGGCGCTGGCGGTGATGGCGGGAGCCGGAGGTGCGGGATCGAGGGTGGCGGCCAGCGCCCGGCTGTCCGCTCGCAAGGTCAGGCTGCTCACCTTCCCGGTCGCGTCTGACGCCTGGGCCCTTACCGACACGGCACCCCGGAGGTGGGCGTTGACGGGCGGCGCGAGGAACGCGACCGCGGGTGGCTGCGTATCGCGTCGGGCCTCCACCGCGCCGATATCGAACCGTGGAGCGGAGCCCGCCGAGCCGGGTGCAGGACGAACCGCCTCCTCGAAATAGTCGGCCTCGAAGCGCGGGTTCAGGTCCGGCGTCAGCAGGGTGCGCGGGTCGAGCCCACGGTCGATCAGCGGCGACCCGGAGGCCGGCGTCGGATCGTCGTCCAGCGTGCCCGAGGCGTGATCCGCCCCGGCGAGGTCTCGGTAGACGAGCGTGGGCACCTCGCACCCGGGGCTGGCCACGACGCCGGGTCCCTCGGCGCCGGTCGGCGTCAGGTTGGCGCCGTCGACGGCGTCCAGCACCGGGCCGGCCTGCTCACCGAGGCGATTGCCGCACACCAGGTTGTTCCTCAGCACGATCGTCACCGCGGGCAGGCCGGAGCCCGTCTCCCGCCGCACGCCGACGCGCCCGCCGGTCGATCCGCTCTGCGTGCCGTTGCCGGTGATCGCGTTGTTGGCCAGCAGCAACACGTGGGCGCGCGTGGCGGCGAGCCCGTTCCAGCCGTTGCCATGGATCGTGTTCTGCACGATGGTGTGCGGGCCACCGTCCGCATCGAGCGTGGCGATGCCGTTACGGCCGTTCGCGGCGATGACGTTGTTGAGCACGAGCGTGCCCGCGTTGCCGGACGCGATCGTGATGCCACTGCCGCCCTCACAGCCGGGCGCGCCGTTGCCCACGATGCGGTTGCGCTCGATGCGAATCGCCACGTTCTGGCTGCTCCCTCCGAGCAGCGCGATGCCCGTACCTCCTGCGCCGGTGATGGTCAGCCCGCGGATCGTCACGAAGCGCGACTGCTGGAGCTGGATCGCGTGCCCCTGCGCGCACTGCGCGACCGCGCCGTGCAGCACGACGCTGCCCGCCGGCACCGCCGGGTCGGCCTGCACGACGATGCGGCTCGCCTCGGACCGGGCACCCGCGTTCTTGCCGGTGATGCTCACCCGCTCGACGTAGGTGCCGGCCCGGACCTGCACGGTGTCGCCGGGCTGCGCCGCGTCCACCGCGGCCTGGATGCTCCCGTAGCACGGGGCCCGCCCGCCGCACGTGGCGTCCGATCGATCGACGTGGCGGATGGTGGCGCCGTCGACGGCCGAGGGAGCCTCCGCGGCCAGCGCCATCGTCACCGCGACGGGAAAGAGGCGAATCAGGCCAGGCAGCGCGCGCATGCTCGAGCGTGGAGCAGCGCCCGTGCCACGCAAGGAGGCCGTGCCTCCCGTGAGCATTGTCGCGCAGTTGAGCGCCCAGGCCCCGAGTCGGAGTTCGTACCTTCACAGGCCACGGTGCAGGTCGGCTCGCGCGCTGCCGCGCTGGGTAGGCACCGAGGCTCCGCAGGCCTTTGCCCCCCCTACCGCTTGCCGTATAGTCGAGTACACTCCGCGAGGGAGGAGGCCCCGTGAGACTGCCCCGCGACCGCTTCGACTACTCGCCCTTGTCCGCCCGGCCCGCCTGGAAGCTCCCCAAGGGCGCCCGCGTCGCGGTGTGGACCATCGTCAACATCGAGGAGTGGGACATCGAGAAGGCGATGGCGCGCCAGTACCTGCCCGCGCCCCAGGGCGTGGCCACCGCGCCCGACGTGCCCAACTGGGCGTGGCACGACTACGGGATGCGGGTGGGGTTCTGGCGGCTGCTGGAGGCGCTCACCAAGCGGAAGATCCGCGCCACCACCGCCATCAACGCCCACGTGGTGCAATCCTACGAGCCGGTGGCCCGCGCGATGCTGGACGCCGGCTGGGAGTTCATGGCCCACGGGGTCGTCCAGGGAGCGATGCACCTGCTCCTCGATCAGCGAAAGGCCATCCGGCAGGCCCTCGAGCTGCTGGAGAAGTTCACCGGCAAGCGGCCGAAGGGCTGGCTCGGGCCGGGCCTGACCGAGACGTGGGAGACGCTCGACTATCTCCGCGCCGAGGGCATCGAGTACGTCTCCGACTGGGTCAACGACGATCAGCCCTACGAGATCCGCACCCAGTCGGGGCCGCTCGTCTCGGTGCCCTACACGCTCGAGCTGAACGACATCCCGATGATGGTGGTCCAGCACCACACGTCCAGCGAGTGGCTGCGGCGCGCGAAGGACCAGTTCGACCGGCTCTACGCCGAGGGTGCGAAGAACCCGCGGGTGATGGCGCTGGCCGTGCATCCCTATATCTCGGGCGTCCCGCACCGCATCAAGTACTTCGAGGCGGTGTACGACTACATCCGCAAGAAGCCCGGCGTGTGGATGACCACCGGCGAGGAGATCTACGAGTGGTACAAGCAGTCGCGCCGGTGATCGCGTCGCGACGGGCCTCTGCCCTGCTGGCCCTGGGCTTGCTGGCCGCCGCCCTGCCCGGCGCGGCCGAGGCCCAGGGCGAGCCGAAGCTCAAGGTGCCGCCCGGCTTCGCCATCGACGTGTTCGCGGACAAGGTCGGCAGCGTGCGCTTCATGGCCATCGACCCCGCCGGCACCCTTCTGGTCTCCGAGCCCTCCGCGGGCCGCGTGCTGGCCCTGCCCGACAAGAATGGCCGCGGCAAGGCCGATTCCGTGCAGACGGTGGTGACCGGCCTCGATCAGCCGCACGGCCTGGCCTTCCACGAGGGCGCGCTCTACGTCGCGGAAACCTCGCGCGTGCAGCGCTTCGCCTACGATCCGGCCACCATGAAGGCCACGCAGCCCACCCTGCTGACGCGCCTGCCCGCGGGCGGCGGCCACTGGACGCGCACCGTGGTCTTCGGGCCCGACGGGCTCATGTACGTCTCGGTCGGCTCGTCCTGCAACGTCTGCCGCGAGAGCGACAAGCGGCGGGCCGCGGTGCTGCGCTTCAACGCGGACGGCTCGGGCGAGCAGCTCTTCGCCTCCGGCCTCCGCAACGCGGTGGGCCTGGCCTTCCACCCGACCAGCGGCGTGCTCTGGGCCACCGTGAACGAGCGCGACTGGCGCGGCGACGACGTGCCGCCCGACTACGTGACCGAGATCCGCGAGGGCACCGTCCACGGCTGGCCCGACTGCATGACGGTGCGCGGCCGCGTGATCACCGACACGAGCTTCACGAAGAGCGCCACGTGCGACAAGGTGACGCCGCCCACCGTGGAGATCCAGGCGCACTCGGCGCCGATCGGGCTCGCCTTCTACACCGGCACCCAGTTCCCGGAGGAGTACCGCGGCAGTCTCTTCGTCGCCTATCGCGGCTCGTGGAATCGCAGCCTGCCCACCGGCTACAAGATCGTGCGCCTCCGCCTCCGCGACGGCCAGCCGCCGGCGGTGGAAGATTTCGCCACCGGCTGGCTCGAGGGCACCTCGTCGTGGGGCCGGCCCGTCGACCTGGTGGTGGGGCGCGACGGCGCGCTCTATCTCTCCGATCAGGGCGCCGGCCGCATCTACCGCATCACCTATCGGCCATGACCCACATCGATCTGTCGCCACCCGCGCGCGCGATCCGAGCGCCCGGCGCGAACGTTCGTTGGCTCATGCTGGCCGTCATCTTCCTCACGCGCACCTCGATGGGCTTTCAGTTCCAGTCGATTGCCGCGCTCACCCCGTTCGTGGTGCCCGCCTTCGAGCTGAGCTACGCCCAGGTGGGTCTGCTCATGGGCCTCTTCATGCTGCCGGGCGTGGTCATCGCGCTGCCGGGCGGCCTGCTCGGCCAGCGGTTAGGCAGCCTGCGCGTGGTGATCGCGGGGCTCAGCCTCATGATCGTGGGCGGCATGATCGTGTCCTACAGCGGCGGGCTCCACTCCGCGGCGCTCGGGCGCTCGGTCGGCGGGGTGGGCGGCGTGCTGGTGAACATCATGCTGGCGCGCATGGTGGCCGGCTGGTTCCGCGAGCGCGAGCTGCAGACCGCGATGGGCCTGATGCTCTCGGCGTGGCCCTTCGGCATGGCGCTGGCGCTCGTCATCCTCGGCCCGCTGGCCGCGGCCACCTCGTGGCGCATCGCGGAGTACGTCACGGTGGCCGCGGCGGGCCTGGCGCTGGCGCTGATCGCGCTCGCCTACAAGGAGGCGCCGGCCGAGCCGGGCGCGCCCGCCGACGGCGCGAGCGCCGAGCCGGCGAAGTTCCACCTCGGCGTGCCGGGGCGCGTGTGGGCGCTCGCGGTCAGCGCCGGGATCGGGTGGGCGCTGCTGAACGCCAGCGTGATCGTGGTGGCGAGCTTCGCGCCCAGCTTCCTCATGTCGCGCGGGGCCTCGGTGGGCGAGGCGGGCGGCATCACCGGGCTCGCGCTCTGGATCAGCATCATCTCGGTGCCGCTCGGTGGCCTGGTGGCGGACCGGCTCCGGAAGCCGCGCCTGCTGATCGTGGTGGGCTGCGTGGCCACCGCGCTCACCATCGCGTGCGCGGCGCGCGCGCCCTGGCCCGCGCTCTGGCTGGTGGCGAGCGGCATCCTGCTGGGCCTGCCGCCCGGCATCATGATGGCGCTGCTGCCGCGCGCGGTGCGGCCCGAGCACCTGGCCACCGCGCTCGGCGTGTTCTACGCGCTCTTCTACCTCGGCATGGCGGTCTCGCAGACCATCGCCGGCGCCCTGCGCGACATCACCGGCGACCCGGCCATGCCCTTACTGTTTGCCTCGGGGCTCATGCTCGCCACCATCGCGGCGGTCACCGTGTTCTGGCGCATCGAGGGACGCGCGGCGGGCAGTGTAGACTGAGCGGTATGCGCGAGCCGGGCGACATCCTCCTCGTGGCCTGCTACGAGCTCGGCCACCAGCCGCTGGCCGTGGCGTGGCCCGCCGCCTTCCTCGAGCGCGCCGGCTACCGGCCCGCGCTGATGGACACCTCGGTCGAGCCGGTCGACGCGCAGAAGCTGGCGCACGCGACGGTGGTGGCGGTCTCGGTGCCCATGCACACCGCGCTGCGCCTCGGGCTCGAGGTCGCCGCGCGCGCCCGTGCCGCCAATCCGAGCGCGCACGTCTGCTTCTTCGGCCTCTACGCCACGCTCAACGCCGAGTTTCTCTTCGGTCACGGCGTCGACAGCGTCATCGGGGGCGAGGCGGAGACGCCGCTGCTGGCCGTGATCGAGGCGCTCGAGCGCGGCGACCCGGGCCCGTTGCCCGGGGTGGGCCGGCCGGGCCGGCCCGCCGCGCCGCATCTCCGGCGCCTCGACTTCCCGGTACCGAGCCGCGCGGGGCTGCCGTCGATCAAGAAGTACGCGCATCTCGAGCGCGACGGCCGCATGGAGCTGGCCGCCTACGTGGAGTCGAGCCGCGGGTGCCTGCACCGCTGCCGCCACTGCCCGATCCCGCCGGTGTACGGCGGGCGCTTCTTCGCGGTGCCGCGCGAGGTCGTGCTGGCCGACGTGCGCCAGCAGATCGAGGCGGGCGCGCGCCACGTCACCTTCGGCGACCCGGACTTCCTCAACGGGCCGACCCACGCCCTCGCGGTGGCGCGCGATCTCCACGCCGAGTGGCCCGACGTCACCTTCGACTTCACGGCCAAGATCGAGCACCTGCTGCGCCACCGCGCGCACCTGTCTGCGCTGCGGGAGGCGGGCTGCCTCTTCGTGGTCTCCGCGGCCGAGTCGCTGAGCGACACCGTGCTCGCGCATCTGGAGAAGGGCCACACGCGCGCCGACATCCTGACCGCGCTCGCGGCCACGCGGGAGGCCGGCATCACGCTCCGGCCCACCTGGGTGGCCTTCACGCCGTGGACCACGCTCGACGACCACTGCGCGTGGCTCGATTTCCTGGCCGCCGAGGCGCTGATCGACCACGTCGACCCGGTGCAGTACGGCCTGCGCCTGCTGGTGCCGCCGGGCTCGCTGCTGCTCGAGACCGAGGCGCTCCGACCGCACCTGGGCCCGCTCGAGCAGGAGACGCTCTCCTATCGCTGGACGCACCCCGATCCGCGCATGGATCGGCTGCAGGCGGAGACCGCGCAGATCGTCGCCCAGGCGGTGGAGGTCCAGGCGGACGCGCCCGGAATCTTCGACCGCGTGCGCGCGATGGCGGCGGAGGCGGCCGGGGTCGCTGCGCCCGCGCCGCTGCGGGGCGAGATGGCCAAGGGACGCAAGCGCCCGCCGCGGCTCAGCGAGGCCTGGTTCTGCTGAGCGGAGCCCACCCGGGGCCAGTTGGCCCTGACGTCGCAGAGTCGCCTGTAGCCCGGGTACCCTGAGCCGTCCTCATGGCGCGGATCGAGCTGATCAACATCTGCGCGACGCTTCGGGGCGGGGAGCGCGCGACGTCCGGCTCATCCGGCGGTCGAAGCCCGACCTTCTCCATCCGCGACCTGGACCTGTCGGTGTTCGACGGCGAGACCCTCGTGATCCTCGGGCCCAGCGGATGCGGCAAGACCACGCTCCTGAAGATCATCGCCGGCCTGATCGCGCCCGACTCCGGAGACGTGCACTACGACGGCATGAGCATGAACGCCGTCCCACCCGGTAGCCGGCGCGTCGGCATGGTCTTCCAGAACTACGCGCTCTATCCGCACCTGACCTCGAGGACCAACGTGCTGTCGTATTTCCTGTTCCGGAAGAAGACCCCGGAGCTGAGCGCGCTGGCGCGGGAGAAGTATCGGCGGACCAGCGAGCTGATGGGGGTCGAGCTCGAGAGTCTGATGGATCGCCGGCCGACCACGCTGTCCGGCGGCGAGAAGCAGCGCGTCGCGCTCGGGCGCTGCATCACGCGCGAGCCCGCCGTCTTCCTGCTGGACGAGCCCTTCTCGAATCTGGATCAGGCGCTCCGGGAGCGATACCGGGTCAATCTGAAGATCCTGTTGAAGCAGTTCAGCATCACGTCCGTGTACGTGACCCACGATCACGTCGAGGCCCTGATCCTCGCCGATCGCCTGGCCATCATGGACCGGGGCCGCATCGAGCAGGTTGGGACCTACCAGGAGATCTACGAGCAGCCCCGAAGCGTGTTCGTGGCCGGCTTCCTGAACCGGCACGTGGGGACTCCGCCCATCAGCCTGATCGACGCGCGATACCTGGCCTCGGGCGGACCGCTCGGCGACGTGCAGGTTGGCATACGTCCCGAGGACGTGGTCGTCTCCCGCGAAGACAGGCCGGATGGCATTTCGGGCATCGTCGCCGGCAAGTTGAGCCTCCCCATGCTCAACGCCACGGTCCTCAGCGTCCGGGTGGATCAGCACGAGATATTCGCGCACATCGGAGGAGACGAGAACGTCCGGGCCGGCGACCGGGTGTGGCTCACCTTCCGGAAGTACCATCTGTTCGACAGCCCGTCCGGACGGAGGCTGGGAAGCCACGCGGAGCCGGCCCCGGCGTGATCAGGCGCGGGGCGTCGCGGTGACCTCCGGCCGCGGGGTGACGTGCCCGCACTTGCCGCACGTGCGGTGTGACTCGGCGCCGTAGAACTCCGCGTAGACCTCGGACACCGGATCGTCGCGCCAGTCGCCCACCTGGCGGACCGCCTCGTGGAGCTGGGCGTCGCACGACGGGCAGTACCAGAGGAAGCGATCCTGCTCGCCGGTCCGCCGCTTGCGCTCGAGCACGAGCACGTAGGCGTCGCGCGGGAATCGCGGGGAGTGGGGCGTGCCGGCCGGGCAGTGCAGGATCTCGCCCTCGCGGATGATCGCGACCTTCTCCTCACCCTTCGCGGTGCGATAGTGCAGGTTCATGTCGCCCTTGATCATGTACATGACCTCGTCGCTCGGGTCGACGTGGAACTCGCTCCGGCCCTCGCGGCCCCGCGCCACGAAGGCGATGGAGTCCGCGGTCTGCCAGAGCACGTTAATCGGGCGGGTGGCCTTGGCGATGATCGCGGTGATCTCGTCCAGGTCCATCGGGCGCATGGCGTTCAGATCCATGGGGAGTCTCCTCTTCACGCGAGCGTGAGCAGCCGCCGCGGGTTGTCGACCAGGATAGCCTGGATCTCCGCCTCCGAGAAGCCGCGCCGGCGCATCATCGGCACCACGTTGGCGAAGATGTGGCCGTAGCCGTGCCCGCCAAAGCGCACCAGGCGCGAGCGGTAGCAGATGTCGTGCGAGATCAGCACCTGGCCGAGGTGCCCGCGCGCGATCAGCCCCCGGATGGCGCGGAGGCGGACCGCGTCGTTCGGCATGTCGATGTCGGCCAGCCGGTAGTAGGACGACTCCTGCCCGAAGAGATCCCACTCGAGCACGCAGCCGGTGTCGGCCAGCCGGTCGATCCGCTCCTCGTCGAAGACGGTGCGGTCGATGTGGCTGATGATCACGCGGTCCATGCGGCCGCCCTTCACCCGGATGAAGTCGGCCACCTCCTGCGGCTGGTCGGGATGGCGCCCCGGGTGCACGTTGATCGCGGCGCCGGTCTGCCGCTGGGCGAGGACCGCGGCCAGCATCACGCGCTGCTCCTGCGGCGTCCACGGGGCCTGGCAGCCGATCTCGCCGATGATCCCCGCGCGGACGTCGGTTCCCCAGGCGCCGTCGGTCACCGACTCCACCATCTCCTCGGCGAGATCCTCGATGGTCCGGGTCGCGTTGGCGGGCTCCTGATACTCCTCGACATAGTGCCCGCAGCCCATGATCACGTGCGCGCCGCTCGCGCGGGCGATCTCGACGAGACCGAGCGGATCGGGGCTGAGCCCACCGCACGAGAGATCGACCACGCTCCGCCCGCCCGCGGCCACCATGCGGCGCACCTCGTCCGCGGCCACGTCGCGCGCGTCGAGCAGGTAGTTGCGCGCGGCGCCCTTGGCCGTCCCGTAGTTGATCGCCCACACGTTGTCGAGCGCCAGCTCGGGCCCGAGGTCGTCCGGCTTGCGCTGCGAGGGATGGCGGATGTCGCACAGCAGGTGCTCGTGCATCAGGGTCGGCCCGAGATCGGCCGGCGCGATGGGGCCGAGCACGGTCTGCACGGTGCCTCGTCCGGCCGCGGTCATGGCGCCAACCGTAACGCCGGGCTCGGCGGGCCGTCAATGGCGCCCGGGTAACTCCTGCTCGGTAGATCCGCCCGGTCGAGCCGATCGCGGAGGCCGGCGCGGCAGAGAAGCGGCTCCGAGCGGGCGCCACGCGCGGTGGCACGTCACGTGCTGCCCGTCCTCCGCCATGGGCCGGAGCCGATCGAAGCCCTCGTGGGAGCAATCCATGCGGCGCGGCACACGCGCGGTGACGCTCCCGGTGCGCGCGAAGGGAAGCCTTCGCGCCAGCGCTCCGCGCGTCGGACGCCGCTACCCGAACCTGGTGGACCGCATGCCCGCGGCCGAGGCGCCGAGGGGCCGCGGGCGCCGCCTCGCGGTGACGCGGGGCCCAGGCCGGGCGTCCCGCTAGCGCCGCGCGTCCGTCTACCATTCGTGGTCGGGCTGCGACATAATGCCGGGCACATCAATGCCACGTCCCGGAGGCTCGCCCATGATCGGTCGTCTGACTCGTCGCTCGGCGCTCGCGGCCTGGATCCTGCTCGCGGCCATCGCCGTCACGCTCCTCCCCGCGCCGCCCGCGCACGCCCAACAGACCACGCTGGTGGTCACCGGCTACGGCGGGCGCTGGTCGGAGGTCATGAAGAAGGTGCTCGTCGAGCCCTTCGAGAAGAAGCACGGGGCGAAGGTCGAGATCGTGACCGGCATCACCACCGAGTGGGTGGCCAAGATGCTGGCCGCTGGCCCCGACAACCCGCCCTACGACGTGGTGTTCGGCAACGAGCCGGCCTTCCCGATCCCGCGCGAGCGCGGCTTCTTCGACAAGCGCAACGAGACGCTCGCCCCCAACATCAAGAACCTCTACCCGAAGGCCTTGATCGGCGACACGAGCCTCGCCATGTTCTGGGGCCGCATCGGGCTCGCCTACCGCACCGATATGGGGCTCAAGAAGCCCACCTCGTGGAAGGACTTCTGGGACGAGGCCTACGTGGGCAAGCGCGCCACCTACGTGATCGGCAACACCCTCGGCATCAACTTCCTGTTCATGGTCTCCAAGATCTTCGGCAAGGACTACTTCGACATCGACGCGGGGGTGGCCGCGATCAAGCGCGCCCAGCCGAAGCTGGTGGACTTCACCGGCACGGTGGAGAAGCAGCTCGAGCAGAAGGAAGTGGTCATGGCGGTGCTCCACGACGCCTCCACCTACGACCTCCAGAAGCGGGGCATCCCGGTGGACTGGGCGGCTCCGAGCGAGGGCCTGCCCATCCTCGACCAGATCGTGCAGGTCACGAAGGGCTCGAAGAACAAGGAGCTGGCGTGGAAATTCATCGACGCCTACATCTCCCCGGAGGTGCAGCTCGCCTTCGCCACCGAGCTCTTCTGGAGCCCGACCAACAAGACGGTGAAGGTGCCCGCCGACGTGGCCAAGAAGATCATCAACGGGCCCGCCGACGTCGACAAGCTCGTGCTCTTCGACTGGGCCCAGGTCGCCAAGCAGCGGCCGCAGTGGACCGAGAAGTGGAACAAGGAGATGCGTTGAGCGAGGCCTCGCGCGGGAGCGGCACCGTCGCGCTGACCGGGCTGGTCAAGCGCTACGGGGCGACGCGGGCGCTCGACGGGGTCTCGCTCGCGGTGGCGCCGGGCGAGTTCTTCACCCTGCTCGGCCCCTCCGGGTGTGGCAAGACCACCACCCTGCGCTCGGTGGCCGGCTTCGTGACGCCCGACGAGGGCCAGGTCGCGATCAACGGAGCGGTGGTGACCGGGGTGCCGCCGCACCGGCGACAGGTCGGGATGGTCTTCCAGCACTACGCGCTCTTCCCCCACCGCACGGTGGCCCAGAACGTGGGCTTCGGCCTGCGCATGCAGCGGGTCGAGAAGGCGGAGATCGGCCGGCGCGTGCAGGAGGCGCTGGCCCTGGTCCAGCTGCCGGGCCACGGCGGGCGCTACCCGGGTCAGCTCTCGGGCGGCGAGCAGCAGCGGGTGGCGCTGGCCCGCGCGCTCGTCACCCGCCCCGCGGTGCTGCTGCTCGACGAGCCGCTCGGCGCGCTCGACAAGAAGCTGCGCGACCACATGAAGATCGAGCTGAAGCGGCTGCAGCGCGAGGTCGGCATCACCACGATCTACGTGACCCACGACCAGGAGGAGGCGCTCACCATGTCCGACCGCATCGCGGTGATGCACCGCGGGCGCGTCGAGCAGGTGGCCGCGCCGCGCGGGCTCTACGAGACGCCGGCCACCGCGTTCGTGGCCGGCTTCATCGGCAACATCAACCTGCTCGCCGGCCGTGCCGCGGGCGCCAACGCGGTGGCCTGCGGCGGCGCCACGCTCGCCGCCACCGGCGCGGCCCCGGCCGGCGCCGCGGTCGCGATCGCCCTCCGCCCGGAGCGGGTCCGCCTCGACCCGGCGGGGGCGATGGACACGCTGTTGACCATGACCGTCGCCCACGTGGTCTACCAAGGCGAGACGGTCCGCTACATCCTCAGGTCCGACGCGGGCCTCGAGCTACAGGCCCTCGAGCTGGGCGAGGTGCGCTACGCGGCCGGCGCCCGCGTGCGGGCGGGCTGGGCCGCCGCCGACGCGCGCATGATCGAGGACGACATCCGGCGGGAGGAGATCGCATGACGAAGGTCGGTCTGATCACGGTGGGGCAGGCCCCGCGCAGCGACGTGGTGCCCGACATGGCGGCCATCCTGGGCGGCGACGTCGAGATCGTGGAGGCCGGCGCTCTCGACGGGCTCTCCCGCGAGCAGATCGCGCCGCTCGCCCCGGAGGGCGACGACGAGATCCTGGTCACCCGGCTCGCCGACGGCTCGTCGGTCTTCGTGGGCAAGAGCAAGATGATCCCGCGCATCGAGGCGAAGATCGCCGCCCTTGAGGACGGAGGCGTCGCGCTCAATGTACTGCTCTGCACCGGCGAGTTCCCTCGCCTGCGGGCCCGCCGGCCCTTCCTCGAGCCGCAGCAGCTCCTGCTCGGGCTCCTCCGCGCCATGGTCTTCCCCGGCCGCCTGGGCGTGCTCACCCCGTCCGAGCGCCACGTGCCGCAGACCATCGCGCGCTGGCGCGCCTCCGGCTTCGACGCCCACGTGGCGCCGCTCTCGCCCTACGAGGAGCACGACCCGGCCGCGGTCCGCCGCGCGGCGGATGCGCTGCGCGCCGGCCACGCGGGCCTGGTGGTCATGGACTGCATCGGCTTCCGGCGCAAGACCCGCGACGAGATCGCAGCCCTGACCGGCGCGCCGACCCTGGTGGCGAACCTGCTCGTGGCCCGCGTGGCCGCGGAGCTACTCGGCCGCTGATCCCGTGACCCGTAGTGCCCGCGTCCTGCTCCTGGGGCCGTACGTCCTGCTCCTCGCCGTCTTCTTCGTGGCCCCCCTCCTGCTGATGCTCGCGATCAGCTTCTCGCGCCAGTCCTACGGCCAGCTCGAGTGGGCCTTCACCCCGCAGCACTACGTCCACTTCTTCACCGACGCGTACTACCTGGGCGTGCTGGGCGACACCCTGTGGCTGGGCGTGCTCACCACCGCGGTCTCCCTGCTCCTCGGCTACCCGCTCGCCTACCACCTCGCGCTCACCCGCTCGCGCGCGAAGCCGCTCCTGATCGTGTGCATCCTCTCCCCGCTCCTGGTCGGTATCGTCATCCGCTGCTACGGCTGGATGATCCTGCTCGCCGACCGCGGCCTCATCAACGAGACCCTGGTGCAGCACGGGTGGCTCGCGAAGCCGCTGCCGCTCATGTACAACAAGTTCGGGGTGACGGTGGCGCTCGTCCACGTCTTCCTGCCGTTCATGGTGCTGTCGCTCACCGGGGTGCTCAAGCGCATCGAGCCCCAGCTCATCGAGGCCTCCCAGACCCTGGGCGCTTCCCCGCGCCGCGCTTTCTTCGAAGTGACCCTGCCGCTCTCGCTGCCCGGCATCCTGGCCGGCTCGCTGCTCGTCTTCTCGCTCGCCATCAGCTCGTTCGTGGTGCCGATCCTGGTCGGCGGGTTCAAGGTGCACGTGCTGCCGATGGTGGTCTACGAGCAGGTGCTCTCGGTGTTCGACTGGCCGTTCGGGGCCGCCAACGCCTTCGTGCTGCTCGTGATCTCGGTGGCCCTGATCGCGGTCTACATCAAGGTGACCGAACGGGCCCTGCGCGGCATTGTATGATTCTCCGCTCCGTAGTCGGGCTGATCTATGCCTTCCTCCTGTTGCCGATGGTGATCGTGGTGCTGGCTGCGTTCAACGCGGGCAACTACTTCACGTTCCCGCCCCAGGGCTTCTCCTTGAAGTGGTTCGCCAACTTCTTCCAGCGCCGCGAGTTCATGCAGGCGCTCCGGCTCTCCACCGAGCTGGCGGTCTGGACCGCGCTCGCCTCCACCGTGATCGGGACCGCGGCGGCGCTGCCCCTCGTGCGCGGACGCTTCCGCGGCCGCGACCTGCTGAACGCGTTCGTCACCTCCCCGCTACTCCTGCCCCAGATCCTCACCGGGGTGGCGCTGCTGCAGTTCTATACTCTCTTCAAGATGCAGGCCTCCTACGCGGCGCTGCTGATCGGCCACATCGTGGTCACCACGCCGTACGTGATCCGGACGGTCACCGCCACCCTCACCCACTTCGACATCGCCCTCGAGGAGGCGGCCCAGAGCCTGGGCGCCCATCCGGTGCGCGCGTTCTTCGAGGTGACGCTCGGGGTGATCAAGCCCGGCGTGGTGGCGGGCGCCATCTTCGCGTTCGCGATCTCGTTCGACAACTTCACCCTCTCGCTCTTCCTGACCAGCTCGAAGCTGACCCCGCTCCCGATCGAGCTCTTCGCCTATCTCAAGTACTCCTTCGACCCCACCGCAGCCGCGGTGTCCGCCTTCGCCATCGGGGTGGCCCTGGTGCTCGTCCTGGGCATCGCGCGTTTCATGGGGCTCGAGGAGTTCACCGGCTTCTGAGGCCCATCCCGAGATGAGACCGATCACCGCGGCGGAAATCGAGAGCCTGGCCATCGGCGCCTGGATCCTGGGCACCGGGGGCGGCGGCAGCCCCTATCTGGCGCTGCTCAACATGCGCCAGGCCTACCGTCAGGGCGTGGTGTGCCAGCTGATGGACGCCTCGGAGCTCGCCGACGACGATCTCGTCGCGGTGGTCTCCAACATGGGCGCGCCCCTGGTCGGCCAGGAGCGGCTCACCGATCCGAAGACGATGGCGCTGGCGGTCACCATGATGGAGGAGTACCTCGGCCGCAAGTTCCGCGCCCTGATGTCGCTCGAGATCGGCGGGGGCAACTCGATCCAGCCCTTCATGGGCGCGGCGGTCCTCGGCCTGCCGGTCATCGACGGCGACTGCATGGGGCGCGCCTTCCCCGAGGCCCAGATGACGAGCTTCGCCATCCACGACCTGCGCATGTACCCGCTCACCTTGGCCGACGTGCGCGACAACGCGGTGGTGGTGGCGCGCGCCGCCTCCTGGAAGTGGATGGAGCGCATCAGCCGCAAGGCGTGCGTGGAGGTGGGCTCCGTCGCCTCCACCTGCAAGGCCCCGCGCACCGGCAAGGAGATCAAGGAGTGCGCGATCCTCGGCTCCACCACCAAGGCCATCGGCATCGGCCGGGCGGTGCAGGCTGCGCGGCGGGCCCACCGCGATCCGATCGACGCGGTGCTGGAGGTCGCGGACGGGATCAAGATCTTCGCGGGCAAGATCCACGACATCGCCCGCCGCACCACCGAGGGCTTCCTCCGCGGCACCGCCACCATCGAGGGCCTCGACCAATTCCGCGGCCACACGTTCAAGCTCGCGTTCCAGAACGAGTTCGCGGTGGGCTGGCTCGACGACGTGCCGCGGGTGATGACGCCCGATCTGATCTGCGTGCTCGACACCGTGGCGGGCGACGCGATCGGCACCGAGCTCCTGCGCTACGGCCAGCGGGTGACCGTC